>Ga0209050_1000932_pt1 | contig 38288 bp, 36 predicted proteins | sample Araplavi_mTSA_r2_FD_184276 | JGI IMG/M metagenome (GOLD analysis project Ga0209050, IMG submission 184276) | Arabidopsis root microbial communities from North Carolina, USA - plate scrape MF_Cvi_mTSA_r2 (SPAdes) (version 2) | ecosystem: Host-associated > Plants > Roots > Endosphere | place: USA... | reverse complement strand
GGCATCGCGTTCCCCGACACCTGCGTCGGCACCGACAGCCACACGCCGCACGTCGATGCGCTGGGCGTCATCGCGATCGGCGTCGGTGGCCTTGAAGCCGAAAACGTGATGCTTGGCCGCGCGTCGTGGATGCGCTTGCCCGACATCATCGGCGTCGAACTCACCGGCAAGCGCCAGCCGGGCATCACCGCCACCGACATCGTGCTGGCGCTGACCGAATTCCTGCGCCAGCAGAAGGTCGTTGGCGCATACCTGGAATTCCGCGGCGAAGGCGCGGCCAGCCTGACGCTGGGCGATCGCGCGACGATCTCCAACATGGCGCCCGAGTACGGCGCCACGGCGGCGATGTTCTTCATCGACAACCAGACCCTGGACTACCTGCGCCTCACCGGTCGCGACGACGCGCAGGTGAAACTGGTGGAAACCTATGCGAAGACCGCCGGCCTGTGGGCCGACGAACTCAAGCACGCGCAGTACGAGCGCACGCTCACGTTCGACCTGTCCAGCGTCGTGCGCAACATGGCCGGCCCGTCGAATCCGCACAAGCGCCTGCCCACCTCGGATCTGGCCGAGCGCGGCATCGCGGTGAACCTCGACGCTGCGCTCGCGCAGGAAGCCGAAGGCCTGATGCCCGATGGCGCGGTGATCATCGCCGCGATCACCAGCTGCACGAACACCAGCAACCCGCGCAACGTGATCGCCGCCGCGCTGCTGGCGCGCAATGCGAACGCGCGCGGCCTGACGCGCAAGCCGTGGGTGAAGACCTCGCTCGCGCCTGGCTCCAAAGCCGTGCAGCTGTACCTGGAAGAAGCGAACCTGCTTCCGGAACTGGAACAGCTCGGCTTCGGCATCGTCGCCTTCGCGTGCACCACGTGCAACGGCATGTCGGGCGCGCTGGATCCGGCGATCCAGCAGGAAATCATTGACCGCGACCTGTACGCCACCGCCGTGTTGTCGGGCAACCGCAATTTCGACGGGCGCATCCATCCGTATGCGAAGCAGGCCTTCCTCGCCTCGCCGCCGCTGGTGGTCGCCTACGCCATCGCCGGCACCGTGCGTTTCGACATCGAACGCGATGCGCTGGGCGTGGACGCCGACGGCAAGCCCGTCACGCTGAAGGACATCTGGCCGAGCGACGAGGAAATCGACGCGATCGTCGCGCAGAGCGTGAAGCCCGAGCAGTTCCGCCGCGTGTACGAGCCGATGTTCAACATCCGCGTCGAGCACGGCGAGCGCGTGAGCCCGCTGTACGACTGGCGCCCGCAGAGCACCTACATCCGTCGCCCGCCGTACTGGGAAGGCGCGCTGGCCGGCGAGCGCACGCTGCGCGGCCTGCGTCCGCTGGCGGTGCTGGGCGACAACATCACCACCGACCATCTGTCGCCGTCGAACGCGATCCTGATGAACAGCGCAGCCGGCGAATACCTGCACAAGATGGGCCTGCCGGAAGAGGACTTCAATTCGTACGCGACGCATCGTGGCGACCACCTCACCGCGCAGCGCGCCACCTTCGCAAATCCCACGCTGATGAACGAGATGGCGGTTGTCGATGGCGTGGTGAAGAAGGGATCGCTGGCGCGCATCGAGCCGGACGGCCAGGTCGTGCGCATGTGGGAAGCGATCGAAACCTACATGGATCGCAGGCAGCCGCTGATCATCATCGCCGGCGCGGATTACGGCCAGGGCTCCTCGCGCGACTGGGCGGCCAAGGGCGTGCGCCTGGCCGGTGTGGAAGCCATCGTGGCCGAAGGCTTCGAGCGGATCCACCGCACCAACCTGATCGGCATGGGCGTGCTGCCGCTTGAGTTCAAGCCGGGCGTGAACCGCCTGACGCTGGGCATCGACGGTACCGAGACCTTCGACGTGATCGGCGAACGCAAGCCGCGCGCGGACCTGACGCTGGTCATCCACCGCCGCGATGGCGAGCGCGTGGAAGTGCCCGTCACCTGCCGCCTGGACAGCGACGAGGAAGTCTCGATCTTTGAGGCTGGCGGCGTGCTGCAGCGCTTCGCGCAGGACTTCCTGGAATCGTCGACGCGCGCGGCCTGATCCGCGCGCATCCTCGCAACGCACCGCATCGTTTCCCACCCCGCAAGGAGCAACGACATGCCCGGTACCGTCACCCTGCACCGCGTCATCCGCGCGCCCGCCGAGCGCATCTACCGTGCCTTCATCACGCCCACGGCGATGGTGAAGTGGCTTCCGCCGCACGGTTTCACCGGCGAAGTGCACTCGATGGACGCGCGCGTTGGCGGCAGCTACCGCATGTCGTTCACCAACTTCGGCACGGGCGGCAGTCATTCATTCGGCGGCACGTATCGCGAGATGGTGCCCGGCGAGAAGCTGCGTTACGACGATCAGTTCGACAATCCCGACATGCCGGGCACGATGGAAGTCGAAGTCACGCTGAAAACCGTTATGTGCGGCACCGATGTGAGCATCGTGCAGAAAGGCATTCCGGACGCGATTCCCGTGGAGTTCTGCTACCTCGGCTGGCAGGAATCGCTGGAGATGCTGGCCAAGCTGGTCGAGCCGGAGATTCCGGACGGGGCGTGATGCTCCCCTGCCCTCACCCCAACCCCTCTCCCGTGAACGGGAGAGGGGCTGACAAAACAAACGGAAGTCGAAACATGGCCCACGCACCGCAGATCCGCATTCCCGCCACCTACATGCGCGGCGGCACCAGCAAGGGCGTGTTCTTCCGCCTGGAAGACCTGCCCGCCGCCGCACAAACGCCGGGCAAGGCGCGCGATGCGCTGCTGCAGCGCGTGATCGGTTCGCCCGATCCGTACGGCAAGCACACCGACGGCATGGGCGGCGCGACGTCGAGCACCAGCAAGTGCGTGATCATCTCGAAGTCCTCCGTGCCGGAGCACGACGTCGATTACCTCTACGGCCAGGTCGCCATCGAGGAATCGTTCGTCGACTGGAGCGGCAACTGCGGCAACCTCAGCACCGCGGTGGGCCCGTTCGCCATCGCCGCCGGCCTGATCGATCCCGCGCGCGTACCGCACGACGGCCTGTGCACCGTGCGCATCTGGCAGGCGAACATCGGCAAGACGATCATCGCGCACGTACCGGTGACCGGCGGCCAGGTGCAGGAGACCGGCGATTTCGAACTCGACGGCGTGACCTTCCCCGCCGCGGAAATCCAGCTGGAATTCCTCGATCCGTCCGACGACGGCGACGCGGGCGGCTCGATGTTCCCCACCGGCAACCTCGTCGACGATCTCGACGTGCCCGGCGTGGGCACGTTCAAGGCGACGATGATCACCGCCGGCATCCCGACGATCTTCCTCGACGCCGCCGACCTGGGTTACACCGGCAGCGAGTTGCAGGACGCGATCAACAAGGATGCCGATGCGCTGGCGAAGTTCGAGAAGATCCGTGCGCACGGCGCATTGCGCATGGGCCTGATCAAGCATCTCGACGAAGCGAAGACGCGCCAGCACACGCCGAAGGTCGCCTTCGTCGCGCCGGCCGCCGATTACGCCGCGTCCAGCGGCAAGCAGATCGCAGGCGGCGACATCGACCTGCAAGCTCGCGCGATGTCGATGGGCAAGCTGCACCACGCGATGATGGGCACGGCGGCGGTGGCGATCGGCACCGCCGCATCGGTTCCCGGCACGCTGGTGAACCGCGCGGCCGGCGGCGGCGAACGCGAGTCGGTGCGCTTCGGACATCCGTCCGGCACGTTGCGCGTGGGTGCGCAGGTGAAACTCGTCGACGGCCAGTGGACCGTCACCAAGGCGATCATGAGCCGCAGCGCGCGCGTGCTGATGGAAGGCTGGGTGCGGGTGCCGGCCGACTCGTTCTGAGGTAGTCGCGCGCGGCTGACGCATTACGGCTGCGCTCCCCGGGTGCGCTGCGCTTACCCGGGCTACAAAACGCTCCGCCGCGACGGTTAGTCCGTCAGTCCGTCAATCCGTACCTTGTTACCGTCATCCCGGCGAAGGCCGGGACCCAGGCTGTCACGGCATCAGCCATGTCCCGTCATCCCAGCGAAAGCTGGAACCCATTTTGATCGTGCGATCCGTAGCGAGAATCCAAAGCGAAGATGGGTTCCAGCTTTCGCTGGAATGACGATGTGTGTATGGCTGATGCCGTGACAGCCTGGATCCCGGCCTTCGCCGGGACGACGGGTTGATAGATGCCGATGCGAGCCATGCGCAAATGGCTCAATGACCGATTCAACGTGCGTCGCTAGATTGGCTGTCAGGTGCTCAACACACCTCCTGCTAGCAGACGTCGCGATCATCTCGTGACGCGATCATCTCGTGATGATTAAGGCCACCGCTTATGGCCGAGTAGCGCCCAGCGATACAACACCCGGTACGCCGGGGAAACCTGGGGGCCGTTCCTAGCACGGTGTTGAAGTACTCGGCCGCCCTCTCAACAGGGGCGCATATCAACGTAGCGCTAGGAGTTTCAAATGGCAGAACAATCCGCGGCCGCGCCGCGCTCGCGCCGGCTGAAGATCAGCTACAGCAGTTATCCGTCGAACGTCTGCAAACCGATCCGGCCCGTTCCCTATCTGCGTCTTCGCGGTTTCTGGCTTGCGCAGGCCGGCTTCCACGTCGATCAGAACGTGCGCATCGACATCGAGGCGGGGCGCATCACGATCGTGCCGATGGATGACGGTAACGAGTGACGGCCTGGGTAGAGGCCTTCGCCGGGATGACGGAGTAGTAATGGGTGACGGCGCTTTAGCCCCTCTCCCTGCGGGAGAGGGGTTGGGGTGAGAGGCAACGAAGGGGAAGCGTTGACCAGCCGTTTCGGCACATCGCTGCGCTGCTGCTTTCGCGTGTGTGAGAAAGCAGGAACCAAAATGGGTTCCAGCTTTCGCTGGAATGACGGTGAGGTGGTTGACCGTTGATGGAGTGCCCTGAGATCACGGGCCCGGGTCACGACGTTCGCCGGGATGACGGCAAACAAAGCGCCGGCAGCGATGACATGAATCTCATGCGATTCCGGAGCGCCGCCGCGCCGACATCTCACTGCGCCGGCACGTACACCCACGACTTCGACTTCGAAGCCTCGTACAGGATCCGCCCATTGCGACGGATCACGCGATCCACCGAATGGCTGCGGCTGAGCAACTGGCGCCCCATGCGCACCGACGAGATGGTTTCCACGTCCGCGCTCTTGCGGTCATCCGCCAGCGTGATCTCGACGACGCGGTTCTCGAACGACAAGCCCATCGCGCCGTTGGTCAGCGCATTGAGGCGTTTAAAGGCGCGGAAGCCTTCACGCATTCCCTCGCACGAGTCCTTCTTGCCAAGGGTTTCGCGCTGCGTTCCGTTCAGCGCGAACGTCACCGCCTCATGCTGGAAATCGTCTGTCATGCGGTCGCAGAAATAATCCGCGTCCAGCTTCGCCATCGCGGCGGAGTCCAGGTTGTACTGGGCTTCGATGGCGTCCTCGCTCAGCTGGCGTCCGGCATGGAAGGACCACCACGCACCGAAACCGGCGACCAGCGCCAGCAAAATCCATTTCCCCATGATCCCCCCGGATCCTCACATGGCGGTCGGCGCGATCACTCCCACTCGATCGTCGCCGGCGGCTTGCCGCTGATGTCGTATACCACACGCGAGACGCCGCGCAGTTCGTTGATGATGCGATTGGACACGCGGCCGAGGAAGTCGTACGGCAGGTGCGCCCAGTGCGCCGTCATGAAATCGATGGTTTCCACCGCGCGCAACGCGATCACCCATTCGTACGCACGTGCATCGCCCACCACGCCCACCGACTTCACCGGCAGGAACACGGCGAACGCCTGGCTCGTGCGGTCGTAGAGGTCGGCCTTGCGCAGTTCCTCGATGAAGATGTGGTCGGCGCGGGCGAGCAGTTCGGCGTGTTCGCGCTTCACTTCGCCCAGGATGCGCACGCCCAGGCCCGGGCCCGGGAACGGATGGCGATACACCATCGCGCGCGGCAGACCCAGTTCGACGCCGAGGCGACGCACTTCGTCCTTGAACAGCTCGCGCAGCGGCTCGACCAGCTTGAGCTTCATGTCTTCCGGCAAGCCGCCGACGTTGTGGTGGCTCTTGATGACGTGCGCCTTGCCGGTCTTGCTGCCGGCCGATTCGATCACGTCCGGATAGATCGTGCCCTGTGCCAGCCACTTCGCGTTGGAGAGCTTGGCCGACTCCTCGTCGAAGATCTCGATGAAGAGGTTGCCGATGATCTTGCGCTTGGCTTCGGGGTCCGCGACGCCGGCCAGCGCCTTGAAGTAACGGTCGGCGGCATTCACGCGCACGACCTTCACGCCCATGTGCTCGGCGAACATCGCCATCACCTGGTCGCCTTCGTTCCAGCGCAGCAGGCCGGTGTCGACGAACACGCAGGTGAGCTGCTCGCCAATGGCCTTGTGCAGCAGCGCCGCGACAACGGAGGAATCCACGCCGCCGGAAAGTCCGAGGATGACGTCGTCCGAACCGACCTGCTCGCGCACGCGCGCGATCTGGTCTTCGATGATGTTGGCCGCGGTCCACAGCGTCCTGCAGCCGCAGATGTCGGCGACGAAGCGGCGCAGCAGGGTCTGGCCCTGCTTGGTGTGTGTCACTTCCGGATGGAACTGCACGCCATACCAGCGCTTGTCCTCGCGCGCCATCGCGGCGACGGGAATGCGGTCGGTGACGGCCGTGACCGTCCAGCCCGGCGGCGCCTTGGCGACGTGGTCGCCGTGGCTCATCCACACGTCGATGCGCGGCTCGCCATCGTGGTCGGTGAGACCGCCCAGCAGCGCGTCATGCGCGACCAGTTCCACTTCGGCGTGGCCGAACTCGCGCGCATCGGCGGCTTCGGTCGCGCCGCCCAGCTGCGCGGCGAGCGTCTGCATGCCGTAGCAGATGCCCAGGATCGGCAGGTTCGAATCGAACACTTCCTGCGGCGCCTTCGGAGCGCCCTGTTCCGTCGTCGATTCCGGGCCGCCCGAGAGGATGATGCCCTTCGCGCCGAACGCGGCGATCTCGGCCGGATCGTGGTCCCAGGCCCAGATCTCGCAGTAGACGCCGATCTCGCGGATGCGGCGGGCGATCAGCTGCGTGTACTGCGCGCCGAAATCGAGGATGAGGATCTTGTCGCTGTGGATGTTGGTCATGGGCTGCCAGCGCCGGTGGGCATGGTTTCGTCGACGGTCCGGAAGGAAGACTTCAACATCGCGAGGAATGCCGGGTCCTTCAGCGGTTCTTTGTAGGGGAAGAACATGATCTTTCCGTCCCCGCTCTTGATCATCCAGGCAACGACGGCACCCGCGCTGCGGTACGTGTCTTCGTCGTGCTTGAAGTAGTAGTACAGGTACGGCGAATCGGGCGTCGCCCGGGGCACGAAGATTCCTCCGGCGTAGTCGCCCATCGAGCGTTCGCCCAGATAGGAGATCACCGGAGAGCCAGTACCTTCGTAGAAAACGCCTTCATCGTTCTCGAACGTTGCGACGTAGGTGCCGGCATGCAGCCCCCAACGCCACTTGGCACCGATTCCAAGCTTCACGTCGAAGGTGGCGTCGCGCTCGATGACGAACGTAGACGCCTCCTCGGTGGGTTTCAATGCCCCCGCTTTCTTCGCGGCGGAAACATCGGAGCAAACGCACAGCAGGAACAGCGCAGCCGCCAAACCGAATGCGCGAAGGCCCATCTCAGCCCGCCCTGTAATTCGGCGGTTCCTTGGTGATCTGCACATCGTGCACGTGGCTCTCGCGCGCACCGGCGTTGGTCACGCGCACGAAGCTGGGCTTGGTGCGCATTTCCTCGATGCTGGCGCAGCCGACGTAACCCATCGTGGCGCGCAGGCCGCCGGCCAGCTGGTGGACGACGTTGCGCAGCGGGCCGCGATACGGGACGCGGCCTTCGATGCCTTCGGGCACGAGCTTGTCGGCGTCGGAGGCATCCTGGAAGTAACGGTCCTTCGAGCCCTGCTCCATCGCGCCCAGCGAGCCCATGCCGCGGTAGCTCTTGTAGCTGCGGCCCTGGAAGAGTTCGACTTCGCCCGGCGCTTCCTCGGTGCCGGCGAACAGGCCGCCGATCATCACCGTCGACGCGCCGGCCACGATGGCCTTGCCGATGTCGCCCGAGTAGCGGATGCCGCCGTCGGCGATCAGCGGAATGCGGTCCTGCAATGCCTCGGCGACCATCGCCACCGCGGTGATCTGCGGCACGCCGACACCGGCGACGATGCGCGTGGTGCAGATCGAGCCCGGGCCGACGCCGACCTTCACCGCGTCCGCACCGTGGTCCATCAGCGCGAGCGCCGCATCGCCGGTCACGATGTTGCCGCCGATCACCTGCAGCTGCGGGAAGTTCTTCTTCACCCAGCGCACGCGTTCGAGCACGCCCTGCGAGTGGCCGTGCGCGGTATCGACGACGACCACGTCCACGCCGGCCGCGGCGAGCGCTTCGACGCGCGCTTCGGTATCGCCGCCGACGCCGACGGCCGCGCCGACCAGCAGGCGTTCGCTGGTGTCGTAGGCGGCGTTGGGGTTGTCGGACTTCTTCTGGATGTCCTTCACGGTGATCAGGCCGCGCAGCTCGAAGCCGTCGTTGACCACCAGCACCTTCTCGATTCGGTGCTTGTGCAGCAGGCCGAGGACTTCCTCGTCGGTGGCGCCTTCGCGCACCGTCACGAGGCGATCCTTCTTGGTCATGATGTGACGGACCGGATCGTCGAGCTTCTTCTCGAAGCGCATGTCGCGGCTGGTCACGATGCCCATCAGCTGGCCGCCTTCCACCACCGGCACGCCGGAGATGTTGCGGGCACGGGTGAGCTTGAGCACTTCGGCGATGGTGGTGTCGGGCCCGACGGTGAAGGGCTCCTTGATCACGCCGGCCTCGAACTTCTTGACCGAGGCGACCTGCGCCGCCTGGGCCTGGAGGCTCATGTTCTTGTGGACGATGCTGATGCCGCCCAGCTGGGCCATGGCGATGGCCAGGCGCGCTTCGCTGACGGTGTCCATCGCGGCCGACAGGATCGGCAGCCGGATTTTCAGGTCGCGGGTGAGGCGGGTCGTGAGCGAGACGTCCTTGGGCAGGACCGTCGAATGGGCCGGGACGAGCGAAACGTCGTCGTAGGTAAGTGCTTCAGCCTGGATGCGCAGCATGGGCGGGGGCCGGTGAAGGTGAAGCGCGTTATTGTAACGCGGACTTGGTCCCCGACGCTCGCCAACACGCCGGGACATGGCGTTCTACCAACGCGACCGGACGCGCTTGAGCCAATTTGCTTTGCAAATTGCCTCCGACTCGTGCGCCATACCCGCCCCTCGCGGCTTCGCCGCGACCGCATTCGACGCGGTTTGCTGCGCAAACCACGTCCCACACTAGCGCCATACCCGCCCCTCGCGGCCTACGGCCGCGACCGCCCCTGACTTAGGGGCTGGGGCAAAAGCCCGCTTCGGCCGTCGCTTTGGGCTTTGCTCTTAGCCCCTTTCCCTGCGGGAGGGGGGTTGGGGTGACGGGCAACGAAGCGACAACACCACCGCTCGCCTCTGCGGCGCAGCGCTAGCCCCGCCCCGCCTCACTTCACCGCATGCCACCCACGCCCCGAATCCGCCGCCTCGGCGGCTTCCAGGGTGTTCTGCATCAGCGTGGCGACGGTCATCGGGCCGACACCACCCGGGACCGGAGTGATCCAGCTGGCGCGCTGGGCAGCCGCGTCGAAGCCGACGTCGCCGACGAGGCGGCCGTCGTCCAGGCGGTTGATGCCGACGTCGATGACCACGGCGCCCGGCTTCACCCATTCACCCGGAATGAGGCCCGGACGGCCCACCGCGACGACGAGGATGTCGGCATTGCGGATCGATGCCTCCAGGACCTCCGGCGGAGTGAACTTGTGGCAGCTGGTGACGGTGCAGCCGGCGATCAGCAGCTCCAGCGCCATCGGGCGGCCCACATGGTTGGACACGCCGACGATCGTGGCGCTCTGCCCGCGCACCGGACGGTCGGTGTAGGCCAGCAGCGTGGTGATGCCGCGCGGCGTGCACGGGCGCAGGCCGAACTGGCGCAGCGCAAGGTGGCCGACGTTCTCCGGATGGAAACCATCCACGTCCTTGCGCGGGTCGATGCGGTGGATCAGCTCGGTCGCGTCTCGACGGTCCGGCAGCGGCAGCTGGACCAGGATGCCGTGCACGTCCGGATCGGCGTTGAGCTGGTCGATCAGCGCCAGCAGCTCGTCGTTGCCGGTGTCGGCCGGCAGGTCGTAGTCGATCGCACGGATGCCCACTTTCTGCGCCGCACGCCGTTTGTTCTTCACGTAGACGCTGGACGCCGGGTCGTTGCCGACCAGCACCACCGCCAGCCCCGGGCGCGATTTGCCCGAGGCGACGCGTGCATCGACCCGGCTCTTGAGCGTGTCGAGCAGGTCTTCGGCGATGCGCTTGCCGTCGAGAATGCGTGCCGGTGCGAGAGTCGTGGAGACGGTCATGCGGGCCTGGAGTACATTCGGGCTGGGCATTATCGCTCAAGCCACCTCCCGGAAGGCCGGTCGTCCCGCCTGCAACGTCGCCTGCTTTCCGCTCCCCGTTCCGGAACGCCGAATCCCCCGATGACCGACACCGATTTCGAAACCACCCAGATCGAGGCCGCCGCCTTCCGGCGCCTGCTCCAGCACCTGATGCACGAGCGCCCCGATGCGCAGAACATCGACCTGATGATCGACGCCGGCTTCTGCCGCAACTGCCTGGCCGACTGGTACCGGGAGGCCGCCGAGCATCGCGGCATCACGATGACGAAGGACGAAGCACGCGAGGCGATCTACGGCATGCCGTACGAGCAGTGGAAATCGCAGCACCAGCGCGACGCGACGCCGGAGCAGCTGGCGGCGTTCGAGGCGGCACAACGCCGTCGCGGGAAATGAGTTCGATGCGCCGCCAACTGCTGGGCTGGGCGGCGCTGCCGGTGCTGGGGTATGCCGGCGTGGTCGTGTGGCTGTTCTCCAAACAGCGCGACCTGATCTACCTTCCCGAAGGCACCCGCACCGACGTGCCGCAGACCGATTTCACCCTGGCGCGCGGCGACGTCCAGCTGCACGGCTGGGTGCTGCATCCGCAGGGCTCCCGACCGGTGATCTACTTCGGCGGCAACGCCGAGGGCATCCAGCATCGGCGCGAAATGCTCGACCGATTGCTGCCGGGCCGTCCCGTGTATCTGGTGTCCTATCGCGGCTACGGCGCCAGCGGCGGCGAACCCAGCGAGACCGCGCTGCTGGGCGACGCGCTGGCGCTGTTCGACGAAGTGCGTTCGCGCCACCCGAACGAGCCGATCGCGGTGATCGGCTCCAGCCTCGGCAGCGGCGTGGCGAGTTACGTCGCCAGCCAGCGTCCGGTTTCGCAGCTGGTACTGATCGCGCCGTTCGACAGCCTCGCGGCCGTCGCGCAGGTGCATTACCCGGTGTTGCCGGTGCGCTGGATCCTGCGCGACCGCTTCGATTCCATCGACCGCCTGCGCGGCTACGAGGGCGAGGTCATGATCGTGCGCGCCTCGCTCGACACCATCGTGCCGCCGGCCAACACCAATCGCCTGATCGCCGCGCTGGGCAAGCCACCGAAGGTCGTCGACCTGCCGCAGGCCGGGCACAACACGATCAGCGGCGATCCGGTGTTCGAGCAGGCGCTGGCGGACTTCCTTCGCTAGGCACTAAGCCGCGCAGAACTTCGCGTAGTCGATGTAGCCCGGGAACTCGCGTCCGGCCGCGCACACCGGGCAATCCGGATCGGCCGACAGCCGCGTTTCGCGGAAACGCATTCCCATCGCATCGAAGTGCAGCAGCCTTCCCGCGAGCGGCTCGCCTACGCCGAGGATCAGCTTGATCGCCTCGGTCGCCTGCAACAGGCCGATCACGCCTGGCAGCACGCCCAGCACGCCGGCTTCGGCGCAGTTCGGCGCGGCTTCCGGCGGCGGCGGTTCCGGGAACAGGCAGCGATAGCACGGTGCGTGGCCGCGATGGCGGCCGGCATCGAACACGCTCACCTGCCCTTCGAAACGGTGCACCGCGCCGTACACCAGCGGCTTGCCGAGCTTCACGCAGGCATCGTTGAGCAGGTAACGCACGGGGAAGTTGTCGGCGCCATCGACCACGACATCGGCGCCCTCGATGAGGCGTTCGACGTTCTGCGCGGTGATGCGCTCGGGGAAGGTTTCGATCGACACCGTCGGATTGAGCGCCGACAGCGCGATCCGCGCCGATTCCACCTTCGGCACGCCGATGCGGTCTTCGGTATGCAGGATCTGCCGCTGGAGGTTGCTCCTATCGACGATGTCGTCGTCGGCCAGCACGATCGTGCCGATGCCCGCCGCCGCCAGATAGAACGCCGCGGGAGAACCGAGGCCGCCCGCGCCGACCATCGCGATGCGCGCGTTCTGCAGCTTTCGCTGCCCCGCTTCGCCGACTTCCGGCAAACGCAGGTGGCGCGAATAGCGGTCGTAAAAATCGAAGTCGCGTTCGTCGCGCGTGACCGGCAGGCCTTCGGCGATCCAGCGCGTGGTGCCGCCTTCGACCGACGCGATGCGCGTGTAGCCGGCGGCGTGCAGCGCCTGCGCCGCCTTCATTGAACGCGCGCCGGACTGGCAGATGATCAGGACGTCTGCATCGCGATCGGGCAGCGCGGCCTGCGGGTCGGCTTCCAGCTCGCCGCGGGCGATGCCCAGCGCACCTTCGGCGAAGCCGGTGGCGCGTTCGTGCGATTCGCGCACGTCCACGATCACCGCGCCTTCGCGCTGTCGGCTAAGGGCGTCGGCGGGCGTGATGAGTTCGATGGGCTCGGCGCTGTTCATGGCTGGATTATCGCCCCTCACGCGTAGCGCAGGATCTCGACCACGGTGCCGGCAGCCAAACGCTGCGGTCCATCGGGCACGACGATCAGCGCGTTGGCCTCCCCGACCGCGCGCAGCCGATGCGAACCGACGGCCGGGTTCGGATCGGCGCGCAGCACGCCGTGTTCATCGCAGAACACCGTGGCACGCTGGAATTCGCGGCGCGCGTGGGATTTCTCGATCGGCGCGACCAGCTGCGCGCGTTCGGCCGCACGCGGCTCGGTGCGGCCCTGCAACGCATCGATCAGCGTTCGCCCGAAACCGAGGAAGGTCGCGAACACGGACACCGGATTTCCCGGCAACGCGAGCACGCGCGCCTGGTCGAGGCTGCCGAACAGCACCGGCATGCCCGGCTTCATCCGCACCTTCCAGAAGTGCACCTGGCCGAACTGCTGCAGTACCGCGGGGATGTGGTCCTTCTCGCCGGCCGACACCGCGCCGCAGGTGACGATCAGGTCGAACGCGCAGCCGGCATCGCGCAAGGCGATCTCGACCTGCTTCGGGTCGTCGGCCAGCCGCGGCCACGCGGTGGGTTCCAGGCCTTCGCCGCGCAGCAGGCCCATCAGCAGTTCGCGATTGCTGTCGTAGATCTCGCCCGGCGCCAGCGACAACCCCGGTTCCACCAGTTCGTCGCCGCTGCTGAACACCGCGACCGTCGGCCTGCGGTACACCGCCAGCGACGGCACGCCGAGCGACGCAGCGAACGATACGCGCGCGGGCGTCAGGCGCTGACCCGCATGCAACACGCATTCGCCTGCCTGCACGTCCTCGCCCATGCGGCGAAGGTTCGCGCCTGCGTCGGGCGACGTGACAACGACGACGCGGTCGCCATCGACGCGCGTGTTCTCCTTGATGACGACCGTGTCCGCACCGGCCGGCATCGGCGCGCCGGTGGTGATGCGCACGCATTCGCCGTCGCCCACCGTGATGTCGCGAGCGCGCCCGGCGAACTGTTCGTCGACCAGGCGCAGCGTCGTTTCGCCTTCGCGCAGATCGGCGTGCCGCAGTGCGAAGCCGTCCATCGCGCTGTTGTCGAACGGCGGCAGCGCGATTGGCGCGTGCACGTCCGCGGCGAGGATGCGGCCGTGCGTGCGCGAAAGCGGCAGGGTTTCGGTGTCGAGGCGATGCTTCGCCGCGACCTCGCGGATGATCGCGATGGCGTCGTCGAAGACGAGCTGGGTCGGGAAGTCGGTCATGCGGGGGAGCGTGGTCCGTCGTGGTCGCCCGGCGCCACGCCGGCGGCGGCGAGGTCCTGCGGCGTGTTGAGGTTGCCGAAGCGTACGCCCGCCAGGCGCACGGGGACCATGCGCAGGTGGCGTTGCAGGGAATGGATGGCGAGTTCGTTCGCGTCGATGGCACGCGTCGTCGCCCCGCGCAGCTCCGTCACGCGCCACAGCGCGACGAGCGGCTGCGCGCCTTCGTCGTCCACCGCGTACGCGCCGTGCGTATCGGCAGCGGCGCCGAGGCTGGGGACGAGGCAATCGTTCACGCCGACCAGATCGACCGGGAGCGTCAGCAGCCACGGTGTGTCGCATGCGGTGGCCAGCGCATCGAGGCCGGCGAGCGGCCCGAGGTCGGCGCTCGTGCGATCGGCAACTGCGCGAAGGCCGATGCGCTCGTAGCGCTCGGGTTCGCGATTGGCGCTGACCAGGATCGTCGAGGTTTCCGCCGCGAAGCGGCGACGCCAGCGTTCGACCTGCGACATTCCGTCGCGCGTGAGCCAGGCCTTGTCGATACCGCCCAGCCGCGTGGCGCGCCCGCCGGCGAGCAGGCCGAGGGTGATGTCGGTGGGGGGGATCATGCGGGGAGTTTACGCCGAGGGTCGGGAGCTGCCGACCGCGACCTTCACCCGTGTCCCGTCATTCCAGCGAAAGCTGGAACCCATTTTGATTCTGTAGTCCGGGTAAGCGAAGCGCACCCGGGAAGCTGTCACGCCCGAACCCGGGTGCGCTTCGCTTACCCGGGCTACCAAAGCGCATCGCGAATGCACGCTTGATCGCACGCCCCCGACCTAGCAGCGCCGCCGTGTCAGGAACGAACATCAAGATGGGTTCCAGCTTTAGCTGGAATGACGGCGTGAAGAGTGACGGGAGGAAACTCCGTCACTTGCCCTTCTTGACGTGCTTCAACAGGCGCCGCTTGCGCTGGACCTGACGCTCTGTGAGCACGTTCTTCTTTCCTTCGTACGGGTTCGCGCCTTCCTTGAAGACGAAACGCACCGGCGTGCCGACCAGCTTGAAGCGCTTGCGGAAGAAGTTCTCGAGGTAGCGCTTGTACGTATCGCCCAGCGTACGCAGGCGCGTTCCGTGCACGACGAACGTCGGCGGATTGTTCGCCGCGGGATGCGCGTAGCGCAGCTTGGCGACATGGCCGCGAACGGTCGGCGGCGGGTTGGTCTCGTACGCGACTTCCAGCGCCTTGTTCACTTCGCTGGTGCTGAATTCGTGCGTGGCGGAAGCATGCGCACGATGGATCGCACGGAACAGCTCGCGCAGGCCCGAGCCGTGCTTCGCGCTGATGCGCACCGCTTCGGCCCATTCGACGAAACCGAGCTTGCGCGTGAGCAGCGCTTCGGCCTGCTGGCGCTGGTAGTCGGTCAGGCCGTCCCACTTGTTCACCGCGACGACCAGCGCGCGGCCGGCGTCGAGCGCGAGGCCCAGCACGGTCGCATCCTGGTCGGTGATGCCTTCGCTCGCATCGAGCATGACAACCGCGACCTGGCACTGCTCGATCGCCTGGAGCGTCTTGATGATGGAGAACTTCTCCACCGCTTCCTCCACGCGCGCCTTGCGGCGCACGCCGGCGGTGTCGACGAGGCGGTACAGGCGGCCGTCGCGCTCCATGTCGATGGAGACCGAATCGCGCGTGGTGCCCGGCACCTCGGAGGCGATCATCCGCTCCTCGCCGAGCAGGCGGTTCACCAGCGTCGACTTGCCCACGTTCGGGCGGCCGATGAAGGCGACGCGGATGCGCGCGGGGTCGGCGTCCAGCTCGGTCGCCGCACCTTCTTCCGGCACGCGTGCGAGCACCTCGTCGATCAGCTCGTCGATGCCCTGGCGGTGAGCCGAGGACACGGCGATGACGTCGGTGATGCCGTAGCGGGCGAATTCGTTGATCGCGGCCTGCACGTCGAGGCCGTCGGTCTTGTTGACGACCAGCATCGCCGGGCGCGCGGTCTTGCGCAGCCAGGCGAGGATGTCGTCGTCCAGCGCGGAGGCGCCTTCGCGGCCGTCCACGACGAACAGGACCAGGTCGGCCTCCTCGGCCGCCGAACGCGCCTGGCGCGCGGTGGCGCCGGCCAGCCCCTCGTCCTCGCCGGCGATGCCGCCGGTGTCGACGATGGCGAACGGACGCTTGCCTTCGGGCCGCGCCACGCCGTAGTTGCGGTCGCGCGTGACGCCCGGCTGGTCGTGGACCAGGGCGTCGCGGGTGCGCGTCAGCGCATTGAACAGCGTGGATTTTCCAACGTTGGGACGGCCAACGAGGGCGACGAGCGGAAGCATGGTGAGAGCCGGTACGGGATGGGGATCGGGAAGCGGACCGCCGTGCCGCGCATCGCGGCGGCCGGGTCGGAGCCGGTCCGGGAGGTCATTCGGGGTACGGCATGATGACGGGCCGGGCGTGAAAAGGGAAACGTTCGGCCCCGCGCCGTCTGAACACCGCAAATGAAAACGGCCCGGGCTCGCGCCCGGACCGTTCCATGTGTCGCTGTCGCGGCGGGGTTACTGCAGACGGAAGGCCGTCAGTTCGCCGTTGACGTTCTGGACGATCGCGATGCCGTCGGCGACCACCGGGGCGGCCTTCACGGCCTTGCCGCCGACGCGCTGGCGCGCGGCGAACTCGCCGTTGTCCAGCTTGAGCCAGTGCACGTAGCCGTCGTAATCGGCGACCACGGCGTAGTCGCCCTGCACCGCCGCGCCAGTCACGCTGCGGCGGGCCAGCGCCGGCTGCGACCACAGGGCCGCGCCGCTGTTCTTGTCCAGGCCGAAGACCGAGCCGGTCGGGTCGGTCACGACCAGACGGTCGGACGCGACGCCGATACGACCCGCGCCGCCGTGCTCGGCCGACCACATCGGACGGCCGCTCGGGGCGTCGATGGCCAGTGTCTGCTTCTTGAAGCTGGTGGCGAACAGCGTGGTGCCTTCCAGCACCGGGGTGCCGTCGACGTCGGCCATGCGATCCAGTTCGGTGCGGCCTTCCGGCTGCGCGACCGGCTGTTCCCACATCGGGCGGCCGTCGGTGGCCGACAGCGCCGAGACGGTGCCGTCGTCGTTGCCGACGAACACATAACCCGGGCCGAGGACCGGGCCGTCGTTGCCGCGCAGCGACAGCATCGGCACTTCCTGCATCCAGAACCAGCGACGCTCGCCGCTGGCGGCGTCGAAGGCGGTGATGCGGCCGTCGTTGGAACGCACGAACACCAGGTTCATGCCGATCGCCGGTGCCGAGATCACCTCGTTGGGCACCTGCGCCTGCCACTTCTTCTCGCCGGTGCTGGCGTCCAGGGCGATGACCTCGCCGTCCAGACCGCCGACCACGACCAGGCCCTCGCCCACGCCGGGGCCACCGGACAGGCGGATGTCGGCCTTCTTGTCGGTGCGGAATTCCCAGACCTGCTTGCCGGTCTGGAGATCGAAGGCATGCACGCCGCCTTCGATGGCGGCGGCGAAGACGCGGCCGTCGGCCACGACCGGGCCCTGGCGCACGCCGATGCGGCCTTCGCCCTTGCCGGCGTTGGCCGACCAGATCTTCGACACCGTCACCGACGGGGTGATGTCGACCAGCTCAGCCGGTTCGTTCGGCTTCTTGTCGTCCTTCTTCTTTTCGCCACCGAACCAGCCCTTGACGGTCGAGCACCCGGCGAGCGAAGCCGCGCACAGCAGCACGACGGAGGTACGCAGCAGCATGGAGCGGTGCTTCATCAGGACTTGGCCTCGGGCTTGGCGGGCGTGCCGCCGACTTCGGTGAGCTTGAGTTCGAGCAGGCGGCGATGCGGCGAAGCCACATCGAGCTTGGCCATCGCCTCGGCGTAGGCAGTGCGCGCCTGTTCCTTCTGGCCGAGCGCGAGGTGAGCGTCGCCGCGCACTTCGATGCCCGCGGCCGTATCGGCATCGGCCACCAGCTTCAGCGCGGCGTCGGCCTGCTTCTTTTCGATCAGCAGGCGCGCGACGCGCTGCTCGATGATCTGCGCGATCGCCGGATCTTCGGTATGGATGCCCTGCAGCGTGGCGAGCGCGGCGTCGTTCTGCTTCGCATCGACCTGGGAGCGGGCCAGTTCAAGCGCGGCCAGCGCGCGGTAGCTCGAACCTTCCGCCAGCGCCTTGACCTTGGCGTCGGCCGTCTTGTCTTTCGCGTCGATGGCGTTGATGGCCGCCTGGTACTGCGTGGCCATGTCCATGCGCGCGTTCTCGTTGCGCTGGTCCCACCACTTCCAGCCGCCGATGGCCGCCAGGCCCAGGGCGATGCCGCCGATCAGGCCAGCGCCGTTGTTACGCAGCCACTGGAGGACGCGTTCGCTTTGTTCGTGTTCGTCGAGAAGGTCGTCAATCGCCATTGGCTGGCTGCCGTGCTCTGTAGCCCGCCGTTACGGCGGGAATCCGAAATAGGAGCACCGGCCCGCAGTGCGGGCCGGTGCGCGAGGATTTCCCGTTCCGCCGGTCAATCGCCCGGCGTGAGGGAACCGTCAGAGGATAGCGTAAAGCGCGCGACGTTCGCTCGGCTGAACGGCGTCAGATCAACCGTTCGGCCCGCGTTGCGGACTTCGACCGCGGAAGAATTTCCCAGCACCACGCGCGAGACTTCGCCGGCGGCGTAGCTGCGCTGCTGGCCTGTGCCGAGTTCGCCGCTCTCCAGAACCCGACCATCGCTGCCACGCACTTCCACCCAGCTGTTGCCGGTGAAGTTGAGCGACAGCGCCGGCGCCGGCTGCGCGGCCGCGGGCAGCGTCGCCATCGAGGCGACCAGCGGCGTGCGATGCACCGGCTCGGGCGCACCCGGTTGGGCATTGTTCGCAGGCGTCGCCGGAACGGTAGCAACGTCGAGCGACTCGACCTTGGCGTCGTCCTTCTTGAGTTCGCGCGAGGCCATCCAGATCGGCACCGCGATGGCCGCCGTCAGCACGATGTAGATCGCGCGGCGCGTGGCCTGCTCGAACACACGGCGGAAGCGCGGCGTATGGGTGTGGCTGACGAGCTCCGACGGCGCGATCGGACGCGCGCCCTGCCCGAGCTCATCGTCGAAAGGCACGCCGAGCAGACGCGCGTAGCTGCGCAGTTGTCCGCGCACGAAGACCGGCGCGCCCAGCTGGCTCGGATCCCCCGATTCGAGCTGCCGGATGCCCTTGACCGGAATCTTCAGGCTCGCGGCGACGTCTTCCGGCGACAGTCCCGCCTGTTCGCGGGCCTGTTTCAGGCGCACGCCGATGCTGGCGCCCATGTCAGGCGCGACTTGGTTCGAGTTCATCGCTTTCCGTCATCCCCCATGCCGGAGCTCCGCGTCTGCGGGAACTCCGCCCTCATTCGCTGAACGTATCTTGCGGCGGCAGCCCTGTCGCCGAGTTTCTCTTCGATTTGTGACGCAAGCTGCAACGCCCCGGGGTCTGCTGGTGCAGCCGCGAGACGGCGCTCGGAGAATGCGCGCGCTTCGAAGGCATTTCCTTGACGGAACTCAAGCTCCGCAAGCGCGCCCAGCGCCGTGGCGTTGTTCGGGTCCAGTTCGACGGCCCGGCGCAGGTCCCGGCGGGCGCGATCGTCCTGCCCGGCGCGGGCGGCGCAGCTGCCCGAGTTGGCCAGCGCGACGGCCGGCGTCGTGTAACGCGGGTCCTTCAGCGCGCGGTCGAACCAGGCCAGCGATTCGACCGTGCGGCCCTCGCGGCAAAGCCAGACGCCGTAGTTGTTCTGCACGGCGCCGTTGTCCGGCGCCAGCTCGGCGGCGCGCTGGTAATGGGCGCCGGCCGCGGCCGAGTCGCCACGGCGGGCGGCGGTCACGGCCAGCACGGTTTCGGCGTCGACGGACTTGGGATCGAGCTTGAGCGCCTTCAGCGCTTCCTTCTCGGCGGCCTCGTAGTCGCCGACCATCAGGCGGGCGCGGGCCAGTTCGAGGGGTTTGCTCGCGGCGACGGCCGCCTTGTTGTTGGCGTTGCCGCTGACGTTGACCACCGGGGTGGTGCGTTCGAAATCCTGCCGCTTGAAGTCCTGCCGCACGAAGGTCATGCGGCTGCACGCACCGGTCGCCAATACCGCGACCGCCAGGGCGGTCGTGATCGTGAGGCTCAGCGGGCGGCCGCGGACGTCCATGGCTAGCGGGCTCCTGACATCACGCCGCCTCGTTGCCGAGGCCGGATGCCTGCAGATGTTTCTGGAATTCCGCCTGTCGCCGGGTGCGGTCCATGACCTGCCCCTTGAGCTGGCCGCAGGCGGCATCGATGTCGTCGCCGCGGGTGCGTCGCACCGGGGCGATCATCCCGGCCTCGTTGAGCAGCTTCTGGAAGGCGCGGATGGCCGCGTCGTCCGGCCGCTCGAAGCGCGTGCCCGGGAACGGGTTGAACGGAATGAGGTTGACCTTCGCCGCGTCCTTCATCTGCACGGCGTTGTCGAACTGGCGCAGCAGGCGCAGCAGCTGGCGGGCATGCTGGGGCTGGTCGTTCACGCCCTTCATGAGCGTGTACTCGAACGTGACCGACGTGCCGCGCTTGCGCAGCGCATAGCGCACGCAGGCGTCCATCAGCTGTTCGATCGGATACTTCTTGTTGAGCGGCACCAGCTCGCTGCGCAACTCGTCGTTGGGCGCGTGCAGCGACACGGCGAGGGAGACGTCGCTCTCCAGCGCGAGGCGGTCGATCATCGGCACCATGCCGGCGGTCGACAGCGTGACGCGCTTGTTCGCCAGGCCGTAGCCCAGGTCGTCGCGCATGATGCTCATGGCGCGCACGACGTTGTCGAAATTCGCCAGCGGCTCGCCCATGCCCATCATCACCACGTTGGTGAGGCGGCGCTGCTGGTGCGGCACGTTGCCCAGGTGGCGCGCGGCGACCCACACCTGGCCGATGATCTCGGCGGTGGACAGGTTGCGGTTGAAGCCCTGGGTGGCGGTGGAACAGAACTGGCAGTTGAGCGCGCAGCCCACCTGCGACGACACGCACAGCGTGCCGCGCCCCTTGTCGGGGATGTACACCGTTTCGATGGCGTTCTTCGGATCCATGCCGAGCAGCCACTTGTGCGTGCCGTCGGTGGAAGCCTTGTCGAACACGACCTGCGGCACGCGCACTTCGGCGCTCGCTTCGAGCTTGGCGCGCAGCGCCTTGCCCAGGTCCGTCATGTCGGCGAAGTCGGTCACGTAGCGGTGATGGATCCACTTCATCACCTGGTGCGCGCGGAACTTCTTCTCGCCGAGCGTCTCTTCGAAGAAACGCTCGAGCGAGGCGCGGTCGAGATCGAACAGATTCATCTTCGCCCCTGCCGAAGCAGGCGCGGGGTTCATCTTCGACTCGACCGCGCTCTTCGCAGCCACGCCCGCTTCCACGCGTGCAGCCGATTCCGTCGCCGGCGTGTCGCCAGCGAGCTGGATGTCGATGCGTTCGCGTTGCGTGGTCATGGCCTTGTCGTCTGTGCGCTTAGCGGGCGAACACGTCGGTCGCCGGGAAGAAGTACGCGATTTCGATCGCGGCGTTCTCCAGGCTGTCCGAACCGTGCACGGCGTTGGCGTCGATGCTGTCGGCGAAGTCGGCGCGGATCGTGCCCGGCGCTGCGTCCTTCGGATTGGTGGCGCCCATCAGGTCGCGATTCTTCAGCATCGCGCCTTCGCCTTCGAGCACCTGGATCATCACCGGGCCGGAGATCATGAACTCGACCAGCGCGTTGAAGAACGGGCGCTCGCGGTGCACGGCGTAGAAGCCTTCGGCTTCCTGCTTCGAAAGCTGCTTCATCTTCGAAGCGACGACCTTCAGGCCGTTCTTCTCGAAGCGGGTATAGATCTCGCCGATGACGTTCTTGGCAACGGCATCCGGCTTGATGATGGACAGGGTGCGCTCCAGCGCCATGGATTCTCTCCGGGTAGGCGGGCCGCCGAACGTGGTGTTTTGAACCAGGGTTCGCGCCCGAGGATAACAGAAAAACCCGCGTACAGACGCGGGTTTAGCCCACAAGGCTCCGGTAATTCTAGCGGATCGCTAGGCATTTTTGCAGGGTCTGGCGACAGCTTCCCTTTGTCGTGCCGTTGACGGTTCAGCCCTGCTGCGACTAGCATCAAACAAGCGTTTGATTCAGCCACCGCCAGCCGCAGGACCGCAGTACCCATGGCCACCACCGCACACTTCTCCACCAAGGACCGGATCCTTGGCGCCGCCGAGGAACTGTTCGCCCAGTTCGGTTTCACCGGCACCTCCCTCCGCCAGGTCACCAGCCGCGCCGACGTCAACATCGCCGCGGTGAACTACCACTTCGGCAGCAAGGAGAACCTCGTCAACGAGGTCTTCCGCCGCCGCATGGACGACATGAGCGCACAGCGCCTGGGCGCGCTCAAAACCGCACTGGAACAGCATCCGGGCGAGCTGGAGCCGATCCTGGCCGCCTTCGTGCAGCCCGCGCTGGCGATGGCCCAGGACCGCCACGGCGGCGGTGCCTTCGTCCGCGTCGTCGCGCGTGCCTATGCCGAAAAGAACGACCGCCTGCGCAAGTTCCTCTCCGACCATTACGGCCACGTGCTGCGCGATTTCGCCAAGGCGATCGCCGGCTGCGTGCCGGGCCTGAGCAAGGAAGAGCTGTATTGGCGACTCGACTTCCTCGCCGGTTCGCTGACCTATGCGATGGCCGATTTCGGCCTGATCAAGCGACCCGCGGGTGTCACCGAAGCCGCGCATCGTGAACGTGCGGCACGCGAGCTGATCCGCTTCGCGGCGGCCGGCTTCAAGTCCTGATTCGATCAAAAATACTTGTCATACAAGGATTTGCATAACATGCCTAAGAAACTGCTTGCACGCCGCGTGGCCGTGCTCGGCGCTGGCGTCATGGGCGCGCAGATTGCCGCCCACCTGACCAACGCGGGCGTCGACACCGTCCTGTTCGACCTTCCGGCCAAGGAAGGCGATCCCAACGGCGTCGTCGGCAAGGCCATCGCCAACCTGGCCAAGCTCAGCCCCGCCCCGCTGGCGAGCAAGTCGCTGGCCGAGCGCATCACCCCGGCCAACTACGAGACCGGCCTGGAACAGCTGCGCGACTGCGACCTCATCATCGAGGCCATCGCCGAGCGGATGGACTGGAAGCAGGACCTGTACAAGAAGATCGCGCCGTTCGTGGCCGACGACGCCATCCTCGCCAGCAACACCTCGGGCCTGGGCATCAACAAGCTCGCCGAAGTGCTGCCCGAACAGCTGCGCCACCGCTTCTGCGGCGTGCACTTCTTCAACCCGCCGCGTTACATGCACCTGGCCGAGCTGATCCCGGCCAAGACCACCGACGCCGACGTGCTGACGGCGCTGGAAACCTTCCTGACCACCGCGCTCGGCAAGGGCGTGGTGATCGCCAAGGACACGCCGAACTTCATCGGCAACCGCATCGGCGTATTCTCGATGCTGGCCGCGATGCACCACACCGAGCAGTTCGGCCTGGGCTTCGACACCGTCGATGCACTGACCGGCCCGGCGATCGGCCGTCCGAAGTCGGCGACCTACCGCACCGCGGACGTGGTCGGCCTGGACACGATGGCGCACGTCATCAAGACGATGGCCGATACGCTGCCGGACGATCCGTGGCACCAGTACTTCAAGGCGCCCAAGTGGCTTTCGGCCCTGATCGAAAAGGGTGCGCTGGGCCAGAAGACCGGCGCCGGCGTCTACACCAAGCGCGGCAAGGACATCCTGGTGCTGGACCTGAAGGCGCAGGATTACCGCGTCTCTGCCGGCGAACTGGAACCCGAAGTCGCCGCGCTGCTCAAGGAAAGGGACCCGGCGAAGAAGTTCGCCGCCCTGCGCGCCAGCACGCACCCGCAGGCGCAGTTCCTGTGGGCGATCTTCCGCGACTCGTTCCACTACAGCGCCTTCCATCTGGAGTCGATCGCCGAGACCGCTCGCGACATCGACTTCGCGATGCGCTGGGGCTACGGCTGGTCGCTGGGCCCGTTCGAGACCTGGCAGTCCGCCGGCTGGAAGCAGGTCGCCGACTGGATCGCCGAGGACATCGTCGGCGGCAAGGCCATGAGCAGCGCACCGCTGCCGGACTGGGTGTTCGACGGCCGCGAAGGCGTGCACGACAAGGACGGCAGCTACAGCCCGGCCCGCAAGGCGCAGGTGCCGCGTTCGTCCAACCCGGTCTATGCGCGCCAGCGTTTCCCGGATCCGCTGCTGGGTGAGAAGTTCTCGCAGGGCCGCACGGTGTTCGAGAACGACGGCATCCGCATGTGGGCCGACGAAGGCGACGACATCGCGGTGGTTTCGTTCAAGACCAAGATGCATACGGTCAACGACCACGTGCTCAACGGTTTGCAGGAAGCCATCGGCATCGCCGAGCGCGACTTCGCCGGCATGGTGATCTGGCAGCCGAAGGAGCCCTTCTCCGCCGGTGCCGATCTGGCCGGCGCGCTGGGCCTGCTGCAGGCCGGCGACGTGAAGGGCTTCGAGGCGATGGTCGCCAACTTCCAGGCCACAAGCCAGCGCATCAAGTACTCGCTGGTGCCGGTCGTCGCGGCGGTGCGCGGCCTGGCGCTGGGCGGCGGCTGCGAATTCCAGATGCACTCGGCCAAGGCCGTGTTCGCGCTGGAAAGCTACATCGGTCTGGTCGAAGCGGGCGTCGGCCTGCTGCCGGCCGGCGGCGGCCTGAAGGAATTCGCGGTACGCGCCTCCGAAGCGGCCGGCCCGGGCTGCGACGTGTTCGCGCAGCTCAAGACCGCGTTCGAAAGCGTCGCGATGGGCAAGGTGTCGGCATCGGCGTTCGAGGCAAAGGAACTCAAGCTCGCTCGCGAGAACGATGCCGTCGTGTTCAACGCCTTCGAACTGCTGCACGTGGCGAAGGCGCAGGCCCGCGCGCTGGCCGAATCCGGCTACCGCCCGCCCCTGCCGGCGCGCCGCATCCAGGTCGCCGGCGACGTCGGCATCGCGACGTTCAAGATGATGCTGGTCAACATGCTGGAAGGCCGCTTCATCTCGCCGCACGACTACGAGATCGCCACGCGCATCGCCACCGTGCTGTGCGGCGGCGAAGTCGATCGCGGCGCGATCGTCGACGAGGAATGGCTGCTCAAGCTCGAACGCGAACACTTCGTCGCACTGGCGCAGATGCCCAAGACGCAGGAACGCATCGCGCACATGCTCAAGACCGGCAAGCCGCTGCGTAACTGAGCGACGACGACACAGGACCCAAGAAAATGACCAAGCAGATCCAGGACGCCTACATCGTCGCCGCCACCCGCACTCCGGTCGGCAAGGCGCCACGCGGCGTGTTCCGCAATACCCGTCCCGACGAAATGCTCGCCCACGTGCTCAAGGCCGTGGTCGCGCAGGCCCCGGGCATCGACGTGGGCCGCATCGATGACGCGATCATCGGTTGCGCCATGCCCGAGGGCGAGCAAGGCATGAACGTGGCGCGCATCGGTGCGCTGCTGGCCGGCCTGCCCAACACCATCGCGGCGCAGACCATCAACCGCTTCTGCTCGTCTGGCCTGCAGGCCGTGGCGATGGCCGCCGACCAGATCCGCCTGGGCCACGCGGACCTGATGCTCGCCGGCGGCACCGAGTCGATGTCCATGGTGCCTATGATGGGCAACAAGGTCGCGCTCAGCCCGCAGGTGTTCGCGAAGGAAGAGAATGTCGCCATCGCCTACGGCATGGGCATCACCGCCGAGAAGGTCGCCGAGGAATGGAAGGTCTCGCGCGAGGAGCAGGACGCCTTCGCGCTGGCTTCGCACCAGAAGGCGATCGCGGCCATCCAGGCCGGCGAGTTCAAGGGCGAGATCACGCCGTACGAAGTGATCTCGCGCATCCCCGACCTGGCCGGCAACGCCGTGCGCGTAAAGAAGGCGCTGATCGAGATCGACGAAGGCCCGCGTCCGGATTCGTCCATCGAAGGCCTCGCCAAGCTCAAGCCCGTGTTCCGCAACGGCCAGTTCGGCGGTTCGGTCACGGCCGGCAACAGCTCGCAGATGAGCGACGGCGCGGCCGGCGTGCTGCTCGCGTCCGAGCAGGCGATCAAGGACTACGGCCTGACCCCGCTGGCGCGTTTCGTCAGCTTCTCGGTCGCCGGCGTGCGTCCGGAAGTGATGGGCATCGGTCCGATCGCGGCGATCCCGAAGGCGCTCAAGCAGGCTGGCCTGACCAAGGACCAGCTGGACTGGATCGAACTCAACGAAGCCTTCGCCGCGCAGGCGCTGGCGGTGATCCGCGACAGTGGCCTTGATCCGTCCAAGGTCAACCCGCTGGGCGGCGCGATCGCGTTGGGCCACCCGCTGGGTGCGACCGGTGCGATCCGCACCGCGACCATCGTGCACGGCATGCGTCGCCGCCAGCAGAAGTACGGCATGGTGACGATGTGCATCGGCACCGGCATGGGCGCGGCAGGTATTTTCGAGTCTCTGTAAGCGTCCCGCCACCGGACAGGAAAAGGCGGCCCGCGGGCCGCCTTTTTCGTCATGGCGAGCAATGCGTCGCCCTACTTCGGGCAGGCAACGAACTTGCCCTTCGCGTCGTGGCACTGCTTAGCCTTCTGCGGATGCTCGCATGCGACGAACTTGCCGCTCTTGTCGCGGCAATGCGTCGCGGCGGGTTTCGACGACGTGGCGGCCGGCGGTTGCGCGGCAACCGCGCCAAAGGCGAGCGACAACAACGCCATGGCCAACGGGATTCGGGTAGACGTTCGCATGACCCGTTCTCCTTGAATGTCCCTGGGGACGGAGAAGCCAGTTTGCGCGGTTGCACCTCTCCCACACCTTTCGGCTGCATTACGCGTGGGTAATGCTGGCCATGCGCCCTTGCGCGCACGCCGAGGGAAGCCTCCTCTGTTCGAACTGCACCTTCTCGCCGCTTTCACATCCCTGTCGCGCAACTGAGCCCAGCATCGCCTCGCGTCGCCGTTTTTCGCGTCGGCCGGCGCGGGCGTCGGCACGTCCAAGCAATGCGATGCCCTTGTTCGTTCCCGGTTCGCTCGCGATACCTCGACAAGGAGAACGCTTATGTCCCTGCGCAATCTCGCCGGCGCGACGCTGGCCCTGCTGCTCACGCTGTTGTTTGCCGCCTGTCAGACCACGACACCCGGCTCGATGCAAGGCGCCGTCGAAGTGCGATCGGGCGTCATCGAACAGATCACGGACGTACAGATTTCCAATACCCATACGCGCGGCGTCGGTGCCGTCATCGGCGGCGCGCTGGGCCTGGGCGTGGGCAGCCTGATCGGCGGCGGCACCGGGCGCGACGTCGCCATGGTGCTGGGCACGATCGGCGGTGCGGTGACCGGCAATGCGGTGCAGCGCCGCAACCAGCAACCGGTTCCGGGCCACGACATCATCGTCCGCCTGACCAACGGCGTGCTGGTGTCCGTCACCCAGGAGCCGACCAACCTCCGCGTCGGCCAGAAGGTCTTCATCCAGGGCAAGGGTGAGGACGCACGCGTGACGCCGGCGAACTAGGCGTTAGACATCGGCGTCGGAACGAAAAAGGCGGCTTCACGGCCGCCTTTTTCGTCGCGTGCGCCGGGTGACTCAGGCCATGCGCGTTCCGTTCGGCACCGGTCGCTCGATCGTGGTGATGACCACGCCCTCCTCCGTCGGGAATCCCGTCAACAGGAATTCGGAGATGAAGGGCCCGACCTGCTTGGGCGGGAAATTGATCACGCCAACGATCTGCCGCCCGACCAGCTGATCTGCCGGATACAGATGCTTCACCTGCGCGCTGGTCTTGCGCACACCATGCGGGCCGAAATCGACCCAGAGCTTCCACGCGGGCTTGCGCGCTTCCGGGAACTCCTCGACGCGCTGCACCGTACCGGCGCAGAGCATCACCTTTTCGAAATCCGCCCAGCTGATCGTCTCGCTCATCCTGCCCTCGCCTCTCCCCGACTGCGTTCCACCCGGTCCTTCCATTCGTCCTTGAACCCGGCCCACCAGTAACTCAACTGCGCGCCGACGAACCCTACCGGCTTCATCGCCGACACCAGGCCGTAGCCACTCAGTTCGCGCCAGCGTGCATCACCGTGCGCGATGGCGTTGGCCAGCAGTTCCCCGGCAAACGTGGTCGGCGCGACGCCGTGCCCACCGAATGCCTGCGCCAGCCAGAGCCCGTCGTCGATCTGCCCGATCTGCGGCATCTGGTGCCGCGCGTAACTCATCAGCCCCGACCAGGCATGTTCGATGCGAACGCCGTCCAGTTGCGGAAACACTTTCAGCATGTCGCCGTACAGAAGCGTTTCGACTTCTGCCGGCGAGCGGTCCAGCACCGAAATGCGGCCACCCCACAGCAGCCGCGTATCGGGCAACGGGCGGTAGTAATCGAAGGCGAAGCGCGTGTCGTAGACGGCCGATCGCGTGGTCATGGCTTCGTCCAGCCGTGCGCCCAGCGGTTGCGTCACCATCACGTAGGTCGCGATCGGCAATACGCCCGCATCGACTTCGGCACGCAGGCCGGCGAGATAGCCACCGCACGCAAGGACGACCTGGTCGGCTTCGACCACGCCGTCCGGCGTCCGCACGCGCCAGCCGCGGCCGGCGCGTTCCAGCGCCATGGCCGGTGTTCGCTCATGGATCGACACGCCCTGCGCCATCGCCGCCCGCGCGATGCCGCGCGCGTATTTCAGCGGGTGGAAATGGAACGCCTGCGGCTCGAACAAACCGTCGTGGTACCGCTGCGTATGGACAAGCGAACGCAGGCGTTCGCGTGGCGTCCATTCCCAATGCACGCCGAAACGCTGCTCCAATAGTTGCTGGCGCTCGCGCAGCACCTGCGGATCGCGGAACCAGTTCGCCCACAGGACGCCGGCGTCGACGCGATCGCAGTCGATGGAATAGCGATCGGTGCGGGCGCGGATGAGCTCTACGGCGTCCGTCGTGCCCGAATAGAGCGCACGCGCACGCTCAGGACCGAGGTCCTGCAGCAGGCTTTCCTCACCGCGCGAGAAGCCACCGAAGACGAAACCGCCATTACGGCCCGACGCACCGAAACCGACGCGCTCGGCGTCGAGCAACACCACGTCGCGGACACCACGCTCAACCAGTCCGAGTGCGGTATTCAGGCCGGCGAAACCGCCGCCGATGACGCAGACGCTGGCATCGACCGGCCCACGAAGCGGCCCGAACCCCAGCTCGCGCTCGGGAACGGTCGCCAGGTAATAGTTGGAATCCGGACCGCTCATCCCGCGAACATCCCGGCGGCGGACAGGACGCCGACGCATGCGTCAGAGTCTAGCGGCGTCGGCGCCGCGTGGCGGCGCCGGTTTCGGCAACGAAGTCCTCGCGGACGTCAGTTGAGTTCTTCGACGCCCAGTTCGGACAGCGCGTTCTGCATCAGCTGGCGCGCCGAATCGCTGAGCTTCTCGTGGTCCAGCGCGTAGCGGATGGTCGCTTCGATCAGGCCGATATGCGTGCCGCAGTCGAAACGCGTGCCCTGGAAACGGTAGGCATTGACCGCTTCTTCCTGCAGCAGCGCGGCGATCGCGTCCGTCAGCTGGATCTCGCCACCTGCGCCCGGAGTGGTCGATTCCAGGAGCGAGAAGATGCGCGGGTTCAGCACGTAGCGACCGACCACCGCAAGGTTGCTGGGTGCGACTTCGGGCTTGGGCTTCTCGACGATGGCGCTGATGCGGCCCTGCCGGTTACTGAAGCTGTCGGTGGCGACGATGCCGTAGCTGGCGGTCGCCTCGCGCGGCACGTCCTGCACGGCGATCACGCTCGCGCCCGACACCTCGGCGGCATCGGCCATCTGCTTCAGCGCACCGGGGCCGCGGTTCCAGATGAGATCGTCGGGCAGCAGCACGGCAAACGGCTCATCGCCGATCACCGCCTTGGCGCACAGGACCGCATGCCCCAGCCCGAGCGCTTCGGCCTGCGTCACGAACACGGCACGAACGCCTTCCGGAAGCACGTTGCGCACCAGCTCCAGCTGCTCGGTCTTGCCGCTGCGTTCGAGCTTCTGTTCCAGCTCGTAGGCCTTGTCGAAGTAGTCGGCGACGGCGTGCTTGTAGCGGTTGGTGACGAACACCAGTGTGTCGCAGCCCGCTTCGATGGCTTCATCGACCGCGTACTGGATCAGCGGCCGATCGATGATCGGCAGCATTTCCTTCGGGACCGTCTTGGTCGCGGGAAGAAAACGGGTGCCGAGGCCTGCGACGGGGAAAACGGCCTTGCGGATTCGTGCGGACATCAAACCTTCCTGGCATTGCGGGCGGGAAAGGCCACCACTGTGGCCGATTCCTGGTAATCCGGATGTGTACCCACCGGTTGGAATTCAGGAACCGCCATCCGCAACAGGTAATTGAGCTGGTCCAGATCGTAACGGGCGCTCGCCTCGCGCAGCTGGCCGACCGCGCTGTCGAGGTGCGCGGCGGTGACTTCGCGCGGCTCGGCCTGCAGGATCTTCGGATGTGTGGTCTGGCGGTAGCGCTCGTCAGCGTGGAACAGCGTTTCGTGCAGCTTCTCGCCGGGACGCAGGCCGGTGTAGACGATCGCGATGTCACGGCCGGGATTCTTGCCCGCCAGACGGATCATCTGCTCGGCAAGCAGTCGGATCGGCACGGGCTCGCCCATGTCCAGGGTGTAGATCGCCTCGTGCGTCCCCAGCGCGGACGCCTGCAGGATCAGCTGGCACGCTTCCGGGATCGTCATGAAGAAACGCGTGACTTCCGGATCGGTCACGGTGACCGGGCCGCCGGCACGGATCTGCTCGCGGAACAGCGGCACGACGCTACCCGCCGAGTCGAGCACGTTGCCGAATCGCACCGTGACGAACCGCGTGGCGTACTGTCCTGCCAGCGCCTGGCAGGCCATTTCGGCCAGTCGCTTGGTCGCGCCGAGAACGTTGACCGGGTCGACCGCCTTGTCGGTGGAAATGAGCACGAAGGTGCCCACGTCCGCGAGACAGCAGGCGCGCGCGACGGTCTCCGTAGACAGCGAGTTGTTGCGCACCGCTTCGCGCAGCTGCAGCTCGAGCAGCGGCACCTGCTTGTAAGCGGCCGCATGGAAGACGGCATCGGGTTCGGCGCGCTTGAGCGCGTGCGCGATCACCGCCGGGTCGCCGCAATCGCCGAGGACGGCGATGTATTCCACGTCCGGGAAATCGCGCTTCAGCGCGGCTTCCGTGGTGGTGAGCGCGAGTTCGTCGACTTCGATCAGGGTGATGCGGCGGGCACCATGGCGTGCGCACTGGCGGCACAGTTCCGAACCGATCGAACCGCCGGCGCCGGTCACCAGAACCGAACGCGCGCCGAGCCAGCCGCGGATCGCCTTCCAGTCCGGCAGCACCGGCTTGCGACCGAGGAGGTCCTCGATCGCCACTTCCTTCAGTTCGCCCGGCAGCGAGCGACCTTCGAGCACGTCCTGCAGCTTGGGCACCATGCGGAACGGCAGGCCGGTGCGTTCGCACGAAACCACCACGCGCTGGAGCGCGTTCGCATCGGCCGAGGGCATGGCGATGACCAGCAGCTTGGCAGCTGTTTCGCGGGCGATCTCGGCGACGTCCTGCACACGGCCCAGCACCGGCACGCCCTGCACCTTGCTGCCGCGCAGACGGACGGCGTCGTCGAGGAAGCCCACCGGCTGGTAGGTACCCGAACGGCGCAGGTCGCGCACGAGCGCTTCACCGGCGCGGCCGGCACCGAGGATCAGGATGCGGACGGCGGCCTTCGACGAGGATTCGACGCGGCTGTCCTTCCACGCGCGATACAACAGGCGCGGCGCGCCGAGCATGCCCATGAGCACGAGCGGATAGAGCACCAGCACCGTGCGCGGCACGGTACCCAGGCGGTTGTAGAGGAACAGGCCGAGGACGATCGCGAACAGTCCCAGCACCGAGGCCTTCAGGATGTTCCAGAGATCCGGCACGCCCGCGAAACGCCACAACCCGCGGTACAGGCCGACCTGCCAGAAGACCAGGCCCTGGGCCGCGAGCACTAGTGCGATCTCCGCCGACCACAGCGGGATGACCGGCGCGTTGGCCTCGATTCCCCAACGCAGGCGATGCAGGGCTTGCCAGACTACCCATACCATCGCGAGATCGTGCGCGACCACCGCAACGCGCGGCAGTCCGCTTTTCCACCGATCACGCCATGAGCTCATCCTTCGCCCCTTCTTCTTCGCTTTCGAACTGCCAAATATTCAATCAGGAAGCTGCGCCAGAAAACTTCTTCTGCAGGACCAGCCAAAAAAAAGCGCAGCACGTATACCACGCGATCACGGTACCGGCGATGAAGAACGCATCACGCGGCACAGCCCCCCATGCCGCCATTATGACCCCCAGCGAAACGAGGGCATAGCAGACAGTTACCCGACCGTGACCCGCCGCACGGGACCAGGCCTGGTAGGCGTGCTGGGTATGCGGTGTCCACCAGCGTTCGCCGCGTAGCAGGCGTCGCAGGAGGGTCAGGCTGGAGTCCACTAAAAACACGGACACCGGTAGCAGGACAAGCGCGAACTTTTCACCCACCCGCGCCCCTGCGACGGCACACAGCGCACCGAGCGCGAAGCCGATCGCCCCGCTCCCCACATCGCCCATGAAGATGCGGGCCCGGGGGAAATTGAACGGCAGGAAACCCGCGCACGACGCCGCCAGGGCCAGCGCCAGCAGTCCCCACGCGCCCCCGGCCATCCAGGCCAGACCGACGGCCGCAAGCAGGGCCTGGCTCGCCGCCAGCCCGTTGATGCCGTCCATGAAGTTCCAGACGTTGGTCAGCACCAGCGTGGCGACGAAGGCCGCAAGCGCGAGCCACACCGAGTCGTACAGGTCGCCGATGGCGAGGGCGAACAGCCCCGACGCGATCGCATGCACGGCCAGGCGGATCCACGGCGACAGCGGCCGGTGGTCGTCGACCCAGCCGATGCCCGCCACCATCGCAAGGCCGATGCCGAAGGCCAGCATCAGCGGCGCCTGTCCGGGCTGGCGGATACCGATGGCGACGGCGGCAACCAGCAGCGAGATCACGATCGCGATGCCGCCACCGCGCGGCGTCGCCACGGTATGGCTGCGACGTTCGCCCGGCTGGTCGATCAACGATTGCCTGATCGCATAACGGCGCGCGAGCCAGGTGCCCGCCACGCCGATGCAGAAATGCACCAACAACCATTCGAGCATGCGATCAGACCACCGCGTAGTTCAGCAGCGGCTTGATCGTGCCCCATTCCTTGCAGCTCGGGCATTGCCAGTGATGGCTGCGCGCGCCGAAGCCGCAACGGTTGCAGCGGTAGCTCGGATTGCGCACCAGAAGCTGGTCGGTGATGTGCTTGAGATCGTGCAGCGTCGCGGACGGGTCGGCGCCCTCGGCCAGCGTCAGGTCGATCAACGCCGCTTCGCCGCGCACCGAGGGACGATCCTTCAATTGCCTTGCCAGGTACGCGCGCGCCGAAGGCACGCCCTCCTCGCTTTCGACCATCCGCGTGAGCGCGAGCACCGGCGCGATGCCGCGATAGTGTTCTGTCATCTCGGCCAGGAACGCGCGTGCGCCGGTGGCATCGCCGACGCGGGCGTAGCTGTCGAGCAGCGCCGGCAGGATTTCAGGCAGATAGTCGGGATCCACCCGTGCCACGCGCTCGAACGCGCGGATCGCACCTGCGTCGTTGCCGGCATCCACTTCCAGGCGGCCTTCGATCATGCCCGCACGCACGGAGTTGGCGTCGGCCTCATACGCACGCTTGACCGCGGCGCGCGCGGCGTCAGTCTCGCCCGCCGCGCGATGGCGGTCGGCCAGCTCGCACTCGAACTGCGCGATGAGCTTGCCCATCGGTTCGCCGGTCGCTTCCTCGTAACGGCGCGCGTTCTCGATCGCCTTGTCCCAGTCGCGTTCGGACTGGTAGATGCCGATGAGGTGCCGCAGCGCCAGCGGCGCGCGCATGTCGAGCGCGACGAGGTCGGAGAACACGGTTTCGGCGCGGTCAAGCAGGCCCGAGCGCATGTAGTCCTCGCCCAGCGCGAGCAGCGCCTGCACGCGTTGCTGGTCGCTCAGGCCCGGGCGTTGCACCAGCGCCTGGTGCAGCCGGATCGCGCGATCGACTTCGCCGCGGCGGCGGAACAGATGGCCCAGCGCGACCTGCGTCTCGAACGTGTCCTTGTCGAGTTCGGCGATATGCAGGAACAGTTCGATCGCCTTGTCGGGCTGTTCGTTCAGCAGGTAATTCAGGCCGCGGAAGTACGTCGTCGACAGCCGGCTGACCTGCGTGTCGCTATGCCGCTCGCCGCCACGACGGCCGATGATCCAGCCGCTGACCGCCGCGATCGGCAGAAGGAGGAAGAACCAGAACCACTCACTGATGAAAGCCATGCATCAACTTCCGGAAGTGGGTGCTGAAATCGCACCCTGGCGTTGCGCGCGCGCCAGCCGGCGGCGCATGGGAAGGACCACGCTGGCGCTGATCGCAAGGCCGCCGATGAGAACGCCCAGCAGCAACGCGACGAGCAGCGACACGCCGAGGTTGGTCGACAGTCGCGTGAATCCCAGGTCGATCACGACCGGTGCGCGGTTCAACGCGCCGACGATGGCGCCTGCCGCCAGGCACGCGATCGCGATCAGGAAACGGAGCAAACGCATGACGGGCTCCATCGGCCGCAATGGTCTGCTTTAGCTTAACGGACCTTGTTCGCAGGTCCAGAAAAACAACGATGCGGGCCTGTTGCCGCATGCGTCGGTGGCGTCAGTCCGCCTCGTCCACGGGGACCACGCCGCTCACGCGCTCGCGCAGTTCCTTGCCCGGCTTGAAGTGCGGGACGTGCTTGCCCGGCAGCGCGACGGATTCGCCCGTCTTCGGGTTGCGGCCCAGGCGGGGCGGACGGTAATGCAGGGAAAAACTGCCGAAGCCGCGGATCTCGATCCGCTCCCCGGTGGCGAGCGAGCCGCCCATCATTTCCAGGAGCGCCTTCACCGCCAGATCCACGTCCTCGCCCTTCAGGTGGGCCTGACGCTGGGAAAGGATCTCGATAAGTTCGGACTTGGTCATGCACGCTCTGTGTCTGGTCCCACCGCGCCCCATACGCGGTCGGTTGCGGGAGCCCCGCATATCGAAGGCGGCCCGGACGAGCCGGACCGCCTTCGTTTACTGCTGCCTTCGAGTTACGCGAAGAGCGGTATTACTCGGACTTGTTGCCCAGCTGCTCGCGCAGCAGCGCGCCCAGCTTGGTGGTGCCGCTGGAGGCTTCCGACGAGGCGCGGTTGTAGTCGGCCAGCGCTTCCTGCTGCTCGGCTTCGTCCTTCGCCTTGATCGACAGCTGCATCGAACGGCCCTTGCGGTCGTTGCCGATGATCTTGGCTTCGACTTCCTGGCCGACCTTCAGGTACTGGGAAGCGTCTTCGACGCGCTCCTTGGCGATATCGCGGGCGGCGATGTAGCCCTCCACGCCATTGTCCAGCTCGATGGTCGCGCCCTTGGCGTCGACTTCCTTCACCTTGCCGCGGACGATCGAGCCCTTGGCGTTGGACGCCACGTACTGGCCCATCGGGTCCTGCTCAAGCTGCTTGACGCCCAGGCTGATGCGCTCGCGTTCCGGGTCCACGGCCAGAACGACGGCTTCCAGCGTGTCGCCCTTCTTGAAGTTGCGGACCACGTCTTCGCCGGTGGTGTTCCAGCTGAGGTCGGACAGGTGCACCAGGCCATCGATACCGCCGTCCAGGCCGATGAAGATGCCGAAGTCGGTGATCGACTTGATCTGGCCCGACACCTTGTCGCCCTTCTTGTGGATGGCGGCGAAGGTTTCCCACGGATTGCTGGTGACCTGCTTCATGCCCAGCGAGATGCGGCGACGCTCCTCGTCGACGTCCAGGACCATGACCTGAACCTCGTCGCCGACCTGCACGATCTTGGACGGGTTGACGTTCTTGTTGGTCCAGTCCATCTCGGACACGTGCACCAGGCCTTCCACGCCCGGCTCGATCTCGACGAACGCGCCGTAATCGGTGACGTTGGAGACCTTGCCGAACACGCGGGTGTTGGCCGGGTAGCGACGGGCGATGTTGTCCCACGGATCCTCGCCCAGCTGCTTCAGGCCAAGGCTGACGCGGTTGCGCTCGCGGTCGTACTTGAGCACGCGGACGTCCAGCTCCTGGCCGACTTCCACGACTTCCGACGGGTGACGCACGCGCTTCCACGCCATGTCGGTGATGTGCAGCAGGCCATCGATGCCGCCGAGGTCGACGAACGCACCGTAATCGGTGAGGTTCTTGACGACGCCCTTGAGGATCGCGCCTTCCTGCAGCTTCTCGAGCAGCTGCTCGCGCTCGACGCTGTATTCGCTCTCGACCACCGCACGGCGGGAGACGACGATGTTGTTGCGCTTGCGGTCAAGCTTGATGAGCTTGAACTCGAGTTCCTTGCCTTCCAGGTAGGCCGAGTCGCGCACCGGGCGCACATCGACCAGCGAACCCGGCAGGAAGCCGCGGACATCCTTGATGTCGACGGTGAAGCCGCCCTTGACCTTGCCGCTGATGCGGCCAGTGATGGTCTCGTTCTTCTCGAGCGCCTGCTCGAGTTCGTCCCACACCATGGCGCGCTTGGCCTTCTCGCGCGACAGGACGGTCTCGCCGAAGCCGTTCTCGATGGAGTCGAGCGCGACCTTGACTTCGTCGCCCACGCCCACGTCGATTTCACCGGCGTCGTTCCGGAACTGTTCGATCGGCACGATGCCTTCGGACTTCAGGCCGGCGTTGATCACCACAACGTCGCCGCGGACTTCCACGACGACGCCGGTGACGATGGCGCCCGGCTTCAGCTTCGCCAGATTGGTCTGGCTCTGTTCAAACAGTTCGGCAAATGATTCGGTCATTGAAGAAATACTCAATTGAACACACGGGCCGCACCGGCTGTCAGGGCCATCCACATTGGAAGGCATCAAGCAGCGCGTGGTCGACCCACCCGTTGTGTGGCGCGATGACGCTGCACCATGTGTTATGAAGGAAACCACCGCGCGTTCCGTTTTCACGGGACGAACGATGGCGCTGGTTTTACTGCGTTGTCCTGCTGCGTTCGATGCTCAGCGCGCTGGCAGCAACGCCAGCACGCGTTCCACTACGGCGTCGATGCCGAGGCCGGTGGTGTCGATGCGGACGGCGTCTTCGGCCGGCCTCAACGGAGCCACCGCGCGACTTGCATCACGCGCGTCGCGGGCAAGGATCTCCCGCAGCAGACCGTCTAAATTAACGGAAACCCCCTTGTCTTTCAACTGCTTATAGCGCCTTTCCGCCCTTTCGTCGGCGCTGGCGGTCAGGAACACCTTGTAGGGGGCATCCGGGAAGATGACCGTGCCCATGTCGCGGCCGTCCGCGACCAGGCCCGGGGCCTGCCGGAAGGCGCGCTGACGGTCCTTCAGGGCAGCCCGGACCTCCGGGATCGCGGCGATGGCCGAGGCCGCCGCGCCGGCGGTTTCGGTGCGCAGTTCGTCGGTGGCGTCCAGGCCGTTCACCAGGATCCGCAGCTCGCGGGAGACCGGGTCTTCCTCGAAGTCGATCTTCGTATCGAAGGTGCAGCGGACCAGGGCGGCCGGATCGGCGAGGTCTAGGTCCGCCCAGCCGGCGGCCACGCCAACGGCACGGTACAGGGCGCCGGAATCGAGGTAGTGCCAGCCCTGGCGGGCGGCGACCAGGCGGCTGATGGTGCCCTTTCCGGAGCCGGAAGGGCCGTCGATGGTGAGGACGGGAACGCTGGGATTGGCGTGGGGGCTGTTCATGCGGGCATTATGCGTGCTCAGCGCGCGCACCCCGAAAAACGCGGCGATTACGCGGCGGATTTTCGCCATGGATCGCACGTTCGCGAGGCCGGTTTCCGTCTTGATCGTGCAACCACTTGATCAAAGGGGAATTTACCCGCTAGAATCGCCGGCTTCGTCCGTTGTCCCATTTATTTCTGTAGCCGAGGTCTGTCATGAAGGTCCTGTCCTCTCTGAAGTCGGCGAAGGCCCGTCACCGCGACTGCAAGGTCGTTCGCCGCCGTGGCAAGGTCTTCGTGATCTGCAAGTCGAACCCGCGTTTCAAGGCGCGTCAGCGCTGATCCACGCTCCGGCGCCTGGCGCCGGGTCGTAACGCGAGTAAGGAGGCCGCCCCCGGGCGGCCTTCTGCATTGTGGCGTTCCCTTCGGCGTCGAACCGGCGCCGAAGCCCGCTCCGGCGGGCGCAAACCTTCAAAACGTGACGGCCGCGCGCTGCCGGGCCGTCAGGGGTTGTGCGTACAATCGCGCACTACCACGAGGGGGCTCGAAGGGGACTGACCATGAAGCACTTTGTTAAAGCCGTTCCGCTGTTCGCTGCGCTCGCTTTGTCCGGTGTCGCCTCGGCCGACACCCTGCTGGTCGAGCGCGTCCAGGAAGAAAACCAGGCAACCCTGCCCGCTC
>Ga0209050_1000931_pt1 | contig 38295 bp, 30 predicted proteins | sample Araplavi_mTSA_r2_FD_184276 | JGI IMG/M metagenome (GOLD analysis project Ga0209050, IMG submission 184276) | Arabidopsis root microbial communities from North Carolina, USA - plate scrape MF_Cvi_mTSA_r2 (SPAdes) (version 2) | ecosystem: Host-associated > Plants > Roots > Endosphere | place: USA... | reverse complement strand
TGCCAACATCGAAGCCGTGCGCCCCGCGCCGGACAAAATGCAATTGCAACCACAAAATCCGCCCGGCTTTTCCTGGTCGCGTTATCCGATTGCTACTTCATCGACCTGGTACCTGGTGATCATCCAGCCGCCGGGCACGGCGTCGCCCATCAAGCACGTGGTGCCGCGTAACTGGCTGCTGCCAACCCATGCGTTCCCTACGGCCGGCATCTATACCTGGAAAGTCGCGCCGTTCACGCGTACCCAGGCGATGAACGATGCCGACGCGGCGGCGCGCGCCAAGGCCAAGGCGGCCGGGTCCAACCTGGCCCAGATCGAGGCGGCGGCGGAAGCAGCGGTGGTGCCGCTGGCGGAAGCGGTGGCGAAGGACTGGTCGACGGTGCGCAGTTTCACCATCGACAGCAGTGCCACCAAGTTCGAGGTGTATGACAACGCAACGCTGCGCGACAACGTGTTGCGGCATGGCCGCTCGCGCATGCTGTCGCCGACTTTCCTGCCTTACATGAAATGGTCTTCGGCCATGGTCACCGAGCGCGGCGACCAGGTGCGGCGCCTGATCGAAACCGTGCAGTCGCGCATGACGATGACCCCGGTCAAGGACAGCGACTGGCCGCTGTTAAGCAGCGGCACCATGACCACCGCGCTGAGCAACCAGAACTCGGATATCCGCAACCGCATCAACCGCACCTCGCACCAGGTGGAAGCGGCTGCGCTGCTGTATCGCCTGAAGCAGGGCGAAGCCATTGCCACCGCTTACCTGAACGAAGCGATCAAGCGCGGCGACGAGCTGGCGGCATTGAGCCCGACCGGCCCGACCAGCTATGCCAACCAGGACCAGGCTACCCGCACCATTTCCCTGTCGCTGTCGAAGGCGCTGGACATGTTGTGGAATAACCTCGATTCGACCCGCAAGGCAACCTGGCAATCCGCCATCGCGCGCCGCACCACGGATATCTACAATGACCTGGCGGGCAGCAATGGCCGGATGGACCAGTATCCGTATGATGCCCACGGCGGCAATACGCTGGGCTTCCTGGCGCTGATTGCGGCATTGAACCTGGGCGATGTGCCGGCAGCCCAGACCTGGTTCGACTTCGCGGTGCGCACTTATGTGCACCAGGTCTACACCTGGAGCGGTCCGGAAGGCGGCTACGCCAACGGCACCGCCTATGGCCAGGCGGCGGCCGACTTCTCGGTGCAGATCTGGGACCCGCTGAGCCAGGCGCTGGGCGTGTCGATCTACCGCAAGCCATGGTCGGACGGCTTCCTGCGCTTCATGGCGCACTTTGTGCCGCCTGGCACGCCGAACCATGTGTTTGGCGATGGCCACGAAGACGTGCCGAACACCTACCTGCTGAAGGCCTTTGCCTCGCGCTTCAATACGCCGGCGGCCAAATGGTACTTCAACAGCATGACCGGGGTGGAGGACCCGCTGACCCTGCTGCAGGCGCCGTCGCCGCTGCCGGTGAACACCGTCACCAGCGCAGTGCCGCCGGCCAATGGCGCGTTCTATCCAAGCGTTGGCTGGGCTGCCATGCACAGCTCCCTGGCGGACACGAAGCGCACATCGCTGTATTTCAAGTCCAGCCCCTATGGCTCGTACAACCACAGCCACGGCGACCAGAATTCGATTGTGCTGAACAGCGGCGGCAAGCGCTTGCTGATCGAGGCTGGTTATTACGACTGGTACGGTTCGCCGCTGTGGAGCAGTTGGTACCGCGCGACCAAATCGCACAACGCGGTGACCTACGACAATGGCGTGGGCCAGCGCATTGAAGGCAACACGGTGAACCTGGGCCGCAACGGCAAGATCACCGGCTTCTCGACCACCTCGGCCATGGACTACGTGGAAGGCGACGCGACGCCGGCGTTTGAAGGTGCGCTGTCGCTGAACCGGCGCAAGGTGTGGTACTTCCGCAGCCAGGATGCGGCCGTGGTGATGGATACGCTGACGGCGCCGGTGGCCCATGCCTGGGAGTGGAACTTCCACGCCGCGGTGGCTATCACCACCAATGCGGATGGCACGGCAACCATCGTCAACGGCGACCGATCGCTGTGCGTGCGCTCAATCACACCGGGGGCGACCCTGGTCAAACGCACCGGGCCGGCGCCGCGCACGGGCATTGAAGACCATGCGGCATTTACGCGTCCCGCCACACTCAAGGGCGAATTCGTGATCCTGCTCGACGTGGGCTGCAAGAAGCCTGCGGTCAAGCTGACCACTGGCACCACCAGCCGCGTGCTGACGGTGGGCAGCCAGACCATCACGCTGCCGCTGCCTTGAGCCGCCCGGGGGACTGAGCCATGCTATGACAGCACCATACTCGGGCCCCCAGACGCGGCGTAATATCGCCGCTTTCCTGGTAGGCAAAGTGCCTACCGCCGTGCTGACAGCCTGCGTGCTTGGGCTGTCGGCACGCGTCCTGCCGGCCGCCGAGTTCGGCCACTATGTGGTTGGCATGGCGCTGGTGGAACTCGTCCTTGGCCTGTCGAGCTTTGGCCTCGACTGGGTCCTGTTGCGCTTCCTTCCCGAATACCGCTTGCGTGGCAGCCGCCAGGCACTGGCGCGGCTGGTCATCAGGGTCGCCTTGTGCCGCATGGTGCTGTTGGCGATTGTCGCCTGCTGCCTGCTACTGGCGCGCGGCGCCGGGCTGCTGCCCGCCAGCGTCCCGCCGGAACTGGCCGGCGTGCTGGCCATCCTGCTGGTGGTGGAAGGCGTCATGCGCATCCTGCGCGACAACACGTTGGAAGCGCTGGCCCTGCAATCGCGCATGCAACTCGTCACGGTGCTGCGCGGCGCCGTGATTGCCTGCGCCTTGCTGGCCATGGGCAGCGGCACGGCACGCGAGCTGTTGCTGGCGGAACTGGGCGCCAGCATTGGTGCTTTGCTGCTCGCTGCCGGCTTCTTCTCGCATGCCGTGCGCGGCCTGCCGGTGCATGCGCATGAAGGATGGCAAGCGCCTGGCGGTGCCCAAATGCGGACGGTGGCCTTGCATAACTACGCCAGCGGGATTGTCGAATACCTGTATTCACCATCCTGCCTGATCCTGCTGCTCGCGCGCAGCCAGGGGGCGGAAGCCATGGCGGGACTGGGATTCGTCCTGCGTTTGACGGATATCATCCGCAACTACATGCCCGGCATGGTAATTTTCTCGGTAGTACGCTCGCGCATGATTGGCGCCTACGCCGGCAACCGCGACTACGGTGAACTGCAGCGCTGGGCGCATTTCGTTTTCAAGGTCAGTGCGCTGAGCTTGCTGCCGGTGCTGGCGGTAGCGGCAGTGTATGGCGACCTGGTGCTGCAGCTGGCCAGCGGTGGACGGTTTGGCGAATACCGTTTGCTGTTCGCGGTGCTGTGCGGCTGGCTGGCGTTGCGCCTGCATCGCCTGATTCTCAACGTGGTATGCAATGCGGTTGGCCTGATGGGCATGTGGGCCTTGGCGTCACTGTGTTCCCTGCTGGTGCTGCCATTGCTGGCGTGGCTTGGTGCGGCGGTGCTGGGTTTGTGGCTGGTGCCGGCGGCGTTGCTGGGCAATGAGTTGATCGTCAATGGCCTGGTCGTGGCGGGCATGCGGCGGCGCGGCTTTGCATGGCCGCTGGGACTGCGCTGGTGGGCGCGTGCGGTGCTGGCAATCGGCGCGGCGGCTGGCGTGGCATGGCTGTTGCCGGGGCAGGGTGTGCTTGCGGCGGCGGCGGGAGCCCTGCTGCTGTGCGCCGTTTTTATGGTTGCGCTGTTAATCTCGGGGGCAATTGATGAGAAAGATCGACAGCTTATCAACCGAGTGCTGGGACGCCAACTGCTGCGCGAGGTCAAATGAAAGTGCTTGCCATCTATCCCGGATTGAATCCAACCTTCGATGAGGTGGCGTATGTGCTGCCGCCGCTGGTTGCGAAAGGCGTTGCGGTGGAAGTGGTGACGTCGCGCGTATCGGCGCTCAAAAGTTCCGAGCCCGGCGCGGCCTACGAAAATTTCCAGGGCGTGCCGATCCATCGCATCTTCCCCAGCCTGCGTGCGCTGTCGCACGAAGCTGCGCGCTACCTGCCGCAGGTGCGTGAAATCGCGGACGCATTCAAGCCTGACGTGTTGCTGGTGAATTCCTTCCACACCTTGCCGCTGCTGGAACTTCTGCGGCCGCTGTATCCGGTGCCGGTGTTGCTGCGGGTCGAATCTGCCGATCCGGTGCAGCTGCTGCGGCGCCGCTATTACGGCGGTGTGCCGGCGCTGGGGCGCTTCGCCGGGCGCATGCGCTGGTGGCAGGTGTGCGGGCAGGTGGATGCGCTGATGAGCAACGACCCGGCGGACTTGCCGCAACTGGCGACACTGGGCCTGCGCGGGCGGCGCGCCTATTATGCGGCGCATTGCGCGCAGCGGCCGGCGGACTGGCGGCCGGCGCGTGAACGGCGGCAGGGCGAGATGATCTACGTCGGTTCGCTGATCCGCCACAAGAATTGCGAGCGCTGGCTGGAGACGGTGCCGGCCATCCTTGAACACACGCCGGTCGAGCGCTTCGTGGTGATCGGCCGGGGCCCGTATGGTCACGTCGTCAAGCAGTTGCAGGAACGCCTGGGCGATCGCGTCGAGCATGTGGAGGGAGTGACGCGCATCGAAGCCTTGCAACGTTTGTCGTCGGCCTGGTTCGCCTACACGGAAAGCCATTCCGGCTGGGGCTTCCTGTGCGACTCATGGTCCACGCGCACTCCCGTTCTTTGTCCGCAATCGACCTTCAGCATCGTGCCCGGCTGGACCGGCATGATGCCGCAGGATGTGCCGGCCATGCTGGCCACCATCAATCGCCTGTATGACGATGCCGAGTACTACAGCACCCTGCAGGACGGCGGCGCCTTGCGCTACGCGTCCGAGCATACAGCCGATGTGGTGAGCCGGCAGTACCTGCAGATCCTGCGCGAAGTGGTGGCGGAGGGGCGGCGGCCATGATCCATGTGCTTCTTCCGCAGGCCAGCAGCTATCGCGACATCACCGAGTACCTGCGCGAACGCGGTGCGCGCGTGACGATCGTGGGCTCCGGTTCGCCGGGCATGAGCGGCAAGCTCGCCATCGTGCTGTCCATGTTCTCGCCGAAGCTGCTGCGCTGTTTCGGCTTGTGGTCGAAGGCGGACCGCTTGCTGGTCGTGGGCTGGCAGGCGTTGCCGGTGCTGGCGCTGGTCAAGGCGCGCTTGCTGCCGCGGCCGGAGCGCTTGCTGGTGATGAGCTGCTTCGTGCATGGCAAGCGTGCGCGCCGCCTTGCCGACCGCGTACTGCGCGCCCTGCGCGTGCCGGGCCTGGGCTTCATCGCTTTCTCGCCGGGCGAGGCGCGCAACCTGGTGCAGAACGTCGGCATGGCGCCGCGGGACGTGCATTGCCACTTATGGCGGCAGGAGCTTGACGGCCGGGCTTCGCAGCAGGACGATGACGGCAGTATCTTCGCCGGCGGTTTCTCCAACCGCGATTACGACCTGCTGCTGGAAGCTGCCGAACCGTTGCCGGCGCCGCTGGTGATTGTCGCTTCGCAGCGCAACCAGATCCGGCAGCCGGCGCGCGACAGCACGCGCATCCTGCGCGACCTGCCGGAGGCTGAATTCGAAGGCCTGCTGGCGCGCAGCAGCGTGGTGGCGATGCCATTGCGCGGCCTGGGAGAGGCTTGCGGGCAGAGCGTCCTGCTGCGCGTGCTGCGGCATGGAAAACCGCTGGTGGCAACCCGCCATGAGGCGATCGAGGCCTATCTCGGCGAAGACTATCCGGGCTTCGTGCCGCACGACGATGTGCAGGCGATGCGGCAGGCGCTGGCGTGCGCGCTGGAACAGCCGGCGCGGCGCGCGGAGCTGGCGCAGCGCGTGCGCCAGGCAGCGGGAAAGCTGGAAGGGCGTGGCGAACCGGGCGCTGAAATAGAGCAGTTCTTGCTAGGATGAAGCATGGCCCGACCAGTACGCATCTTGCAGCTCGTGCCGGAACCCTTGCCGACTTTTCGCGCCGACGTGGCGACCCTTTTCGGAAAATACCTGCCGCGCCATGGCGTGCAATGCCACCTGGTCGGCAAAGGCAGCGCGGCGCCAGCCGATGACCAAGGCTTCGCCTCATCGCGGCGAGCGGGAATTGGTGCGCGCTGGAAAGCGGAACTTTCATTTCTCTGGCTCTGCCTGCGCGCCTTGCTGGGTGCCAACAGGCACACCTGCGATGCCGTGCAAGTGCGCGACATGGTCAGCATCGGCCTGCTGGCGTTGCTGGTGGCGCGCATGAAGGGGTTGCCGATGATGTACTGGCTGTCATACCTGATGAGTGAAGGACGCATCGCGCGTGCGCAGGATGAGCTGGCGCGGCTGCCTGCGCAAAAGCTCCTGCGCCGCCTGCGCGCCCGCCTGGTGCTCGCCAAGGGGATGGCTGAACGCTGGCTACTGTATCGCGTGCTGCTGCCGCGCGCCGATCACGTGTTCGTGCAAAGTGAGGCGATGGCGCGGCTGGTGGCGCGGCATGGCGTGCCGGCAGGGCGCATCAGCGCGGTGCCGATGGGTGTCGACATGGAAGCCGTGGCGCGGGGCGGTGAGGTCCCGCCGGCGCGGCCGTGGCCCGGGTGGGAAGGGCGGCCGGTGGTGGCCTACCTTGGCACGCTGGACCGGGCGCGCTGCCTGGAACGTGTGCTGGATGCGCTGGTGCTGCTGCGGCGCGAATTGCCGGCGGCCAGCCTGCTCCTGATCGGTGGTTCGCCGCAGCAGGCCGACGTGCCGCGATTGCTCGACGCGGCGCGTGAGCGGGGCCTGGCGGATGCGGTGCAGGTCACCGGCTGGCTGCCGCCTGCACAGGCCTGGGAGTACCTGCTTGGTGCGCAAGCGGCCATTTCTTATGTACCGCGTGGCGCGCTGTACGACGTCAGTTCGCCGACCAAGCTGCTGGAATACCTGGCACTGGGCATGCCCTGCGTCGGCAACGATATCCCGGACCAGGAAGCCGTGCTGGTTGCGAGCGGCGCGGGCTGGCTGTCCGCCAGCACGCCACAAGCCATGGCAGAAGCCCTGCTGGCCATCTTGCGCGACCCGCAGGCCGCGCGTGAGCGCGCCGCGGCCGGTCCGGCGTATATCGAGGCGGCGCGCAGTTACCGCGTGCTGGGTGAGGCAGTGGCGCAACGCTATCGGAACCTGGTGGGAGGCGATCATGCTGGCCGAATTGCGTAAGGAATTCCTGTATGGCGGGCGCGCCCTGGTGCGCGACAATGCGCTGAGCCAGCGCCTGGTGCAGCGCCTGCGGCGGCATGAACTGATGGACGATTACGCGCTGAAGGTGTTGGGCGACAGGCTGCTGCACCGCAGCCTGCAGGCAGCGATCGGCAAGCTGCCGTACTACGCGCACATTACGACCGACTTCTCGCCATTCGAAGCGCGGCAAGCCTTGCGGGAACTTTTCCCGGTGGTCGACAAGACCACCCTGCTGGAGCATCCGCTGGCCCTGTATCCGAACGGCGGCAGCAAACGGCCGTGGCAAGCGCTGGGCAAGACCAGCGGGACCACCGGCACGCCGCTGGTCATCATCCGCAGCCTGCAATCGGTGCAGATGGAGCAGGCCTTCATCAAGCGCCACTGGACCTGGGGCGGCTATGTTGATGGCATGCCGCGCGCCACGCTGCGCGGCGACATGGTGGCTGGCCTGGACCAGCAGCGGCCTCCGTTCTGGTTCGAGAACCGCTACAACCGGCAACTGTTGCTGTCCTCGCGCCACCTGACCGACCATTGCGTCGAGCCCATCATCGCCAAGCTGCGCGATTACGCGCCGGCCATGATGCAGGCTTACCCGTCCACCGCGTACACGCTGGCGCAGCAGCTGGAGCGGCGCGGCATGCGCTTGTCCGTACCATACCTGTTTACCGCCTCGGAGCCGCTGTATCCGCATCAGCAGGAGCTGATCCGCGAGCGGCTGGCCGGCAGGATCATGGACATGTACGGCATGGCGGAGCGGGTGGCCTTTGCGACGCAGTGCGAGTACGGCTCGATGCACGTCAACCCGGATTATTCGCATGTCGAGATCCTCGACGACCATGGCGAACCAACCGACGGCTACGGCCACGTGGTCGGCACCACCCTGCATAACCTGGCGATGCCGCTGGTGCGCTACCGCCTGAGCGACCGCACGCGCTGGAAGCATGGACATTGCCTGTGCGGGCGCCCGTTCCCGATGATCGAACCGGTCACGGGCAAGCTGGAAGACCGTATTACCGGCGGGGATGGTTCCGAAATCAGTCCTTCGGTGCTGACCTTTGCCTTCAAGGGAGTGGAGAACGTGCGCAAGTCGCAAGTGGCGCAGGTCGGGCCCGGGGCCTGGGAGCTGCGGCTGGTGCCGGATGTGCGATTCTCGCAGGCGGACCAGGACAAGCTGCTGCACAACATTCGCCACCTGGTCGATGCGACGGTGCAGGTGAAGGTGGTGCTGCGCGACGACTTGCCGAATACGGCGGCGGGCAAGTTCCGCTGGGTCGTCAATGAATGGAAGGACGGGCGCCGCTCATGAAAACCATTGTCATGCTCGGGACCGGAATGGACACCATGGGCGGCATCGCCTCCGTGGTAAGGGTGTATGAGCAGGCGGGCATGTTGCGCCGTTACGGCGTGCGTTACCTGGCCACCCATTGCGATGGCAGCAAATGGCGCAAGCTGCGCGTGATGCTGGCGGCATACATGGTGTTTGCCGGCATGCTGCTGCGCGGGCAGGTCGGGCTGGTGCACGTGCACCTGGCTTCGCGCGCCAGCTTCTGGCGCAAGTCGGGATTTTTCCTGCTGGCGTTCGCGGCGCGCGTGCCGGCGATCCTGCACCTGCATGGCGCGGAGTTCGCGGTGTTCTACGGCGAAGAGTGCGGGCCGCGGCGCAAGCGATTCGTGCGCTTCATTTTCGATCACAGCGCACGCGTCGTCGTGCTGTCGGAAGCCTGGCGCTGCTGGGTGGAAGGCATGTCGCGCAATCTGCATGTGGAAGCGATTTACAACCCGGTCCTGCTGCCGGCCGCCAGCGCGTGGGGGCAGCGGCGGCGCGGCGCCGTCCTGTCGCTGGGGCGATTGGGGCGCCGCAAGGGTAGCTACGACCTGCTGCAGGCGGCGGCGCGCGTTGCGCCGCAGGTATCGGCGCTGGAATTGCGGCTGGGCGGGGATGGCGAGCTTGATGCGGTGCGCGAGCGCGCGGCGCAACTGGGCATCGCCAGCCAGCTCAACCTGCTCGGCTGGGTCGGCGCGGAAAGCCGCCAGCAGCAACTGGCGCTGGCTTCCCTGTATGCGCTGCCCTCCTATAACGAAGGTTTGCCAATGAGCGTGCTGGAAGCCATGGCGGCGGGCTTGCCGGTGCTGGCCACGCCGGTCGGCGGCATCCCTGAGGCGGTGGCCGATGGGGTGGAAGGCTTTCTGGTGGCGCCGGGCGACGTCGATGCGCTGGCTGCGCGGCTGGCGCAGTTGCTGGAAGACGATGCGCTGGCGCGGCGCATGGGGGAGGCGGCGCGGCGCAAGGTGGAAACCACCTTCAGCAGCGACGCCGTGTTGCCGCGGGTTGAGCGGCTGTACCGCGAACTGGGGTTTTTACCGCAATGACTGCACTTGCCTGGAAAATCAATCGCCTCAAACTGATGGGGCCCGCCGAAGTTGCCTGGCGCGTGCACCAGCTTGCGCGCCGCAAAGCTGCCGCGCTTGGCCTCGGGCTCGCAAGCTATCCGCCGGTGCCGGCACTGGACCGCTTTGGCGCGGCCTTCATTGCTGCGCCTGAAGGCGTCGACGCGGCTGCGCTGCGCATGGCGGCCGACGCGCTGCTGGCCGGGCGCTGGAACGTGTTTGCCCTGGATGGGGCGCCGCTGGGCTTCCCACCGCAATGGAACCGCGATCCCCGCACCGGTACCACAGCGCCGATGGCGCCGGGGCCGTCGATCGATTACCGCGATGCGTCGCTGGTGGGCGACATCAAATACCTGTGGGAGCCGAGCCGGCACCTGGAACTGGTGACGCTGGCACAAGCCTGGCGCAGCACCGGCGAGCGCAAATACCGGGATGGAGCGCGCACCCTGCTCATTTCCTGGCTCGATCAATGCCCGTATCCGCAGGGCGTGCATTGGGCCAGTTCGCTGGAGCTCGGGGTGCGCTTGCTGAACTGGGCCGCTGCCTGGCAGCTGCTGGCCGGCAGCCTGGACGACGACTGGCGGCATCGCTGGCTGAACGCGATCTACAAGCATTGCCACTTCATCAGCCACCACCTGTCGCGTCATTCGTCGGCCAACAATCATCTGCTGGGCGAGTACATGGGTTTGTACGTCGCCAGCCTGCAGTGGCCTTGCTGGCCCGAGAGTATGCGCTGGCGCAAGATGGCTGAGCGCGGCCTGATCGAGCAGGGCTTGCAGCAGAACTGGGAAGATGGCGTCAACAAGGAGCAGGCCATCTACTACCACCACGAGGTGATGGACATGATGCTGCTTTGCCAGCTGGCGGCGCAGGCTAATGGCTGCAGCTTCCCGGCGGAATGGCTGCAGCGCCTGGAGCGCATGGCGGAGTTCCTGGCGGCCGTGATGGACGTGGGTGGCAATGTGCCGATGATCGGCGATGCGGACGATGCCCGCATGCTGCGCCTCGACGCATCGGCCGCGCCGTATCGCTCGCTGCTCGCCAGCGCCGCCTTGTTGTTCCGGCGCTCCGACTTCAAGGCGAAGGCGGGTGCGCTCGATGATCGCAACCGCTGGCTGTTTGCCGATGCGGATGCGCGCTGGGCAGCGCTGCCGCCGCCTGCATCGGGCGCGGGACAGCCACGCACCGCGTTCCCGCAAGGGGGCTACTACCTGCTCGGCAAAGCGTTCGACACGCCCGAGGAAGTGCGCATCGTGGTGGATTGCGGTCCGCTGGGTTATCTATCGCTGGCGGCGCACGGGCATGCCGATGCGCTGGCCTTCACGCTCTCGATGGGAGGGCAGGAAATGCTGGTCGATCCCGGCACCTATGCCTACCACACCCACCGCCAGTGGCGCGACTACTTCCGCAGCACCGCCGCACACAACACAGTGCAAGTTGATGGGCTGGACCAGTCGGAAATTGGCGGCAATTTCATGTGGCTGCATAAGGCAGGCGCTGTAGCGTTGGCGCACGATGAAACTCATTTCTTTGAGGGAAAACAAGACGGCTATATGCGCTTGCGCGATCCTGTCATGCATCGCCGCATCATTCGTTTCGATTCCAAACGGAACACGGTAAAAGTTGAAGATATCCTAGAATGTTCTGGCGAGCACGAGGTAGCCCTGCACTGGCATTTTGCGGAAGGCTGCCATGCCGAAACGGTTGGGCAAACTTTGCATATCGCCAGGCGCGATAAGGGAATGCACATGTCATGCCATTTCGGGAACGGGCCGCAACTCCATAGCGCCAGCACGGCGCCAATCGCGGGATGGATCTCGCGCAGCTTTGACAGCAAAGCCGGCATCCCGACTGCAGCGTGGCGCGGAACCATACGCGGCACCAGCACGATTGTGACCGAAATTACCTTACTTGAAGGAGCGTCATCGTGAAGATCAGTATCTTTGGCATGGGCTACGTAGGTGCAGTTTCGGCGGGATGCCTGGCGGCAGAAGGCCATTCGGTGATCGGGGTCGATCCGAACCGCACCAAGGTTGGGCTGATCAACGAGGGCCGCACGCCGATCATCGAAAAGGATATCGGCGAGATGATTGCCGGCGCGGTGCGCGACAAGCGCTTGCGCGCTACCGACAATGTGCGCGATGCGGTGATGGCGAGCGAGATCTCGCTGGTGTGCGTCGGCACCCCATCGCAGATGAACGGCAATCTCGACCTGAGCGCGGTGCGCAAGGTGTGCGAGCAGATCGGCCATGCGCTGCGCGAGAAGGAAGCTTTCCACGTGGTGGTGGCGCGCAGCACGATGCTGCCCGGGTCGATGCGTTCGCTGGTGATTCCGACGCTGGAAGAGGCTTCCGGCAAGCGTGCCGGCATCGACTTCGGCGTTTGCAGCAACCCGGAATTCCTGCGCGAAGGCACGGCGGTGCACGATTACCATCATCCGCCAAAGACGGTGATCGGCGAAACCGACGAGCGCTCAGGTGATTTGCTGCTGCAGCTTTACGCGGGCATGGACGCGCCGGTGGTGCGTACCGACGTCGAGACGGCGGAGATGGTGAAGTACACGGACAACACCTGGCACGCGCTGAAGGTCGATTTCGCCAATGAGATCGGGAATATCTGCAAGGCCGTCGGCATCGACGGCCACGAAGTGATGGAGATCTTCTGCAAGGACACCAAGCTCAATCTCTCGCCCTATTACATGAAGCCAGGCTTTGCCTTCGGCGGATCCTGCCTGCCGAAGGACGTGCGGGCCCTGATCTACAAGGCGCGCCAGCTCGACCTGGAATTGCCGCTGCTGAATGCCATCCTGCCGTCCAACCACAAGCAGGTGGAGAAGGGCTTGAAGATGGTGATGGAAAAGCCCGGCAAGAAAGTCGGCATCCTAGGCTTCTCTTTCAAGGCCGGCACCGACGACTTGCGCGAGTCGCCACTGGTGGACGTGATCGAACACCTGATCGGCAAGGGCTACGACCTGCGGCTGTACGACAAGAACGTGAAGCTGGCGGCGCTGACCGGCGCCAACCAGGATTACATCATGAATATTATTCCCCACATCTCGCGCCTGATGGTCGACTCGATGGATGCGGTGCTGGCTTTTGCCGACACGGTGGTGATCGGCAACGGCGCGCCGGAATTCCAGTCGGTGCCCGACCGGCTGCGGCCCGGGCAGCACCTGGTGGACCTGGTGCGCGTCTCCGGCAAGCAGAGTGAAGGGGCTTACGATGGCATCTGCTGGTAACCCGATTGAGCGGCGCCGCGTCCTCATCATCGTCGAAAACCTGCCGTCGCCATTTGACCGGCGGGTGTGGCAGGAGGCGACGACCCTGCATGCGAACGGCTACCAGGTGGCGATCATCTGCCCGACCGGCAAGGGGTACGAGGCACGCTACGAGGAGCTGGATGGCATCCACATCTACCGCTACAAGCTGCCGATGGAAGCGGAGGGGGCATTGGGCTATGCTATCGAATATTCGGCGGCCTTGTTCCATAGTTCGCGGCTGGCGTGGAAGGTGCTGTTCCGCCACGGCTTCGACGTGATCCATGCCTGCAATCCGCCCGACTTGCTGTTCCTTGTGGGCGGCTTCTTCAAATTCGTGCTGGGCAAGCGCTTCCTGTTCGACCACCACGACATCAACCCCGAACTGTATGAAGCCAAGTTCGGGCGGCGCGATTTCTTCTACAAGCTGATGGTGTGGCTGGAACGGCTTTCGTTCCGCACCGCCGACGTGTCGATCGCCACCAACAATTCCTACAAGCGCATCGCCATCGGCCGCGGCGGAATGGATCCGGACAAGGTGTATGTGGTGCGCAGCGGGCCGAAACTGGACCGGTTGCGCGTACTGCCGCCGGTGCCGGCGCTGAAGCATGGGCGGCGCTTCCTGGTCGGCTACGTCGGGGTGATGGGCGCGCAGGAGGGCATCGACCTGCTGCTGCAAAGCGTGCGCGTGTTGGTGCACGAGATGGGCCGACGCGACGTGCACTTCGGCCTGGTCGGCGGCGGCACTTCGCTGGAGGAGATGAAGGACATGGCGCGCGAACTTGGCGTGGCGGACTACGTGACCTTTACCGGGCGGGTGCCGGACCAGCAGTTGCTGGAAATGCTGAACACGGCCGACGTGTGCGTCAATCCCGATGTTGCCAATGAAATGAACGACAAGTCCACCATGAACAAGATCATGGAGTACATGGCGCTGGGCAAGCCGATCGTGCAGTTCGACCTGACCGAGGGCCGGGTGTCTGCGCAGGAGGCGTCGCTGTATGCGGCAAAGAACGACCCGGTCGACATGGCCGTGAAGATTGTGGAATTGCTGGACGATCCGGAGCGGCGCGCCCGCATGGGTACTTACGGGCGCAACCGCGTGGTCAACGAGCTCGAATGGGAATACGAGGCGCCCAAGCTGCTGGCAGCTTATGAACGCCTGTATTCCGCACCGGAGCTGATTTTGGAAGAGGACAACCCATGAAAGCGATGATTCTGGCGGCCGGCAAGGGCACGCGGGTGCGCCCTTTGACCTATGAACTGCCCAAGCCGATGATCCCGATCCTCGGCAAGCCCGTGATGGCCTATCTCGTGGAGCACTTGCAGCGGCACGGCGTGAGCGAAATCATGGTCAATGTCAGCTACCTGCACGAGAAGATCGAAGAGTATTTCGGCGAAGGCCACCAGTTCGGCGTCCAGATCGGCTATTCCTTCGAAGGCTACACCAACGACAAGGGCGAAGTGGTGCCGCAGCCGATCGGTTCGGCGGGCGGCATCAAGAAGATCCAGGAGTTCGGCGGTTTCTTCGACGAGACCGCGGTGGTGCTGTGCGGCGATGCGCTGATCGACCTGGACCTGAAGTCGGCCCTGTATGAGCACCGGCGCAAGGGCGCCCTGGCTACCGTCATCACGCGCGAAGTGCCGTGGGATAAAGTGAGCAGCTACGGGGTGGTGGTCAGCGACGACGATGGCCGGGTGCTCGAATTCCAGGAGAAGCCTTCGCGCGCGGTGGCCAAGTCGAATTGCGCCAGCACCGGCATCTATCTCTTCGAACCGGAGGTGATCGACCTGATTCCTTCCGGCCAGGAGTTCGATATCGGTTCCGAACTGTTCCCGCTTCTGGCGCAGCAGGGGCTGCCGTTCTACTGCCAGACGCGCAAGTTCGACTGGATCGATATCGGCAGCGTGAAGGATTACTGGGAAGTGCTGCAAGGCGTGCTGACCGGCGGCGTGGCGCACATGACCGTACCCGGCGTGCAGGTGGAGGAGGGCGTGTGGGTCGGCCTGAACACCAGCATCGACTGGGAAGGTACACGCATCATCGGGCCGGTGTATATCGGCTCCGGCTGCCGCATCGAGGCTGGCGCCACGATCATCGGTCCGACGTGGATCGGCCACGGCAGCCACATCCGCAGCGGGGCAAGGGTAGTGCGCAGCGTGTTGTTCGAATATACTCGAGTCCTGCCAGACGTTACGCTCGATGAACTGATCGTGTTCAAGGAGTACAGCGTCGACCGGGCTGGCGAGATGCAGCATATTTCGCAGTCGGAAGGTGGCGGATGGGCTAATGCGCGGGATCGTCGTGCGACCCGGCGTGCGGTGAATGCTGTCGTAAACCAGACAACATTAATATGAACATCTATCCCGTCATCCTGTCCGGCGGCGCAGGCACCCGGCTATGGCCTTTGTCGCGCGCCGCGCTGCCGAAGCAGTTGCTGCCGCTGGTATCGGACAGGACGATGTTGCAGGAAACCGCGTTGCGGCTGGCTGGCCGCAACGCGATGATGGCGCCGCTGGTAGTGTGCGGCAATGAGCACCGCTTCCTTGTGGCCGAACAGATGCGGGAAATCGGCGTCGCGCCGCTTGGCATCCTGCTGGAACCGACGGGCCGCAACACTGCGCCGGCTGTCGCTGCCGCCGCCCATTACCTGCAAGCGGTCGATCCGCAAGCGGTGATGCTGGTGCTGCCGGCCGACCACGTGATCAGGGACGTGGACGCTTTCCATGCCGCGATTGAGCGTGCCGCCACCCAGGTGGAGGCCGGCGCCCTGGCCACTTTCGGCATCGTGCCTACCGCACCGGAAACCGGGTATGGCTACATCCAGGGCGGCGAACCGCTGCGGGCGGAAGGCTGCTTCAAGGTCGCCAGGTTCGTCGAGAAGCCGAGCCGTGAAATAGCCCAGGGCTTTATCGATGCCGGCAACTTCTTCTGGAATAGCGGCATGTTCCTGTTCCGCGCCGACGCCTACCTGAAAGAGCTGGCGCAATTCCAGCCCGACATGGCGAAATGCAGCGAGCAGGCGGTGGGCAAGGGTTATCGCGACCTGGATTTCTGCCGGCTGGACGAAGCGGCTTTCGCCGCCTGTCCCGCCGACTCCATCGACTACGCGGTGATGGAGCACACCAGGCAGGCTGTCGTGGTGCCGGCTTCGATCGGCTGGAGCGACGTGGGTTCCTGGTCGGCGCTGGTCGAGGTGCAGCTGTCCGACGCGGACGGCAACGTGACCCGCGGCGACGTCTACACCGATAACGCCAGGAATTGCCTGGTGCGCGCCGAAGGCCGCATCGTGGCCGCAATCGGCGTGCAGGACCTGGTGATTGTGGAAACCTCCGACGCAGTCCTGGTGGCGCACAAGGACCATGTGCAGCGCGTGAAGCAGGTAGTGGACCACCTGAAAGCCAACGGCCGCACCGAACACCTGCACCATACCAAGGTGTACCGGCCGTGGGGTTCGTACGAAGGCATCGACATGGGAGACCGCTTCCAGGTCAAGCGCATCATCGTCAACCCGGGCGGCAAGCTGTCGCTGCAGATGCATCATCACCGCGCCGAGCATTGGGTGGTGGTGTCGGGCACGGCACGCGTCACCTGCGGCGACAAGGTAAGACTGCTGACCGAGAATGAATCGACCTATATCCCGATCGGCATGAGCCATCGCCTGGAGAATCCGGGCAAGCTGCCGTTGCAACTGATCGAGGTGCAGTCGGGCAGCTACCTCGGCGAGGACGATATTGTCCGCTTCGAGGATGTCTACCATCGCGGCTAAAGGCTGCATTTTTGCCGCGCTCCTGCTGCTGGCAGCCGGGGCGCGCGCCCAGCTCCAGCCGGCCCAGCTCGGGCTGGTCGTCAACGATGCCGATCCCGCCAGCGTGGCGCTGGGCGCCTACTATGCCCGCTTGCGCGGCATCCCGCCTGCGCACATCGCCCACGTCAGCATTTCCGGCAAGCCGCATCGCCTCCATGCCGACGCCTTCACACGGCTGAAGGACGAGATCGAGCGCCAGTTGCCGGCGGAGGCGCGTGCCGTGCTGTTTGCCTGGACGGCGCCGTACGCGGTCGAATGCAATAGCCTGACGTCGGCCTACACGCTGGGCTTCGATGGCGCGCAATGCGAGCGCAGCTGCGCGCCCGGTCGCAAGAATCCCTATTTCAATGCCAAAGCGCTGCCGCCCGGCATGCGGCTGTCGATGCTGCTGCCGGCCGAGCCGCTGGACGTGGCGCGCGCGGTGGCGGAGCGCGGCAAGGCGGCCGGCTTCAGCGTGCCGCAGGCCGGCGCCTATTTCCTGCAAACCAGCGAAGCCACCCGCAATACCCGCGCACGCTTCTTTCCTCCCAGCGGCGCAATCGCTGCGCGCAAACTGACCATCCATACCATGCGGCAGGACGTGCTGGAAGGCGCTCAGGACATCATGTTTTACCAGACCGGCCTGGCGCACGTGGGCAAGCTGGAGACGCTGCGCTTCCTGCCCGGCGCGCTGGCCGACCACCTGACTTCCTATGGCGGCGACCTGCTGGGGAGCGGGCAGATGAGCAGCCTGCGCTGGCTGGAGGCGGGCGCCACGGCCAGCTATGGCACAGTCAGCGAACCGTGCAACCACTGGCAGAAATTCCCCCATCCGCAAATCCTGTTGCAGCATTACCTCAGCGGCGCGACCGCCATCGAAGCCTATTGGCGCAGCGTGGCTTGGCCGGCGCAGGGCCTGTTCATAGGAGAACCGCTGGCGCGGCCATACCCCCGTTAGTCCGTTCGGACTAATCGTGTGTCACCAACTAGTCATATCAAACAGTTAATATGCAAAAGGACAATAAAAAATTCCTTTTGGTAAATACTCTGGGGGTACACATTTTCATGAACAAACGCATTCCTTTGCGCGCTACCGCGCTGGCGGCCCTGTTGGCCTGCCAGCCGGCATTCGCTGCCGACGTGGTGATCAGCCAGATGTACGGCGCGGGCGGCAACAACGGCGCTACCCTGCGCTACGATTACGTTGAACTGTTCAACCGCGGCAGCGCGGCAGTGGCGGTGGGCGGCTGGACCATCCAGTACGGCTCGGCCAGCGGCACCACCTGGGGCAAGGCGGAATTGCCGGCCGGCACCAGCATCGATCCGGGCAAATACTTCCTGGTCAAACTGGCCAGCAGCAATACTTCGGTCGGCGCCGACCTGGCAGCCGACTTCTTCAGCAGCGGCGTAAACATGAGCGGTGCTTCCGGCAAGGTGGCGCTGGTCAATAACAATACCTCGCTCACTGGCGCCCAGCCAAGCAGCGCGTCGATCCAGGACGTGGTCGGCTACGGCTCGGCAAACTTCTCGGAGACCGCGGCTGCGCCCGGGATGAGCGCGACCACCAGCCTGCTGCGCGCCAATAACGGCTGCACCGACACCAACAATAATTCCGCCGACTTCACCTCGGTGACGCCGCAATTCCGCACCGCCGCGTCTCCGGCCAATATGTGCGACAACGGCCCGGTGCCGCAACCGATCGTGCCGGTATGTCCCGCCACTGCCACGCTGACCTTCGGCGCGGGCGGCAGCATCGCGCTGTCGGCTTCGGATGCCGACGGCATCGTCAACGGAGCGGTCATTACTTCGGTTGCCGTGCCCGGCCTGGGCCTGGGCAGCCTGACCGCGGCATCCGGCATCGGCGGCAGCGCCAGCGTGTCGCTGGTGGCATCGCCATCGGTGGCCACCGGCACTTATCCGGTGGCCGTCAAGTTCACCAATGACCAGGGCCAGGACGCCAGCTGCTCCGTCAGCGTGACCGTCGAAATGGGGGCGGGCACCGTGGTGCCGGTACCCCAGGTGCAGGGTCCGGGCGCTACCAGCCCATACAACGGCGTGAAGTTGACCACCGAAGGCGTGGTGACCGCTAAAGTGGGCAGCGGCTTCTTCATCCAGGATGCGGCCGGCGACGGCGATCCGAATACTTCCGACGGCATGTTCGTCTACATGGGCGCGGCGCCGGTCACCGTGGCGGTGGGCGACCTGGTGCGCGTGAGCGGTACCGTCACCGAGTACAAGCCGGCCGGCGCGACCCGCTCGTACACCGAGCTGTCGAGCGTCACCAGCGTGGTCACCCAGAGCACCGGCAACAGCATCACGCCAAGCAATATCGACCTTCTTGGCAGCAACCTGGCCAATGTCGAAGGCATGCTGGTGCGCTTCCCCGGCAAATTGACGGTCAACGGCACCGAATCGCTGGGCAGCCGCGGCGAACTGACGCTGGCCGATGGCCGCCGCGAAGTGCCGACCAACCGCTACCCGGCGCGCAGCCCGGAAGCGATTGCCATGGCAGCGGCCAACGCAGCCAATATGATCACGCTGGATGACGGCCTGTTCGTCACGCCGGACAGCGTGCCGTATATCGGGCAGGACGGCACGGTGCGCAGCGGCGACACGGTCAGCGGCCTGACTGGCGTCGTCGATTTTGGCGCGCTGGGCAGTGGCGGAGCCGGCTTCAAGCTGCAACCGACCGAAACCCCGGTCTTCGCGCGCGAGAATCCGCGCAGCCTGGCCCCGGAAGTGGCGGCGGGCAATGTGAAGGTGGCCAGTGCCAACGTGCTGAACTTCTTCACCACCTTCACCGATGGAACCGACGTGCTGGGCCAGACGGGCCAGGGCTGCACGCTGGGCTCCGGTACCAGCAAGAGCAATTGCCGCGGCGCCGACAATATGACCGAATTCGTGCGCCAGCGCGACAAGATCGTGGCGGAACTGAAGGCGATCGATGCCGACGTGGTCGGACTGATGGAGATCCAGAACAACGGCGACTATGCCGCCAGCCACCTGGTCGACAGCCTGAACGCCGCTTACGGCAAGGTGGAGTACGCCTACGTACCGAAGCCGGCCGCGACCGGCACCGATGCGGTGCGCGTGGCGATGATTTACAAGCCAGGCAAGCTGGCACTAGTGGGCGGCGCGCTGTCCGATGCGAACTCCGTCTACGAGCGTCCGCCGATGGCGCAGACCTTCAAGGCTGGCAACGGCGCGAAATTCAGCCTGGTGGTCAACCATCTGCGGGCCAAGCGCTGCAATAACGCAACTGGCGACAATGCCGACCAGGGCGATGGCCAGGGCTGCTTCAACGCGGCGCGCATGGCGCAGGTGCAGCAGCTGGGCGAGACCTTTGTACCGCAAGTGGTGGCGGCGGCCGGCGATGCCGACGTGCTGCTGATCGGCGACTTCAACGCCCATGGCATGGAAGATCCGATCCTGTACCTGGGCTCGCAGGACCGCCAGGTGCGCTTCGATAACCAGCTGGAGCGTTTCGTGCGTCCGAATGGCATCCCGCACTCCTATGTGTTCAGCGGTGAGAGCGGCTACCTGGACCAGGCCCTGGCCAGCGCTTCGCTGAGCCAGCAGGTGGTGGGCGCGACGCTGTGGAATATCAATGCCGACGAACCGGAAGTGCTGGATTACAACCTGAATGGCAGGAACGCTTCGGCCCAGGCCCTGTACAACGCACTGCCTTACCGCGCTTCCGACCATGATCCGGTGGTGGTCAGCCTGAACCTGCCGGCCTCGTATGTCGATGTGACTTCCAGCGTGCAGATCCAGCGTTCCGGCGTGGTACAGGGCCGCTTCAGCAGCGTCGGTACCGCAACGGCCTGGATCACCAACAGCAGCGGCGCTGAACTGGCCGCCCCGGTGCAATACGTGCTGCAAGGACTGCCGGCCGGCGTTACGCTGGCCAATGCCACCGGCTACGTCAACGGCATGCCTTATATCACCGCAGCGCCATCGCTGGCTGCCGGCGCCCAGGCGACGGTCCAGCTGCAATTCAATAATCCGAGCCGTGTAGCCGTCAACTACACGCCGAAAGTCTACAACGGCAGCTTCTAAGGAATACCGACCATGCACAACAAATTGATTACCCGTTTCCTGCGCGTTCTGGCGCTGTTGCTGGCATTTGGCGCCAGCAGCCACGCTATGGCCGACGTCATGCGCCTGGTGACCCTGGATACGGCGATCTATGGCGCCGGCCGCCCAGGCTACCTGGACTTCACGTTCAACGGCGTGGACGGCGCACCTGCGGCGACGGCGACCATGTCGCAACTGCAGGGTTTCGACATGGATCCGGCCAATTTCTCGGCGTGGGGCGATGCCGCCGCCGTGGCTGGCGGCTTCGCGCTGCAGAATTCCAGCAACCTGAATGACGTGCTTTACCAGGGCACGTTTGGCGGTGTGTTCAGCTTCCTGCTGACGATTTCGGGCGATCCGTCGGCGCTGCTGAATTCCAATTTCGGCGTACTGGCGTATGACATCGACGGCAACCAGATCAAGGGCAAGATCCTGGACCTGATGTTCGCTCCTGCGGCCGATGGCAGCGCCGACCTGCAGGTCATTACCATCAACGATGCGATCGCTACCGTCGCCGCGCCGGCCGCCGTGCCGGAACCAGCCTCGCTGGCTTTGGCTGCCCTCGGCCTGCTGATGCTGGCCCTGGCCCGCCGCCGCGCCTAAGCCGCCCGGTTGCACAAACGCCACAGGCACCTTGGGAGTTTCGGCTCCCAAGGTGCTTTTTCATTTGCTGGGCATAGAGTGAGAGGGCCGATTTATTTCGGCAGAATATTAATACTTAATTAAAATTGTATTAGCGTGCAGGACTTGGCATGATTCATAGTTTTCCTCATAACGACCTGCGTTTTTTGCCATGTCCTTCAACATTCTCGTCATCGACAGCGACCCTGCTGTACAGCAACTGCTGGCCCATAACCTGGGACAGGCGGGCTATGCGGTGCAGAGCCACGGCGATGCGATGACGGCGCTGGCGGCGCTGCAGGGGACGTTGCCGGAAGCGGTGCTGCTGGAATGGGATTTGCCGGGCCAGTCCGGGCTGTCGCTGATCCGCCAGTTGCGCGCGGCGCCGCGCAGCAGCGAGCTGCCGCTCCTGATGCTGAGCGCGCGCTGCGCCGAACAGGACAAGGTGCTGGCGCTGGAAAGCGGCGCCGATGACTTCATCTGCAAGCCATTTGGCCCGCGCGAAACCATCGCCCGCCTGCATGCGGTGCTGCGGCGCCGGCGCCCGGCTGCCATGCCGGGAACGCTGCAGGTCGCCGGCCTGCGGCTCGATCCGCACACGCTGAGCGTGACGGCCGGCGACCGCCAACTGAACCTGGGACGGGTGGAATTCCGCCTGCTGAACTACCTGATGCACCACCCGGGCCGCGTGCACAGCCGGGCGCAATTGCTGGACCAGGTCTGGGGTACCCACGTCTACCTTGATGAGCGCACCGTCGATGCCCACGTGGGGCGGCTGCGTCATGCCCTGCAGCCGAGCGGCCTGCACGATGCGATCCAGACTGTGCGCGGCAGCGGCTACCGCTTCCATGCCGAAATGCCGGCCCCATGCTGAGCCCCGACGCACGCGAGCAGGAATACCTGTTGCACGCCATCGAAGGCGGGCAGCGTATCGCCACCCAGCGCGAGCTGTTCCTGTGGAGCCAGGGGGCGCTGCAGACGCTGTTGCCGCATGGCGTGCTGCTGTGCATGCAGCTCGATGAGCAGGGCAGGGCGCGCCAAGCCGATTGCGTGCACAGCACGGTGCTGGCGCCGTCCGAGCGCGAGTTGCTGTGCGACCCGGTGCAGGGCCCGGCGCCGGCCTGGCTGCGGCAGTGGCAGCAAGGCGGCCTGCAGCCGCTGGCGTTGCAAGCCGGAGCCATGGGACATGGACTGATGCATGGCAGCGGCCCGCTGGCCGCCGGCGGCAGTGCCTTCGTGCTGCTCGGCTTGCCCTGCGAGGCCGGCTTCCGCGAAAGCTGGCTGTTGCAACTGCTCCTGCCTTATCTGCACCTGGCGCAGCAGCGCATCGCCACCGCGGTGCAGGCGCCGGTCCTGGCACCGGCTGTCTCGCCGCGCCAGGCGGAAATCCTGCAATGGCTGCGCGAGGGCAAGAGCAATGAGGAAATTGGCCGCCTGCTGGGCATCAGCGCGCTAACGGTGAAAAACCACCTGCAGCGCCTGTACCGCCAACTTGGCGTCAGCAATCGCACGCACGCCGTCGCCCGCAGCGTCGTTCAGCAGCACGGTTGACCAGGCCGCGCGCGAGCGCGATGATGGCGCCATCCCTTCCTGGAGCATTGCCATGAACCGAATTGCCCTCCTGCTGGCTTGCCTGGCCGCCAGCGCATGCAGCCACGCCACGCCTGGCGAATCCAGAACGCTGTCCGAATTGCGAGCGATAGGACGCACTGCCGCGTGCAGCTCCGACCAGCAGTGCAAGACCGTGCCGGTAGGGGCCAAGTCCTGCGGCGGTCCGGAGTCGTATATGGTGTATTCGACAGCCAATGTCAGCACCGAGAAGGCCTTGTCGCTGGCGGCGCGCTACCGCAAGGAGCGCGAAGCGAAAAACCAGGCCAGCGGCCTGGTGAGCGATTGCCGCTTCATGATGGACCCCGGGGCGCAATGCCGCGCCGGCACCTGCCAGCTTGGCGGAAAGAACGGGGCGCTGGTGGAATAAAAAAAACGCCGCGACCAGCGCGGCGTTTCGACGGGCTTGCGACAGCTTAGTCGCGGCGGCCCGCTACGTTGCGTTCCAGGCTTTGCTCAGGTACCGGTACGGTGGTGTCGACTTCCAGCAGGGTGGACGAGACGTTGCCGCCCGGTGCGGTGAACACCACCGCGCCCAGGTGCTTGGCGCTGCCCAGGCCCGACCACGAGGCGCTGACCGTCGAAGTGGCGCCGGTGAACACCATGGCAGGCAGGCCCAGTTTCAGGTTGCCGCCCATTTCGTCCTTGGCCACGGTCCACGAAGACAGCGTGTAGTTCGAGCTGCCGCCCAGCGGGGCATAGCCGACCACGCAGACTTTGTAGCTGCCTGCTGCCGGCTGGTTCAGCGTCACCATTTCGTTGGAGGTCGCGCCGCCGCTGCTGCCAACCTGGGTGCCGGCGCCGTTCAGGACTACCAGGTCCAGGTCGTCGTGGTCGCCGGCCTGGTGGCCGGAAGTGTCCACGTCGTACAGCGCGAAGCGCGCCACCAGGGCATTGGCCGGCACGGTCACGGTGTGCACCTTGACGCCGGCATTGCCGCCGGCCTTGCAGGCTGCCACGCCGCCGTCGCTGGAAGCATCGGTGCCGATGGTCGCAGCGCTGCGGGTAGCCGCTTTCAGGCCGCCCTTCATTGCAGCCAGCGGTCCGGTGAAGCCGGCGCCGATGGAGAAGGAAGTGCTGCCGGTGGCGGCTTCGTTATACAGCTTGCCTGGCACCGAGATCATGGCTGGCTTGGCGGTCAGCGGGCTGCGCACCACGTGGCCGGCATTGTCGCTCCAGGTCAGGTTGCCGTAGGCCCAGGTGTTGGCCGGTGCGCTGACATTGGTCAGGCTGACGGTGAAGGTGCCCTTCGCGCCCGGCGCCAGCGTCAGCGTGGCAGGGCTGACCACCACATTGAAGCCCGGCAGGGTGGCGCTGGCATTGTAGGTCGCTTCCTCGCTGCCGACGTTGGTGACGGTGCGGGTCATGGTCAGCTTGCCCAGTACCGCGGAGGCGGTCAGCGATGCCAGGTTCAGGTTGTACGGCTGGATGGTGCCGTACGGCGCGCAGAAGCTGGCCGACAGGGTGCCCGGAATGCCGCACATGAAGCGGATCCAGTCGATCGGACCCGAGTCGTACACCAGGCCCGGATCGACCGCCTTGTTCGGGCGTACATGGCCCGCGCCCTGGCCCCATGGCAGGGTGCCGGCCGCCATGCCTGGCTGGCCGTCGGCGAAGGTGTCGTAGGCCGAGGTCATCAGCGCCGACTTGATGGCCGCCGGCGACCAGTCCGGGTGCGCCTGGCGCAGCAGCGCGCCGAGGCCGGCCACGTGCGGGCTGGACATCGAGGTGCCCTGGTAGCTGGCCCAGTTGGCCATTGGAACCATGGTGCCGTTGGCGATGGCATCGCGCTCGGCCTGGGTGTTGTAGTCGGCCGTGACGCCGGCCAGGATGTCCACGCCAGGCGCGGTCAGGTCAGGCTTGAGGATGTTGGCGTTGTGCTTGTTTGGGCCGCGCGAGGAGAAGCTGGCCATCTGCGGCGCCGGCACGGCGCTGGTGGTCAATACCGACTTGGCCATGTTGCTCAGGCCATCCGGGTGGGCGGCGACCCAGGTGCGGGCGGCCGAACCGTCGGCAAAGTTCAGGTGCACGGTCGGGATGCTGTGCGGGTCGGCCACCGGCGCCTGGGCGGCGGAGGTGTCCATCAGGATCATGCCGGCGCCGCCGGCTTCCTTGACGGCGCGCGATTTGTCGACGCGCGCGCTGTTGCCGCGCTCGCACAGCAGGACCTTGCCGCTGGTCTTGGCCGGGTCGAGTGCGCCATCCGCGCCGCCGCCATAGGTGACGCGGTCGGCTGCGGTGTAGCACAGGCGGGCCGCGGCCTTGTCGGCAGTGCTCAGCTGGGCGTAAGGCTTCATGGCCGCATCGCGCGCCAGGATGGTCGGGGTATCCGGCAGCGGCGCCTGGTTGTAGGACGCGCCGCTGTAGCTGGCGCCGCCGACCAGGTTGACGGTGGCGATGCTGGCGCGGTTGTGGGTCGATGCGGCGACGGTGGTCAGCCATGGCGACAGGTGGGCCACGGCGTTGGTCGGGCCGGAGTTGCCGGCCGAGGCAGCGACGAACACGCCGGCGGCAGCGGCATTGAAGAAGGCCATTTCGACCGGATCGGTGACGCTGGTCTGCGAGCCGCTGATCGAGTAATTCAGCACGTGCACGCCGTCGGCCACGGCCTGGTCGATCGCCGCCACGCTGTCGGAGTTGAAGCAGGAGTTGCGGGTGCCGGTGCCGTCGGTGGCGGTGGCATCGGGGTAGGTCCAGCACACCTTGTAAGCGGCGATGCGGGCGCGCGGAGCCATGCCCGACATGCTGCCGACCGGGATGCCCGACAGGGTGCCGACGGCGCCGGCGTTGCCGCCGGCCGTGGTGGCGGTGTGGTCGCCGTGGCCGCCGTGGCCGGTGGCGCCTGCCAGCGAATCGCGCGGCGAGATGAAGTCGGTCCAGTGCAGCGGACGGCCGCTGGCCAGGAAGCCGGCATTGAAGTAGCGCGCGCCAATCAGCTTGTTGTTGCAATGGCTGGCAGTGAAGCCTTCGCCGGTAATGCAGGCGCCATTCCAGTTGGATGGGGTGTCGTATGCCAGGGTGCCGCCGACGTCGAAGGTCGGCTTGCCTTCGTTGTCGACGCGGTCGGCGTAGGAGGCGTGTTCAGGCCAGATGCCGCCGTCGACGATGCCGATCACCACGTTTTCGCCGGCCTTGTCGATGCCGCCCAGCTTGGCCCACAGGCCGTCGCCCGGGGTATCCAGGCCGAGGAATTTCGGCGTGTAGTTGGTGTCGAGGGTGCGTGCTTCGTCGGCGCTGATGCTGGCCACGGCGCTGGATTTCTTCAGCGCGCGCACTTCGGCATCGGTCAGGCGGGCGGCGAAGCCGTTCAGCACCAGCTTGTATTTGTGGACGATCTGCGCGTCCGGCACGATGGCGGTGGCGCTGCTTTGCTGCTGGTCCAGGTAGGCCATGTAGTCCTGCACGTTCTGTGCAGTGACGTCAAGGCGGCTGCCGGCCGCAGGCTTGGTGGCGGCCAGGCCGCTCACGCCGCCGGTATAGTTGGCGACCGGCGCGTCGGCCAGTTGCACGATGTAGGAATGGCGCGCTTCTTCAGCGCCGGCTTGCACGGCCAGGCCGGACAGCACGGCCAGGACGGCCAGGGTCAGTGGTCGCAATTGCATGGTTGGTATCCTTGTTATAGGTTTATCGTGCGCGGCGGCGGATGGCGGCCAGGCCGGCCAGGCCAAGCAGCAGCAGCGGGGCGGAGCCCGGCAGCGGCAGCGCGACGTCGAGGTCGTCGATGGCGAACTGGGCGGCATACGGGGCCCAGTCGGCCATGTTCTGGCAGCCGCCGTTGCCGTCGAACAGGCAGGCGCTGATATTCAGGTTGCTCAGGTGGAGGGCCGCGAAGTCGGCATCCAGGTTCCAGGTCGAGAACATGAAGTGGCCATCGCCATCCTGGCCGGCAAAGTCGGCACTGCGGGTGACGGTGCTGCCGTCCGCGGTGGTGGCCTTCAGTACCAGCTGGCCGTAGCTGCCGTCGGGCTGGCCGCCGACCGGGGCGAAGAACGAGAAGCGCAGCGAATTCAGGGAATAGAAGCCGCCGCCGCGCTGGACGTCGACCGAACCGTCGTTCCAGCCTGCGTAATACTTGCTGGCATTGCCGGATGGGCAATCGATAATGGCGCCGCAGCTGTTCGGGTTGCTGCCATCGAGGATGGTGCCGCCCAAGCCTTCGGTGATGCCCAGCGACTGGACAAAGGCGGAAATCTGGGCGGTGAAGGTGAGGCCGCCATCCAGGAATTTTTCGCCATGGTTGTAGACCATCGGCGCTTGCGCGTCCAGGGTAGCCACGCTGGCGTGGGCGGGTGCTGCCAGGAGTGCTGCGGCGCCGACCAGCGCGCAGCCTGCCAGTTGTTTGATACGGGTGAAATGTAGATTCATGATGCGTTCCCTTGCTTTTTTAACGAGACGAAAACGACGGCCCTGTGTTGCACAGGTTGCAAGGGAATATAACAATGACACGATTGAAAGTGGATAAAAATTCAATGATACAAATTTAATTTTATTAGGGAAAAAGCAAACAAAGTTCGGTGAGTCCTATGGAAAAAATGACATGCCAGTAGGAATTATCTTGTGAAAAATTTGCGACACTTTTAATAACATTTCCGCACAAAATGTCCCAGCTGAGACATGGCGGCCTCGCACCGCAGAAAAGATTGTCGAAACCTAAACCCGCGTGGTAGCCTCTGCAGTTCTATTCAAGGCGGAGGTAGTACGGATGTTTGCAGCACGGATCCATGGCAAAACCAGCAAAGGCTTCACCCTGCTTGAGCTGCTGGTGGTGATTGTCATCATCGGCCTGCTGGCCGCATACGTTGGCCCGAAATACTTCTCGCAACTGGGCAAATCCGAAGTCACGGTCGCCAAGGCGCAGATCGAAGCGTTCGACAAGGCCCTCGACACCTACCGCCTGGATGTCGGCCGCTACCCGAGCACGGAGGAAGGCCTGGCCGCGCTGCTGGCGGCGCCGGCCACGGCGGGCGCCAAGTGGAACGGCCCATACCTGAAGAAGGGCGTGCCGCCCGATCCATGGGGCCGCCCATACCAGTACAAGGCGCCAGGCGCCAAGGCTGAATACGACATCATCTCCCTCGGCAAGGATGGGCAGCCGGGCGGCGAAGGCGAGAACGCCGATATCGGCGCCCAGTAAACCCGGCGCGGCCTGAACGATGCAGTTCGACGTACGCACCTTGTCGCCGGACATGGCGATCGGCCAACTGGTGGTCGACGGCCGCGACGAGGCCGACGCGCGCCGCCAGGTGGAAGCGCGCGGCCTGTTCGTCAGCGCCATCACGCCGCGCAGCGCAGGCCTGCGCACCGGCAAGGCCAAGGCGCTCTCGCTGGTGCTGTTCAGCCAGGAGCTGCTGGCGCTGCTGAATGCAGGCCTGGGCGTGGTGGAAGCGCTGGAGGCGCTGCTGGAAAAGGAATCGGCGCCGGCCACGCGCGGCGTGCTGGAACGCCTGCTGGCCGGCCTGCGCGAAGGCCAGCGCTTTTCCACCGTGCTGGCGGACCAGCCGCAGTTGTTCCCGCCGCTGTACGTCGGCATCGTCAAGGCGGCGGAAGGCACCAGCGACCTGCCGCGCTCACTCGAACGGTTCATCGATTACCAGCAGCGGGTCGACCTGGTGCGCGCCAAGCTGGTGAGCGCCGCGATCTATCCCTGCATCCTGTTGCTGGTGGGCGGCGGCGTGTCGCTGTTCCTGATTGCCTATGTGGTGCCGCGCTTTGCCGAGGTGTACCAGGGCGCCGGGCGCAACCTGCCGTGGATGTCGCAGGTGATGCTGAGCTGGGGCCAGTTTGCCGCCGCCCATACCTTGCCGCTGGTGGCGGGAATCGCCGCCCTGATCGGCGGCGCGGTGTTCGGCGTGCGCCAGCTGGTACGCAGCGGCGGCATGGCGCGCCTGCTGGCACGCCTGCCGGGCGTCGGCGAGCGCGTGAAGATCTACGAGCTTTCGCGGCTGTACCTGACGCTGGGCATGTTGAGCGAGGGCGGCATCACCATCCTGAATGCGGTCGATACCGTACAGGCCATGGTGTCGGCCAATGTGAAGGAAGGCTTGCAGGGCGCGCGCGCCATGATCGAAGCGGGCTTGCCGCTGTCGTCGGCCTTCGAAGCCAATGGACTGACCACGCCGATCTCGCTGCGCATGCTGCGCGTGGGCGAGCGCACCGGCGAAATGGGGGCGATGCTGACGCAGTCGGCGGCCTTCTACGACGGCGAGATCGGGCGCTGGATCGACCGTTTTACCCGGACTTTTGAACCGCTGCTGATGGCTGGTATCGGCCTGGTGGTGGGCGCTATCGTGGTGCTTTTATATATGCCGATTTTTGACCTGGCAGGAGAAATGGCATGACGCTGCCGGTGCTGGACGCGAACCTGCTGTCGAAGGCGCGCGCGCAATGCGCGCTGTCCAAACGCAGCCTGGTGCAGGAGCTGGAAGAATTGTCCGGCATCGAACCGCGCATGGCGGTGCGGGCGCTGGCCCAGCCTTTCGGCCTGGCCGTGCTGGAAACGGCGGACATGCTGGCCTTCGAGCCGGCCTTCGACCTGCTGCCGCTGTCGCAGGCGATGGCGCGCCACTGTGTGCTGCTGCGCTCCCACGACGGGGCGGCAGTGGGCGTGATCGCCGATCCGTTCGACCTCGACCTGCAGACCTGGCTGGCGACGCAGGCGCGCTGTTCGGCGGCTGCGCCGCTGCAACTGCGGCTGGCGCTGCAGGCCGATATCCAGGCCTACCTGTCGAAGCAGGAAGAGTCGGCGCGCGCGGTCGATACCCTGGTGTCGGGCGGGGAGGGCACGCGGCGCGACGGCAAGACGGCGGCGGTGCTGTCGTTCGCTTCGGTGTCGGAGGGCGCCAGCCCGGCCGTGCGGCTGGTCAATTCGACCCTGTACGACGCCTTGAAAGCCGGCGCCTCCGACATCCACCTGGAATCGACCGCGGGCGGCCTGGCCGTCAAATACCGGGTGGACGGGGTGCTGGACCATGCCACGGCCGTCAACGGCATCGACGTGGCGGAGCAGATCATTTCGCGCCTGAAGGTGCTGGCCGAGCTGGACATCGCGGAACGCCGCGTGCCGCAGGACGGCAGCTTCCGCGTCGAGTCGATGGGGCGCGAGATCGACCTGCGGGTGTCGATCATGCCCTCCATCCACGGCGAAGACGCGGTAATCCGTATCCTGGACAAGCGCGCCATGATCGAGTCCTACGGCTCGCTGACGCTGGAGGCGCTGGGATTCGACGACGCATCCCTGTCGACCTTGCGCTCGCTGGCGCAGGAAGCCTACGGCATGCTGCTGGTGACCGGGCCGACCGGTTCGGGCAAGACCACCACCTTGTATGCGGCGCTGACCGAAATCCACAATGGCCGTGAAAAGATCATCACCATCGAAGACCCGGTGGAATACCAGTTGCCCGGCATCCTGCAGATTCCCGTCAACGAGAAGAAGGGCCTGACTTTTGCCAAAGGCTTGCGCTCGATCCTGCGCCACGACCCGGACAAGATCATGGTGGGCGAGATCCGCGACCGCGAAACGGCGGAAATCGCCGTGCAGTCGGCGCTGACCGGCCATCTGGTGCTGACCACGGTCCACGCCAACAACGTGTTCGACGTGTTTGGCCGCTTCACCCACATGGGCATCGACCCTTACGCCTTCGTGTCGGCGCTGAACGGCATCTGGGCGCAGCGCCTGGTGCGCATCAACTGCCCGCACTGCGCGGTGGAGGTGGCGCCTTCCGACGAGGAACTGGCCAGCGTGGGCCTGTCGCGGGCCGACGTCTATGAATACAACTTCAAGGAAGGCAAGGGCTGCGGGGATTGTCGCGGCACCGGCTACAAAGGCCGCCGCTCGATTGCGGAAATCCTGACGCTGAACGATGAAATCCGCGAGCTGATCGTGGAAAAGCGGCCGATCCGCCAGATCAAGGCGGCTGCCTATGCCAACGGCACGCGCAGCCTGCGCCATGCCGCGCTGGAAGTAGTGCGGCGCGGCGATACCACGCTGGCGGAAATCAAGCGGGTGACCTTGCATGCTTAAGAATTTCACGCAATCGCTGCGCATCGAAGTCACGCAGCAGGCAATGCGCCTGCTGCGCGTGAAGCGCTGGGGCTCGGCCGCGCCGGAACTGCTGGCCGAGCATGCACTGGTTTCCGGGAGCGCCGGGGCGGCCGGGGTAGCGGAAGCCGTGCCGGCTGCCCTGGCCGCGCTGCTGGCCGGCCAGTCCGCCGGCGGCAGGGCCGCAAGTTTTGTCCTGTCCGACGAGCTGGTGCGCCTGTGGCAGGTGAATCCACCGGTGCAGGCGGCCCGCCTGGCCGACCTGGAGGGGGCCGCCGCATTGCGCTTCCATACGCTGTTTGGCGAAACTCCCGCCGCCTGGCATGTCAGCGCGGATTGGAACGCCGCAGCGCCTTTCATGGCCGCGGCGATCCCGCGCCTGCTGAAGGCCGCCATCGAGAACGCCGCCGAGCAGCACGGGCTGGTCGTCACCGCCATCGTGCCCCATTTCGTGGCCGCCTGGAACCGCCATGCCGGCGCCTTGAAGAACGATGCCTGGTTTGGCGTCGCGCAAGGCAATGTGCTGGCGCTGGCCGCCTGTGAAGACGGCAAGCTGCGCGCCGTGCGCCACGTGGCCATCCCGCATGGCGCCGACCATTACTGGCTGACCCAGGCGGCGCAGCGCGAGGCGCTGCTGCTTGGACTGCAGCCGCCGGCCCTGATCCAGTTGAGCGGCGAAGTCCCGGCTGCCCTGGCCAAGCCGGCCAGCAGCGACAAGCACATCGCCACGGCCGCATTGGGAGTCGCAGCATGAGGCCGATGCAGATCGATTTCGCCACTGCGGGCTGGCGCAGCACGCTGTACCGCATCCATCCGGCCGTCCTGGCAGCGGGCCTGCTGGGCATGGCATTGCTGCTGGCCGGCGCCACCCTGGGCGTGCAAGCGGCAAAACAGCAGGCGGTCCGCGAGCAGGGCCTGCGTGCGCAGGAGCGCAAGCAGGCCGCCGCCGTGCGCGCGCCCGAACGCAAGCCCGAAACCGTGATTCCGGAAGCGCAGGCGGCGGCCGTCAATTCGACCATCCTGCAACTGAACCTGCCGTGGCGTGAATTGCAGGATGCCGTGGCGGCTGCCAATACACCGGCCGTTGCGCTGCTGGCGCTTGACCCGGACCCGCGCAAGCAAACGCTGAAAATCACGGCCGAGGCCAAGAACAGCGACGACATGGTCGGCTATATAGAACAGCTGAAACAGCAGGAATTCTTTGCCGGCGCCTCGCTGCTGCGCCATGAGATCAACGACCAGGACCCGAACCGCCCATTGCGGTTCCAAGTTGAAGTGCAATGGAGGGCGCGATGACTGTTGCCTCCCTGATGCTGCGCGTGCGCCTGGCCGCGATGCGCCTTGGCATGGCCGGCTGTGCCGCGTTGGCGCTGCTGCTGGCCGGAGCGCTGGCCCTCGCATGGGCGCTCAAGGCGCGCCAGCAGGCCTATGAGCCTTTGCCGCCTGCGCCGCCGCAATTGGTGCAGGCCGCGCCACCACCGACTGCCAACGAGAACCTGGCCCATTTCTATGCCACGCTGGGCGAAAAGCGCCACGCGGAGCAGCAGGTCAAGCAACTGTTCGACATCGCCGCCAAGACCGGCCTGGCGCTGGACCAGGGCGATTACAAATTCAGCGTGGACAAGGCCAGCGGCGTGGCCGCCTACCAGGTGACGTTGCCGGTGAAGGGCGCTTACTCGAACATCTGGCAGTTCAGCATGCAGGCGCTGTCCGCCATTCCGTTCGCAGCGCTGGACGATATTGCCTTCCGCCGCGAAACCATTACAGAACCGGTGGTCGAGGCACGGATGCGCTTCACGCTGTACCTGAAGGAGAAGCCATGAAGCCGCGCCATATGCTGATGGGCGCGGCGCTGGCGGGTGCGGCTGCGCTGGTGCTGTTCGGCGACAAGGCCCCCAGCGACACGGTGGCGGAGGCGGTCGAGCGCAAGCCGGCGCGCGAGCCGGCCGCCAGCGCGCCGCCAGCGGAAAAAGCAGCCGGCGCGACAGCGGGGGAAGCTTCCATCCTGCGGCTGGTCCCGCGCGAAGAATTGATTGGTGAAGTTGGCGAAGGCTCGTTCAAGAGCAAGGATGGCGTATTCGGCGGCCAGAACTGGAATCCGCCACCGCCGCCGCCCACGGCGGCGGAACTGAAACCGCCGCCGCCGCCACCGCCAACGGCCCCGCCGCTGCCATTCCAGTACCTGGGCAAGGCCGCCGCCGATGGCCAGTGGGAAGTCTACCTTGGCCGTGGCGAGCAAACCTTTGTCGTGAAAAAAGGCATGCAGATCGACGGCACGTATCGGGTGGATGCCATTGCACCGCCAAACCTGACGCTTACTTACCTGCCCATGAACCAGGTACAGCAGTTAAACATTGGAGTGATTGAGTGAAGCCAAGTCTGAATACGCTGTCGCTGTCCGTGCTGGTGTTGGCACTTTCCGGCTGCGCGGCCAATATGGCCTACCGCGATGGCCGCAACCTGGTGGAAAAAGACCAGGTGGAAGCAGGGCTGCTGAAATACCAGGAAGCGATGAGGCGCGATCCGGACAATGCGATCTACCGTTCCGCTTTCCTTGATACCCGCGACCGGGCCAGCGCGCGCCTGCTGGAACAGGCCGACCATTTCATCAACGAGGGCAAGTATGTCCCGGCTGCGCAGAACTTCCAGCGCGTGCTGTCGATGGATCCGCAGAACGAACGGGCCCGTGCCGGCCTGCGAGCACTGGAAATGGCGGAACGCCATGAGAAGCTGCTGGCGCAGGCCGGCGCATCCCTGGAGCAGAGAGAGCTCGAGGCGGCCAAGAGCCGCGTCAGCACCATTCTGGCCGAGAAGCCGGACCATGCCCGTGCCCGCGCCCTGATGCGCCAGATCAATGAGCAGATGCCGCAGCCGCCGGCCGAAAGCGGGCTGTCCAAGGCCTACAAGACGCCGATCACGATCGAGTTCCGCGAAGCGCCGCTGAAGCAGGTATTCGACATCATTTCGCGCCGCTCGGGCCTGAACTTCATTTTCGACAAGGACGTGAAGAGCGATACCCGCACCACCATCATGCTGAAGAACAGCACGGTGGAATCGGCGATCTACTTCCTGCTCATGACAAACCAGCTCGAGCAGCAGGTGATGGATGCCAACACCATCCTGATCTACCCGAACACGGCGGCCAAGCTGAAGGAGTACCAGGAAACGGTGGTGCGCACCTTCTACCTGCAGAACGCGGAAGCCAAGACGGTTGCCAACACGCTCAAAACCATCCTCAAGTCGCGCGACGTGGTGGCCGACGAAAAGCTCAACCTGGTGATCCTGCGCGACAGCGCCGACGCTGTGAAGCTGGCCGAAAAAATCATCGCCACGCAGGACCAGGCCGAGCCCGAGGTCATGCTGGACGTCGAGATCCTGGAGGTCAAGCGCAGCAGCCTGCTGAAGCTGGGCGTGGATTGGCCGAACACGGTCGGCCTGTCGGTGCTGAACGGCGCTGGCGCCGGCGACAAGCTGAAATTGCGCGACCTCGATTACATTAATCGCGACACCATCGGCGTGTCGGCGCTTGGCACGACCGTCAATATCAAGAAGACCGACGGCGACACCAACCTGCTGGCCAGCCCGCGCATCCGCGTTCGCAACAAGGAAAAAGCCAAGGTCGTGATCGGCGAAAAGGTGCCGGTGATTACCACCACCATTTCGCCGGGGACGGGCGGTTTTGCCTCGGAGTCGGTCAGCTATGTCGACGTCGGGTTGACACTGAATGCCGAACCGACCATCTACCTGAATAATGAAGTCGGCATCCGCATAGCGCTGGAGGTGTCGAACCTGATCGACCGGGTGACGACTGCCACCGGGACCACCGCCTACCAGATCGGCACGCGCCAGGCCTCCACCTTCCTGCAACTGAAGGATGGCGAGAACCAGGTGCTGGCGGGCCTGATCAACAGCGAGGAGCGCAGCACCGGCAACCGCGTGCCGGGCCTGGGTGAACTGCCTATCCTGGGCCGCCTGTTCGGCTCGCAAACGGATGACAAGCAGAAGACCGAGATCGTGCTGTCGATTACGCCGCACCTGGTGCGCAACCTGCAGCGGCCGGAAACCTCGGTCGCGGAATTCTCGGCCGGCACGGAAGCCAACTTCCGCCGCAAGCCTGACGTGGCGCCGCGCCAGACCGTCGTGCTGCCTGGCGCCCGCCCGGCTGGCGCGGCTCCCGCACAGGAAGGGGCGCCAGTTGCCGTGCCGGCTGCCGTGCCGACTCCTGGCGCTGCGCCGGCCGACTTGGCGGCGCCGCAGAAGCTGCCGCTTTCGAACACCCAGCCTGGCCCTGCTTCCAGCGTGACCAAGCCGCTGCCTCCGCCGGCGCCGGTCCCGGCCAACACCGTGCAGCCGCCTGCCAGCACGGAGCGTAAAGAGTAAGCATGCGCGCGCGCGGATTTACCCTGATCGAGTTGCTGGTGACGCTGGCCATTCTCGGCTTGCTCGCCACGCTGGCGATCCCGGTCGGACAGACCGTGGTCCAGCGCCGCAACGAGCAGGAATTGCGCCACGCGCTGCATGACATCCGCAAGGCGCTGGACGACTACAAGACCGCCTACGAAGAGGGCCGCATTGCCAAGTCCATCACGGGCAACGGCTATCCGCGCACGCTGGAGGTGCTGGTGGAAGGGGTGGTCGACGTGCGCAGCCCCAAGCGCGCCAAGATCTTCTTCCTGCGGCGTATTCCGCGTGATCCTTTCAACGCGGACTCCAACGCCAGCAATGGCCAAAGCTGGGGCAAGCGCAGCTACGCCAGCGACGCCGACGATCCGCGCGAAGGCGAGGATGTTTATGACGTGTATTCGACTTCGGAGCAGGTGGGCCTGAACGGCGTGCCTTACAAGAAATGGTGAACAAGAAGGGCTTCACGCTGATCGAGCTGCTGGTGGTGCTGGGCATAATTGCTTTGCTGCTGACGCTTGCCGTGCCGCGTTATTTCCCCAGCGTGGACAAGACCAAGGAAACCATCCTGGCCGATAACCTGCGCAGCACGCGCGCCATCATCGACCAGTACTACGGCGATACAGGCCGCTTCCCCGACAGCCTGGAGCAACTGGTGGAGAAGAAATACCTGCGCGCAGTCCCGATCGACCCGATTACAGAAAAGAACGATAGCTGGACCATCGTGCCGCCGGACGACGTCAGCAAGGGCGGCGTGGCAGACATCAAGAGCGGAGCGCCCGGCAATGACCGCAGCGGCAAGCCTTATTCGGAATGGTAAGCAGCACGGGTTCACCTACGCCAGCGTAGTGATCCTGGTAGCGATTATCGGCCTGGTCGGCGCCACGTCGCTGCGCCTTGGCACGACCATGCAGCGCGCGGCCGCCGAACAAGCCTTGCTCGATATCGGTATGGAGTACAGCAACGCGCTGGCCAGCTATGCCGCTGCCACGCCACAAGGCCAGCCCAACTATCCGAAGTCGTTCGCCGAACTGCTGAAGGATCCGCGTTTCCCCCAGTTGCGCCGCCATTTGCGCCGGGTGTATGTCGACCCGATGACCGGCAACACTGAGTGGGGCCTGGTGAAGGCAAACGAGAATGGCGGCATCCTGGCCATTTACAGCCTGTCGAAGGCGACGCCGATCAAGATCGGCAATTTCCCGCCGCGCTTCGTGGCTTTCGAGGGCAAAACCAGCCTGGCCGACTGGAAATTCAGCGGCGAGGGTGTGCAGGTCGCCGGAGCGAAGGGCGCGGAAGGACAGCAGCCAGGCCAGCAGCCCGGCCAGCCGGCCAAACCGGGATCGGGCATTGGCAGCCCGATGACCGGCGGTATCGGGACCTTGCCGGGCGGCCTGAACGGCGCCCAGCCTGGCAACAAGCCTGGCACGCCGCAAGAACCGCCCCAGCCCACCCAGCCGCCCGAACCGCAGCCGGAGCCGGAGCCGCCGCAAGAGCCGCCGCAGGAACCGCAGGAGCCGCCAGCGGAACCGCCGGCGCAAGACCAGTCCGGCGACCAGTCGCGCGAGGAGCCGCCGCCGCCATCGCGGCGCTGATAGTTTATTTTGCGCGGCGCCTGAAGTCGCGCACGCGGAAACCGAGCGCAAACAGGGTGCCGAAGTAGACCACCACGCAGCAGCCGATCACCAGGAACAGCGCACCGGCGCGCAGGAAAGCGTGATGGCGCATGCCCAGCCAGTCGAACTGCTGCGCGCCGAACCAGCCTGCAAGGCCCATCAGGCCCACGGCAACCAGAAGGCGAACCAGGAACCTTGGCCAACCCGGTTGTGGAGCGTAGATGCCCTTGGCGCGCAGGCCGCGGTACAGCAAGGCAGCGTTGAGCAGCGCCGCCACGCTGATCGACAGTGCCAGCCCGGCCACCTTGAACTGCCAGACGAAAGCCAGGTTCATCACCTGCGTCGCAACCAGGGTGATGACGCCGATGCGCACCGGCGTGCGCACATCCTGGCGCGCGTAGAACGCCGGCGTCAGCGATTTGACCAGGATGATGCCGACCAGGCCGACCGCATAGGCCAGCAAGGGCTGCGCCGACATCACGGCTGCAAAGTCGGTGAATTTACCGTTGTGGAACAGGGTCGCCATCAGCGGCAGCGCCAGCACGGCAATGCCCACCGCCGCCGGCATGGCCAGCAGGAAGGTCAGGCGCAAGCCCCAATCGAGCAGGGCCGAATACTCGTCGTGGTCCTGTTCCTGGCTGGCCTTGGACAGGCTGGGCAACAGGATGGTGCCGAGCGCCACGCCGAGCAGGGCGTTCGGGAACTCCATCAGGCGATCGGCGGCCGTCAGCCAGGACACGCTGCCTTCCTGCATCCAGGAGGCGTAGGTGGTGTTGATCATCAGGCTGATTTGCGCCACCGAGACCGCAAACAGGGCCGGGACCATATTTTTCAGCATGCGGCGCACGCCCGGATCGGCCAGGCCGACGCGCGGATTCCATGACAGGCGTGGCAGCATGCCGATTTTCACAAGTGAAGGCACCTGGATCGCTACCTGCAGCACGCCCCCCACCATGACGGCAATGGCCATCGCATATACCGGCTGCTTCAGGTGCGGCGCCAGGAACAGGGCGGCGCCGATGAAGGAAATGTTCAGCAGTACAGGGGTAAAGGCCGGGATCTTGAACTGGCGCCAGGTATTCAGCACGCCGCTGGAAAGCGCGACAAAGGACATGCAGGCGATGTACGGGAACATCAGGCGCGTCATCCAGACCGCGGCATCAAACGATTCGGGATCCTTGCTCAGGCCAGATCCAATCAGGTAGATGAACAGCGGGGCGCCTATAATACCGACTGCACTGGTGAGCAGCGTGGCCCAGACCAGGACGGTCGCCACGTGGTCGACCAGGGTGCGGGTGGCGTCTTCACCCTGTTTGTTTT
>Ga0209050_1000930_pt1 | contig 38364 bp, 12 predicted proteins | sample Araplavi_mTSA_r2_FD_184276 | JGI IMG/M metagenome (GOLD analysis project Ga0209050, IMG submission 184276) | Arabidopsis root microbial communities from North Carolina, USA - plate scrape MF_Cvi_mTSA_r2 (SPAdes) (version 2) | ecosystem: Host-associated > Plants > Roots > Endosphere | place: USA... | reverse complement strand
AGGCCGGCCGCCTGGTCGTCTATGATGTGAACACACGAAACGCATTTTCTATCCCCCATGCAAAGCTGGAAAATATAAATGCCGGAGATAAGGAGTCCGATTTCACTTATGGATCAGACTATAAAGCCGGGTTTCTGCCTGGATCGGATTTCATCTGGTACCTTACAGAAGATGGCGACACCTACCTGTTTGACCTTGAAAAACGCAAAAACATTGATTATTCTTTCACCGAACACGAAGCTGCCGCAGATTCAACAGGCATTGGCAAAGGCATCCTCTATCTTATGAAACTGTCTTCCGATGGGAAATTACTGGCCGTATTTAAAAAAGGCCTCCTGCGGATTTACAATATAGCCGATACAAAAAAACCCGTGCTTGCAGACAGCATACCCGGCATCACCTGGCTCCAGGTAGATAAGCATAAAGACTGGCTGGTATACGGCACCTCCATGGATTTGTATACCTCTTCCTATGTAAATGGCTGGAAGCATGTTGCCGCCAAACACATGCTTTGTTCATTCTGGCTTCCTGCGCAGGACACTAACAGGCTGGTATATAGCAGTAAGCCGGGCGAGCTCACGATCTATAACCTGTTGACCGAAAGTATAGACACTACAATAGCAGACTATGCACGCCGCCCTGCAAGTACTTCCTCGATCGCTGCAAGCCCTTCAGACCGGCCGCGATCATTTTCCTGCTTACCCGGCGGTATTTTAAAGTATACAAACGGGCAGGGTAAAACGCTTTTCTATTCACTGGCCGGCCGTAGTTTTTTACCAGGGCTTCCATTCGCAGCAAGGTTTTCAGCCGGCGCCAGGTATTATGCCTACCCCGATGCACTGGGCCAGCTCCGGGTATTTGATACCAGGACCAGAAAGGAGTTATTTCGTCATTTGACAAACACTGGCTCTTTTTCCTTCAACGACACGGAAACCAGCCTTGCTTACCTGAGAACTGACAGCGCGAAAACCACCTCGCTCGAAATAGTGAGCCTCCCCACCGGAAAACTGATCCGCAGTCAGACTGTGAACGGACAGGTTTACCTGGAGAAGCTCCTGTATGATAACATAGCAAGGATGGGAGACGAAGAAGGCAACACCGGTATCATCTTCCTCAACAACGAAAAACGCGGATATGACTATTTCAATAACCACTATCCAAAGCTTTCCATCAACGAAAGAACAAGAGTAGGGATAGAATAATATCCATCCCTCCCTTCCTTCGCTACGAGTCGCATAAAAAATGCCAGGGTCTCCCTCCCCGTCATTGCGAGAAGCCGCAAAGCCGTGCGCGTGGCTGGCGACGAAGCAATCTCCAAACGACAAAAAGGTCTCCCTCCCCGTCATTGCGAGAAGCCGCAAAGCCATGTGCACGGCTGGCGACGAAGCAATCTCCAAACGACAAAAAGGTCTCCCTCCCCGTCATTGCGAGAAGCCGCAAAGCCATGCGCGCGGCTGGCGACGAAGCAATCTCCAAACGACAAAAAGGTCTCCCTTCCCGTCATTGCGGGAAGCCGCAAAGCCATGAGCGCAGCTGGCGACGAAGCAATCTCCAAACGACAAAAAGGTCTCCCTCCCCGTCATTGCGAGAAGCCGCAAAGCCATGCGCGCGGCTGGCGACGAAGCAATCTCCTAATACAATCTCCTCCAATCATTTCGCCAACACTCCACTATACAACATCCCATCTCCCGCTGGCAACTCTAACCCTAGTAACTTACTTATCAACGGCGCAATATCCACCAACCCCATCTGCGGTATCACCCCGCCTTTCCTAATCCCTTTCCCGAACGCCACAAACCCCGTTTGTATCTCCTTAAAATCCGGGAAAAACCCATGTGTCCCTCCTTTCGTCGCACGCACAAAATCCCCCGTTGCTGCAGCCCCAAACGAAAACCCCTGCTGTGCAGCCAAACCAAAAGCCGCAGTCGCATCCGCTCCAACCGCATCCAGCTCTTCCCTTGATTTAATAATAAACGTCTTCTGCTGTTGCACTGGCAAACTTTTTAAAAGCTGCAGCACCTGCTCTTTTGTCTTGGTATCATTCTTATCTTTCAGCTGCAGAAAAGCCCCGCCGCCCGAAGGATGAAAATACGCTTTCCAGTTCTCCGGCTTTTGCGGATCATACAACCCTGCTTTAGCCAGCAATACATTAGGCGACAGCAAAGAATGAATATCCACAAAACCATGATCCCCTGTAACAATGATGGTAGTATTATCTTCGATACCCGCTTTAGCCACTGCTTCACGAATGCTTTTAACAGCCCTGTCAACACCTGCTACGGCAGCTCTCACCTTATCGCCATCCCTGCCTTGCTCATGCTCAAAATGGTCTACAGTTACCAGGTGCACCGCCAGGAAAGCAGGCTTGTATTGACGGATCAGATAGCTGCTCATACGTGCCAGGTTCTCGTCAATACCAATGTAATCGCCGTTAAAGTCCTGCTCATCCAGTTTTCCGGTAGCATGTTGTTCCAGTTCTTCAAACAATCCGGCAGGGTGGGAGTTTTCTCTTAATGCCTGTGCCATGATACGGTCCGATCCTTTTTCTTTTGGCAGGTACCAGTATTCAGGCACGCTGTACGTAGCAGGAGAGCCAACGGAAACAGGCCAGAACACAGAAGCTGTTTTCAATCTCTTATCTTTTGCCAGGCTGAAAATGGTAGGCACTTTAATGTTTTCATACTGCCAGATCCATTTACCGCTAATGCCCAACGGCTCAGAAGGAGTGTTGTAATAAATACCATGTTTCAGCGGCTTTACACCGGTGATCATAGTGGTGTGAGAAGGATAAGTCACCGTCGGGAAAACACCGTCTACCCCCTCCGCATACACGCCTTCTTTCATGCCCTGACGTAGATGCACCATGTTCCAGGAAGGATCTTTGTAAAATTCCGGGCGTAAACCGTCTATACTGATCAGGATGACATGCGCCTCCTGGCTCCTGGCCGCCATATGCAACAATACCAGGCTACAGATAACAAGAAATGCTTTTTTCATGATAATAGATTAAATGGTATCTTAAAAATACCCGAACAAATAAACTTTTGCAATCAGCCGGCGAAATTCAATAATTAATGAGGCTTTTTTACTATCAGCACGGTGAACTTTGGGTTAAGTTTTATGCTGGCTCATTCGCCTCACTGCGATGAACATAAAGGTCTCCTTCCCCGTCATTGCGCACGGGTCTTCCTCCCCGTCATTACGCAAGAATCTTCCTCCCCGTCATTGCGGCAGAGTCTTCCTCCCCGTCATTACGCACGGGTCTCCATCCCCGTCATTGCGAGGAGCTTTAAAGCCTTGTGCGCGGGGCGACGAAGCAATCTCCTAACACAATCTTCGCATAACTCTCCCCGTCCTGCGCCAAGAACAACAAGCACGGGTCTCCCTCCCCGTCATTGCGAGGAGCCTTAAAGCCTTGTGCGCGGTGCGACGAAGCAATCTCACAAACGACAAACACTAAACAATAAATGAAATCATCACCTTGTAAAATAGTTCCCCCAGAATAGCCCCAAAAAAAACCAAAATATCCGTATTTTGTCCCCGATTGATTAGCCTTTCCATCCTTATCTTTTAATTATGACAAAGACCTTACCCCTCCTGGGACTTATCTGTCTGTTAACCTTTACATCAAAGGGACAATTTTTAGACCGCCTCAAGAACAAAGTGCAGAGAAAAGTAGAAGACGCAGTCGATAAAAAAGTGGACAACACAATAGACAACGCCGGCAAGAAAAAGGACAAAAGCCCTTCCGGTACAACACCTTCCAGCTCCGGCTCGGGTTCCGATAACCCGGGGAGCGGCGATGTGAATGTTTCCGCTACTTCGCAGAACGCCGGGCCTAACTTCGACATCAGGTCCTATTCAAAATTTGATTTCGTGCCCGGCGCCAAAGTCATCGTGCACGAAGATTTTGCACAGGAAGCCATCGGCGATTTCCCCGCTCAGTGGAATACCCGCACCGGCGCAGAAGTGGTGACCCTTAGCAACCGCCCCGGTAAATGGCTGGCCTTGAACAAAGACGGTATCTTTTTCCCCGAGTACATTACCAGCAACCTGCCTGAGAACTTCACCCTGCAGGTAGATCTGATGGCGAATGATAATATTGCTAATATCAGCAACATCACCATCGGACTGCTGCATACCAAAGACGTGGAGGAGAAGTTTGATATGAGAACTGCAGACTACGCGCCTTCCGGCCAGGGTTTTAAAGTGGGATTCACTCCTGTTTCTTCCGGTCATGGCTCCCTGTATTACTCCTCCAATCTGATCGGCCAGCAACACCAGGGTGCAATAGATGAGTTCAACGTACCCGGAAAGAATGCCGTAACTGTTTCCATCTGGCGGCAGAAACAACGCGTGCGGGTATACCTGGACAGCACCAAGGCGCTCGATCTTCCCCGCGCCCTCGATGCTGCCGCTGCATTGAATTCCCTGGTATTTTTAGCGTATGCGCCCGATTTCGATCGTAAAGGCGGCGCCTTCTATGTCAGCAATATCCGCCTGGCAATAGGCGCGCCCGATACCCGCAATAAGCTGATCACAGAAGGGAAATTCATTACCCACGGTATCCTCTTCGACGTGAACAGCGATAAAGTGCAGGCCGCATCCTACGGCAGCCTCCAGGACATCGCCAATGTGCTCAAAGAAAATACATCCGTTCGCGTAAAGATCATCGGCCATACAGACGCCGACGGCGAGGCCCAGCCTAACCTCGATCTGTCCAAACGCCGTGCGGAAGCAGTGAAAGCAGCCCTCGCCCAATCATTCGGTATCGATGCTGCCCGTATGGAAACAGATGGTAAAGGAGAAACACAACCGCTCGATAATAACAACACTCCCGCGGGCAAAGCCAATAACAGGCGTGTGGAGTTTGTAAAGCTATAAAAATGCAGAACGCTTAATGCACAACGCACCTGCCTTAAGCGTTCTGCATTAAGCGTTTCAGCAACGCTTTCAGTACCGCTTCTTCTAACGGCTCCAGGCAAACGAACACCGGTATGCTGTCCGCCAGCGCTTCCTGGCGTATCCGCTGCACATACGGAAACCCCGTCTTATCGTCCCGGGTATAAATAAGGATCATATCCACCTTCCGCTGGAGAAGCAGCTCCCGGATGCTGCAGATATCACTTATATGGCTCTCCGCCTCCGGCGCTATCTCCCGGATACGTTGTTGTAATGCAATAAGATGCCGGGAACTGTTTCCAACCAGTATAATATGTTTTGTAATGCGTAACATATTGGATGATCAGAATATGCAAAGGGCTTTTGGGCTTAATTTTTGTGGGAGTGTGAGGAGGAACGGGCCTGTTAGCGATAGTTTTATATGATACATCCTTCCGGCTATTTTTAATTGGATACCTAAAGGTACGGAGATACCCGAACGAAATTTATGCCGATAATTCTTTTTTGATATCTATTCGATAATCTTTTATTTGCATATTATATGGAGGGAATATTCCTCTAAACGACAACGATTTTTATGACTAATTCTAATGGAACAAAGGAACTGACATACGTTCTGTTGGCCGAAGACGATGACGATGACTACCTGATATTTTCCCTGGCTGTTGATGATATCACCTCCGTAAGGGTCGAGCTGAAACGAGCCGAGAACGGTGACATCCTGATGAGATTATTGGACGAGAGGCACCCCGACCTCCTCTTCCTGGATCTGCTCATGCCCTGCAAAGATGGACGTCAGTGCATCCGCGAGATCAGGTCTAACAGCAAGTTCGACTCCCTGCCCATTATTGTCTATTCCTCCATGAGCGACCTCGAAAGCATAGAGTTCTGTTACCGCGAAGGCACTAACCTCTATGCCAGGAAACCTTCTTCGCTCTCCGATCTTAAATCAATATTGGAAAAGATCTTTGCGATGGACTGGAAACGGATGCTCTACTACCCACCCATGTCCCAATTTGTGATCAACAGCTAAGCCCGGGTAATGCTCTGTGATTATTCCGTATCTTAGAGATCATGAGTGTTCCCCCATTATCGGATCCTTCCGTGTTGCAAAATGCCACGCCTGCACAGCTGGAATTGGCTGCTGCCGATAACCACCGTCAGCTGTTCATCGTCGAAGCCATGTCCTTAAAAGGAGAGGTGCAATCCGCCGGTGGCCTTACCTGGATCTATGCCGGTCCCCGGAATAATGCTTCCGTTCCTTTCCCCGCCCTTTCAAAAGATGATGCGGGTCCTTTGCTGGATGGGATGATGGCCTGGTTCCGCAGCCATCCCCCTAAAGGCGCCGGCTGCTGGTCCCTGGATCCTCCCCAGCCTGCAGACCTGGGCGTACGCCTCCTGGCCCGTGGCTTTCAGACGGGATGGACCCCCTGCTGGATGGCGCTCCGCCTCGATAGCCTGCGGCAGTATCCCAGTCCCGCCGGGCTGGAGATCCGCCCCGATAACCATACTGATACCTCCCTGGTGAATAATTTACCCTATGCCGGAAACGATGGCGCCGTGCCTCCTTCCTTAATGGAAGCCTTTCCCGAACGCGCCCAGCGGTTTCTTGCTTTCCTGGATGGAAAGATCGTTGGCCAGAGTTGTGTGTTCTTTACGAAGGGAGCCTACGGTACAGCAGGTATCTATAATGTGGGAGTAGTCCCTGGAGCAAGACAGCAGGGGATAGGCAAAGCCGTACTGCACGCCGCCTGCCAGCATGCTGCCGATAAAGGCTGGCATTATGCCGTGCTCAATGCCACTGGTCTCCGCATGTATGAACAGGCAGGCTTTAAGTGGATCAGCAACGGCCATACCTGGTGGCTCAATAATCAAAACTATCTCACCGATCCACCTTCCCCAGCTCGTGTCCTGTTGGCAGAAGCCACCGGTCTGGGCAATATAGCCGCATTGGATAATATCGGTAAACAGTACTCCGCCAATGAGCTCAACACACCCCTTGCCAATGGCATGACACTCATGGAACTGGCCGTCCACTGCCATCAGCCCCGCGCCGCAGAATGGCTATCGCAGCACGGGGCTACCTGTACCGTCCTCGATGCCTGGAACCTCGGTTGGCAAGACCGTGCAAAAGCGCTGCTGGAATCCCAGCCAGAAGAGGTAAACCGCCGCTACACCTACCTGCAATACACCATCCTCCACATCGCCGCCGAAAGGAACGATATCCCCCTTGCCATGCTCGCCCTCTCTTACAACCCGAATCTAGACATCCGGGATAAGATCTATCATGGCACTGCACCGGGCTGGGCCGAACACTTCGGCAGAACAGAGATCATCCGGCTCATAAAAGAAAAGTCCTCAACATAATATTTGCCAGCTCTAATACCCATACTCCGGCGGCACAATCCCCTTACACCTCAAATACGTCACTGCCTGGCCCCTGTGATGCGTAATATGATCCAGCGTAGCATGAAAACCACTCACTGCCTCATCACTCAGCTTCCCATTGCTCAATGTTTTCTTCAGCGAATCATATGCTGTTTCCAGATAAGCCTTGATCTCTTTTTTACTGTCCTGCACAGCAGGCGGCGCCCATTCGGTTTGCTTGCCTTTCACATAATTCGCTTCCCACCATTGTATGCCGTAAGCAATATGATGTATCAGCTCTCCGAAAGACCATACTTCATCTGCGGGTTTAAAGCTGTAAGCGGCTTCGGGCATCAGTCCGGCAACGTTCAATGTGTACTGCCTGGAATTCTCCAGTGTAGCTAATAATGGCGTGTTCATAATAGAATAATTTTGTAAGGCAAAGCTACCCGGCAGACCGCGCAGGTACTTAAGGAATCTTGCTATTTTGAAGAAACTATCTGGCAGTCGCGCCAGTTCTGTATTTCGCCGGCGGACATTTATACTGCTGCCTGAAAGCGGTCGTAAAATATTCAATGCTGTTAAAGCCGGAGGAGAAGGCCACATCACCCACCGTCATTTGGCTATTGCCTAACAGCATAGCTGCATGCTGCAACCGGATAGACAACAAATACTGATGTGGCGAAACAGCCGTAAAGGTCTTGAAGATCCTGCTGAAATGGAAAGGGCTAACATAGCAATAACCTGCTATCTCCATCAGCGAAATATCCTGTGTGAAATTTCCGGTAATATATTCTTTCGCACGCTCGATAGTAGTAAGATGCTGCTTTTTCAAACGATCATGTATCCGGGCATCCGGTGTATAATCGGTGATAGTGCCCAGTACTTTATCGATCACCTGCATTACCAGCTGATCTATCTGCAGCTTGCTCCCGCTGCGTTGCAATACCAGCTGCATGATCGTGAAATGCAGGAACTCCGTTTCCATATTGGTCCGCAATAGGGTAGAGTGAAGATCATTATCGCTGAAGAATTTCGTATGTGCATAGCGTTGCTGCAGCTCCCGGTAAAAACTATTCCTGAACGCAAAAATGGTACACTCGTCGGGTACGGCATGCGCATGCGTAACCGTTCGTTCATACCCCGGCTTGGTGATCAGGATGCAGCCATTGTAAGAATCCAGCGAACGCCTGAACACATTGAACAGGAAATTCCCTTTCCGCACAAAGGCAATAGAAAAACTATCGCTATACTCCGGTTTAGACGTAGCACAATCTGTGCACCTGCACTGAAAGTCAAGCACCTGGTAAAAATCAGACTCGTACAGGGTATGAATATCCGCGTTCATGACAGCATAAATTTACGGATTACCCGTCTGAATATTATTCCCGTTCTTCAATACTGGCCGGCAAGCGTCGTCGCCCCTTATTCGCCACCGCATCCATTAGCCCGGTCGCGCTGATCCGTCCCGAAGGATGCACAAAGATCCGCGCATACTTGGTCTGCAGGTGAGGAGGAGGGGCTGTTTTTCGCTTAATCACCAGTTTTGCAGGCGCAGTTGCAGGGTTAATTGCTGTAGTAGTGGTATCCGCAGTAGCAGTGGTAACAACAGCTGTAGCTGCAGCTGCAGGCGCAGTTACACCTGTTGTAGTCTGCTGAGCGGGCGCACACTGCTTCTTCAGTTGTTCCACCACCATGGTGGCTTCCATCCCTGCTTTCAACAGCTGCATCGCCTGCCCCGTCCATTCCCGGTACAGCGCATGCTTCCTTTGCGCCCTCGGCAGGCTGCGGTATACCTCCGCCGCCACCCGCGACGCCTGTCCCAGTAAGCCTGCGTATTTCATAGTTAACTTAAACGCAGGAGACCGCTTCACCCGTTTTCGGCTCAGCGTACTTTTCCGGCGGCAATAATACTGCCCGTTCATTTTGTAGTAGCAGATACCATTATAAGTACCCGTAATGAACAAGCCTTTCTGCTTTGGCATGATCATATCAGTTTTAACGTGAAATAATAAAATTCCTTTCTGTGAAATTACGAAGGCCTTTTTTCACCAGACTTGATCTAAATCAATTAATTGGGCATGTGGAAAAATAATGGGCAAAATTTGGGCCCTTATGGGGGGAATGATCTGCATGCGATCCTCACGGTATCCGCGTGCAATCCATGTATGGTCCTCGAAAGTTCCTTAGCTTACCTTAGTATATTCCTCGTGTTTTCCGGGGGAGTTCCTCGTGTAATAGTAGTGTTACAGACATTAAAAGCGTAGGATGCTAACATGGAAGCTACAGTAAAAGCGCACTCAAGCCTCATTAAAAGCGTACAGAATCGTCAGTAAAAGCGCACTCTTCCTGCTTCCAAACTGCCAACTGCCCACTGTCAACTGCCAACTCTCTCTCTTTTACCTCCGCCTATAAAAGTAATAAGGACCCCTCTTTGCCCGAGATCCTTATTAACGTTTTTTAGGTGAAAATGACAGCAGGGTAGGAGTACCCCGCTCTATCCCTTATAAATTCGCTCTAAAATTACTGATCTCCAGCTAAGCGCTAGTTAACCAATCGTTAACCAACTAGAAATAATACGAAAAAGATATAGTTTCGCGTATCCGATGAAGCTTTCTATCAGTCAAATCGTTAAGGTCGGTATCAGACCCGGCCTCCCCTTCGAAGAGCAAAAAAAGATCAGGTCACTGAATGTCGGTAATCTCATCAGCATTACCATGATAGTGGCGTTATGCGTGTTCAATATCGCAACCGCCCACTACCGCCTGGCTTTTTCCTATTGCTTCCTCTTAGGGTGCATACTGCTTATTTTTCAGCTGCAACATCTTGGTTATTTCCGCCCCGCGCGCTATTTCACCGTAGCATTGATCCCCGGCTTCTTTAGTTATATCTCCCTCTGCTATCACAATAATACCGAACTCCTGCTCCTGCTGAACATCGCTGTTATCGTGCTCCTGCTGGACTCCTGGTGGATGATTATGGCGCTCTCCCTGCTGGACATGTTCGCCTTTATGTTCATCCGCATCTATAATAGCAGCCACCAGCCGCTGATAGAGGCCTTGCCGCCCTCCAGGGATATTATCGCCGTTACTTCCCTCTTCGTGCTCATGACAATGGTGCTGCTGTACTATAAATACGAGCAGCAGCGCGACCGCCGCCAGCTGGAAGCCCTCAACCGCCAGAACGAAGAAAAGGCCCTCCGCCTCGAAAACCTGAACAGATCCAAAGAGAAGATCCTGTCTTCCTTGTCCCATAACCTGCTCCAGCCCCTGGCAGCCATGCGGGCCCTGCTCCAGATGGAAGAAGAGTTGCCGCCTGCCATGATCAGCGATTTCACGGGTAGGTTCAGAAATAACCTCGATAATGTGCTGCTCAGTCTCGAAAATACCTTACGCTGGTCGCACACCCGCCTGAAAGGCCTGATTCCCACACCCCGCTATTGCAACGTGTACGAGGCCCTGGAACAGGTGGCCCTGCAGTTCAATGCGCAGCTGTCAGAGAAACGCCTCACCTTCGCGCATGTCTGTGCCCACGATACACTGGTATACGCAGATCCTGCCCACCTGCAGGTGATCATCCGGAACCTTGTCTCCAACGCGGTAAAGTTCACGCCCAAAGGGGGAAGCATAACTGCCACTGTAAGCTCCGCCAATGGCATGGCGGAGATCACCATAACAGATACCGGTATCGGTATGAATGAAGACCTGCTCCTGCAGCTGTTCAACCCCGAACAGCGTACCCACTCCTTCGGCACCGAAAATGAGCCCGGCGCTGGCCTGGGGCTCCTCCTCGTCAAAGAGCTGGTTGAGCTCAACGGAGGCAATCTCACTGTTACGAGCGTACTGAAAGTAGGCGCCACCTTCCAGGTGATATTACCAGCATCTTATATATGAACTTGATAACCAATGTGATAATTACAACTATTGTTTTACAGACACTTTAAAATCCATTGCTTATTTTTACAGATAGAGTCCTATAAACCGATTTAATTTACTGGTGCCCGTTTTACCCTATATGTTCAAAAGCACATTATTGCTGCTACTATTGTTATTGTCTGTGAATGCCGCTTCTGCTATAACTGATACCATTTCCTATGCAAGACAGCGTTTTACCGACGAGAATGGTCTACCGCAGAACAGCGTAAAGAACATCGTTCCCGACAAAGCTGGCTTTATCTGGCTGGCTACCGAGAATGGCATGGTACGCTATGAAGGGGGGAACCATTTCAGGATATTTAATAAAAACGAGCTGAATATCGCCTCCAGCCGCATCTCCTACATCTTACCCGGCGCCGGTCAGTATGAACTGTCTGCACAAACAGAACAGCAGGAAATGCTGGGCATCACAAAAGGAAAGATCTGCCTGCAGGATGCCGAAGAAACAAACAGGGCAACCTACAGTTACTTGGTCCTCAAGCCCTGGGTAACAGACACACTCTCCGTTACGGGCCTGCCTTCTGCATTTGAAAAGATCATCCAGGCAAACATCGTCTTCCAGTTTCCATTGGATGCGCATTCCTGTTTCATGGTCCACCAAGACAGCGTGAAGCTCATGAAAGACCGAAAGGAAATGCTCAGCTTCCGCTTCCGGAACACCAGCCCCTGGCGCTTCTTCATGCTCTGCGCACAACTGCATTACCTGGATGAACAGGGCCGGCTCATGGTCTTTGAAGGAACGCACGCAAGATCTGTTGCCCTCAGCGGCGATATTCTCCGGCATCCTGGTTTTAATGAGCGCAGAAGCACAATGAAGATCTATTGGAATCTCCCCGCACAGGAAACTTTCCTGTACCTCGATAAGGTCTGTTACCTGCTGCAAGCTCTGCCCGATGGTAGTGTCAATACGCTTCGGGTACTGCACGATTTTGATTTTGAAAGGAACAGGATCCTGTCTGTTTACTATGATGCCGCACAGGCCCGCATTTTCCTGGGAAGCACAACCAGGGGCCTTTTTATTTTTTCCAGGCAGCCCTTTCATGTATTGAACGGGGGAGGTGACCAGGATGATGAAGTATACTACGCCCAGACCGGAATAGCCAATAACCGGCTCATCACCGCCCAGGGGATCGTTTTTGATACATCCGGTCCCGTGGCCGCACTGCCGCTCCTGAAAGAGAAAGGCCTGAGCGGAGACCGCTTCAGTATTGTAACAGACCGGCAAAACAATATATGGTACAAAGCAGCCGACATGCTGTATAAGTTTAACAGCACGGCCACTGCATTACTGTGGAAATGGAAATGCCCTTCCGGCATCACCCGTCTTTACATCGGCAGCGACAACCGTTTATGGATCGGTACTACTTTCAACGGCCTCTATGCCCTGCAAACAAATGATCCGATGCCTTCGCCCCTGGCTTTCATACACCGGCTCAACGATGTATCCTGCATGCAGCAGGAAACGCCTGAACTGCTGTGGCTGGGCGCCGGGAAAGACTTGTACCGTATTCACCTCTCCACCCGCCATGTAGATACCATCCATCATTTCAATACCCGGAGCATCCGGAGCCTTAATATTTCAGCGCCCGATGTGATCTGGATCACTACCTACGATGAGGGCTTTTTCCTCTATCGCAATAAGCGCCTCACCAGGTTTCCGCTCGACAGGGAAAAATACCTCAGCGCTGCCCACTGCCTGGTAGAAGGTAACAACGGAAATTGCTGGATCACTACCAACAAAGGCCTGTTCCAGGCCTCCAGGGAAGATCTGCTGGCTTACGCAGATGGAGAACAGTCCTACGTGTACTATCACTACTACGGGAAAGACAGGGGCTTTAACACCAATGAGTTCAACGGGGGATGCCAGCCCTGTGCGGTAAAATTACCCAACGGGTATATCTCGCTTCCTTCCCTCGAAGGACTGGTGTTCTTTTCTGCCGCCACCGTAAAGCCGGGACTGCCCGGTGGAGAGCTGTTTATCGAAAATGCAGAGCTGAACGGCAACCTCATGCCCTGGCACGACGATACACTGGCCCTGCCACATGCTTTCCAGCAGTTAAAGCTGCATGTGAGCGTTCCCTACTTCGGGGATCCTTACAACCTGCAGCTGTTGTACCGGCTCTCAGGTGCAGACGGAGATACGCTCTGGCTCCCCGTAACGCCGGATCATACGCTGTCTTTTTCCACGCTGCCCTCCGGTACTTATGAATTACAGGTCCGGAAAATAAACGGCTTTGGGAAAAATAACTATACCGACAAGATACTCATACTCACAGTAGCGCCTGCCTACTACGAAACCTGGTGGTTCCGCCTCCTGGTAATGCTGGTGCTGATCATCTGCATAGTGATCTACATCAGGCTGCACACCCGCCATATCAAACAGCAGAACCAGGTACTGGAGTCAAGAGTGTCCGCACGTACTTCCGAGCTGGAGTCTGCACTGGCCTCGCTCAGCATCTCCGAGAAAAAGCTGCGCCGCCAGGCCCGTACCCAGGAAAGATTGCTGGCCTCCATTACACATGATATCAAAACACCGATGAAGTACCTCATGATGCTGGCGGGCAATATGTCGTGGAAAGAGGAAGCGAGAATGGAACCTACCATGGTGGCCAGAAGCTCCAAAGCTATTTATGATGCCTCCTATCGTATATACTATCTCGTTGACAACCTCATCCAGTATATCCGCACCCATGTGAAGAATGGCGCTGCACAACCGGAAGAAGTAGATCTCCGTGAGCTGGTAGAAGAAAAGACTGACATCTTCAGCAGTATCGCCGAAGCAAATAATACTGTTGTTATTAATAATGTGCCCCAGGAGCTGCAGTTCTGCGCCAACTACCAGGCCCTGGCAGTGGTATTGCATAATTTGCTGGATAATGCAGTGAAGAATACGAGAGAAGGAGAGATCATTATATCAGCCAGGCATTGCGTGGATAAGATCGTAGTGAGCATAGAAGACACAGGTACCGGCTTGCCGCCTGTACTGCTGCATTGGATCAATGAATACTGGCATCCGATGAGGAAGGAAGACGATGCATCGCCCGCACATAACGGCCTGGGCCTGATCATCGTGATGGAATTGCTGGAACAGATGAAAGGGCGGCTGAAAGCAGAAAATAAACCGCATTGCGGCGCCATAGTTAAAATAGAGCTCACCCCCTGTTAGCTGGTATACAGCTTTACCTTGTCTATCAGCTCTACAAGATTGCTGGTGCCCAACTTCTCAAATATCCTGGTTTTATATGTGCTCACCGTAGTGATCTGCAGGTGAAGAATGTCCGCTATCTTCGCAATGCTGGTACCTTTTATGAGCAGGTTCAGCACTTCCCGTTCCCTGCTGGATAAAAGCGTCAGTGGGTTTTCCTGCTGCGGCTTCGGCTGTTGCCATTTAGCGAGTAACTGTTCTTTTACCGCTGCGCTGATATACTTCTCATTATTCATGACCGTCTTCAACGCCGTCTTTATATCTTCTTCTGACGAGTATTTTACAAGATAACCATCGGCCCCTGCCTGTATGTAGTTGAGCGCAAATAGTTGTTCCTCGTATCCGGAGAAGATCAGTATCTTGATCTTGGGCTGACGCAGGCGTACCGCATCTATCATTTGCAGGTTGTTTCCCCCGGGTATGTTGATATCCAGTATCAGCAGGTCAAACGGTTTCTCCTCCAGCTGTGTGATAGCCTGGTCCAGCGTCTCAGCCTCACTGATGTTCGCATGGATGAACATGCTTTTTACTACCAGCAGTACGCCTAGTCTCACGATAGTATGATCGTCGGCAATAAGGATGTTTTTCATAGCATAGGCTTGAATACTACACTAAGATATAGCTTATCTTAATTGCGAGCGAACGTTTTTATGTAGAATAATTACTACAAGCACTACGAATAAATACTATAGAAGCACGTGCCGCTATTGTCTAAATTCGTTATGTGGAATAATTCCCTTTGGAAAAATTCCCTTGAGAGTCATGTAGGACCGAAGTCCTTTAACCTTTTTGCTAAATCACAACATTTTCCTATGGGAAACTTTATACTCCCTTCGCGTCGTGTGAACCCGTACGTATTTACACTGTTGGCAGTCTCCTCATCTGTTAGTTTTTTATTAATACGATGTGATCATCTGCATAAAAAATAAATAAGGTCCCTCTGAAGAACCGCTCGCCGGCTGCTTATAGCAAGCCGGGCAGGCCCCTCTTTATCCAAAGCTATTGCACCATGTCCTGTTTGAATGTTACGCATCCCGGTATCCGCTTTTTCAGCAAAAGCTGTAAACCTTTATTGCTGTTATTGTTTGGCCTTATGATGGCTGTCACGTCGCTGGCAAATAATTTCCCGGTCACGAATACCAATGATGCCGGGGCTGGCTCCTTGCGGCAGGCTATCCTGGATGCCAATGCAGCAGGCGCAGGGCCGCACGCGATCGTGTTTAACGTGCACGGACAGATCACCATCCTTTCTTCATTGCCAACGATCACGGTAAAGAAGCTCACCATTGATGGACAGAACAGGATCACCATCAATTCAGATGGCACCAACAGTGTGATCAATCCTTTTACGATCAATGCGGATAGCGTAACGATCCGCAATTTTACATTGACCAATAGTGGGGATATCGACTTTAATATATTAAATAACACCACCGGTGTTACAATAGAGAACATAGTAACATACAGTACAGTAGGCAACGCCCTGAACTCTGTACTGATAGTGCAGGGATCATCTGCCAATCTTACGATCAGGAATATTACCTCATCAGACGTGGAGCCCGCTGGCAGTTCCTATGTCGGAAGAGCTTATCACTTCCAGGGAGGTACACAAACCAACCTGGTTATGGATAACATTCAGCTGACCACGCTGAATAACACCCGTGGCGGCGAAGGCATTGTGTTCCGCGATGCATCCGTGAACGGCTGGACGCTCACCAACAGTAATATCAGTGGCTTTCAGAATGGCATTGTACTGGATAATACCGGCGGTGCGGTTGAAACCGCTAATAACGTCCTGCTCCGGAATGTAACGATAGACTCGCTGTCGAGCGGCGTAGCGCTCGGTTTCTATTCCGATTTTATCAGCACTAACGTGCAGATCAAAAGAACTTCCATCGATCTGGATGTCGTTTCTTCGGATGATGACGGTGATTATGCTATCCGCTTCGACAACACGGCCAGCAACATTGCCATGGATACCGTTAATTGTAATGAAGTCGATCTTATCTTCGTATATTTTGTAGGCACAGCCAGTAATATCACCATTGATCATACCACCTTGGAGAACCGCAGGCCCGGTATCTATGCTGGCACAATGATCCGCTTCAATGCTGCGGTTAATACCCTTAACGTTAGCAATACGGTATTGAATGGCGATAAGCTGGGCACTACAGATGATTCAGATTATGGCATCTATTTCACTACAGATGTAACAGGTGTTACGCTGAACAACGTCAGCTTTAACGAATTTGATGCAGATGGTGTAGGAGTATACGCCTCCGCAGCCAATTTCCAGGTTACCAATTCAATATTCACCAATAACTTAGATGGTATTGAATTCTACAATAACGGAGTAAACACGAATGTAGACATCATCAACTCTTCTTTCACCAACAACACGCGTTGCGGTATTGTTGTCAGCGGCGCAGCCAACGCAGATGTGGATATCACCGGCGATACCTTGATCAACAACGCCAATCACGCCATCTGGTTTTATGGCGCTGCCGTTGTTACCGATCACCAGGTAAGCGGCTGTGTGATCCATGATAACGGCGGTGCAGGGATCTACAATGCTGGTCCCAACAAGGTCATTTATACCAACAACTCCATTTATAATAATACCGGTCCGGGTATCTCGAACCCCGCCGGTAACTGTACTTATACTGCTGCCGCAAACCGTACACCGGTCCTCGTGTCTTCCAACCCCCTGGGAGGAGGACAGTACCAGCTGCAGCTCACCATCCCCAACATCACCGCAGGCGCGCAGTACACAATCGATATTTACGCCAATGATCCCGCTACGTCCAAAACGAGCGGGCAATATTTTGTTACGTCCTTAACAGGATTAAGCGCAGGCGCTTCTACCCAGACGATTACTTATAACGCAGGCCCCGGCGCTACCGGCCTGGGTTTCTGGACAGCTACGCTGCGTATCCCCGCCAATACCTGCGGTACCTCAGAATTCGGTAATGCAATTCCTATGAGCTTCCGCGGCCCTGCCTGCGTAAACAACGGCATCCTGGCATGGTACAAGGCAGACCAATCCGTAAATGGCGTGAACTGGGGCGATATCTCCGGCAACGCCAATCACATGACCGTGATCGGCGATCCCGATGATACTACCGCGCTCGTTAACTTCAACAAAGCTTTTTATTATGATGGGAACGATGCGCATCGTGTACCCACAGCAGCCGGTGTTACCGGCGCTTATTCCCTCATGGGTATGGCTCAGCTGGAAGGCTCGCTGACAGGTCGTGTGTTCACTTCATCCACGGGTAATAAATTATTTGGATGGCATAACACTCTTGAGAATCGCTTATTTGTAGAAGCCTGGCTGAACAACGGCAATGCAGTCACTGCCAAAGGAAAGCTCTACTCATTCGAACGCGGCGCAACAGGCAGCTACGAATTTAAAGGCAACGGTAAAACACTCACTACCGGAGCTGCTTCTGATGCCGGTGTATGGACAATGGATGTAGGTGGCGCGTTCAACGGCGAATTTTCCAGGGTGATCGTGCCTGAACTTTTCGTCTACAACCGCGATCTTACCCCTGCCGAGATCCAGCGCATAGAATCCTACATGGCCCTGAAGTATGGTATCACCCTCAACAACGGCGCTACCGATTATATCACCAGCGACGGAACCGTACAAATGTGGACCGCCGCTTCCAACACCGGCTACGGACGACGTATCACCGGCATTGGTCGCGACGACTGCAGCATGCTGTACCAGAAACAATCTCTCAGCCAGGATACCGGTGTCGTTATCATCGCATTGGGCGCAGCAGTAATGACTTCCAACGCTGCCAATACCGCTGCCATCGGCACAGATAAATCTTTCTTTGCCTTCAGCGATAATGGCGCTGCTGCTACTTACACCACACCCGTAACCGCAGTGAACGCCACCCAGCGCATGCCAAGGGTATGGAAAGTACAAAAGACCAACTGGACCGATCAGCAGATTACTTTACAGATTGTAGGAGGATCCAGCAATAATACATTGCTCATCAGCACAGACCCCGCTTTTGCCACCATTAGCCAGGAAGTAAAGCTCGATGCAAACGGCAACGCCAGCATCAATTCCTCCCTGTTATCGAATGGTATCTACTTCAGCATCGGTACCATGATCAAAGGACCTGCGAGTGTAAATGCAGGTATTGCCGCCTGGTGGAGAGCCGATGCAGGCGCCGCTCCTTCCGCCTGGAGCGACTTTAGTGGTAATGGTAAAACACAGCAGCAGGGTACACTTTCTGCGCAGCCATCCCTGGTACAGGCTGGCGCTAACTTCAACCCGGCTCTTTCATTTAATGGCACCAGCCAGGTAATGACCAGCCCATCTTTGCTGGGCACGGGTAGCTTGCAGAATACCACCGTGTACGCAGTGAACCTCCCGGATGCACCGGGCAGTGCGCCACTGTTCGCTGAACTGGCCAGTAATGGCGACTACTGGCGTGGTTATGCGCCCTTCAGCGATGGCCAGGCCTACTTCGATGCGCCATATGGCTATCGTGTAAATGCTGCATGGGGAGGAACCTTCGGTAATCCTAACCTGTTCGCCTTTGTTCGTAAGCCCTCCGGCACCAGTATGCAGATCTGGCTCAACAATAAGAGTGTGGCCACTTCTACCGCTACCTTGGCAAGTTTCTCCGGCGTCAACGCGCCTTTCTATATCGGTCACCCCAACAATGCCCTCTATAAAGGCAGGCTGGCAGAGTTGATCGTCTACACAAATAATACCGCATTAACAGCACAGGATCATCAGAAGATCCAATCTTACCTGGCGCTCAAATATGGTATTACATTAGACCAGACAACGGCCACCGATTATATCGCTTCAGATGCAACGGCCTTCTGGACAGCCACTGCCAACGCTGCCTATAATAAGAGCATCACGGGTATAGGTCGCGATGATGCAGGGCAATTATATCAGAAACAATCCCAGGCAGCTGTCAATCCTCTTGTGACGATTGCATTGGGCAACAGCATAGCGGCTACCAATTTGCTCAACGCCACTACTATCACAAATGATAAGTCCTTCCTGGTGTTCGGCGACAACGCCGCTACTACTAACTGGACTACGGCGGTGAATGGCGCTAACGCCAATCTCCGGATGGGCCGTATCTGGAAAGTACAGCAAACCAATTTTGCTGCACAGAACATCACGCTGAAGTTCAACGTGAACGCGCCCACCACTCGTTATCTGCTCGTCAGCACAGACCCGGCTTTTGGTACCATCAGCCAGGAACTGCCCCTGAAAGCTGATAGCACGGTAACATTCAGTTCCAGCCTCTTGCCCACCGGCGCTTACTTTACATTGGGCACAGCCCAGAAAGGCCCCGGCGGTGTGCCCGGTGCATTGGAAGTATGGCTCCGTGGTGATTCCGGTCTTGTTGGAACAACTGCCAACGTAACACAATGGATCGATCAGGGGCCATCGTCCCGCATATGGCCAAAGGTAAATGCCACTGCATTGCCCCAGAACCTGAAGAGCTTTAACTTTAATCCTGGCCTCAGTTTCGCCGCCGCCACTTACTTCTCACTGCCCGAGTTTGCCAATACGATGACAGCCGGTGAGATCTTCTCCGTTCAATTGTCCAATTTGGATAACACGGCTGCAGCTACCAGCTATCCCTGGGAATTCGGAGGTACCTATGCCGCCAATCAGTCTGTCTACAGCTGGAGTAACAATAATCACTATACGTATTTCGGCTCCGCTACCGCCCGGAGAAATTATGCCTACCCGGCAACGGTAAATGTGCGTAATCCGCATCTGCTGAATACCTGGAGCGCAACCAACGACTGGGCCTCCGGTATTGACGGTAAGGTGCTGCTAACGGCCAATACCAATGCAGTAAGCTTTTTGTCTCCTGCAGGCGCCAAAGACTATATAGGAGCCGGTCATAACGCCCCCTTTAATGGCGATATATCAGAAGTGGTGCTCTACTCCCGCAAGCTCAGCGATCCGGAACGCCAGCGGGTGAACAGCTACCTCGCCCTGAAATACGGCCTTACCCTTGGCATCGGCACGCCGGTAGATTATCTCGCCAGCGATGGTACCACTAAAATGTGGGACGCCGCTGCTAACAGCGCTTATGCCCAGCACATCACCGGTATCGGCCGCGATGATAATGGTTTGCTCTACCAGAAGCAATCTGTCAGCGCAGACACCGGCCTGGTGACCATTGCCCTCGGCGCCGCTGTTGCCGCTACCAATGCCGCTAATACAAACACCATCGCTGCCGATAAATCCTTCCTCGTATTTGGAGATAATGGCGGTACTACTACATTCACTACACCCATCACCGGTATAGCCAATGTTAATTTCAGGGTAGGCCGCATCTGGAAAGTGGATAAAACCAACTGGACCAACCAGTTCTCCCTGAAATACAATAATGCTGATGCTTCTACAAGACTGCTCGTAAGTACGGACGCTACTTTTGGTGCTGGCGATGCCAGCTATCCGTTGACAGACAGCCTGGTTACCCTCACCAGCGCCAACCTGCCCGATGGCGCCTACTTTACCTTCGCCAAGAATGTAAGAGGCCCCAACGGCATCAATACCGGTATTACCTTCTGGCTCCGCGCTGACGACGGTATTTCCAACGGTAGTAACTGGAATGACTATAGCAACAGTGGTAATAATGCGCTGCAAAGTGTAACCAACAGCCGGCCCATCACAGACGCCAAAGGAATGAACTTTAACTACAGTTTCGTGTTTGACGGTGCTGCCGACTTCCTCGATATGACTACCACCCGCGTAGATCCTGACAACTCCACTATATTTGCTGTAGCCAGCGCACCTGTGTATGACGCAGTAAGGGAGCTTGTTGGCAGTGGGGCAGTAGGCGGTGGTAATGGGATGGAGTTCCGCACGGTGCCCGGAGGCAAGACCAACTACCTGGAAAATAATGGCACAACGATAGCAGGTGTGGGAGGCCTTGCTACTTTCCTGCCCAATAGGTCATATATCTTCAGCACTACTCAATCAAATGGTACCAACGGCGTAAAGCTTTTCGGCAACTATACGCTGGATAACCAGGGTACGATTGCGCTGTCGCCCGCTACCCCCAATTTAATCTCTATAGGTTCCCGTACCATCGCCAGCAGGGCATTCTTCTGGCTGGGCAGCATGGGCGAGGTGATCGTTTACAACCGCGTGCTGTCCGATGTAGAACGGCAGACAGTAGAATCCTATCTCGGCCTTAAATACGGTATCACGATCAACAACGGCGCATCAGATTACCTGGCTGCTGACGGCAGTACCTACTGGGCAAATAATGCTACTTATAAATACCGCATTACCGGTATTGGCCGCGATGATTCTACCGCACTGAATACAAAACAATCTCTCAGCGTGGATACAGGATTCATCACCGTATCCCTTGGTAACAGCATCCCGCTGACCAATGAGCTGAACAGCAATACCATTACCAACAATAAGTCTTTCTTCGTATTTGGGGATAACGGCCTTTCATCCAACAGTTACAGCATCCTCACTACAACGCCGCTCAATACGAACATCACCCGTCGTATACCCCGTGTATGGCAGGTGCAAAAGACCAACTGGGCTGATCAGACCATTACCCTGCAGGCCGGCATTACAGGAACTTCCAAATTCCTGCTTATCAGCAATACAGATCCGAACTTCGGCGCTGGTAACATTAATGCGGCAATTCCCTTCACTGGTAACACGGTTACCTTCAATACCAGCCAGCTGCCCAATGGCGCTTACTTCACCATCGGCGCTATCATTAAAGTGCCGGGCGGTGTGGCCGGGTATAGTCTTTGGCTGCGTCCGGACAATGGTACATCTTCCACTACAGATAATACAGCTATCAGCAGCTGGGCAGATATGAGCAGCTTCGCCAATAATGCCAATCAGTCCACAGCAGCTAACCAACCGCTGTTTGCCAATAATGCAACGGACAATGTCAACTTCAACCCAATGGTGAAGTTCAACGGCACGAGCGGCCGTATGATCCTGGATGGCACAAGATTGCCTGTAGGCAGCAGCGCAAGAACTGTATTTGCTTTAACAGCCAATGCTGCCACAGCATACCGCAGCGTGATCAGCTGGGGAGACCCTGTTGCAACGAGCTATGGTACCCGTTATACGATGGAGATCGGCGGTGGTGGACGTTATATCGAATCATCCAATAGCCGTTATGGCAATGCGGGCGGCAATACAACGCTTCCGGGTATTACCAGCTTTGCTAATGCAGCCGGCGCTACTCCATCAACCGTAGTGATGAGGGCCAATGGCGCAGGGATTACAAACGTAATTTCATGCTGCAGTAATACCGTGCTGAATACGGCCTCGCTCGCAACAGCTTACCTGGGTGAGAATGCCTTAAGTGGCGGCGGTTACTACTATAATGGTCTGATGGGAGACATCATCGTATTCCCCAATACCCTTACAACTACCGAGCAGCAGCAGGTAGAAAGCTATCTCTCCGTTAAATACGGCATCACGCTGAACAGCGGCGCTACCGACTACCTGGCTACCAACGGCACTACCAAAGTATGGGACGCTACAGCAAATGCTACCTATAAGAATAACATCGCCGGTATCGGCCGTGATGATGCGGAAGACCTGAATCAGAAGCAATCACGCAGCGTAAATACAGGTACACAGGTAGTAGTTGGCCTAAACAGCCTGGCAGATAATAATACTGCCAATACAAACACATTTACGGCTAATCAATCCTATCTGCTTTGGGGAGATGATGGCGCCAGCACCCTGTTCAAAACACCGCTCACCGGCCACGCTACCGTAAACTACCGCATGGCCAGGATTTGGAAAGTGCAGGAAACAGGTACTGTAGGCAGCGTACAGATCGCCGTGCCCTACGATGCCCTGCCCAACGCAAAAGAAACTTTTCTCATAACAAGCACAGATGCAACCCTGACTGGTACAGACCAGTTCTACCCCTTAACAGAAATAACCCTGAATGGGGTGAAACACTACGCCGCCACTGTTGATGTAGTTAACGGACAGTACTTCAGCTTCGGATCTTCTATTAAAGCTCCCGGCGGCGTGGTGGGCACCACCATCTGGTTACGTGCAGACAATGGTACATCGTCTACAACAGATAATACCGGTATCAACGGCTGGACAGATTATGCATCAGAGCTGAATAACGTTACACAGCCTACTGCGCTTAATCAGCCCTTGTATCTGAATAATCCAACCGGTAATATCAATTTCAATCCGGTAGTAAAATACGACGGTGTCAACTCCGGAATGACCGGCAGCTCCATCCTGAAAACAGGTACCTACACCGGCGCTGCTGCATTCCTGGTAAGCAACCAGACCGCTCCCACTTCAAGCGTTATATTTACTGAGCCTGGCCTTACCGGTGCTTCCGCTAACTACTTTACTCTCCATGCTACCTGGTCTGATAACGTGGTTTATTGGGATGCTCCCTTCACCGGTAACAGGATCTCTTACAATACAGGAGGTGTCGCTAACCAGTCATTGCTCTGGACAGCCACCAGCGATATAGCACTTGCTGCCAACAAGCAGGTCATTTTCAAAAATGGTACAAGTATGGCTACCGGCAACGGCACCGCCAATTTTACCGGTAACAACAGTACGTTTATGCTGGGCAGGAACGGCGCTGGTATTCCTTACAACGGTCGTATCGGTGAGCTGATCATCTATACTTCGCCGCTCACAGCGCTTGAGCAACAGCGCGTTAATACCTACCTCTCTATAAAGTATGGTATTACCCTGAACAACGGTGCTACAGACTACCTGGCTGCCGATGGCACCACCAAAGTGTGGGATGCTACCGCTAATACTACTTACAAGAACAACATCGCCGGCATCGGTCGCGATGATATCGAAGGCCTCAGCCAGAAACAATCCCAGAGCGTGAACACCGGCTTCCAGCCCATCATCAGCCTGGGAGGTCTTGCTGCAGATAACCTCGCTAACACCAACAATTTTACTGCTAACAGATCATATGTAGTTTGGGGCGATGACGGCGCTGCCGCTGCCTTCGCTACTGCTGTAACAGGTAAGGCAGGCATCACTGCCCGCATGACCAGGATCTGGAAAGTACAGGAAACAGGCACAGTAGGTAATGTGCAGATAGCCATTCCTGCCAGTTCCATATCCGGTGGTACTTCAGCTCCCAACCTGGTATTGAGTAACGATGCCACCATTGATGCAGGCGATAACTATATCCCGCTTTCTCAATCTACCATAAATGGTGTAGACTACTATACTGTTTCCGTTGATCTCACCAGCGGTCAATACTTCACCTTCGCCGCACTCGTAACCGCTCCTGGTGGCGTACTGGGTGAATCCCTGTGGGTGAAGGCGGATGCTGGTGTAGAAGCAAATGCCAGCAACCAGGTACAGCAATGGTTTGACCAGAGTGGTAACAACACCGTTGTATCTGAGCTGCGCGCAGCAACGCCCACCCATTCAGATCCTGTTACGCCCTCGGCGGATATTGTGCAGGTGCCTAATGGCATCAACTTTAACCCTGCTGTAGACTTTAGTGGCGCCAGCGGCAAATCACTGAAAGGAAATGCAAATGTTGACTGGAATGCTACTGCTACAACGCTCTTTAGTGTGAGCGTAGTGGAAGGCGCAATGGGTAATGCCAGTGCCGGAGTCTTCGGAGGTGTATTTGATGGCTTGAACGACTGGTTAGTTGATAGTCCAACGCCTTCAGCGGGAATGGGCGTGTATGCTGGTCCGAATGGATATCAGCTTGACGGAGCTGGCTGTTCACCCGCTGTAAGCACTTCACCCAGCACGGGAATACCAAGAGCAGTCCGCGGCATCTATAACACGCCCGGTAACGGCCTTAATAGCCAGCTGGCGGTGAATGGCAGAATCGAAGTAGCTGCTGGTACAAACTGTGCCGGTTATGCAACCACCTTATTCGAGGTAGGCGGCCGCACATCAGGACCCGCTGTATATGATGCCCGTATCTTTAACGGTAAGTTACCCGAAGTCATCGTCTACAGATCTGCTTTGTCAGCTGCAGATAACAACCGTGTAGAATCTTACCTCGCAGTTAAGTATGGTTTAACGCTGGATCAGACATCTCCTATTAATTACGTGGCTTCCGATCCTTCCGTAATTACCTGGAACGCCGCAACAAACACTAACTATAAATTTAACATCGCCGGTATCGGCCGCGACGATGCTTCCGCCCTGCTGCAGAAACAATCCCGCAGCGTGAACACCGGTAGTATCCTTACCATCGGCCTGCGCAGCATTGCAGCTACCAACGCAGAAAATACCAATACCTTCTCGCTGGATAAGAGCTTCTTCCTGGTAGGCAGCAACAGCGCTGCACTCACCACTACAGGCACAGACCTGCCTACCGGCAACTGTATCTCACAGCGTCTTACACAGGAATGGAAAACACAGCTCACCAGCTTCGATATCGCTACGCATCCGCTGCGCCTGCAGTTTGACCTCACCGGTGTTACCGTTGCAGGTACCGCTGTAAGCGATTTTTCACTGATGATAGACCAGGATGGCGATGGTGATTTCACCACCGGTACGGTGACTGAGATACCCGCCACTGATTTCAATTCTAACATCGTTAGCTTCGATAACGTAACCGCCCTCACCAACGGTGTTGTATTCACCCTCACTACCAGTCATCCGCAGCGCACCGCCACCCTGGTGCCCGATGCAGTGGTGAGAACAGTATCAGCTACCTGTATCGAGAACGGCTGGTTATACTTCATCGATCCTGCTGATAACACCAAATACATTGCCGCCATTAACCTGAACGGCAATACTATGGATGTAACCAAACTCTCTGCCCTGGTAGACGTGAACAGGAATATGAGTACTGAACTGGGTAAGAACACAGGCACAGACTACGGCACACAGTTGATGCGCAGGTTAGTACAGATCTCCTACACCGGAGCCAACATGACCGCTAACGGCGGCATCACCCTCCGCCTCTTCTGGGATCCTGTAGAAAGGACCAATGCAGAGAACCTGCTTTCCGGTACCCGTGGTGTAACCGGCGCTCAGCGCTGGGCATGGTTTAAGCACACCGGCGATATCGCTGCCACGCTGTCTGACCTCGCTCCGCAGGGCCTGGCCAATATCTCCGAGCTCACACCCTCTGGCGCTGGTCAGCAGGACGGCGTGGAATACGTTGAGTTCAGCGGTATTCAGAATTTCTCCACCTTTGGCGGTGTCACCACTGCCAACCAGGTACTGGCCATCACCAAAGTACAGGATGGCACAGAAGGTACCCAGAACGGGTCCTACGCCATCAGCCTGCCCACCGGTGTAATGGCTACAGAAGATATTACGGTGAACTACACAGTATCAGGCACAGCTGCCAACGGTACAGACTATACAAGCCTCAGCGGTACAGTGGTCTTCCCCGCTGGTAGCAACAGTGTAACGCTTCCCGTTACCATCACCGACGATAATATCATAGAAACTGCCGAAGCAGTGATAGTAACGCTGGGAACAGCCACCGGCGCCACCAGCGGCAGCGGCTACAATATCAGCAGCACACAGAACACCGCCACTGTAAACATTGCGGATAACGACGCCAACGATCCCACCAGGACGATCGTAGGCGTTACCAATGCCAGCGATGCCACAGAACCGGCTACCAGCGGTGCATTCAATATCAGCCTGCCTGCAGGGGTTACTGCATCCGAAGACGTTACAGTGAGCTATACCATCGCCGGTACTGCCACACCTGGCGCTGACTATAGCACATTAAGCGGTACGGTAGTGATCCCCGCAGGGCAGAATGGCGTTGCTATACCAGTGAATGTAACAGACGACCAGTTGCTGGAAAGCCCTGAGACGGTGATCCTCACCGTGACTGGCGGTACCGCCACCAGCTTTACATTCACGCCCAGCACTACCAACGCTAATGCCACTGTGACCATTACAGATGATGACAATACACCGGCCAACCGCGTGCTGAGCATCACGGCTGTTCATGCGGCAGAACCATCCACCAACGGCAGCTTTACCATCAGTCTGCCCACCGGTATCCTTCCCACAGAAGACATTACCGTGGCCTATACCATCGCCGGTACAGCCACCAGTGGGTCTGATTATACCGCCCTTAGTGGCACTGCCACCATTCCTGCTGGCCAGAACAGCGTAACAGTTCCCCTGACCGTTACAGACGACCAGGTGATCGAGAACACAGAAACCGTACTGGCTACGCTCACCGGTGGTACATCCGCTAGCTTTACTTATACCGCCAGTACTACCAACGGCAGCGCATCCGCCAATATCACGGATAATGACAACACCGCTGCCAACCGTGTACTGAGCATCACTAAAACAACAGATGCAGCAGAGCCGTCCACCAACGGCGCATTCGCTATCAGCCTGCCCACCGGTATCACCGCAGCGGAAGACATTACCGTTACCTATACAAGCGCTGGTACAGCCACCAGTGGGTCTGATTATACAGCCCTTACAGGTACGATTGTCATCCCTGCAGGCCAGAACAGCGTTTCATTACCGCTCACTGTTGGCAATGACCAGATCATAGAGAACACAGAAACCGTGATTGTGACGATCTCCAACGGCGCAAGCACCAGCTTTGCCTTCACTGCCAGCAGCACCAACGGTAATGCTGCCGCCAATATAACAGACGACGATAATACGCCCGCCAATCGCGTGATCAGTATCACCAACACCGGCGGCGATGCATCAGAACCGTCTACCAACGGTACATTCACCCTTAGCCTGCCCACAGGCATCACCGCTTCAGAAGCCATTACGGTAAATTATACGACAGGCGGTACGGCTACTAACGGCACCGACTATACCACCCTTGCTGGTACGGTAGTAATACCTGCCGGGCAAAACAGTGTAGTGGTGCCGGTAGCTGTCACCGATGATCCGCTGCTGGAAACCACCGAGACGGTGATTCTCACCGTAACGGGCGGTAACTCTACCAGCTTTGCCTTTACGGCCAGCAGCACTAATGGCAATGCTACCGTCAACATCCTGGATGATGACAATACGCCAGCCAAACGTGTGCTCAGCATCACGAAAACAGCCGACGCCGCAGAACCGGCCACCAATGCCGCCTTCAGCATCAGTCTGCCCACCGGTGTGATTCCTTCGGAAGACATCACGGTGAACTATACCATCGCCGGTACAGCCACCAGTGGGTCTGATTACACCGCCCTTACTGGTACTGCTGTCATTCCTGCCGGACAGAATAGCGTAACCGTTCCTGTTACCGTTACCAACGACCAGGTAATAGAGAGCACCGAAGCAGTAGAATTGACAGTCACCGGTGGTACCAGTGCTAATTTTACCTACACTGCCAGCACTACCAATGCTACCGCTTCCGCTAATATTGCAGATGATGATAACATTGCGGCTAACCGCATCATCAGCATCAGCACTACCGCTCAACCGGCAGAGCCTTCCACTAATGGCGTCTATACAGTTAGCCTGCCTGCCGGTGTGACCGCCGCAGAGGATATTACCGTTACTTATACGGAGGCTGGCGCCGCAACCTCAGGTGTGGACTATGTAGCCCTCCCCGGCACAGTGGTGATCCCCGCAGGTCAGAACAGTGTTGCAGTAAATGTGGTGGTGATTGACGACAAGATCCTGGAAAGACCGGAATTAAAACAGGTAACCCTGACCACCGCAACCAGCAGCAGCTTCATATTCACCATCAGCAGTACCAATGGCAGAGGTGACATGACACTGGCTGATGATGATTATCCTGCAAATGCAGTGATCACTGTAAGCAATAATGGTGATGGCGCAGAACCTGGTACTAACGGCAGCTTTAAATTCAGCCTGCCCGCCGGTTATACTTCCGCTACACCCACCAGGATCAACTATACGATAGCAGGTACCGCTGTAAATGGTACTGACTATGCTACGCTGACGGGTACCGTCAACCTGCCTGCAGGCCAGAACAGTGTAACCGTTCCTGTAACAGTGACTGATGACCAGCTGCTTGAACTGACAGAAACAGTAGTGGTAACAGCCACCGATGCTACCGGTCCTGGCTTCCCCTTCACTATCAGCACTACCAATGGCAGCGCTACCGTAAATATCACCGATGACGACAACACACCGGCCAATCGTGTGCTCAGTATTGTGAAAACAACGGATGCAGCAGAACCGTCCACCGCTGGTGCTTTCCGTATCAGCCTGCCTACCGGCATCACCGCCTCTGAGCCCATCACGGTAAATTATACCGTAGCAGGTACTGCCACACCCGGAACAGACTATACAAACCTGAGCGGCACGGTTACTTTACCGGCCGGTCAGAACAATGTTCTTGTATCCGTAGGTATGATCGATGACAAATTCATTGAGAATACAGAAACCGTCATTGCTACCCTTACCGGTGGAGCAAGCACTAACTTTACTTATACTGCCAGCACTACCGCCAGCAGCGCTACTGCCGGCATTGCAGATGACGACAACACACCGGCCAATCGTGTGCTCAGCATACAGAAGCTGGTAGACCTGGAAGAACCTGCCACCAACGGCGCCTTCCGTATCAGTCTGCCATCCCTGATCAGAACATCAGAACCTGTAACGATTGCCTACACCGTAGGAGGTACCGCTACTAACGGCACTGACTATACTACATTAAGCGGTACAGTAGTACTACCCGCTGGTCAGAACAGTGTGCTCATCCCCGCAGATATCATAGATGATCAGATCATAGAAGGCAACGAAACAGTGATCGCTACCGTTACCGGTGGCAACAGCACCAGCTTTGCCTTCACCGCCAGCACTACTGCTAACAGCGCCACTGCTACTATCCTGGATGATGACAATACCGCCGCCAACCAGGTGCTCACCGTTACCAATGGTGGGGATGCAGCAGAACCGGGTACCAACGGCGCCTTCACTATCAGCCTGCCTGCAGGTTACACAGCAGCAGAACCGGTAACAGTGAGCTACACCGTGGCAGGTACTGCAGGCAGTGGCACAGACTATACTGCCCTCAGCGGATCAGTAGTACTGCCCGCGGGTCAGAACAGTGTATCCGTTCCTGTGAACGTGATCAATGACCAGCTGGTAGAGAATACCGAAACCGTGATCATGACACTTACGGGCGGCACATCCACCAGCTTCACCTTTACCGCCAGCACTACCAATGCAAGTGCTACCGTGGATATCACAGACGATGAGAATTCACCGGCCAACCGGGTACTGAGCGTTACCAATACAGGTAATGCAGCAGAACCGGTTACCAATGGAGCATTCACTATCAGCCTGCCTGCTGGTGTTACACCTTCAGAAGATATCACCGTAACTTACACCATCAGTGGTACCGCTACTAACGGTACCGATTATACTAATCTCACTGGCACAGTGGTATTACCCGCTGGCCAGAACAGCATAGCCATACCGGTAACGGTTGCCGACGACCAGATCATAGAAGGTCTGGAAACCGTGATCCTCACGATCGGCAACGGTACTTCCGCTAATTTCGCTTACACGGCCAGCACTACTGACGGTAGCGCCACCGTGAATATTGTAGATGACGACAATACCGCTGCTAACCAGGTGCTCACTGTAACCAATACCGCTAACGCGGCAGAACCGGGCACCAACGGTGAGTTCACCATTAGCCTGCCCGCAGGCTTCACTTCTTCCAGCGACATCACGGTGAATTATACCATCGGTGCAGGTACCGCCACACCGGGTACCGACTACCAGGCTATTACCGGTACGATCACCATACCGGCCAATCAGAATAGCGTGACCGTGCCTGTAGCTGTAATAGACAATACGATCATAGAGCCCGTTGAAACGGTGATCCTGAACATTACCGGTGGTAATGACGCACAGGCTACCTATACCGTGGCTTCCGGCGGCGGCAGCGCTACCGTTAACATTGCAGATAACGACTTCACAGGTAACAGCAATATTGTGCTCATCACCAAAGTGCGGGATGCCATAGAAGGCGGCACCGATGGCCAATACAGGATTGCCTTGCCGCCAGGCGTTACCAGCGCTGAAGATGTGGTGGTCAGCTTTACCCTGGGTGGCTCCGCTGTTGCTGCGGATTACAACCTGCTGGGTACTTCCAGCGGCACTATTGTCATCCCCGCAGGATCAAATGAAGTGTTTGTGGATGTGGATGCCATCAACGATGGTATCATAGAAGGGCCTGAAGATGTAGTACTTGACCTTACCAGTGCTGCTTCAGCCAGTTATCCGTTCACGATAGATCCGTCCAGCAGTGGGGCAACGGTGAACATTGTGGATGCCAATGCTGCAAGCAGCACTCCCTTACAGGTGATCACCGGTACCAACGCCGCAGAGCCTAATACCAATGGTACCTTCACCGTGAAGCTGGCAGGTGTGGCTACCTCCGCATGGCCGGTTACGGTAGGGTATAGTGTGTCTGGCAGCACCGCGGTAGCTGGTGTAGACTACCAGGGCCTGGGCACTGTTGTTATACCAGCCAACACCAACAGTGTTACTGTCAACCTCAATGTACTGGATGACCAGATCATTGAGCCGACAGAAGGTGTACACTTTACCATCCTCTCCGGCAGCGCTACGGATGGCGGCGGCAACGCCTTCATCTTCCCGCCTGATCCGGCTAATGATAATATCACAGTGAATATTGCAGATAACGATGCCATTGCTGCCAACCAGGTACTGAAAGTGGTGAAGACCACCGATGCAGCAGAACCAGGCACTAACGGCAGCTATACCGTAAGCCTGCCGGCAGGTTATACCGCCAGCACAGACATCACGCTCACCTATAACATGAGCGGTACGGCTGTCAACAATACAGATTATACCATATCTGCTGTTACCCTGCCAGCCTACGCTAATAGTGTAAGCATCCCACTGGCCGTAACAGACGATAAGATCATAGAAGGCACAGAAACCGCTATCCTCACACTCGTAAGTGGTGTAGACGGCAACACCTTTAACTATACACCGGATGCAACAGGTACATCCGCTTCCATGAACATTGCAGATGATGATAACACCGTAGCCAATAAAGTGCTGCTGGTGGCTAATACCGCAAACGGTGCTGAGCCATCCACCAGCGGATCCTTCAGCATTAGCCTGCCCGCAGGTTATACGGTAGCAGAAGACGTTACCGTCAACTATACGGTAGCAGGTACGGCCACTAACGGTACAGACTATGCGAACCTCGCCGGATCAATAGTGATCCCGGCTGGTACCAATAGCGTAAGCGTACCGGTAACCGTGTCCGATGATCAGATCATTGAAGGCAATGAAACGGTCGCCCTTACCCTCACCGGAGGCGCCGGCGCTACCTTTACCCTTGCTCCGAAAACAGGCAGCACAGTGGCTACCGTGAACATCGCTGATAATGACAACACCGCGGCTAACCTGGTGCTGAGCATCACGCAAACCGCTGACGGTGCAGAGCCCAATACGAACGGCTCCTTCAGCATCAGCCTGCCTGCAGGTGTTACAGTAGCAGAACCAGTAAACGTGAAGTACACGCTCACTGGTACGGCTGTCAATGGAACAGACTATGCGACGCTCTCCGGTACTATCACATTACCGGCTGGCCAGAACAGCGTAGCACTGCCATTCACTGTTACCAACGACCAGATCATAGAAGGTACAGAAACCGTGATCGGCGCCATCACCAATGGTACCTCACCGAACTTCGCCTTCACTGCGAGCACTACCAATGGCAACGCCACAGCTAATATTACAGATGATGATAACATCCCGGCTAACCTGGTGCTGAATGTGGCTAAGACCGCAGATGCAGCAGAACCGGGCACCAATGGGGCCTTCCGTATTACACTGCCTGCAGGCATCACTGCGGCCGAGCCTATCACCGTGAACTATACCGTAGCCGGTACAGCCGCAGCTGGTGATGATTATACTGCCCTCAGTGGAACAGCCCTCATAGCGGCCGGTCAGAACGGTGTAAATGTTCCTGTAAGCGTGAAAGACGACCAGGTGATCGAGAATACAGAAACAGTGCTCCTTACCCTGAACGGCGGCACTAGTACCAGCTTCACGTTCACTGGTACAGGTAATGCCACCGTCAACATCGCCGATGACGACAATACACCGGATAACCTCGTGCTCAGCGTGATCAGGACCACTGATGCGGCAGAACCTGCTGCCAACGGTGAGTTCGTGATCAGCCTTCCTGCTGGTGTCACTGTTGCAGAAGACGTGACCGTGAACTACAGCATCAGCGGCAGCGCTACCAATGGTACAGACTATGCAAACCTCGCCGGTACCGTAGTGCTCCCGGCTAATCAGAATAGTATAGCCGTACCGGTAACCGTAACGGATGATCAGATCATTGAAGGCACAGAAACCCTGACCATGACACTCAGCGGCGGTAGCAGCACCAGCTTTACCTTTACCGCAGACGCAACATCCGCAGTTGCCGATATGGATATCGCTGACGACGATAACACACCGGCTAACCTGGTGCTGAATATTACCAAGACGGCAGACGCTGCGGAACCATCTACCAACGGCTCCTTCAGTGTAAGCCTGCCCGCGGGGTACACGGCATCTGAAGACATCAGCGTAAATTATACAACCAGTGGTACCGCAACCAGCGGGGCCGATTATACCGCTCTCGGCACATCTATAGTGCTGCCCGCCGGTCAGAACAGCATCACTATTCCGTTGACAGTTACAGACGAACAGGTGATCGAGAATACAGAAACCGTGATCGTAACACTCAGCGGTGGTACCAGCACCAGCTTTAATCTTAGCGCCGGCAGCAGCACCGGTACCGCTACCGCTAATATCACCGATGATGATAACGTGCCGGCTAACCTGGTACTGAGTGTTGCTAAGACAACTGATGCAGCAGAGCCAGGAACTGACGGTACTTTCACAGTAAGCCTGCCCGCTGGTTACACAGCAGCTGAAGACATTACCGCGACTTACACCATTACCGGTACCGCCACGCCGGGTGCAGACTACACTGCCCTGAGCGGATCGGTAAACATACCGGCTGGCCAGAACGGCGTACCCATCACTGTACCCGTACAGGATGATCAGCTGATAGAGAACACAGAAACCGTGATCCTGACACTTACCGGTGGCACTTCCACTAATTTTACGCTCACAGCCAGTACTACTGACGGTAACGCTACTGTGAATATCACCGATAATGATAATGTACCGGCCAACCTGGTATTAAGCGTTACCCCAACAGGCGACGCAGCAGAACCTGGCACCAACGGTACCTTCCGTATCAGCCTGCCTGCAGGTATCACTTCGTCTGAAGACATCACAGTGAACTACGCTGCCAGTGGTACTGCTGTAAGTGGCACAGACTATACTGCCCTCCCCGGCACCGTAGTGATCCCCGCAGGCATGAACGGCGTAACAGTTCCGGTACCTGTACTGGACGATCAGCTGATAGAGCCTGCAGAGACCGTGATCCTCACCCTCAATGGAGGTACCAGCACCAGCTTTATCTTCACCGGAACCGGCAATGCTACCGTGAACATTGCAGACAATGATAATACGGCCGCTAACCGGGTGCTCAGTATCGTGAAAACAACCGATGCAGCAGAACCTGGCACTGATGGCCTGTTCACAATCAGCCTGCCCGCAGGCGTCACTTCATCAGAAGACATCACCGTGAATTATACTACCGGCGGTACTGCTGCCAGCGGTACAGATTACACCGCCCTCGCAGGCTCCATAGTCATTCCGGCTGGTCAGAATAACATCACAGTAACCGTACCCGTACAGGACGACCAGGTAATTGAAACTACAGAAACAGTGATCGCCACGCTCACCGGTGGTACCAGCACCAGCTTTGCATTCACTGCCAGCGCTGCCAGCGGTAACGCTACCGTGAATATTGCAGACGATGACAACATTGCAGCTAACCTGATCGTAAGCGTAACGAAGAATACAGACGCTGCAGAACCGGGTACCAACGGTCAGTTCACCGTCAGCCTGCCCGCAGCTTATACAGCAGCTGAAGATCTCACCGTGAGCTATACCATCGGTGGTACAGCCATAGCTGGCACAGATTATACCAGTCTCACTGGTACAGTAGTGATCCCGGCCGGACAAAACGGTGTGCCCGTAACCGTCGCGGTTGCCAATGACCAGATCATAGAAAATACAGAGACTGTAATATTGACCATCACAGGGGCTACATCTACCAGCTTTACGCTCGCGGCAAGCAGTACTAATGGTAACGCAACGGTGAACATCGCCGATGACGATGATACACCGGCCAACCTGGTGCTGAGCGTAAATAATGCAGGCGATGCGGCTGAACCGGGCACAAGCGGCAGCTTTAGCATCAGCCTGCCTGGAGGTGTAACTTCCTCAGAAGATATCACCGTGAACTATACTGTCAGCGGTACAGCTGCCAGTGGTACAGATTACACCGCCCTTAGCGGTAGTGTAGTGATCCCGGCAGGTCAGAATGGCGTAAACGTGCCCGTTAACGTGATCGACGACCAGGTGATAGAGAACACTGAGACCGTGATCCTCACGCTCAATGGTGGCACGAGCACCAGCTTCACCTTCACCGGTACCGGCAACGCTACCGTGAACATCACAGACGATGATAACACACCGGCCAACCGTGCCCTCCTGGTAAGCAGGACCGCAGATGCTGCAGAGCCGTCCACCAACGGTAACTTTAATATCAGTCTGCCCGCCGGTATCACATCAACTGAAGATATCACGGTGAACTACACCATCACGGGTACTGCTGCTAACGGAACAGACTATGTTAATATCCCTGCTTTCGTAGTGATCCCGGCTGGCCAGAATAGTGTATCAGTGCCTGTCACCGTTACTGACGACCAGGTCATAGAAGGTACTGAGACCGTGATCCTCACACTCAGCGGCGGCACATCCACCAGCTTTACTTTCACCGGTACTGGTAACGCCACTGTGAATATTGCAGATGATGATAATACAGCCGCTAACCGCGTGCTCGTAGTGAATAAAACAACTGATGGTGCAGAACCTGCCACCAACGGCGGATTCACCATTAGCCTGCCCGCCGGTTATACCGCCGCAGAAGATATCACCGTCAATTACTCCGTCGCTGGTACAGCTACTAACGGAACAGACTACACTACTGTCAGCACTTCCGTAGTGATCCCTGCTGGTCAGAATAGTGTATCAGTGCCCGTCACTGTTACCGATGATAAGATCATAGAAACCACTGAGACCGTGATCCTCACACTCAGCGGTGGTACCTCCACCAGCTTTACTTTCACCGGTACCGGCAATGCTACCGTGAATATCACTGATGATGATAACATACCAGCCAACCTGGTGCTCAGCGTCGCCAAATCAGCTGATGCATCAGAGCCGGCTGCCAATGGCGTATTCACGATCAGTCTGCCCGGAGGTTATACCGCAGCCGAGAATATCACTGCTAATTACACCATCACCGGTACAGCCATAGCTGGTACCGACTACAATACCCTGAGTGGTGCAGTAGTAATACCTGCAGGCCAGAACAGCATCACTATACAGGTGCCGGTGATTGATGACAAGCTCATTGAGAATACCGAAACCGTGATCCTCACACTGACCGGCGGCGCCTCCGCTAACTTCACGCTCACAGCCAGCACTACGAATGGTAATGCTACTGTGAACATCCTGGACGACGACAATACACCGGCTAACCGCACACTGATCGTCACCAACAGCGGTGATGCAGCAGAACCGGGTACTGACGGCGCCTTTACCATCGGCCTGCCCGCGGGTATCGCTTCTTCTGAAGACGTAACCGTGAACTACACCATAGCAGGAACCGCCACAGCCGGTACTGATTATACCGCCCTCACAGGCACCATAGTGATCCCGGCTGGTCAGAACAGCATCAGCGTACCGGTACCCGTACTGAATGATCCGATCCTGGAAAATACCGAGACCGTGATCATGACGCTCACCGGTGGTACCAGCGCCAGCTTCGCCTTCACCGGCGGCAGCAGCGCTACCGTGAACATCACAGATGATGAGAACACAACGGCTAATCGCGTGATCAGCATCACGAAGAATGCCGATGCATCTGAACCGGCTACCAATGGTAGCTTCATCGCAAGCCTGCCTGCAGGTATCATCACATCCGAAGACATCACCGTAAACTACACGGTTGCAGGTACTGCCTTAGCAGGTACAGACTACACCGCGCTCACAGGCACAGTAGTCATCCCGGCTGGTCAGAATAATGTCACCATACCGGTAGCGGTGATCAATGACCAGCTCATTGAGAACACTGAAACCGTAGTGGCAACGATCAGCGGGGCCAGTAGCAGCAGCTTTACCTTCAACGCCAGCAGTACCAATAGCGCGGCCACTGTGAATATCACAGACGATGAGAACATACCGGCTAACCTGGTGCTGAATGTCACCAAAACAGCCGATGCATCCGAGCCGGCTACCAATGGCAGCTTCAGTATCAGCTTGCCTGCCGGTATCGCATCTTCCGAAGACATCACGGTGAATTACACCATTGCCGGTACTGCTACTGCTGGTACAGATTATACGGCCCTCACAGGCACCGTAGTCATCCCGGCTGGTCAGAATAGTGTAAGCGTACCAGTTGCTGTTACAGATGATAATCTCATCGAAAATACCGAGACCGTGATCCTTACACTTAACGGCGGTACCTCCACCAGCTTCAGCTTCACCGGCACTGGTAATGCCACTGTGAACATCACAGATGACGAGAATATACCAGCTAACCTGGTGCTGAGCATCAACAAAACTACCGATGGTGCAGAGCCATCTACTAACGGTGAATTCAGCATCAGTCTGCCGGCTGGTATCACTTCCTCTGAAGACGTCACCGTGAACTACACCGTCACCGGTACAGCCACCGCAGGTGCAGATTACACCGCCCTTACAGGCACAGTAGTGATCCCTGCAGGTCAGAACAGCATAAATGTTCCTGTAACAGTAACAGACGATCAGATCATAGAACAAACAGAAACAGTCATCGCCACGCTTAACGGCGGCTC
>Ga0209050_1000929_pt1 | contig 38383 bp, 36 predicted proteins | sample Araplavi_mTSA_r2_FD_184276 | JGI IMG/M metagenome (GOLD analysis project Ga0209050, IMG submission 184276) | Arabidopsis root microbial communities from North Carolina, USA - plate scrape MF_Cvi_mTSA_r2 (SPAdes) (version 2) | ecosystem: Host-associated > Plants > Roots > Endosphere | place: USA... | reverse complement strand
CCTGCTCTCCGAAGTCTCGCCGCCCGCCTATGTCGTGGCGACGGTGGACAGCGAAGTTGCGGGCAAGACCGTGGTCTTCACCGGCAAGCTGGAGACGATGAGCCGCGACGAGGCGAAAGCCCAGGCCGAGCGGCTCGGCGCCAAGGCGGCGGGGTCGATCTCGGCCAAGACCGACATTCTGGTGGCGGGACCGGGGGCGGGCTCGAAGCTGAAGAAGGCCGCCGATCTAGGCATCCGCGTGATCGACGAGGCGGAATGGGCGCGGATCGTGCAGGCGGCGGGCTGATAGACCCGTTCAACCAGCGCAAACGAGAAGGGCCGCCGGTGCGATACCGGCGGCCCTTGTTGTCCGGAACGACCTGTCAGGCGCGGCGCGATTGCCGCTCGTGCAGGTGCCGATAATGTTGAACCCGGGTGGCGCGCAGTCCTGCCATGCCCTCGCGCTCGACGGCGCGTTGCCAGGATGCCAGTTCCTCAAGCGTGAGGTCGTAGCGGTCGCAAGCCTCGGCAATCGTCAGCAGGCCGCCGTTCACCGCCGCCACGACTTCCGCCTTGCGGCGAACGACCCAGCGAGAAGTGCCGCGCGGCGGCAGGCTGCTCTTGTCGAGAGCTTCACCCAGGGGTCCGACGACCAGCCGGGGCCGGTCGAGATCAGATTGAAGCATGTTGGCCTCTTGAGCTGTTGTTACCAGCCCCCCTTGGTCTTAATTCTTGGTGGAAACCCTTAATTCGAAGTTAATTCGATGGGTTAACGCCCAGTCACGTGATCCCGCTTAGTTCTATGAATTCAAAGGATAAAGCCTCGGCGAAGTTCCTGCCGATACTTATGCGCCGCGTTTATAAGTCTTAACGTGCATAGGCTGCGCCGAATGGAGTAGCGCGCCGCGCAAGGATGTGGAACCGGCCGGTCCCGCATCCGTCGTTACCGGCACCTACTTGCGGCGCGCCCGCATCCACAGGATCGACCAGTCGCCGTTCACCAGCCTTGCTGCAAGGCGCAGACCGGCGCGGCGGCAGGCGCGCCGGACGGCCTCTTCCTGGGTTTCCAGCAGGCCCGCCAGAACGAGGCTGCCGCCCGGCGCCAGCGAACGCGCGAAGTCCGGCGCGAGGGAGACCAGCGGTCCGGCCAGGATATTCGCCATGATCAGGTCGTAAGGCCCCCGCGCCGCGATCAGCGGGTGGTCCATGCCGTCGGCCACGGTCATGACCAGTTCGCCGCCGCGCGGCCCCATCTTCACCCCGTTGGCGGCGGCATTGTCTTCCACCACGCCAACGCAGACCTGGTCGATATCGCTGGCCGTCGCGAGCGCGCGCGGCCAGAGCGCCATGGCCGCGAAGGCGAGCAGGCCGGTGCCGGTGCCGATGTCGGCATGGTTGCGGAAGATCAGCCCCTGCGCCTTCATGTGGGTGAGCATGGCGAGGCATCCGGCAGTCGTCGCGTGCTGGCCGGTGCCGAAAGCCTGGCTGGCGGGGATCGCGAAATCGATCACGCCGGGTTCGTCGCTGGCGGGGTGATCCGGGGTGTGCACGTAGAAACGACCGGCGCGGATCGGTTCGAGGCCCTGCTGGCTCGTCACCAGCCAGTCGGTTTCCGGCAGTTTCTCGACGATGAATGCGGGCACTTCGGCGCGGAAGAGCGCGGCGATGGCCTGCTTCTCCACCTCGTCCGGCTCGTCCGCGAACCAGGCTTCGAGCTGCCAGTCGTCGGGCTTGTCCTCGGCGATCTCGCTGCCCGACAGGACAATGCCTTCGTCCCAGTCGAAAGCGTCTTCATGGGCGACGAGGGCGGCCTCGATGGTGGCGCGCGGGGCGAAGGCGGTGATTTTCCAACTCACGAACGGATCTCCTGCGCTTCGAAACCGGCCTTCTCGCAGGGAAGGGGGCTGTCGAAGCGGACATGGGCATCGGCCGTCTGGCGGCGGCCGGAAAGGATACGACCGAAAACCGCGCGATTCGCGCACGGCTTTCGCGGACGATATGTTTTGTCGGCGCTTTAATTCCCCTGCGCTTCTCTGACCAGTGGGCCGCACCCGCGATGAACCGGCGGTTGACCGATCGCCGGGGACGCTTGTGCGGGATGCATCTGCGATGTGCTTCGCGGAACTTGCGCCAAGCCGTGATTTGTCTAAGGGGACTTTCGACAGGGGCAGCCTCGAGGCTGCTACATAAGGCAAAAGGGATTCGAAAGAGCCATGGCCAAAGACGGCACCAGGAACCGTCCGCTTTCGCCCCATCTCCAGATCTGGCGTTGGGGCCCTCACATGTTCGTCTCGATTCTGCACCGCGTGACGGGCGATGGCATGGCATTCGCCGGCCTCGCCCTGCTGCTGTGGTGGCTCGGGGCGCTGGCTGGCGGACCCGAAGCTTACGCACTGCTTACCAAGTGCATGACCTCGATTCCCGGCTATGTGGTGCTCGTCGGCATCTCCTGGGCGTTCTTCACCCACATGATGAGCGGCCTTCGCCACTTCGTGCTCGATGTCGGCGCGGGCTTCGAACTCAAGACGAACAAGACCTGGTCGATCGTCTGCCCGATCCTGGGCGTGCTCGCCACCGTCGCCTTCTGGGCGATCCTGCTGCTTCGCTGAGGAACGGGAAACATGGGTAACGGAACTTCCATCGGCCGCGTGCGCGGCCTCGGCTCGGCAAAGACCGGCGTTCACCACTGGCTGCTCCAGCGCTTCACCGCGATCGGCAACCTGCTTTCGGTCCTGTTCCTGGCCGTCTCGATCCTGCTTCTGCCCGATCTGAGCTATGCCACCGTAGTAGAATGGATCGCCCGCCCGGTTCCGGCCGTGGTGATGATCCTGCTCGTCGTCACGACGTTCTGGCACGCGCGCATCGGCCTCCAGGTCCTGGTCGAGGACTATGTCCACGATCACGCCAACAAGTTCGCCTGCATTGCCGCGCTGAACCTTGCCGCCTGCAGCGGCATCGCCTTCGGCGCCTTCTGCGTCATTCGTCTCGCGCTGGGAGCTCATTGATGTCCGCGCCTGCTTATAAAATCATCGACCACGTCTATGACACCGTCGTCGTCGGCGCCGGTGGCTCGGGCCTGCGCGCCACGATGGGTTCGGCCGAAGCCGGCCTGAAGACCGCGTGCATCACCAAGGTCTTCCCCACCCGCTCGCACACCGTTGCGGCGCAGGGCGGCATCGCCGCCTCGCTCTGCAACAACACGCCGGACCACTGGACCTGGCACATGTACGACACCGTCAAGGGGTCGGACTGGCTGGGCGACCAGGACGCCATCGAATACATGGTGCGCGAAGCCCCGGCTGCGGTCTACGAACTGGAGCACGCCGGCGTGCCCTTCAGCCGCAATGCCGACGGCACGATCTACCAGCGCCCGTTCGGCGGCCACATGCAGAACATGGGCGAAGGCCCGCCGGTGCAGCGCACTTGCGCCGCCGCGGACCGTACCGGCCACGCCATGCTGCACGCGCTCTACCAGCAGTCGCTGAAGTACGACGCGGACTTCTTCATCGAATACTTCGCCATCGACCTGATCATGGACGGCGGCAAGTGCGTCGGCGTGATCGCGCTCTGCATGGATGACGGTTCGATCCACCGCTTCCGTTCGCAGGCCGTCGTTCTCGCGACCGGCGGCTATGGCCGCAGCTACTTCACCGCCACTTCGGCCCATACCTGCACCGGCGACGGCGGCGGCATGGTGCTGCGCGCGGGCCTGCCCCTGCAGGACATGGAATTCGTGCAGTTCCACCCGACCGGCATCTACGGCGCGGGCGTGCTCATCACCGAAGGCGCGCGCGGCGAGGGCGGCTACCTCACCAACTCCGAGGGCGAGCGCTTCATGGAGCGTTACGCGCCTTCCGCGAAGGACCTCGCCTCGCGCGACGTCGTCTCGCGCTCGATGGCGATGGAAATCCGCGAAGGCCGCGGTGTCGGCCCGCACAAGGACCACATCTACCTGCACCTCGATCACATCGATCCCAAGGTGCTGGCCGAGCGTCTGCCGGGCATCACCGAAAGCGGCAAGATCTTCGCAGGCGTGGACCTTACCCGCCAGCCGCTGCCGGTCGTCCCGACCGTGCACTACAACATGGGCGGCATTCCCTGTAACTACCACGGCGAAGTCGTCACCATCGGCCCGGACGGCAATCCGGACACCGTGGTTCCGGGTCTCTTCGCAGTGGGCGAGGCGGCCTGCGTCTCGGTCCACGGCGCCAACCGTCTGGGCTCGAACTCGCTGATCGACCTCGTGGTCTTCGGCCGCGCCACCGGCCATCGCCTCAAGGAAATCGTCAAGGCCGGTGCCAACCAGCCCGAACTTCCCAAGGATTCGGCTGACTTGGCGCTCACCCGCCTGGACCACTTCCGCAACGCCAACGGCGGTTCGTCGACGGCGGAAGTCCGCACCGAGATGCAGCGCACGATGTCGGGCCACGCCGCGGTGTTCCGCACCGACGAACTCATGGTCGAAGGCAAGGACAAGCTCGCCGCGACCTATCAGCGTATGAACGACATCAAGGTCACCGATCGCGGCCTGATCTGGAACTCGGACCTGGTGGAAACGCTGGAACTCGACAACCTGATCTCGCAGGCTTCGGTCACGCTGCACGGCGCCCAGGCGCGCAAGGAAAGCCGCGGCGCCCACGCGCACGAGGACTTCCCGAACCGCGACGACGCGAACTGGATGAAGCACACCGTGGGCTGGTTCGACGGCTGGGGCGGCAAGGGCGGCGAAATCCGTCTCGATTACCGCCCGGTCCACGAATATACGCTCACCGACGACGTGCAGTACATCAAGCCGAAGGCCCGCGTGTACTGATCCGATTTGCCGGATAGAGTTCGAAAAGGCGGCGTACCGAAAGGTGCGCCGCTTTTTTTATTGCGGTCTTTCATTCGAGCAAGTGAAGTGAAAGGGAGAAGTCCTGGGGCCCTTCGACAAGCTCAGGAGATCCCCCAGACCCTCGGAATTGGCGACGTTGCGCGCCGCCTATCCGGTGTGCGCTCCCTGCGGCGCAGCCATTATGTCTTCCGAGGCGGGCATGGGCGCGGGACGGATAGGGCAGGGCGTGACCTCGACAGTAACGGGGTGCAGGGGCGATGGCCCCTGCTTTTGGATATACTTCCCTTCGCAACCTGATGGCATTTCGTGCATTTTCCAGCACGGACATCTGGCCGCGCAGGAGGCAGGCGCATGAATCCCACGGATATGGACCCGCTACTTGAACCCCGCATCGAGAACGACCCGCTGGTGCAATCGCTGGCGCAGGCTTCGGGCAAGGCCTGGGGTTGGGTTCTGGCTTACGGCATTCTGCTCCTGCTGATCGCGTTGGTGGTGATCGCCAATCCGCTGGTGGCCGGTGTCGCGACCGGACTGCTGATCGGCGTCGTGCTGGTGATCTACGGCATTGCCGCCATCGCTGCCGGATGGACCTCGCTGTCGCAGCGGGCGCGCTGGGTGGAAGTCCTGCTGGGCCTGCTCGCGCTCGTCGCCGGGATCTTCGCGATCCTCAATCCGGTTGCCGGGGCGCTCTCGCTGGTCTGGGCGATCGGGGCCTGGCTGACCGTCTCGGGCGGCTTCCAGATCGCCTTCGCACTCAAGGCGCGGCACGACCGGGGCTGGCGCCTGTTTCTGGGTGTTCTTGACGTCGTGCTCGGCCTGATCCTGCTGTTCTCCAATCCGGCGACGGGACTGGCTTTCCTTGCCGTCATCATCATGATCAGCCTGGTGGTGCGCGGCGTATTTCTGATCCTGCTGGCCAATACGCTGCGCAAACTCAGCCGATAGCTCGTTCATCTGGCGTTCATGTTTACAAACGTAGTCGATTACGCATGTAAACGATGGAGGCCAAGGTGCCCGAGTCTACTCAAGTCCAATCCGGCGACCAGCCCGAGCGTATCTCGGATGCCGAACATGCGGTGATGGAGGTGCTCTGGCAGCGTAGCCCGCTGACCGCCGCCGAAGTCTGTGAACAGGTCTGCGAACCGCGCGGTTGGAGCCTCGCCACCGTCAAGACCCTGCTCTCGCGCCTCGTCGCCAAGCAGGCGCTTGCGACCAAGCCGGACGGCAAGCGCTTCCTCTATTCCCCTCGGGTCGCCCGCGAGGCCTATGTCGGCAGCGAAAGCCGCCGCCTTGTCGACCGTCTGTTCGGCGGCCGGGCCGCGCCGCTCTTTGCGCATCTTGCGGAATCCGACGCACTGACGGAAGATGACATCGCCGAGATCGAAGCCCTCCTGAAGGAGCTGAAGTCATGATCGAATGGCTTACCGATACGCTCGTGATGACCGGCGTGCTGATGTCGCTGGTCCTGCTGGTTCGCCGCCCGGTGTCGCGCTGGTTTGGTCCGGCTGCGGCTTATGCGCTCTGGGCCTTGCCGGTCCTGCGACTGGTGCTGCCGCCGCTGGCCTTGCCGAAGGGGCTGTTCGCCCGGCCGCAGATCGCCGTGGAGCCGATCACCGCGACCGCTCACGCGGTACTGCCGCCCGCCGCTTCGCCGTCGGTCGTGGATACCGTGGTCACGGCTGGACCTGCTCCGATACAGGCGGCGGTTCCGGTCGAACCGGGCCTGCTTGCGCAAGTTCCGTGGTTCTCGGTGCTGATCACCGTCTGGCTGGTCGGCGCGGCGATCTTTCTCTTCCAGCGCCTGCGCAATTACCGGCTAATGCGTGCGGAACTGATGGCCGACGCGCGGCTCGTGGCCCACTCGGGCGATATCCGCATCGTCGAGACATCGGCCGCCGCCTCGCCGTTGGCCTTTGGTGTCCGCGACCGGGTGGTCGCCCTGCCGCAGGGCTTTCTCGCGACGGTCGACTCGGAAAGCTCGGATTTCGCGATCGCCCACGAACTGGAGCATCACGCGGGCAACGACCTGCTGGCGCTGATCGTTCTCCAGCCGCTTTTCGCGCTCCACTGGTTCAATCCGATCGGCTGGGCCGCCTGGCGGGCCTTGCGCGCCGATCAGGAAGCCGCCTGCGATGCCCGCGTCATGACCGGCTGCACCCGTGAGACGCGTGCCCGCTACGGCCGCGTGATCGCCTCTTTCGCCGCAGGCAGCCGCCTGACCCTCGCGGCCCCGATCGCAGGCGCTCTGGCGGGGGAAAAGCCGATCATCCAGCGCCTCAAGGCGCTCGCGACGCTGGATGTTTCACCCGCACGGCGGGTAATGGCGCGCAGCCTGTTCGCTTTCGCGGTGGTCGCGGTTCCGTGCACGGCGACGGTGACATACGCCGCCATCGAGGAACCGGAAGTGCCGGAAGTCCCGGCGGTCCCGCAAGCAGTCGCCGCTCCGGCAGCTCCTGCTGCGCCGTCGCCTGCGCACTGGCAGGACGTTCCGAAGGCACCGGAAGCACCGGAACCGCCCAGTGCGGTCGTCGCTCCTGAAGCACCTTGGGCACCGACACCGCCTGCGCCGCCCGCGCGCGTGAGCGAAGTGGACGTACCGCCTGCTCCCCCGGTCCCGCCCATGCCGCCTGAGCCGCCCGTTGCCATGTCGCACGCCCGTGCCGTCGCGGATCGCGCCGCCGCGCGGGCTACGGAGCGGTACATGGCCGAAGTCCGGCGCAATGTGCCGCAAGTGGAACAGTCGACCTCTGCGAACGGCAAGGTCCAGACGATCCGCATCATCCGCAAGGACGGCGAGGGCGGGCAGAAGACCCAGCAGACGATCACGATCGACAGCACTTGCCCGGCAGATCGTTCAAACGGGAGCCGCGGTGATCGGTCCTCAGGCCACACCTACGTATGCACCGGAATCCCCCACGAAGCGATGAACGCAGCGTTCCGGGCGATTTCCTCGGCCAAGGCTACAGTTGCCGCCAACCGCGGGCTGGATGCCATGATCCGTAATCAGATCCTCGCCGAGCTCGACAAGGAACTGGCGGACGCCCGAGCGGAGATGCAGGGCGAAACGAACTGACGATGGCCGGAGGTGCCAGCTGCGGCAGTCCGGCCCCGAAGCTTTAGGGAACCTTCTGAACGACAGGTTGCGAGGTATAGGCGACGCCGTCCTTCCCGGTACTGCGCTCGTCCTTCGAGGACTTCTGTTCGGCCTTGGCGTCGCTCTTCTTGCCGTTCTTCGCATCTTCCTCGTGCTGCTGGAGCGCCTTGGCCTGGATGATCGCGGGTGTCGCGGGGGAGGCGGGATAGGCGCAGCCGCGCTGGGCACCGACGCCCTTGAGGAAACCGCGCCGGGCGACGCCCGCCTGGATCGCCGCCAGAACCGCGCGCTCCTGCGCATTGGCGCCGGAAATCTCGCGGATCAGGCCGCGGAACGGTATGAACGAGCCGACCACCCACTTCGCGACTTTGCCGGTGCTGACCCGGTCGCGCGCTTCCTGCGGCAAGTCGAGATCGTCGCCGAGGATGCCGTCCAGTTCCTGCACCGCCGCGCTCAATTGGCGGCATGAGCGCAAGGACGTGAGATCGTAGGGCTTCTTGGTGGCGGCGATCAGGACCGGCGGAATCTCGGTCTTGTCGAGATTGAGGTCGGTCACCGGCGTCTTGGCCACGTCCATCGCATCGGGTTCGTTGTCAGTGATCGGCTTGTCCTGCCGCGCCTCGGCCGATGTGGCGGCCAGCGTTCCGGCCATGGCCGCAAGAATCAAGAAATGGCGCATCGTTTCCTCCTGATTGCCCCCGTGGGCGGCGCAGTCGCACCCACGGGGAAGGAGGGAAGCGCCGCCTCTGAACGAGTTACTGCTGGTTGAACGTGTCGCAGGCGTCCTCGTTCCCTGTTTCGAGACCGCGCCGCAGCCACTCCATGCGCTGGGCGCTGGAGCCGTGGGTGAAGCTCTCTGGGCTGACGCGCTGACCGGCGTTCTTCATCAGGGTGTCATCGCCGATGGCGCTGGCGGCGGTGAGGCCTTCCTGCATGTCGCCGGGTTCGATGCGGTCCTTGTTGCGCCCGGCCCAGACCCCGGCATAGCAGTCCGCCTGCAACTCCATGCTGACCTGCAGTCCATTGGCCTGCTGCGGGTTCTGCCGCTGGGCGCGTCGGACCTGGCCGTCCAGCCCGAGCAGGTGCTGGATATGATGGCCGTACTCGTGCGCGACGACATAGTAGCGCGCGAAATCGCCCTTGGCGCCGAGCTTGCGGTCCAGTTCGTCGTAGAAGCTGGTGTCGATGTAGATGCCCTGGTCGGCGGGGCAGTAGAACGGTCCCATCGCACTTTGCGCGGCGCCGCAGCCGGACTGGTCGGAGCCATTGTAGAAATGCAGGTTCGGCTGCTCGAAAGCGATGTTCGCCTTCTGGAACAGCGGCTGCCAGGTCGTGTTGAGTGAGGACAGGGCGTTGCAGGATTCCAGCGCATAGGCGTTCTGTCGACAGATCGAGGCGGTATCCTGCGGCTGGCCGGGACGCTGGGCCGGTGCAGGCGCCTGCTGTTGCTGGACGTTCTCCAGCGTGCCCAGCATTTGCCCCGGATCGACCCCGAAGACGAGCGCGCCGATCAGCACGATCACCAGCGACCCGCAGCCCAGCTTGCCGCCCGAGCCGCCGGGGAAACTGCGCCCGCCACCCTGGCTGACGCGGATGTTGTCGGGATTGAAATCATCGAGCCGCATCGCGTCTGATCCCTTCGAAAGGCTGCCGGAGGCTGGCACGGCGAGACTAGCCGTAGCCCGGAGGCTTGTTCAATCGAATTTGGCGGGGTCTTGTTCCGGCTGCTTCCGGCTGGTCCGTTGCCTCACAGCCACAAATGCGACCGCCCGTTCGCAATTTAGCGAGAAATTGTAACAGCCCAGCGAAATCCGTCGTATAGGCTGAGGCACGATGCACAGGGGATTCACGGTAGGACTGGCACGCGCGGTCGGCGCGGTGACGCTCGGCGCGCTGCTCGTCAGCGGCAATCCTTTGTTCTCGGCGATCTCCCGCGCCGATCAGGAACTGGCCTCGCGCCTGCGCGCCCATATCGAAGTGCTGGCCAGCGACGATTTCGACGGGCGCGAGCCGGGCACGGCGGGTGAGGCGAAGACCTTGCGCTACCTCGGCAAGCAGTGGTTCGACATCGGACTGGTTTCCGGCACCAACGACCCCGGCCACGAATGGTTCGCCCCGGTCACGCTCGTCGCGCGCGAGCCCGATTCCTCGGCGGCGCGGTTCCTGCGCAAAGGCGCGCGCGCGACGGTCTCGCCCGCAGGCGTGCTGGTGCTGACTTCAGGCAAGCGGAGCCTCGTGCGCAACGTGCCCATGCTGTTCCTCGGCAAGGGCCGGGGGCGCGACTATACCCGCACCGAACTGGCAGGCCGGGTTGCAGTCGTGCTCGACGGCGATAAGCCTGACGGCGAGCGCCAGAACGATCTTCTCGCGCTGGGCGCCTCGGCGGTGCTGACGGTGCTCGACGGGGATCGCAGCCTCGATCAGGTCGCGGCGCGGCGCAAGCGGACGGGCTACGCGCTTTCGGACGATACCCTGGGCGGCGATCTCGAAGCCTTCATCACCCGCGAGGCCATGGCGGCGCTGCTCAAAGGCACCTCGCGATCGCTCGACAGTCTCGAAACCGCGGCGGCCAAGCCCGATTTCGTGCCGCTGGTGCTCGACGTGACGGCTTCGCTCGAAGCGACCACGCGCGAGACGACGATCCGCACTCACAACCTGATCGGCAAGCTGCCGGGGCGTCGTTCGGAGTCCGGCGCGGTGCTGTTCCTGGCCCATTGGGACCACTTCGGCGAATGCGGCGAGGCGCCCGCCGAGGACGTGATCTGCAACGGCGCGATCGACAATGCCAGCGGCGTCGCGGCGCTGACCGAAGTGGCGCGGCGTCTCGCGCGCGGGCCGCAGCTTGACCGAGACGTCTATTTCCTGGCGACCACGGGTGAGGAACTCGGCCTGCTGGGCGCCCATGCCTTCGCGGAAAATCCGCCGCTGCCGCCGGGACAGATCGTCGCCGCCTTCAATATCGATTCCATCGCGATTGCCCCCAGGGGCACGCCTTTCGCCATCGTCGGGCGCGGCATGACGGCGCTCGACGGGGAGATCGCCAAAGTCGCCAAGGCCGAGCGCTTCAAGCTGCGCGCCAACGACGACGCCAACGAATATCTGCGCCGTCAGGACGGCTGGGCGCTGATCCAACACGATATTCCCGCCGTCATGGTGACGACCGCTTATGGCGACATCGACCGGATGCGCGCGTTCTTCGACGGCGATTATCACCGTCCGAGCGACGATCTGGCGCATATGGCCCATCCGCTGGAACTGGGCGGCGCGGTGGACGACGTGAAGATGCTCACTGCGCTCGGCCGCTGGTTCGGGGACTTGCGGCGGGTGCCGAGCAATCCGGTGCAGCCTTCGGCACCGGCGACGGGTAAGAAGACGAAATAAGGTGCCGCCCGGCGCCGTTTCGGCCCGGTACGAAAAGGCTCTAGCCCTGACGCCCCCGTTTGATTACATGGGCCGCCACGATTCTCCCCGGTAAAGGTTATGGTGGCGCTCATGGATATCCAGCTCGGACTCACTTTCGACGACGTATTGCTTCGTCCCGCCAAGTCCGACATCGTCCCCACCCAGGCCGATACCCGCAGCCGCCTGACGCGCGGCATCTCGCTCAACATACCGGTGATCTCCTCGGCGATGGACACCGTGACCGAGGCCGACATGGCCATCGTCATGGCCCAGCTCGGCGGCATCGGCGTGCTTCACCGCAACCTCACGATCGAGGAACAGTGCGCGGCGGTCCGCGCCGTGAAGCGCTTCGAGAGCGGCATGGTCGTCAACCCGATCACGATCTCGCCCGACGCCACGCTTGGGGAAGCGCAGGCGATCATGCTGGCGAACAAGATTAGCGGCATTCCGGTCGTGGAGAATTCGGGCAAGCTGGTCGGCATCCTGACCAACCGCGACGTGCGCTTCGCCGCCAACCCGGCGCAGCCGGTGCGCGAGCTGATGACGCATGAGAACCTCGCCACCGTCAAGGTCGGCGTCGATCAGGACGAGGCGCGCCGTCTGCTGCACGCCCGCCGGATCGAAAAGCTGCTGGTGGTCGACAACGACTTCCGCTGCGTCGGCCTCATCACCGTGAAGGACATCGAAAAGGCCGTCACTTACCCCGACGCCACCAAGGACGCCGCCGGTCGCCTTCGCGTTGCCGCCGCGACCACCGTGGGCGACAAGGGCTTCGCCCGCACCGAGGCGCTGCTGGCCGCCGAGTGCGACGTCGTCGTCATCGACACCGCCCACGGCCATAACAAGGATGTGGCGCTCGCGGTCGAGCGCGTGAAGAAGCTGTCGAACTCGGCACAGGTCATCGCCGGCAACATCGCCACCGCCGAAGCGGCGCGCGCGCTGATCGACGCCGGTGCGGACTGCGTGAAGGTGGGCATCGGACCCGGCTCGATCTGCACCACGCGCATCGTCGCCGGTGTCGGCGTGCCGCAGCTCACCGCGATCATGGATGCCGCCGAAGAGGCCGACAAGTCGGGCGTGCCAGTGATCGCCGACGGCGGTCTGCGCACTTCGGGCGATGCCGCCAAGGCGCTCGCCGCCGGTGCCTCGACCATCATGGTCGGTTCGATGCTGGCAGGCACCGAGGAAGCGCCGGGCGAGACCTTCCTCTACCAGGGCCGCGCCTACAAGTCGTACCGCGGCATGGGTTCGGTGGGCGCGATGGGCCGGGGCTCGGCCGACCGCTACTTCCAGGGCGACATCAAGGACCAGATGAAGCTGGTTCCCGAAGGCATCGAAGGCCAGGTCGCCTATAAGGGCCCGGCCAAGGACGTCATCCACCAGCTGGTCGGCGGCGTGAAGGCGGCCATGGGCTATACCGGCTCGGCCACGATCGAGGACCTGCGCAAGAACGCCCAGTTCGTCCGCATTACCAATGCCGGTCTGCGCGAGAGCCACGTCCACGACGTGACCATCACCCGCGAAGCGCCGAACTACCCGACGCGCTGATTTCCGTAGCGTCGAGGGCAGGGCAATGACGCCGGGTGCGCGCGTTCAGGCAGCGATCGAGGTTCTCGACCTCGTGATCGCGGCGGCGCGTGCCAATGGCGCGCCTGCCGACCGGCTGATCGGCGACTGGTTCCGCACCCGCCGTTTCGCGGGCAGCAAGGACCGGCGCGCGATCCGCGAACTCACTTATCGCGCGATCCGGGCCTGCGGCGAAGTGCCGGAAACGGGGCGCGCGGCCATGCTGCGTGTCGCTGCGGAAGACCCGGAACTTGCGGCGTTGTTCGATGGTAACGGTCATGCGCCCGCCACGATCGTTTCGGGCGAGCCGGTGGCCGAAGCGGGCCTTGCACCGCGCTGGCTGGTTGAGCGCTTTGCGGCAAGCGAAGTGGCCGAAGCCGATGCCATGGCACTGCTCGACCGCGCGCCGCTCGACATTCGCGTCAATACGCTGCGCGGTGGGCGGGTTGAACTGCCCGAAGGCGGCGAGCGGTCGCTGGCCGCGCACGGCTGGCGCTATCCGCCCGAAACCAGCATTGAGCAGTCCGACGCCTATGTTCACGGCGCCATCGAGGTGCAGGACACCGGCTCGCAGCTGACTTGCGAGGCCGTCGCCGCCAGGCCCGGCGAGACGGTGATCGATCTCTGCGCCGGGGCCGGGGGCAAGACGCTGGCATTGGCCGCGGAGATGGAGAACAGCGGCACGCTGGTCGCCTGCGACGTGGACCGCACGCGCTTGTCCCGACTCGCACCGCGTGCCGAGCGGGCCGGGGCGACGGGAATCGAGACCGTTCTGCTCGATCCGAACAAGGAAGTGCAGGCGCTCCAGCGCTTTGCCGGTGCTGCCGACGCCGTGCTGGTCGATGCGCCGTGCTCGGGAACGGGCACCTGGCGCCGCAATCCCGAAGCGCGCTGGCGGCTCACCGAGGCGCAGCTCGCCCGCTACGTGACGGTGCAGGCACGCCTGCTCGATATCGCCGCGGGTCTGGTGAAACCGGGCGGGCGGCTGGTCTTCGTCACCTGCTCCCTGCTCGACGAGGAAGGCGCGAGCCAGGCGGAAGGCTTCCTGAAGCGGAACCTCGGCTGGCAGGCGGTTACGCCGCAATTGCCCGCCGGAACCCCGCGCGGTCCCGGTCTCAGGCTCTCGCCGTGGCAGGACGGGACCGACGGCTTTTTCGTCGCGCGCTTCGAACGGCTGTGATAGCGTCCGCGTCATGATGAGGACGAAGCCCTCGGCCAAGGACATTTTGATGCGTTACACGCCTGTCGCGATTGCTCTTTCCCTTGTGGTCGCCGTTTCCTCCAGCGCGATCCTTTCGGCGCCGACCGCTGCACTCGATCCGCGCGCGGCGACGCTGATGACAGAGGGACATGCAGCGATCGGCGCCGGGAACGTCAACGGGGCGATCGATGCTTTCGAGGCGGCGCTGACGGTCGAGCCGGGCAATGTCTCGGTGCTGCTGGCGCTGGCCGATGCCACCCGCAAGCAAGGCCTTCAGGGCAAGGCGCTGCGTTACTACCGCGTGGCGCTGGTTAGCGATCCGCGCAATGTGGCGGCGCTGGCCGGTGAAGGCATGGCGCTGGCGGAAAAGGGCGCGAAGGACAAGGCCAGCCGCAATCTCGCGCGGCTCCAGACCCTCTGCGGCAAGGATTGCGCGGAAACCGAGGAACTGGCTGCGGCTATCGCCAAGGTTCCGGCGACTCGTGTGATGACTGCCGAGGCCTCCGCGCCCAAGCCGGTGGTTTCCGAAAACTGAGGCCTGCGAATTGGGGTTTGTGGCTGGGCTTCGACAAGCTCAGCCTGAGCGGGGTTGGGTGTTTTTCCCTGATCCGCTCATCCTGAGCCTGTCGACTCTTGAGCCTGTCGAAGGATCAGATCAGCGCGCGGAATTCTTCCAGCACGGTGCGGTAGACGCGCTTCTTGAACGGCACGATCAGGTCCGGCAGCAGTTCCGGATCGACCCACTTCCAGTCGGAGAACTCCGCAGGCTTGTGGGCTTCCAGGTCGATATCGGCGTCCTTGCCTTCGAAGCGGGCGAGATACCAGGTCTGGCGCTGGCCGCGATACTTGCCCTTCCAGAGCTTGCCGATCAGTTCTTCCGGCAGGTCGTAGAGCAGCTCTTCCTTCGTGTGGGAGAGGATCGTGACATGCGATTCGGTGGCGCCGGTCTCTTCCCAGAGTTCGCGCAGTGCCGCGGCCTTCAGGTCTTCGCCGTCGTCGACGCCGCCCTGGGGCATCTGCCACCAGTCGCCTTCCTTGGTGTCGATCCGCTTGCCGACGAAGACCTTGCCGTCGGAATTGACGAGCATGACGCCGACGCAGGGGCGGTAGGGGAGGGACGCGAAGTCTTTCATCGGTGAACGGGATTCCATGTTCGTTGGGAAAAGCGTGTGTTCGGACGATCTGAGACGATGACCGGAGCGCATGCCGGGAGAATGACCCAAGCCCGGACGCAATGCCAGCGCCATTTATGGTTCCCCGTTTGCTAACCGAACGCAGGCGTCCGGCTGGAAGCAGGGCGCGGTTTGCCGCGTCATGCGTTTTTCCATTTTGCAGCGGCAGATAGCGGGCCTAGTCTGCGCGAAGGGAAACAAGCTTCGTCGGCGCAAGACCGGCGTTCCCTGGAGAGGACGATGATGGCGACAATCTCATCGGAATATGTGGAAGCCGTCGTCGTTCGGTTCGCGGGCGACTCGGGCGACGGCATGCAGCTTACCGGGGGGCAGTTCACGCTCTCCACCGCGCTCGCCGGGAACGACCTTGCGACCTTCCCGGACTTTCCCGCCGAGATTCGCGCGCCGCAGGGCACGCTGTTCGGAGTCTCGGCGTTCCAGATCAATTTCGGGTCCAGCGAGATCACCACGGCGGGCGACGCGCCGGACGTGCTGGTGGCGATGAACCCGGCGGCGCTGAAGACCAACATCCCGGCGCTGAAGCCCGGCGGCATGGTCATCGTCGACAGCGGCGAGTTCGGGAAGCGCAATCTCGAAAAGGCGAAATATGCCGAGAACCCGCTGGAAGACGGCAGTCTCGCCAAGTGGGACGTGCTGGCCTTCGATATTTCCGCGCTGACCCTGGAGGCGGTGAAGCCGTTCGGTCTCGGCAACAAGGAAGCGCTGCGCTGCAAGAACATGTGGACGCTGGGGCTGGCGCTCTGGATGTTCGACCGCGACCGGCAGCCGCTGGTGGACTGGCTGAAGGCGAAGTTCGCGAAGAACCCGGTGCTGGCCGAGGCCAATATCGCCGCGCTCAATGCCGGGCACGCCTATGGCGAGACGGCGGAACTGTCCGGGCCGCTGCGCAAGCAGCACATCGATCCGGTCCCCAGCGAGCCGGGGCTGTACCGCACGGTGACGGGGGCCGAGGCGATCTCGCTGGGGCTGGTCGCGGGGTGCCGCCTGGCGGGGCTGTCGATGTTTTTCGGCGGCTATCCGATCACCCCGGCCTCCGCGATCCTGCACCATCTGGTGAAGATGAAGGAATTCGGCGTCACCACCTTCCAGGCCGAGGACGAGATCGCCGCGATCTGCTCGGCGATCGGGGCGAGCTATGCCGGGCAACTGGGCGTGACCTCCTCCTCCGGCCCTGGCATCGCTCTCAAGGGCGAGGCGATGGGGCTGGCGGTGATGACCGAACTACCGCTGGTGATCGTCAATTCGCAGCGCGGCGGCCCCTCGACCGGCCTGCCGACCAAGACCGAGCAGTCGGACCTCTATCAGGCGGTCTACGGGCGCAATGGCGATGCCCCGCTGCCGGTGATCGCCGCGCGCTCGCCCGCCGATGCGTTCGAATGCGCGATCGAGGCCTGCCGTATCGCCACCCAGTACATGACGCCCGTGATCCTGCTGACCGACGGCTACATCGGCAATGCTTCCGAGCCGTGGAAGGTCCCGGATCCCGAGACATTCGCGCCGTTCCCCGTCCGCTTTCTGGAGGAGAAGAACGGCGGCGACCGCGTCCTGCCCTACAAGCGCGACGCGCGCGGGGTGCGGCCCTGGATCAGACCCGGCACGCCCGCTCTGATGCACCGGATCGGCGGGATCGAGAAGGCGGTGGATAGCGGCAATATCGACTATGCCCCCGACGTCCATCAGCTCCAGACCGACGCCCGCAAGGCCCGGATCGATGGCATCGCCGGGACCATTCCGCAGCAGGAAGTCTGCCTTGGCGAGGCGCAGGGCACGCTGGCCGTGGTCGGTTGGGGTTCGACTTATGGGCCGATCCATCAGGCCGTGCGCCGCGCCCGGCGCCGGGGGCTGGCGGTGAGCCATGTCCATGTGCGCCATGTCTGGCCGCTGCCGGGCAACCTTGGCGAAATGCTCGCCGGTTTCGACCATGTGCTCGTGCCGGAGATGAACACCGGGCAGTTCAAGACGGTACTGCGCGACCGCTTCCTGATCGACGCGGTGCCGCTGCACAAGACCAGCGGCCAGCCTTTCGCGATCGCCGAACTGGAGGAAGCCATCGGCCGCTTCTTCGACCGGATACCGGGCAACGAAGGCGGCGAGGTCGCGGTCAACGAGACCCAGCTTCCCGCCCCCGAAATCGAGCAGCCCTGACACGGGAGAGCGCATCATGAACGACATGACCCCGATCGAGACCACGCTCAAGGACTGGGAAACCGACCAGGAAGTGCGCTGGTGCCCTGGCTGCGGCGACTATGCGATCCTGAAGGCGGTGCAGCGGACCCTGCCGATGCTCGGCGCGGACCCGAAGAACACCGTCTTCGTCTCCGGCATCGGCTGTTCGAGCCGGTTTCCCTACTATGTCGAAAGCTATGGCTTCCACTCGATCCATGGCCGCGCCCCGGCGGTGGCGACGGGGATCAAGCTGGCCAATCCGCAGCTCGATGTCTGGCTGGTGACGGGGGACGGCGATGGCATGTCGATCGGCGGCAACCACACGATGCATGTGCTGCGGCGCAATCTCGATTGCCAGATCATGCTGTTCAACAACGAGATCTACGGCCTGACCAAGGGGCAGTACTCCCCGACAAGCCGCACCGGCACACCTTCGCCGACTTCTCCCGCCGGATCGGTCGATCGCCCGGCCAGTCCCTGCGCTTTCGCGCTGGGTTCCGGCGCGCGCTTCGTGGCGCGGAGTTACGATGTGTCCAAGGACCTGCCGGAAGTGCTGAAAGCCGCCTACCTTCACAAGGGCGCGGCCTTCATCGAGATCTTCCAGAACTGCATCGTCTACAACAAGGACCGCTTCGACGATTTCACCGACAAGGCCGTGGCGGCGGATCGGCAGGTCCAGTGCCATGACGGCGAGCCGCTGCTCTTCGCCAAGGGCGCCAGGGGTCTCGCGCTCGATCTGGAGACGCTCTCGCTCAAGGTGGTGGATGTCGTGGAGGGAGACTGGCAGGCGGCGGGGGTGCTGTTGCACAATGTCCGCAATCGCGCGCTGGCGCATATGCTGGTGGAGATGCCCTTCGGCCCGTTCCCGATGGCGCTCGGCGTCATTTACGACGATCCGGCGCCGACTTTCGAAAGTGCCGTCATTGCCGAGCGGGAAGGGCTGATTGCGGGCAAGAATGCGGATATCGCCAAATTGCTCGCGCGCGGTCAGACCTGGACGGTCAGCTGACCTTTTCCGGCGCGGTCAGCTCGTCGGCGGCGTGGACCACGGTTTCGGCGGGGCGGTAGAGCAGGGCGCTGGCGAGGAAGGCCCATCCGGCGCCGCCCAGCCATCCGGCCATGACGTCGCTCGGCCAGTGGACGCCCAGCCAGACGCGGCTCCAGGCGATGGCGAGGCTCAGTAGCATGGCCGCCGCGACCAACGTGTGCCGCACCGAGGCGCGCGGGCTGAGCGCGGCGAAGGCGAGCGCGAAGGCGATGTAGGACGAGGCGGCGTTGAAGCTGTGGCCGCTGGGGAAGCTGGCCCCTCCGGCCTCGGTAAGGTGCGGGACGATCTCCGGGCGGGGGCGGCCGAACACGGCCTTGAAGGCGACGTTGACGAGGCTGGCGCTCAGCACGGTCAGCGCCAGCAGCACGCCCTCGCGGCGGCAGCGCAGCCAGAACAGCGCGACGACCGCGAAGATCGTATAGAGCTTGAGTTGCAGGAATCCGCCCATTGCGGTGAGGTCGCGGACCCATTCGAGCAGCCATGTCGGGCCGAGCGGGCGCAAGTCGTGGGCGCGCCAGAACAGCAGGCCCAGCCGGTCGAACTGGGCGGTCCGGCCTGCGGGCATGGCCCAGGCGAAAGCCGCGAAGCCGCTCCAGCAGGCGAGCGCGGCGATCAGGGCCCTACGCGGATTGATGCGCGGATCGATGCGATGGCGCGGTGCGACGGGGCTTTCGGGAGAGGCGTGCATTGGCCTAGGGAACGAGCATGAGTGAAAAGCGTTCCGGCAGCATGAATTCCCCTGTCATCGTCTGGCTGCGGCGCGACTTGCGCCTGTCGGACCAGCCTGCCATCGCCGAGGCCGCCCGCCAAGGCCCTGTCGTTCCGGTCTATGTGCTTGACGACGAGACCCCCAAACATCGCCGCATGGGCGGGGCTTCGCGCTGGTGGCTGCACCATTCGCTGCAAAGCCTCGACGCGGCGCTGCGCGAGAAAGGCTCGCGCCTGATCCTGCGGAAGGGGCACAGCGAGGACGTCCTGAAAGCCGTGGCGGAAGAAGTGGGCGCCCGCTCGGCCCATGCCCTCCATCACTACGAGCCGTGGTGGCGCAATGCCGAGAAGGCGGTCGGCAAAGTGCTCGACCTGAACCTTCACCACGGGAACTATCTGGCGCCGCCGGGATCGGTGCTGAACGGCTCCGGGCGGCCTTACAAGATCTACACGCCGTTCTGGCGGGCGCTGCACGAGCGGTTGCCGCCGATCCCGGCGCACCCGCGTCCGCACCGGATCGAGGCGCCTGCGGAATGGCCGAAGTCCGACGAACTGGCCGACTGGAACCTGCTCCCCAGCAAGCCCGACTGGGCGGGCGGCATGCGCGACATGTGGGTGCCGGGCGAGGAAGGTGCGAAGAAGCGCCTTCATGCTTTCGTCGACGAAGCCTCGGCCTATGAGGCGCAGCGCAACCTGCCGTCGGTCGAGGGCACTTCGTTTCTCTCGCCGCATCTGCACTTCGGCGAGATTTCCCCCTCACAGGTCTGGCATGCCGTGGCGGATGCAGGCGGCTCGGTGGAGACTTTCCTCGGCGAGCTGGGCTGGCGCGACTATGCGCAGAACGTGATCCTGCAGCTGCCGGAATATGGCTCGCGCTCGGCCAAGGAGGACTTTGCGCATCTGCACTGGCGTACGGGGCAGCAGGCCGAGTCGGACCTGAAAGCCTGGCAGCAGGGGCGCACCGGCTATCCGATCGTCGATGCCGGGATGCGCCAGCTCTGGCACACCGGCTGGATGCATAACCGCGTGCGGATGATCGCCGCCAGCTTTCTCATCAAGCACTTGCTGATCGACTGGCGCGAGGGTGAGCAGTGGTTCTGGGACACGCTGGTCGATGCCGACTATGGCTCCAATGCGGTGAACTGGCAGTGGAGCGCAGGCTCGGGCGTGGATGCGCAGATGTTCGTGCGGATCATGGCGCCGCTCACCCAGTCGGAGAAGTTCGACGCGGCGGCCTATATCCGCGAATGGGTGCCGGAACTCGCCGATGTGAGCGACGCCGAGATCCATGATCCCTCGCCGGGGCACCGGCCGCGTGGCTACCCCGCCCGACTGGTCGAACACCGCGCCGGAAGGGAGCGGGCATTGGCCGCCTGGGCTAAGACCAAAGCCAAATGAGCTGCCCGCCTAAGCGATTGCCCGAGGACGATTTACGGATAATATTCGGAGCATGAACGCAGAGGCGCCAGGCAGGGGAGAGGAGCTGGTCGAAGGCGGCCGCTCCATCGGCGTCGGCCCGCAGTGGCTGGCGAAGTTCTGGTCCGGCGGGGTGTCGCGGGTGCTCGATCGCATCGATGCGGGTCTCGACCGTGGCTCGATCGAGACCATATTGCCCGATGGCGAGACCCGGCTGCTCGGCGGACGCGCGCCCGGTTTCGCCGCTACCGTGCATATCCGCAGCTGGCGGGCGCTGCTGCGGCTGGCAACGGCGGGTTCGGTCGGCTGGTATCAGGCCTGGGAAGCGGGCGAGTGGGACAGCCCGGACCCGGTGCCGATCTTCGCCCTGTTCATGGAAAACGCCACGAGCCTCGGCAATGTCGGGCGCGCGCAAGGCCCGTGGCGGGCCATCGCGCGGTTCCTGCACTGGCTGCATCGCAATACGCGTTCGGGCTCCTTGCGGAACATCCATGCCCATTACGACCTCGGCAACGATTTTTACGAACAGTGGCTGGGCGAGACGATGCTCTATTCCAGCGGCATCTTCCCGCGCCCCGACGGCGGCCCCAATGCGCTCAGCCAGTTCGTGACCGAACTCGACGTGGCGCAGTCCAACAAGATCGGCGCCATCGCGCACCGGCTCGCCCTGCCGGAAGCGGGGCGCGTGCTGGAGATCGGTTGCGGCTGGGGCACGCTCTCGGCATTCCTGGCCGAGACCGAAGGCGCGCGGGTCGATGCCATCAGCCTGTCCGACGAACAGCTCGCTTATGCCCGCCATCGCTGGAACGGGCGAGTGGAAGGGGCAGGGGGGCGCGTCGATTTCCTCAAGCAGGATTATCGCGATGTCAGCGGCGCTTACGATGCCATTGCTTCGGTGGAGATGGTGGAAGCGGTCGGGCGCCGGTTCTGGCCCGATTTCCTCGACTGCGTGGCCCGCAATCTCAAGTCCGGCGGCCGGGCGGCGATCCAGTATATCGCCATGCGCAGCGAGATTTTCGAGGCCTATGCCCGCAGCGCGGACTTCATCCAGACCTTCATCTTCCCCGGCGGCCTGCTGATCCACGAGCCGGAATTCCGCCGTCTGGCCGAGGAGCGAGGCCTCTCGTGGGAAGATCGGCACGGGTTCGGGCAGGACTATGCCCGCACGCTCCACGTATGGCGCCGCAATTTCGACGCGGCGGTCAAGGACGGGCGGCTGCCCGCCGGATTCGACGAGCGCTTCGTGCGCCTATGGCGCTTCTACCTGATGTACTGCGAGGGCGGCTTCATGGGCGGCGGAATCGACGTCGCCCAGGTAACGCTGGTGAAGGCGTAAGTTCAGGCTTTCCGGTCGCGCAGTTCGCGGCGCCATCGCTCCAGCACATTGTCGAGGATGATGGGGTTCAGCAACTGCTCGAAGGCGCAGCCGACCAGGCCGTCTTCCCACCAGACCACGCGGGCGGGCAAGGCTTCCATGCCGGGCAGGGTCAGCCAGCAGTAAGTGCCCGGATGGATGCGGCTGATTGCCGTGGCCGAGAAGCCGGAAAGCGAGAGATCGCGCACCGCCGTCTGGAATCCCTTGGTTCCGGAAGCCCGGAAACCGGCGGGAATCGAGATGCGCTGGCGAATCGCGCTGCGGTCTTCCTGCGCGGCGAGTTCGTAGATGTCCCGCGGGGCTTTCGTCATCATTGTCCCGAGACCCCCATTTTTGAAGCCTTCCATGGAAGGGGCGACAGATGCCCCGACCATGGCAGGAAATCAGGAATGGGTTACCACAGGGTTAAAATGCGGAGCCGACGGTTTCGCGGTGCCGGGTTTCGAACGGCTCGCCCAGCAGGGCGACCAGACGCTCGGCCACGACTTCGGGCGGCTTGACCGAGGCCGGGGCCTCGCCCGGATAGGCGCGTGCGCGCATCGCGGTGCGGGTGGCGCCGGGATTGACCACGGCCACGCGCACTTTCGCGGTGTTGCGGGTTTCCTCGGCATAGCAGTCCAGCAACGTGTCGCTGGCGGCCTTGGTGGCGGCATAGGCGCCCCAGAACGCGCGGGGCTTTTCCGCGACGCTGCTGCTGAGGCCGATCACCCGGGCATCGTCGCTCTTGCGCAGCAGACCGTCGAAATTGGCGATCAAGGCCTGCGTCGCGAGGACGTTGGTGGTGAGCGCCTTGTTGAAGGCGCGCTGGTCGATATCGGCCACGCTCGTCAGTTCGGGCAGGACCGCCGCGTTGACGACGAGAATGTCCAGCTTGCCCCAGCGCTGCGAGACGGCGGTGGCGAGGCGGGCGATACCGTCCGGCTCGACCAGATCGACCGGAGCGATCGTCGCCGAGCCGCCCGACTGGTAGATCCGGTCCTCGATCGCTTCGAGCGCCTTGGTGTCGCGCCCGGTCAGCAGCACATGCGCCCCGGCTTCCGCAAGGGCGACGGCGGTGGCCGCGCCGATGCCCCGGCTGGAGCCGGTTACGAGCGCGACCTGACCTTCGAACGGCTTCCCGCCTGCATTCTCGCTCACGCCGCGTCGCGCTCCCCGGCGAAACGGTCGGTAAAGTCGGTCAGCTTGGTAGGGTATTCGCCCGAGAAGCAGGCATCGCAGAACTGCGGGCGCTTCTTGTTGCGCTTTTCCTCGCCGACCGCGCGGTAGAGACCGTCGATCGAGACGAAGGCGAGGCTGTCGGCCTTGATGAAGTCCGCCATGGCGGCGATGTCCATGTTGGCGGCCAGCAGCTTCGAGCGCTCGGGGGTGTCGACGCCGTAGAAGCACGAATGCTCGGTCGGCGGGCTGGCGATGCGCATGTGCACTTCGGCGGCACCCGCGTCGCGCATCATCTCGACGATCTTCATCGAGGTGGTGCCGCGCACGATCGAATCGTCGATCAGGATGATGCGCTTGCCTTCGACGATGGCGCGGTTGGCGTTGTGCTTGCGCTTCACGTCCGCGTGGCGGGCCGCGTCACCCGGCTGGATGAAGGTGCGGCCGACATAGTGCGAGCGGATGATGCCGAGTTCGAAGGGAATGCCGGATTGCTGGGCATAGCCGATGGCGGCAGGCACGCCGCTGTCCGGAACCGGGATCACCACGTCGGCAAGGGCCGGCGCTTCCTTGGCCAGTTCCATGCCGATCTGCTTGCGCACGCCGTAGACCGAAAGGCCGTCCATCACCGAGTCGGGTCGGCTGAAGTAGACGTGCTCGAAGATGCAGGGGCGCGGGGCCGGATTGCCGAAGGGGCGGTGGCTGGAAATCGTGCCCTTGTGGTCGACCTGGACCAGTTCGCCCGGCTCGATCGAGCGGATGAACTCGGCGCCGATCACGTCGAAGGCCACGGTTTCCGAGGCGAAGACGGTGGCGTCGCCGATGCGGCCCATGACCAGCGGGCGGATGCCCAGCGGATCGCGGCAGGCGATCATGCCTTCCGCAGTCATGCAGATCAGCGAATAGGCGCCTTCCACCATGCGCAGCGCATCGACGAAACGGTCGAGCAGCGTGGGGTAGCGGCTGGTGGCGACGAGGTGGATGATCACCTCGGTGTCGGAGGTCGACTGGAAGATCGACCCCTTCGACACGAGATCGCGCTTCAGCGTCATCGCGTTGGAAATGTTGCCGTTGTGGGCGATCGAGAAGCCGCCCGCAGCCAGATCGGCGAAGAGCGGCTGCACGTTGCGCAGGCCCGATCCGCCGGTCGTCGCATAGCGGACGTGGCCCGAGGCCATGGTGCCCGGCAGAGTGTCCAGCTCACGCTGGGAGAACACCTGCGCCACATGGCCGAGGCCGCGATGGGAGTGGAACTCCTCGCCGCTGAAGCTGGTGATGCCCACGGCCTCCTGGCCGCGATGCTGAAGGGAATGAAGCCCGGCCGCAGCGATATTCGCTGCGTCCTTGGAGCCGATTACGCCGAAAACGCCGCACTCTTCGCGCAGCTTGTCCCCGTCGGCGTCTCGAAAGGGATGTGTCATGTTCATGGATGTCGTCCGGGCTGCCGTCGCGCCAAATCGCCCGCGCATTTGGAGCGAGTTGGCTCCAAATGCAAGGCCCAGCAGCGAAACGCCCGAGAGTCCAAGCGGGGCGAGGGCTTGCGCGCCTTCGATGACGGCCTGATGACGATGCTCAGGGAGCCGAATCGCCAGCGCGGCGTTTGAGCAGCTTCGTTATGCTTCCATTCCGGACGCGCCTGTTCATCCTGCCGACACGCGGAACGCCCCATCAGCTTGCCAGCTTTCCGACATGTGCTTAATGCCGGGCTTACCTGCCCGATCTCAGACGGACCCGTCGCTTGATCCTATCCCCTTTCGAATGGACCATCGCCAAGCGCTATATGCTGCCCGGAAAGGGCGAGCGCTTCATTGCCCTCGTCGCCGGTATCAGCCTGGTCGCGGTCATGCTGGGCGTCGCCGCGCTGGTGATCGTCATGAGCGTGATGAACGGCTTCCGCGCCGAACTGTTCGACAAGATCGTCGGGCTCAACGGCCATGCCATCATCCAGGCTTATGGTGGCCGTCTCGACGACTGGCAGAGCGTGCTGAAGGACGTTCGCGCGACGCCGGGCGTGACCCACGCCTCGCCGCTGATCGAACAGCCGCTGGTGACGACCTTCAACGGCCGTGTCGAGGGCGTCCTTGTCCGGGGCAATACCGATGACGACCTCGCGCGCCTGCGCGAGAAGGTGAAGGCGGGCAATCTCGGTGAACTCAAGCCGGGCAGCGATAATGTCGCAATCGGGTCGCAGCTCGCCCAGAACCTCGGCGCGCAAGTGGGCGATACGATCACGGTGATGAACCCGCTCGGTCGCTCGACGCCTTTCGGCACGGTGCCGCGCCAGATCGCCTATCGCGTCGCCGCCATCTTCGAGATCGGCATCTACGACTACGACAAGGCCTATGTGGTCATGCCGCTCAAGGACGCGCAGACGCTCATGCTGACCGGCGACACCATCGGCATGATCGAAGTGACGACCACCAACCCCGACAAGGTCGGCGAAATCCTCGCGCCTCTCGAACGCCAGCTCAAGGGGCGGGCGATCGTCACCGACTGGAAGACCATCAACGCCTCGCTGTTCGAGGCACTGGCGGTCGAGCGGGTGGCGATGTTCGTGGTGCTTTCGATCATCGTGCTGGTGGCGGTGTTCAACATCCTCTCCTCGCTGATCATGCTGGTGCGCGCCAAGACCCGCGACATCGCGATCCTGCGTACGATGGGCGCGACCCGGCGCTCGCTGCTCAAGGTCTTCGTGACGACCGGCTTCTGCATCGGCGCGCTCGGCACCGTGGCCGGGGTGCTGCTGGGCATGGTGTTCCTCTATTTCCGCCAGCCCATCGTCCATTTCGTGGAGATCGTGACCGGCCAGAACCTCTGGGATCCCTCGATCCGTTTCCTGACCGAGCTGCCCTCGCGGCCCGATCCGGTGGAGATCGCGGTGATCTGCGTGATGGCCCTGATCTTCAGCTTCCTCGCCACGCTCTACCCCGCCTTCAAGGCGGCGAGCACCGATCCCGTGCAGGTGCTGCGCTATGAATGATCCTGTTGTTCGCCTCGACAAGCTGACCCGCAGCTTCGAGCAGGGCGGTGTCCGCATCGACGTGCTGCGCGGCGTCGATCTCAATGTCCAGCCCGGAGAGATCGTCGCGCTGCTGGGGCCTTCGGGTTCGGGCAAGTCGACGATGCTCCAGGCCATCGGTCTTCTCGAAGGCGGCTTCGGCGGTCGGATCGAGATTGCCGGGATCGACGCCTCGAAGCTCGGCAAGGACCGCCGCGCGGCGGTGCGGCGCGACCACATCGGCTTCGTCTACCAGTTCCACCACCTCCTGCCCGACTTCAACGCGATCGAGAACGTGGTCCTGCCGCAGCTCATCACCGGCAAGTCGCGCGAGGAATGCGAGGCACGGGCGACCGAGCTGCTCGGCGCGCTCGGCCTCGGCCAGCGGCTCGATCATCGCCCGAGCAAGCTGTCCGGCGGCGAGCAGCAGCGCGTGGCGGTGGCCCGCGCTCTGGCCAACAAGCCGCGGCTGGTGCTGGCCGACGAACCGACCGGCAACCTCGATGAGAAAACTGCCGACAAGGTCTTCGCCCAGTTCCTCGAACTGGTGCGCGGGCAGGGCAGTGCCGCGCTCGTGGCTACCCATAACGAGCGTCTGGCTGCGGCGATGGACCGCGTGGTAAGACTGCACGACGGGGTGCTGACCTGATGTTCATCGAAGGAACATCCTGCGTGGTCTAAGCGTTTTAGCCCTAGAGGCAAGACGCGCGAAAGGAGCGTTTTATGAGCGACTTTCCCACTACCATCCAAGGCCATCCGGCGGGCGAAGGCCCCGGCTGGAACGACAGTGCCGAACTGCACAAGACGGCCGACGGTGGGGGTGTATTCAACGTATTCAAGGCCATTCGCAGAGATACGGTGGCCAACCTGATCCGCTACGTCATGCACTTGCCCGAAGCGGATCAGGGCAACTATTCCGTTCAGAAGGACGGTGACAGGCTATTGGAAATCGGGGATATACGCCGTCTTTATCGAAGGACGGATTTCCCCCATGGCGTCACCGGCTGACCCTCGCACGATCGCGGATTTCGAAGCGCAACTGCCCGGCGGCGAGGCGATAAGTCTCGCCGAGCGGCTCGGCAAAGTCCTCCTGATCGTCAATACCGCCAGCAAATGCGGCTTCACCCCGCAATATGCCGGGCTGGAGGACCTCTGGCGCAAGTACCGCAATCGCGGCTTCGAGGTCATCGCTTTCCCCTGCAACCAGTTCGGCGCGCAGGAGCCGGGTTCGGCTGACGAGATCGCCTCGTTCTGCGAGGTGAATTTCGGCCTTTCGTTCCCGCTCATGGGCAAGATAGACGTGAACGGCGATGATGCCGCGCCGCTCTGGACCTGGCTCAAGCGCGAGGCGCCCGGCCTGCTCGGCAGCAAGTCGATCAAGTGGAACTTCACCAAGTTCCTGATCGGCCGCGATGGCAAGGTCGTGCGCCGTTATGCCCCGACCGACAAGCCCGAGCGGTTGGAGAAGGACATCGAGGCGCTGCTCTAGGGACTGAGGCAGCGCCTCGCCCTTTCAGTAGAACGCGCCGTAGATGACGTCGACGACGCGGCGGCTTCGCCGATTCACCAGCAGGAGATCGGGACCGTAACGGACCCAATAGTAACCTGCGGGCGGCGGGCCGACGCCGATCATGCCGTAATCCTGGAACAGGTAGGTCGATGACAGGAAGATCGCCGGCAGCATCATGTTGATCGACCAGCGGCGATACTTGTAGCCGTGCGGGTAGCGGTAGGCCGGAGCGCGCATTGGGCGGAACGTGCTAGGCTTGCCCGCGCCGGGACGATGCGGGCGGCTGACGACGGGCGGGCGCTGATGGCCTGGCTGGCCCGGACGGTTGGCTCCCGGCTGACCGGGGCGGTAGCCGCCCTGCGGCGGCCGGTGGTCATTGCCCTCGCCGGGGCGGCCCGGCTGACCGTGGTCGCCGCCGGGCCTGGTGGGTTGAGGCTGGGGAACCGGCTGCGGCGCGGGCTGGGGCCGGTTGCTGCCCGGATTGGTCGGTCTTCCCCCGCCCGGTTGACCACCGGGCTGACCGGGACGATTGGCGCCGCCGCTGCCTCCACCGCCGGGCGGTCTCGCGCTCTGGCCGTGCGACCCATCGGGCCGGTTTTGCTGCGCCATGGCGGCGAACTCCAAGGGCAGGATGCCTTCGGGTGCCAGCAGGAGAGGGACGAAAGCGAGATAGGCGAACTTCATTCACGCGTCTCCGGAAATGCCATCTGGGCAAAAGACGAAAGCGCCGGGACCGGCGCGGCATGTGCATGAATTCCAAGAGTTCTTGAAGAAGCCGGAACGGAATGTCCGGCAAGGACAGGAACATGCGCGACCATGAGCCGAATTCCTGTCGTTATCAAGGCGCTCTTTGGGGGAGGGCATGGCGGAGTGTGGCAACCTCAATCTGCGCCATTTTGGAGGCACGAGTTGCCCTATCCCCCGGCTTATCCCCAGACCCGCCTTGATCGGGCATGGGGGCAATGCCTAAATTCCGCCGATGGCCCACGCACCTTTCGTACCGCTCCGCATCTTCTCCAGTTTCACGATGCTGGACGGCGCGATCGACCCCAAGGCTGCGGCCAAGCTCGCCAAGGAGCGCAATTTCCCCGCCGCCGCCATCTGCGACCGCAACGGTCTCTACGGCGCACCGACTTATGCCCAGGCCTGCAAGGGTGCCGGGGTGCAGCCGATCGTCGGCACTTTCCTCGCGGTCGCCCGACCCGGTGCGGTGAAGCAGGGACAGGACCGCCCGATCGACTGGCTGGCCCTCTTCGCCCAGAACGAGGCGGGCTGGCTCAACTTGTGCAATCTCGTCAGCCGCGCGCATCTTGATCGGCCGCTTCATCTCGAAGCCCATGTCGAACTGGACGACTTGCGCGGCCATACCGACGGTCTGATCTGCCTGACCGGCGGCGGCGAAGGCGCTCTCGCCCGGCTCTACGCGGCGGACCGGGTGGAGGCCGCCGAAAGCTATTGTGACAATTTGCAGGCGCTGTTCGGCAACCGCCTCTATATCGAGATCGCCCGCACCGGCGACGAGGCCGAGGACGGCAGCGAGGAAGACCTCATCGCGCTCGCCTATGCCCGCGACATTCCGCTCGTCGGCACCAATCCCGCGCAGTATGCCGAGGCGAAGTTCCACGCCGCGCATGACGCCATGCTCTGCATCGCCAATTCGACCCAGGTCGATGCCGCCGACCGCCCGCGTTCCTCGCCGGAGCGCTGGGTCAAGCCGGTCGAGACGATGCAGGAAATGTTCGCGGATCTGCCCGAGGCGCTGGCGAACACGCTCGTCGTTGCGCAGCGCTGCGCCTATATGCCGCCGCGCCGCAAGCCGCTGCTGCCCAGCCTTGCGGGCGACCTTGAGGGCGAGGCGCGGATGCTGGCGGACAATTCGCGCGCGGGTCTGGCCCAGCGGCTGGCGCCCTACTGGCCGGAGGTCACCGAAGCCGAACTCGACGCCGCCATGGCGCTTCAGGGCGACGAGCGCGAGGCTGCCTACCGGGAACTCGCCGAACGCGGCGTGACCGAGGATTTCCTCGACTATGCCAAGCGCCTCGATTTCGAAGTGCAGATCATCGTCGGCATGGGCTTCCCCGGCTACTTCCTGATCGTGGCGGACTTCATCAAGTGGGCCAAGGACAACGACATTCCGGTAGGGCCGGGCCGTGGTTCGGGCGCAGGTTCGCTGGTCGCCTGGGCGCTGACCGTGACCGACCTCGATCCCCTCAAGCTGGGCCTGCTGTTCGAACGCTTCCTGAACCCGGAACGCGTCTCGATGCCGGACTTCGACATCGACTTCTGCGAAACCCGGCGCGGCGAGGTGATCCGCTACGTCCAGAGCAAGTACGGGCACGATCACGTGGCCCAGATCATCACCTTCGGCAAGATGAAGGCCCGCGCGGTGCTGCGCGACTGCGGCCGCATCCTGCAGATGAGCTATGGCCGGGTCGACAGCCTCTGCAAGATGGTGCCTAACCATCCGACCGACCCCTGGACCCTGACCGAGGCGCTACACGGCCGCAAGCAGCACGGCGTGACCAAGGACCCGCCGGTCGCCGAATTCCGCCGCGAATACGATGTCGATCACGAGGTGAAGCGCCTCGTGGACCTTGCCGTGCAGCTGGAAGGCCTGCCGCGCAACTCGTCCACCCACGCTGCGGGCGTGGTCATCGGCGATCGCCCGCTGGCGCAGCTGGTGCCGCTCTACCGCGATCCGCGCTCCGACATGCCGGTGACGCAGTTCGACATGAAGTCGGTGGAAGACACCGGCCTCGTGAAGTTCGACTTCCTCGGCCTCAAGACTCTCTCGGTGCTGAAAAAGGCCTGCGACCTCCTGGAACGGCGCGGTATCTCGATCAATCTCTCGACCCTGGCCTGGGATGATGCGGCGGTCTACGAGTTGCTGAAGCGCGGCGATACGGTCGGCGTGTTCCAGCTCGAATCGGAAGGCATGCGCCGAACGCTGGCGGCGGTGAAGCCGACCAATTTCGGCGACATCATCGCGCTCGTCTCGCTCTACCGTCCCGGCCCGATGGACAACATTCCGCTGTTCGGCCGCCGCAAGAACGGGCTGGAATCGATCGAGTATCCGCATGAGAAGCTCTCGGGCATTCTGAGCGAGACTTACGGGATCTTCGTCTATCAGGAACAGGTCATGCAGGCCGCCCAGATTCTGGCGGGCTATTCGCTGGGCGACGCTGACCTTCTCCGCCGCGCCATGGGCAAGAAGGTCCAGGCGGAAATGGACAAGCAGCGCCAGCGCTTCGTCGATGGCTGCAAGGAAGTTTCGAACATCGAAGCGGCCAAGGCCAACGAACTGTTCGACTTGATCGACAAGTTCGCGGGCTACGGCTTCAACAAGTCGCACGCTGCCGCTTACGCACTGCTCGCCTATCACACGGCCTGGTTCAAGGCGCACTATCCGCACGAATTCTATGCCGCATCGATGTGCTTCGACATGCACCAGTCGGAAAAGTTGGCGATCTTCGTGGACGATGCCCGCCGCAACGGCATCCAGCTCGCCGCGCCGGACATCAACATGTCGGAAGCCGAGTTCTGTGTGGAGGAAACGCCGGACAGCCATGCCGTGCGTTATGCGCTGGCGGGTATCCGTAACGTCGGCGAAAAGGCGATGGAGGCGCTCGTCGCCGAGCGCGAGGCGAACGGCAAGTTCGTCAGCCTCGACGACGTGTTCCGCCGCACCCCGGCCGGGTCGATGAACCGCCGCCAGCTCGAAAGCCTTGCTGCGGCAGGCGGTTTCGATGGACTGGAGCCGAATCGCGCCAAAGTCCTCGCCAATGCCGACACGCTACTGGCCGAGGCCGACCGTTCCTCGCGCGAGCGCAATTCGGACCAGAACAGCCTGTTCGGCGGCGACGATCATGTCGAGCAGGGCCTGCGCCTCGTCGAGGCCGAACCCTGGAACCGCACCGACCAGATGGCGAAGGAGCGCGAGACTTTCGGCTTCTACTTCGCGGCCCACCCGGTCGAACAATATCGCGCGGTGGCCTCGGCCAACGGCGCGCGGACATATTCCAGCCTTATGACCGGCGGCGGGGCCGGGCGGACCGGTGCGGTCATGGCGGCCATGGTCGAGAACGTCCAGAAGCGGAAGACCAAGCGCGGCAAGGACTTCGTCATGGCCGACTTTTCGGACCAGTCGGGCAACTTCTCCGCCTCCTGCTTCGAGGAAAGCATGGTCGAGAACTTCGTGCGCTGGTCGAAGGAGGGCGCCTGCGTGCTGCTCACCGTCGAACTGGACAGCCCCAGTCCCGACGAACCGCCGCGTGTGACGGTGCGCGGGGCAAGGCCGCTGAACGAAGTGAAGGCCGATGCGCGCATGCTGCTGACGCTCGACATCGACCGGGTCGATGCGGTGCAGGAACTGGCGATGCTGATGCGCGCCGGAGCGCCGGGCTGCGGCGAAGTGGTGGCGACGCTCGATCTCGGGGAAGGGCGCAAGCAGAAAGTCCGGCTGGGCCGCGACTTCGCGCTCGACGGCGATTTCGCGGAGCATCTGGCCAGCGTGGCGGGAATTTCCAATGTGTCGCTGATTGCGCGGCGCGGTCCCGAAGGCCTGCGCCGCGCCGCCTGATCGGGTGGAACGGCTTAGTTGCCCTGATCGTCCTTGAGATTGTTCGAGGCGTCCTGTGCGGCATCGCCTACTTTGTCGGCTGCATTGCCGACGCTCTGGGCGGCGCCGGCAATGGCGTCGTCCTTTGCCGTCTCGCTCTTCGTCCCTTGACTGAACAGATAGATCCCGCCTGCTACCAGGATCAGCAGAATCAGCGCCATGATGATTCCGGTCGCGCCGCCCGATGATCCGCGTTCGCGAATGATCGTGGTCGTCGTCGTGGGGGCTTCCGGGGCGCGCTCTACTTTCGCGGGTTCATCGGTCATGCCGTCCTCCTGTCCTGTTTTCGTCGTTGGGCAGGGAAACGCCTGAGCGAGCTTTCGGTTTCTGGCGGCTAGAGCAGCGAGAGTTGGCCATCCAGCGAGGGCCTGCGGAAACCGGAGCCATCGAGGACATGGGCGGGACGGGCAAATCCCATGCGCGTCATGGCCAGTCGGAAGCGGTGCCGGAACAGGTCTGCCCAGACGCCTTGCGGGCGCATCCGGGTGAAGAAGTTCGGATCGTTATCCTTGCCCCCGCGCATCGACTGGATGGTCGCCATGACTTTGCCCGCGCGGTCGGGAAAGTGAGCCTCCAGCCATTCGTGGAACAGCGGTGCGACCTCGTGGGGCAGGCGGATCATGATCCAGGTGGCATGATGAATGCCCTGATCCAGCGCGGCCTTGAGGATTTCCTCCAGATACTGGTCTGTGATCGAGGGAATGACCGGCGCGATCGAGACATGGGCGGGTACGCCTGCCGCTGCCAGCCTGCCGAGCGCCGTAATGCGCTTGGCAGGCGCCGCCGCGCGCGGTTCCAGCAGGCGTGATAGGCCGGGGTCCATGCTCGTCACCGATATGGCCACGGATATGAGTCGGAACCGGGCCATTTCCGCGATCAGGTCAAGGTCGTGCAGGACCCGGTCGGACTTCGTGGTGATCGAGACCGGGTGGCGCGTTTCCAGGCAGAGTTCCAGCACGCTGCGGGTGATTCGATAGCGTCCCTCGATCGGCTGGTACGGGTCGGTATTGGTGCCCATGGCGATGGGGGCAGGACGATAGCTCGGTTTGGCGAGCGCCGCGCGCAGCAGCCGCGCCGCATCGGGCTTGGCGAAGAGATTCGTCTCGAAGTCCAGGCCGGGCGAGAGGTCGTGATAGGCATGGGTAGGCCGTGCGAAGCAATAGATGCAGCCGTGCTCACATCCCACATACGGATTCACACTTCGGTCAAACGGGATGTCTGGGCTTGAATTAAAAGACAAAATGGAGCGCGGGGAGAGTTCGGTTACGGTCGTTCTGACCTTGCCCTGCGGGCCGTCAATGGCTTCCTGATCGTCGAGCCAGTCCCCGTCAGCTTCGCGCTGCGGCAGATTGAAACGGCGGCTGGCCTGATTAGTCGGTGCCCCGCGTCCTGAGATCGGTGCCTTCATGTCAGCCTCGGAGCCTGCGCGTCAAATTCGACCAGTCCTGCTGGCTCGCCATCCAAAGCGGGCGGTCAGGCAAGCTAGGGGTGGGACGGATCGTGTCGGGGCGTCCTTTGCACTTCGAACAGCGGAGGTGCAGGTGTGCGATAGCGGTCGCAGTGTTCCAAGCGTGGCAGAGGAACCAGCGGTAGACCTTCGCCGCGTCGAGGACGCCACGGTGGCGGCATTTCCCACATACGACTTCGAGATTGGCGTCTCGCTTCGGGAAGTCCTCGAGGTGTTTGAAGCTGATGTTCGCTCCCACGTCACGGGAACAGCTTGAGCTGATCCGGGTCTGGAATACCCGGATAGCCATTAAGCCGCTCTACGATGCTCTGAGCGAGTTCGGCTGCTGCCCTCTCACGCATACGTTCGTCGGGCATTGTGATGCCAACCCGTGCCCACGCAGGGGCAGTTAGGATTGCCTCGGATAACTGCTGGGGGTCGATTCGTTCCATGCCCTGAGTATGTGGAAATGAGAACAAAATGGCAACATAGATATCATGGGGAAGCCCGGCAGAAGCCTGCCGGGCCATCCTTTCGCGGTTATCGGGGTTCAGTTCCGACCAGGGCCGCTTTGACCCTGTTTACGAGGTTTCGGATTTCGCCGCGCTCGTGTCCGCAAGCGGCCTCCCACTGATAGATGCGGTCTTCATGAAGGATATGCATCGCGGCAAAGATGCGAGCTTGTAGGTCCAACTCCTGCTCGGTTTTCTCGGCAAAGTCGCGCGCGGTGTCGAGGACCAGATTGTCGATGTAAGCCTGATCGATGATCGCAGGCTTCACGCGGATTTTGTCAGCAGCCACTTCGAACAATGACCCATCGCCATCACGTGTCTCGGGCATGATGTTGCCCTTCGTCGAAATGCGACCTTCCTCCATTGCCTTTGCGTAACGCTCATTTAACGCCTGCTCTTCAGCAGGCGTCCCGAACTTGATGGCAACTTCTTCACCGCCTTCGTTGTCACCATCATCTTCGTCGAACAGTGCGTCAATCTCGGCCCTCAGTGTCTCGTCTGAAACACGGCGAGTTTCAGCTTCCTTCTGGCGCACGGCAAAGGTGTCAGCCTTTGAAATTACGCGATGGGATTCCTCGTTCAGGACCTCCACGCCGAAGCTACCGTCACTGAAGCCATAAACCACGACACCAATACCGTCTGTGACATTGCATCGGCTCGTCAATGCAACAGGTTGACGTTGAGGATGAGGGCTGTTGGTGGCGATCCGGGCGTCTAGGTCAGGCTTCATCTGTTCTACAGATGTCATGATGTGCTTGAGCACCTTATAATCGTATCGTGTCATTTCGTCTCCAATTCTGTCGTTGGGTTCCGTCTAATTATCACTCGGACAGAAGCTGTCCGTAGGGCGTCAGGTCGGCCTTCTCGGCACGTCCACCAATCTGCTCATTGCACCTGCGGATGATCGCTTCGGCATCCGTCTCAGGCCACTCGAACAAGCCGTCCTCGCTGGTGACGACAGGCTTTTCCAAGTGCAGGGCGGCTGGTGCGCTCCTTGCCTCAAAGCGGCGAGGGTCCATGCTCTGGTAAAGGTGCTGCGTCTCCTTGATCTTGCCGCGTGGTGCGATCACGGCACCATCTGCGACATACTGCGAGCAACGCCCGTCAACATGGATCAGGTGGGTAGGGGCCATATTGCCCTCTGCGGCATTGTAGACGCCGAGTTCCTCACTCAGGACGGCAGCTAGTCGTGCATACTGATCGGCATTCACGCTCTCGGTGAGAGGGAACACGACTGTTATGGATGGCTCACCTTTGCGGCTCAAGCTGTCCATGATGATGTGCGCGTAGCCGAGGTCAGTAGCCTTGGTGTGCAGGGCCAGGGCAATCTCTGCCCCGTTATCCTTGGTGCGGTATTCGAGGACAATGGCGGTCGCGGCCTGCCAATACTCCTTCGTGTTGTTCGTTGCTTTCGTGCCGCGCCATTCGCTGAAACTCCATGCAACAGGTTCGCCAGCATGGTTTGCCATCTGCCTAATCAGGCCAGTCATGTAACTCTGGATGCCTGCGCAGTTGTATCCTGCGTTAGGATCGAGACAAGCCTTGTAGGTATCGGCGTAGCTGTATGAGCGTGGGTTTGCGTAGAAGCGGGTAATCGAAATCGAAATCATCTGTCATTCTCCGGTCAAGAGTTGCGACAGCTTTTTCTGCTGTCCGATTAATTATCACGGAAACCCTCAGAACGCCCTAAAAGGGTCAAAACGGGCCAAAAGGGCCAAAGCTGGGGAGAGTGACTAATCCGTTCCAGCAATCGGGGCAGAACCCGTGCTCGATAACTACAAGATGGAAAAATGGATCAAGGTCGCCCGCACCTATATCGGGCTTAAGGAATATCCCGGCACTGCCAACAACCCGACGATCATGGGATGGGCAAAAAGCCTCGGCACAAAAATCCTCGGAATTGCCTACGGCGCAGATAGCGTTCCGTGGTGCGGTCTCTTCGTCGCGCATTGCATCAAGGAAGCTGGTCTAACGCCCGTCAGCATCGCTGTTAGGGCCAGTGCTTGGGAGAAGTGGGGTCAGCCCTGCAAACCCACTTCCGGCGCTGTCGTGGTGTTCACCCGTAGCGGTGGCGGACATGTGGGTTTCCTCGTCGGAGAGAACGAGGCGAACTATCGTGTTCTGGGTGGCAACCAGAGCGATGCCGTCAATGAGACGTGGATCGCGAAGTCGCGTTGCTCTGCCATTCGTTGGCCTGCCGGTATGACGCCACCAACGACGCCATTGCCGAAGCTAACTGTCGGCGGTGCAGTATCCAAGAATGAAGCCTGACCTGTTCAGAGCTAAGTAAGAGGGCAGGTGCTCATCCGGGCTGCTCAACCTGTCCAACACAGAACCCCGCGCAGCTATCAGCTGTGTGGGGTTCATCACTATTAGCTTCGGACAGGTATCCCGCACAAAAAAATGCAGGTATGTGAAATTAGTTCTTGACGCCAGGAAAATCCCTGATAGAAGGGCGTCATCAGAAACGATGACTGGCTGACAAGTCATCGTGCGGTTCACTCCTCCGAGGCTACGGCTTTTAGCTTTAGTCTCGCCATTGCGACCGAAGGGTCTAGGGCAAGCTAGTCTTGCTAGTGCGATGGAGCGGTACTCGTATGGTTGTTGTAACTCTAGGGTTACGTTCGACCTCCGCGCTAAGGCCAAAAAGACCTTAGCAATTCGCGTTCTGATCGCGGCACTGTCGTTGTCCAGTTTGGGCAACGGCTTCGGTCAAAACCCATGGTGGGTTTTGGCTATCTTCCTCGCCCAAGTGGCGTGGTAGGTGTGCCGCGTACATTCGAGTACCAAAGCTACCTCCACACGACTTGGGTTTGCCAACGAAAGGGCAAACTCAAATGACGACTATCTCTACCAACCTCGACACCCTCCAGATCACTGCTCAGGCTGACGCAATCGGTCACGACATTGCTCAGCAGCAGGCAATCTATGCCAAGGCTCGCAGTCGCAAAGCACTTGCTGGAATGGTGGTCGGCACGTTCCGCGTCTCCCTGAGCCACATGCGCAGCACGTCCATTGAAGCGCAAAATCTGGTGTTCTCGCGGCATCAGGTGAACATGGGTGCCGACGCCAACCGTTTCTCGCCTTACATCGCATCCAGCTGGGGCGAAGTTGACCCTAAGGGCAAGGCGGCTAACGACCTCGACGGCAACCCGCATCCAAAGTGGGTGTCGGACAAGGCCATGGCTCGCTACTTCCACACCATGGAAAGCCTCGTTGAAGCGGGCTTCGACGAAAATAGCAGCTTTGAGGAAATGGTTCAGTGGATCATGGACCAGGGCGGTGCGCAGACTGTCGCCAATAAGCGCCAGAAGTCTCTTAGTGAAAAGGCTGAGCCGAACGAGGAATCCGTTCCTCAGTTCGACGCGATCCTTGACGAGGCATTCGCCAGCCAGAGCGCCGTCCAGCTTCCCAGCAAGGTCGAACTCCCCAAACTCCTACCCGGCCAGACGATGATCTGTATCGTTCGGAACGACGGTAAGGATACGTCTTACCTGCCGCTCCCGAACGCAGATACCTCTGTCATCGCCGAAATGTCAGCATATCGTTCGACGGGCATGGACAATGCCTCAACGGCGGCGCTGTTCTGGCATCAGGTGGCGACGGTGGCTCCCGCTATCATCCCTGATCTGGCAAAAAGCGAAGAGCCGGTGGAGCCGCTTGCGCCTACCGATAAGGCGAACGCCTCCACTCCTATGAAGGCGGCGAACGCCATCTACATGCTCGATGGGAGCACTCTGTCGGTGGCTAACGGGCGGATGGATGACACTCGAATTCTGACCATCGAGCCGCATGACGATGTTGATACGGAGGCGAACTCTAGGGTCGTGCGTTTCCTCGACAAGCGTACCCGGAACACCATGTTCCCTCGCTTTGCCAAGCCCTCGGTTTGTGCGGGCTTCGGGAAGGAGGGAGCGATTAAGTCCTCCAAGGTCAATGATCGTCTGCGGCTTAGCTTCAAGCACAAGCAGTCCGGCATGAATGGCCAACTGTTGTTCCCTGAGATTTCTCTCTTGGGCAGCAACTGGACCCAGTGAACCGCACCGGGATTGCCGGAGGCCCTAACTCCTGAGAGTGAGGGTCTACGATGAGCAAGACGACGAACAAGTTTGCCCCTGAGGTTCGGCAGCGGGCGATCCGGATGGTACTGGATCACGAGGG
>Ga0209050_1000928_pt1 | contig 38478 bp, 29 predicted proteins | sample Araplavi_mTSA_r2_FD_184276 | JGI IMG/M metagenome (GOLD analysis project Ga0209050, IMG submission 184276) | Arabidopsis root microbial communities from North Carolina, USA - plate scrape MF_Cvi_mTSA_r2 (SPAdes) (version 2) | ecosystem: Host-associated > Plants > Roots > Endosphere | place: USA... | reverse complement strand
ACGGCCTTCTGGACGTCAGCGGCGCTGGAGCCGGTGATGGTGACGCTGGTCTTTTCGACCGCGGCGCTGGTGCCGCTGACGCTGCCCACGGCCTTGGTGATGCCGTCGGTGCATTTCTTGCAGCAGTTATGCACGCCCGAGAGCGTGACTTTCGATTCGGCCAGCGCGGTGGAAGCGAGGGCGAGGAGGATGAGAGCAAACGAATGGAGCTTCATGCAGTGGGTTGGATAGTTGATTGGTTGGGGGATTAATCCGGATGTTGGCCGGGGCGAAGGAACTTTCTCAACCACCGGAACGGGTTGGGCTGGGGTAGCGATTTTAGAACGCGCCCTTCACCTGATCCCACCAGCCGGTCTCACCCTTTTTGGCGGGCGCTTTGGCCTTGGTGGGTTTTGCCGCCGCCGGTTTCGCTGCGGCCGGCTTGGCGGGTGCGGGTTTGCCTCCGCCGTTCGGGATGGCGAGGACCTGGCCGACGATCAGCTTGCGCTCGTCGCGGATTTCATTGGCCGCGCGCAGGTCGGCGGTGCTGACTTTGTACTTCGCGGCGATGGAGCCGAGCGTGTCGCCTTTTTCCACCACATGAGCGCGCTGGTAGTGGCCGCCTTTCTTGGGCGCCGGGGCTGCGGGCTTGGGTTGCGGCTTGGCTGCCGGAGCAGGAGCGGGTTTGGCGGCGGTGGCCGGCTTCGGAGCGGGCTCCGGGGTGAAAGGCTTGCCGGGGGTGTAGCCTTTCAGCGCGGGGTCGATCTCGACGATCTTGTCGGCGAGCTTGCGGTCGGCGGCTTCGTACGCGGCGCGGACTTTCGGGTCGCGCTGGGCGATGCGTTTGACCTGGTCGTATTCACGGGCCAGGTCCGCACTGGAGGGCGCAGCAAAGGAAGTCGAAACGAGCGGGAGAGAGACGAGGGAAAGCGTGAGGAGGAGAGGATTTCGCATCGCGGCTCCTGCTACCGGGAGAGCCGTCGTCCGGCAAGCGCTTCCCGAACGAAACTATTGGGCCGGCTTGGGCGCCGCCGGGGTGGGTTTGGCGTCCAGATTGGCGGCGAGGGCGGCGGAGGTGATGGGGACGGTGGCGCCTTCGGCGGGGACTTCGAGGTGGGCGGACCAAAGGATGCCGTTGGTCACGAGGCGGCGCTGGCTTTCGGCGATCCAGTTTTTGTGCAGGTCACAACCGGTAAAAGCGAAGCTGCGGCCGCCGCGCGGGCGTTCGTAGGCCCAGGCGATGACTTCGGGGCGGCCGTTGTGGGCCTGCGCGTCGGGCGTGGTGCGGCTTTTGTCGGGGACGGCGCCGGAGAGCAGGGGAGTCGCGCCGGGGGCGAAGTGGAGATTAAAAAGCCAGCCGTCGAAGGGGGCGGAGAAGGTGGTCACGCCGCGGGTGACGGGGTGCTGGGGAAATTCGTTGAAGGTCATGTCCCAGTGGCCGCGGCAGCCGATGTCTTTCTGCCACACGGCGCCGAGCCACGATTTCAACTCTTCGGCCTGGGCTTCGGGGATGTCGACGGATTGATGCAGCATGACCAGGCCCGCACCTTCTTCGACCAGGCCTTTGATCCGGGCCCAGCGGGCGGGTTCCAGGAAGGGGAGCTTGGCGCCGCCGTCAGCGTACACGACCACGGCTTTGGCGCCGGCAAAGATCGCTTCGTTTTTCGGCCAGCCGTCAGCGACGAGCACCGGCCAGACTTTCTGTGCGCCGGTGCCTTGTTCGAGCCATTGCTTCATCAGGGCGCAGCCGGCGAAGTATTCGTGCTGGCCGGGGCGATTGCTCACGCTGCCCGCGAGCAGGATGATTTTCGGCAGTTTGGGATCGGGCGAATCGGCTTCGACCGGAACGCGGCGCTGCTCCTCGGTGAGCTCAGCGTGGGCGACGAGGGTGGTGAAAAGGGCGGCGAGGATGGGGAGAGAACGCATAGAAAATCAGGCAAAGAGAGCAGGGACGACGTGGCCGTAGACATCGGTGAGGCGGAAGTCGCGGCCGGCGTAGCGGTAGGTGAGTTTTTCGTGATCGAGACCGAGCGCGTGCAGCAGTGTGGCGTGGAGATCGTGCATGTGGACTTTGTCGGTCACGGCATGGTGGCCAAATTCATCCGTCGCGCCGTAGGCCAGGCCGGGCTTGAATCCACCGCCGGCGAGCCAGATGGAAAAGCCGGCGGGGTTGTGGTCGCGGCCGGTGCCGTTTTTCTCGGCGTAGGGGGTGCGGCCGAATTCGCCGCCCCACCAGACGATGGTGTCTTCGAGCAGGCCGCGCTCTTTCAAGTCCTTGAGCAGGCCGGCCACGGGTTTGTCGACGGCCCGGGCGTGGTCGCCGTGTTTCTTGAGATTCGAGTGCTGATCCCAGGCGGGGTTGTTCGAGTTGTCGGAGTAGTTGACCTGCACGAAACGCACGCCGGCCTCGCACATGCGGCGGGCGAGCAGGCATTGGCGGCCGAAGTTGTCGGTGTCTTTTTCGTTCACGCCGTACATCGCGAGAGTGCGTTCGGATTCGTGCGAGAGGTCGAGGACCTCGGGCGCAGCGCCCTGCATGCGCCAGGCGAGTTCGTAGCTGTTGATGACGGCTTCGAGTTCGCTTTCGCCGGGTTTGGTGGCGAGTTGTTCCGCGTTCAGTTCGCGAAGCAGATCGAACTGGCGGGCTGCTTCCTCGGGAGTGCGGGCAGGGCTGAGGTTGCGAATGGTGGCCTCAGCGGCAGGACGTCCGGCGCGGCCGAGGGCGGTGCCTTGATACACGGCGGGGAGGAAGCCCTGACCGTAGTTGCGCGGGCCGCCATTGGCGAGCGCGGGGCTGAGCGAGACGAAGGCGGGCAGGTTTTCGTTTTCGGTGCCGAGGCCGTAGCTGACCCAGGAGCCCATGGAGGGGCGGATGAAAGTGGTGCTGCCGGTGTGGAGAAAGAGGGTGGCGGGGCCGTGAGCGATGCCGTCGGTGTGCATCGAGCGGATGAGGCAGAGGTCGTCGGCGTGCTTCGACATCTCGGGGAAAAGGTCCGAAGCCCATTGGCCGCTCTGGCCGTGCTGGGAAAAGTTCCAGAGCGATTTCATGACGCGTTGCTGCGGGCTTTTGCCGGTTTGGGCGATGGCGCGCAGGTCGGCGAAATCCAGCATTTGACCATCATTTTGCTCCAGGCGGGGTTTGTAGTCGAAGGAGTCGACCTGGCTGACGCCGCCGGCCATGAAGAGGAAGATGATGCGTTTGGCGCGCGGTTGGAAGTGCGGCGGTTTGGGCGCGAGCGGGTTGTTGCGGGTGGAGGCGATGGCGCGGGCTTTTTCCTGCGCGGCGAGACCGGCGAGGGCGAGGTAACCAAAACCGCAACCAACGGTGTGCAGGGCCTGGCGGCGGGGAAGCAGGTGGGGGTTCATCGGCGCGGGTGTTTAGTCGAGGTAACGGAAATCGAGGGAGGCGAAGAGGGCCTGGTGGAGCTGGGCCCAGGTGTCGACGGAGCGGTCGGGAGCGGTGCGGAGGAAACGCAGGCACTTCTCGAGTTCGTGGGGCGAGGGTTCGCGCCCGAGCGTCGCGCGGAAGGCGTCGATGATATGCTGGGTGTCGTCGCCGCAGAGGGAGAGTGTTTGTTCGGCAGCGGCGCGGGCGCGGGCGGCGACAAAGGGGTGATTGAGGAGGTACAGCGCCTGCGGGGCGACGGTGCTGACGTTGCGCTGGCCGAGCGGTTGATTGATATCGCCGAAATCGAAGGTCTCGAAGAGCTCGAGCCGTTTGGCGCGGAAGGCGGGGGTATAGACGCTGCGGCGGGTGTCGGCGAAGACGTAGCTGTACTCGGTATTCTGCGCGGAGAAGCTGTTCGGGTCGATGTCGCCGGCGCCGCCGATGTTGGGCCCGAGGTAGGCGAAATCGAGTTCGCCACTGGCGGCGAGGAGGCTGTCGCGGATTTGCTCGGCATCGAGCCGGCGGTGGGCGGCGTGAGTCCAGAGGCGGTTTTCCGGATCGAGCTGGCGGGCCGTGGCGGTGGGCAAAGCGGCGAGCTGCCAGGTGCGGGAGAGCACGATTTCGCGGACGAGTTTTTTCAAGCTCCAGCCTTCCGCGATGAAGCGGAGGGTGAGGTGGTCGAGCAGTTCCGGGTGCGAAGGTTTTTCGCCGGTGGTGCCAAAGTTGTCCACGGTGCGGACGAGGCCGGTGCCGAAGAGCCAGGCCCAGACGTGATTCACAAACACTCGCGCGGTGAGCGGGTGGTCGGCGCTGGCGATCCACTCGGCGAGTTCGCGACGGCCGCTGGAGGAGGTCGAAAGGGCGGGCGCTTCGCCTTTCAGCGCAACCTGGAGGAAACCGCGTGGCACTACATCGCCGCGCTGTTTTTCCACGCCGCGGACGCGGATGGCGGTATCGACGACTTCTTCATCGTCGCGCACGCTCATCACCATGGGGCGCTCGCGGCGGTTTTTCTTGAGCTGCTTCAGCTCGGTATCGAGCCGGCGGACTTCGGCTTCCGCGGCGGCGCGTTCGGCATTGGCGCCGGCATCGACCGTCGGGGCCGAGCTTTCGCTCTCGGGCAGGAATTGCAGGGCATCGACGGTGACGTAGCCGCGGGTGCCTTCGTTGCTGACGAGGACGTAACCCGCGCCGTCCTTTTCAAAGCGATAGGTGCCGAGCGAAACGAAGCGGCCCTCGATCGGCGGCACCTTGGTTTGGTCCACGAAGACCGTGTCCTCGCCCTCGGCGTGCAGGATATTCACCCGCACATTGCTGGCGCGATCGCCGAGGTAGGAATAGGCCATGCGCACTTCGTAGCGGCCGGCGGCGGGAAGGTTTGGCGTGAAGGTGACGGTCTTTTCGCCTTTGCCTAAATCTTTGTCGCTGAGGTAACCGGCGCCGATGAAACTCCCGACCTGGGTGGACTTCTTCCAATCGCCGATGACCTTCGCTTCGGTGTCGTCCACGATGAGGCCGGGGAACTCGCTGGCCGGGATGGCTTTGCCGGATTTGGCCGTGGCGACGGAAACCGATTTGGAAAGGGCGGTGACTTTCGCTTTGGCCGCTTTCAGGGCTTTTTCCGCGGCATCGAGATCGGTTTCGTATTCGACGTAGGCGGCTTCCTCCGAGCCCTCCGCGGGCAGCGGGGTCGTGGTCCAGCGGGAGACGTTCGGGCCGTAGTCGATGAGGGTGCGGGTGCTCGTGAAGATGCCGGCGAGCGCGTAGTAGTCGCGCTGCGGGATCGGGTCGAACTTGTGATCGTGGCAGCGTGCGCAGCCGATGGTCTGGCCGAGGAGCGAACGGCCGATGGTTTCGAGCTGCTCGTCGATGATGTCGTAGCGGAGCTGCTGTTTTTCCTGTTCCTCGTAGTTCGTCGGACCGAGCGCGAGGAAAGCGGTCGCGGTGATTTGCCGCCGGCGTTCCGCCACTGAGTGCGAGGGGAGAAGATCGCCGGCCAGCTGTTCGCGAAGGAATTGATCGTAGGGAAGGTCCGCGTTGATCGATTCGATGACGTAGTCGCGATACCGCCAGGCGTCCTTGAAGAGCAGGGTGCGTCCGCCACCGCTCGACTCGGCGAACCGGGCGAGATCGAGCCAATGGCGCCCCCAGCGTTCGCCGAAGTGTGGGCTGGCCAGGAGATTGTCGACGAGGTTTTGGACCGCCTGGGGCCGATCCCGCCGGGCGGAGGCGGTGAAGACGTCGATTTGCTCAGGAGTCGGTGGGAGCCCGGCGAGATTGAAGTACAGCCGCCGGACCAGAGCTTCGTCCGAGGCGTCGGGGGCGGGTTGCACCCCGGCGGTTTCGGCGGCGGCGAGGATATAGCGGTCGAGGTCCTGGCGCGGCCAGGCGGCGTCCTTGACGGTCGGGACCGCTGTTTCTTTTGGCGCCTGGTAGGCCCAGAAACGTTTGCCGTCGGCGATGGAAAGGCCGGTTTGTTTGTGGGCGACGGTGCCGCCGGTGCGCGGGTCCGGGGCGCCCATCTTGACCCACTGCTCGAGGATGGCGATTTCCTCCGCGGCCAGCTTCTGCTTGGGAGGCATTTCCAGATCGCGGTTGCCGTAGCGGATGGCCTCGATGAAGACACTTTTCTCCAGATCTCCCGGGACGATGGCGGGGCCGGTGTCGCCGCCTTTGGCCCAGCCTTCCTTGAGGTCCAGGCGCAGGCCGCCTTTGATTTTGTGGTCGGCGCTATGGCACTCGAGGCAGCGTTCAGCGAGGAGAGGACGGACTTTCTTCTCGAAGAAATCGAGGTCCTCTCCGGCAAAAACGGGGCCGGCAAGCACGACGGCGGCTGGGAAGAGCAGGCGGGGAAACATGGCAGTGGTGCACCCGGGTAAGTCTGCCTCCCGGCGACTTTGGACAGGTTTTTTACGCCACCCGTTGGGAGAGCCCCCTTTTTCCACCTCTCCAAAAGTCGGCTTGCCATTTCAAACTTGTCCAGTAGCAAGGCGACCGCATGAAGAAAATCGAGGCCATCATCAAGCCGTTCAAACTGGAGGACGTCAAAGAAGCGCTGACCGAAATCGGCGTGGAAGGCATGACGGTTTCCGAGGTCAAAGGGTTTGGCCGCCAGAAAGGACACACCGAGATCTATCGCGGGAGTGAATACACCGTGGATTTCCTGCCCAAGGTGAAGCTGGAGCTGGTGGTGGCTGAAGATCGCGTGAATCGCGCGGTCGACGCCATCGTGCAGTCCGCCCGCACCGGGAAGATCGGTGATGGCAAGGTCTTCATCCTGCCGATCGAAGAAGCGATCCGCATCCGGACGGAAGAACGCGGCGAGTCCGCGATCTAAAGTACCGAATTGCCGCGACATCGGGGCATCATGGAAAGCGAGGCCCGGCCGGAGTGCCGGGGCGCGAGCTGACCGGGTGCCCCTGTTTTTTTGCTTATGCCCAATTGGTTGATTGCCACGTTGCTCGGCTTTGTCGAAGGACTGACCGAGTTCATCCCCGTCTCCTCGACGGGTCACCTCCTCATCAGCGAGCATTTGCTCGGCTTGGGGAAGGATAGTTTCTTCACCAGCGATCTCTTTAATATCGTGATCCAGTGCGGCGCGGTGATCGCCGTGCTGCCGCTCTTCAAGGAACGGCTGAGGATGCTCCTTCGGTTCCAGGAGAAAGAGACGCAGATCCTGCTGGCCAAGATCGGGGTCGCCTTCGCGCTGACCGTGGCGGGCGGGCTGATCCTTGACAAAAAGGGCTACAAGCTGACCGAAAACCCGGCCAATGTGGCTTGGGCGCTGATCGTCGGTGGTATCGCTTTTGTCGTGCTGGAAAGGGTGCTCGCCATGCGGGCGCAGCGTCCGACGGTGACCTGGCCTTCGGCGGTTTCGGTCGGGGTCGGCCAGCTGGCGGCGGCGATTTTCCCCGGTCTTTCCCGTTCGGGTTCGACCATCATGTTCAGCCTGGTCTGCGGCACGAACCGGGTCTCGGCGACCGAGTTTTCCTTTCTCGTGGGCATTCCTACGATGCTTGCTGCAGGCGGGTACAAGATTCTCAAGACCCTGAAACACCCTGAAGTGGGGGCGGCGGCGCCGGATTGGGCCATGCTCGCGCTCGGGACTGTGGTCGCGGCCGTGGTTTCCTTCGTCGCGGTGAAATGGCTGCTGCGGTTCGTGCAAAGCCACACCTTTGTGGGCTTTGGCATCTACCGCATCGTTGTCGGTGTGGTGCTCCTCTGGTGGCTGGGGAACGTTCACTAATGGGACGTTTTTCCGGGGTCCGGAAGGGGCTGGGATCAGGGATTGCCAGTAGCGCCGCCTCCCGCGTAAACTGCCGCTCCCATCACATGCCTTGGACGATCCTTAGTTGCACCGTCTGGCTAGCTCTTGTCGGCCTTGCCCTGGCCGAAGACACTGCCGCTGTCCGTCTCGCGGATGGCTTTGGGCTGCCGGTCGGGCTGGAGAATGGCAAAAAGTACTACAAGGCCCGCGGTTTCCGCCCGAATGGCCACCTGGGCGAAGATTGGAACGGCGTCGGCGGGGGTGACTCCGATCTCGGCGATCCGGTCTACGTGACGGCCAATGGCCTGGTGGTGTATGCCCGCGATTTCCGTGCCGGCTGGGGCAATGTGGTCATCGTCCGCCACGCCTACATGGAGCGGGGCGACGTGCGGTACGTCGACAGTCTCTACGGGCACCTCGACCGCATTTCGGTGAAGGAAGGCCAGCGCCTCGAGCGCGGCGACAAGGTCGGCACCATCGGTACGGCCCACGGGCAGTACCCGGCGCATCTGCACTTTGAAATGCGCAAGGACATCCGGGTCGGCATGTTCCGCTCCAGTTTCAAACGCGACTTCAGTGTGTACTTCGATCCCACGCAGTTTGTGCTCACGCACCAGCAGACCAGCGGCGGGAGCCGGGTGGTTTCCGTGCCGATCAATACTTTCCCGAACCAGACCGGCTTCCAGGAAGCGTCGCGCTATGCGGCGAGCCGGACCAAGGGCGACACGCCTTCTCCGGTGACGAGCAGCGGCAAAAAAATCGTTTTCAGCGGTGGTATGCGCTGGTCGGCGCCGACCGACCAAGTGACCTCGGCGGACAAACCGGCCGCCAATCGGAACAAAAAGAACACCTTCCGGGTGGATCGCTTCGGCGACCTGAGGAACAAGCAGTAGGGTGGCAGGAGGGCGGAAACACCGGGATGAGGCTGCAAAGCGAGCGTGCCATCGCTTCTTTACGAAAACCATGCTGACAGCCGGCGCTTTGTCATCGCAGTATGCGCGCCGATTCCACCCCGATCCCCTTTCGACATGACCTCCGCAAGCCTCTCTGAAAAAACCCTCGCCATCATCATGGGTGGCGGTGCCGGCTCCCGGCTTTTCCCGCTGACCAAGGAACGCTCCAAGCCGGCTGTGCCGCTCGCGGGCAAGTACCGGATCGTCGACATCCCGATCAGCAACTGCATCAACTCGGGGCTGCGCCGGATCTATGTGCTCACGCAGTTCAACTCGGCCTCGTTGAACAAGCACATCACCACTGCTTACAAGTTCGACAATTTTTCCCGCAGCTTCGTCGAGATCCTCGCGGCGCAGCAGACGCCCTACGACCAGAACTGGTACCAGGGCACAGCTGACGCGGTGCGCCAGAACCTCCGCGATTTTCTCCAGCTCCCCTACGAGTACTACGTGATCCTGAGCGGCGATCAGCTTTACCGCATGGATTTCAGCGCAGTGCTCGCCCAGCACATCGCGAAAGAGGCCGATCTCACCATCGCCACGCTGCCGGTGAGCCGCGAACTTGCGTCGGACTTCGGCATCATGCACACGGATGCCGAGCGCCACATCATCCGCTTCGAGGAAAAGCCGAAGGAAACCGCGCTGCTCGATGAGCTGCGCATCCCCGCCGAGCTGCTGAAGGAACTCGGCAAGCCCGAAGACGCCGAGCTCTTCCAGGCGAGCATGGGCATCTACATCTTCAATCGCCAGACGCTGATCGACGCGCTGGACAACGATCACGTCGACTTCGGCAAGCACGTGATCCCGGCGATGATCAAGAAGGCCCGCGTGCAGGCCTACATCTACGACGGCTACTGGGAAGACATCGGCACGATTCGCTCCTTCTTCGAAGCGAACCTGCTGCTCACCACCGCGGTGCCGCCCTTCAATTTCTTCGACACGCTTTCGCCGATCTACACCCACGCGCGGTTTCTCCCCGCGAGCAAGATCAACGGGGCGAACATCAAAAACGCGATCGTTTCCGATGGCTGCATCATCAGCGATGCGCACATCGAACGCGCCGTCATCGGCGTGCGCAGCTACATCAACGAAGGGACCACGATCCGGAATTCCATCCTGATGGGGGCCGATTTCTACGATGTGGACAATGCGGCCCGCGGCGGTGCGCCCGAGGTCGGCATCGGCAAGAACTGCGTCATCGAACAGGCGATCATCGACAAGAATGCGCGTATCGGCGACGGCTGTGTCGTGACGCCCGAAGGCAAGCCGGAGAACATGGACGGCGACAATTTCTACATCCGCGACGGGATTGTGATCGTGCCGAAAAACGCGACGCTTCCGGCGGGGACGTGGATCTAGGATAGTCCAAATCAGCACGGGGCGGCCGTTTTGTGTTCTGAGTGGAGCACGCGACTCGCGTGCCGTTCGCGGGGACTCGCCGCGAACACCCGGTAACGTTGGCTGCGAGATAGGCGTTTTCTCAGGAAAGTTCGCTTCTCCTCTCCTGTCCGGCGAGTCGCCGAACAGCGCACCCGAGTCGGGTGCTCCACCCAGGCACTCCGCGCGGCGGCACCTCTGGCTGGCTCCGCTTTTCGTTAAACCGCTTTGACCGCTGTGGGGGCGTGTCCGCCGCGCCTAAATTTACGGTTGGGGGTTGAGTCAGGGGGCGTTCTCCCGCATGGGTGGGCGCTTCATGTCCGCCTTCACCCTTCTCGCCACTGATCCGCATAGCAAAGCCCGGCGCGGCCGCCTCGTCACCGCCCATGGGGTGATCGAGACGCCGATCTTCATGCCCGTGGGCACCCAGGCCACGGTGAAATGCTGCTCGCCGGAAGAACTGAAGGCGCTGGGGGCGCAGATCATTCTCGGCAATACCTATCACCTCTTTGTCCGGCCGGGCATGGATGTGATGCAGCACTTCGGCGGGCTGCACCGGTTCATGGCGTGGGATGGCCCGATCCTGACGGACTCCGGCGGGTTCCAGGTCTTCTCCCTGGCGCGGCTGCGCAAGGTGACGGAAGAGGGCGTGCATTTTCAAAATCACGTCGATGGCACGCCGATGTTCCTCGGGCCGCGCGAGAGCATGGAAATTCAAGCGACGCTGGGCAGCGACATCGTGATGCTTTTCGACGAGTGCCCGCCGCACCCGTGCAGCTACGACGATGCGGCGAAATCGCTCGATCTCACGCTGCGCTGGGCGGAGCGTTGCCGCGAGATTTACACGCCCGGGATGAAGTTTGGGATCGTGCAGGGCAGCAGCCACGCCGAGCTGCGCCGCCGCAGTGCCGAGGCGCTCGCGGCGATGGATTTTCCCGGGTACGCCGTCGGTGGCGTCAGCGTGGGTGAACCGGAGCCGGAAATGATGGCCGCGGTGGAAAACGCCGAGCCTTATCTGCCGACGAACAAACCGCGCTACGCCATGGGTCTCGGTACGCCGCCGCAGATGCTCGAGATGGTCGCGCGCGGGATCGATATGTTCGACTGCGTGCTGCCCACCCGCATCGCGCGCAACGGCACCGCTTTCACCAAGACCGGTACGATCGCGCTAAAGAACGCGGGTTTCGCCAAGGATACCGGCCCGATCGAAGAAGGCTGCACCTGCCCGGCCTGCCGCACGTTTGCGCGCGGTTATCTGCGCCACTTGATCAAGGCCGAGGAGATCCTCGCCCTGCGCATGGTTTCGCTGCACAACCTGCACTTCTACCTGAACCTGATGGCCGAAGCCCGGCAGCGTCTCGAGGCCGGCACCTTCGACCCGTGGCGCCGCGAATTCGTCGCCAACTACCGCGCGCACAACGCGGTGGATTGAGAGCGAATTTTCTAAACTTTCCACGCGGTCATCCGGTTACCGGGTGACCGATGATTGAGCCCCCTTCCCATCAATCGCCGCCGCGCACGGGCGCAGGGTTTTTGTGCCTATGGTCGCTGGGGATGCTGCCGCTGATGGTTAGCCAGGCGGTTGCACCGCAGACTTGTAGTTTTTGTGGGTGTTTCGACGACCCACCGGCGGATCCTGTCCTGGCTCTGTCTCTCGCGGTTTTCCAGTGGGTGAGTGTCGGCCTCTTCGCACTTTGGCCGGCGTGGTTGATCTTCGGGGTTCGGCTTCGGGCGTTGCTCTGGGTTGGATTGCTCTGCCTGGAACTCTCGCCCCATAGCGAGCCGATGATCTGGCTGCTCAAGGACGAAAGAACCTTTCAGCTGGTTTCCGTAATGGCGGCCCAGATGGCTTTGCTGATCGGCGTTCGGCAAAGGCCTTCCTTCTGGGTCGCGGCCAAGCTGGTCGCCTTTGTTTCGGCGGGAATCGTTGAGTCGTTTCCATACAGTTGGACTGCCGAGTTGAAGAATTGGGTGTTTGTATTGGCCGGCGTCTGGCTGCCAGTGACTTTCTTCTTCAACGCGCCGACCTACGCGGCCGAGTTTGGGCCGCAGATTTTGCTGGGCGCTTTTCTCGCGTGGTCGATGCCGCCGGAGCCGCACTGGCGGTTGGCGTGGCGAAGGTGCCGCCGACTTTCGATCCGCCCGCGGGGGAGAATTGAGCGTCGGCGCCGGCGATTGGTCTTATCGAGAAAGGCGCTATCCTCGTCGTCTTGCTGCCAGCCGATTCCACCTCCTCCGCCCTAACGTCTTCCTCGTGGCCGCCGCGGCGGGGCGTGTTCTTTTTCCTGCTGTGGATCGTGAACCCTTGCGTTGGAGCGATCGCGGGGTTGTTGCTTTTTGAGTGGGTGAGACGGGGGACTTTCGGGGGCGGCGGAGCCCAGCTGGGGGACGCCGCCACCCTGGTTTCTTATGGGGTGCGGGTTCTTCTGACTGGATGGAATGCCTGGCTGTTGTTTGGCTTTCGGCGACGGTTTTGGCTTTGGATCGCCCCGGATATCGGATCGCTCGCGGTCACGCTTAATTTTTTGCCGCAGGGGTTGCCGAGTAGTGGCTGGGGCTGGGTCATAGCGTTCCGGCTCATCCCGTTCTGCCGGGCCGGGCTGTTGTTTGGGGTGCGGAAGCGGCCGGCGCTGGGGCTGGTGGCGCCTGTACTGGGAGACCTCGCGGTGATGAACTCAATGCTGGTTCGAGATCTCATCCGGGCAGCCATGGCGATCGCCCAGTCGGCGCTCGGCATTAGTATGCCCAAGTATTTTATGTTCGTGATGCTGGGTGGAATTTACGGGTTTGGAACGGTGGTTTTGGGGATTCTTCTGGCTTGGTTCATGCCGCCGAAGGACTCTCCGCCCGACGCCAGGAGGGAGCTTTCGAATGAGTCGGCGAACGCGTGAGGTTGAGGGCAATTCACAGTTCGCAATTGATGGCCAACCCTTCAAGATGCGGGCCATTGCCGATTGCCCATGAGTGACCCGATCCCTGCCCCACCTGAAACGAAGCCGCGCTGGCCGCAGGAAGGGATTCTTTTCTACCTGCTCTGGGTGGGCGGGCTGGTGGCGTTTTCGATTGTGTCGCGGGTGGTGATGTATTCCGCGACGCCGGTGCTGCAGGGGGAATGGGTTGGGCGATTGGTCTTTGTGGGGCTCGCGATGCTTTTGCACGGCTGGCAGGCATGGCTGCTTTTTCGTAGTCCGGTGCGGGGGGCTTTATGGACGCTGCTGCCTCTGCTGTCGCTGGTCACCGGGAACAACTACAAGCTGATCCAGCTTTTCGGGGTGCTGATCCCGATCCTGGAGACGCCGATTTTGGCGGGGGTGCGGCTGCGGCCGTGGGCCTGGCTGCTGGCCGGGATGGGGCAGGTGATTCTGGCGCAGGCGGGGTATGCGGTCTTTCCGGGCCTGGCTGATTTTCTTGTTCGTCAGCTCGGGTCGGCCCCCGGTCAGATCCGAGCGATTTTAATCGGGGCGCTGTATTCCGGCTGGTGGCTACTCCTCGAAGCCATGGCCGCGGTGGTGCTGGCCTGGTGGATGCCGCCGGTGGCTACTCGCGGATCCGGCACTGCGCCGCCACCTCTTGCTGGCTCGACGGGCGGGTGAGCATGGAGGCGAGGTAGTTGTCGCGGTTGGGCAGCGAAACGAGGCGGTCGAGGACTTCGATGTTTTCCAGGCGGGAGAAGACGGCCCACATGATCTTGCTCCGGGGGACACTTTTCCGGCCGTAACCTTCGGGTTGGTTGCTGGACCAGAAAAGGACGGCATCCTCGCCGGTCTCGGTCTGGTCGTGGCCGAGGAAGATGACGGAGTGGCCGCGCTCGCGCTGGCCGATTTCGTTGTTCCACCAGACCTTGAGGAAGTCGCCGGGGCGGGCCTGGCTCCAGTCGGTGAAATTCCGGCCGATCCCGGTATCGGCGAAGAGCTTGGCCGTGCCGGGTCCGTTGGCGTTCCAGCGGCCCCAGATCCCGACGCCATCGGTCTGCCCGCGGACGAGCAGGCTTTGGAGCAGGCGGGGATTGGGGGTGATGGAGCCTTTCCGCGCGAGCTGGTCCACGACGCTGACGAAAATCTGGTAGGTGGCGCCCGAGCAGTAGCTGGGTTGGGCGACATCGGGGGTCAGAGCGAAGCCGGAGCCATCGATCCGGATGGAAGCGCCCAGCCTCTGATTGGCTTGGGAAGTGGTCGAGTAATGCCCGCCAGTGGGCATGCGGCCGATGGCATTGAGCACCAGCCGATTGAGATCGGTGCTGCCGCCGGTGTGGACCCGGGGGGCGGGTTCGGCGGCGCCAGCGGGGAGGAGGAGGGTGGTAAAAAGAAGCAGCGGGCGCGGCAGCATGGTTCTTGGGAAGATGCTACCGGCCCGCTGGGATCTGTCTAGGACCGACAAAAAAGCCGCATCGGAAGGGGGAAGACCTCCCGATGCGGCGTTGGTTCGTCATTTATAAGGCGACCAAAACGAGGCTGGCACGGTATCCGACAACGCCTCCCAGGAGGCGTCCGGAAGCTTCGGTCCGATATCCACCGTGAAGCTGGGTCCGTACTGATTGCCGAGGAGATCCGCGCCCGTGGTATAGAGCTTGGAACTGGCTTTCAGGTAGGGATACAGGTCCTCCATGGTGGCGGCATCGGTGCCGACCTTGCCTTTTTCGATGGCCCAACGATCGAGCGCATAATCAATGGTCCGGAGATCATTGAGAATGTGCGCGGCTTGTCCTCTCTTGCGGGCTCGCTGGTAGTTCGGAGTCGCGATCGCTGCCAGGAGGGCAATGATGGCGACGACGATCATGATTTCGACCAGCGTGAAGCCCGCATTTTTTACTGGATGATGGATTGCGGTGTTCATAAGGGGCAGGCTTCAACTGCCGGCGATGGTATGAGCAGCGGGTGTTCCTTACGAGCTTATATTTATAGAAATTATAAATAATCTGCTTGGCAGCCGCGTCTTGCGTCAGCTTTGCGAAGCCGGCTTTTGCCCTGTGTATAAAGTCACGACACCGCCGGTTAAGGGTTCGGCGACCGATTTCGTAAAGCCGGCGGCTTCCATGAGCGTGCAAAGCGCGGCGCCGCTGGGGAAGGCTTCGATGCTTTCGGCTAAATACTGATAAGCGTCGTTTTCGCCGGTCAATAAGCCGGCCAAATGGGGCAGCACGTGGTGCAAATAGGGGCGATAGACGTGGCGTAGGGGACCGGTCGGGATGGAGAAATCGAGGATGAGCACATGGCCGCCCGGGGTGAGCACGCGATGCATTTCCCTCAAAGCGTCCGGCCACGAGGCCATATTGCGCAGGCCAAAAGCGACGGTGACCGCCTCGAAAGTGGCTTCGGCAAAGGGAAGGGCGAGGGCATCGGCCTGAACCAGATCGGTCGAACCGAGGCGGCGGGCGACGGCGAGCATCTCGGCGCTGAAATCGGCGCCCGTGACCTTCGCTCCGGGGCAGGTGCGCTCAATGGCGCGGGCGAGGTCGCCGCTGCCGGTGGCGACGTCGAGTACCCGCGTGGGCTGCCAAGCTTTGACGATGGCGGCGGCGCGCCGGCGCCAGAAGGCATCCTGGCCGCCACTGAGGATGGTATTGGTGATGCGGTAGCGGCGGGCGACGCGGTCGAACATCGCCTGGACGCGCGCAGGATCCCGGTCAGGCGCGGTCATGGGAGGGGTGAATTTTCGGTCGGTTTCGGGAAGTTCATTCACAGTAAGGCATACACAGTGCTTCTGCAAAAACGTCAACGAAGTGTTGGCACCGTTGAGAAACCCAAGCGACAATCGACACTCCCAACCGCATGTCCCACGACGTCCTGCGCAAAGCACGAGTTTTGATTGTCGACGATGAGCCTTCGAACGTTCGTCTGCTCGAACGCATCCTCGAACTGAACGGCCGCCCCGTGGTGCGGAGTACCACCGACTCGCGCGAAGTCCTCTCGGCGCTGGTGGAATTCGAACCGGATATCATCCTGCTCGATCTGCACATGCCGCACCTCGATGGGTTCGCGGTGATGGAGTTGCTGAAGACGGCGGTGCCCTCGGATAGCTATCTGCCGATTCTGGTGCTGACCGCGGACATCACGGCGGAGACCAAGCGCCGGGCCTTCCTTGCTGGAGCCAAAGATTTCGTCACGAAACCGCTCGATCACTCGGAAGTGGTGCTGAGGATGAAAAACCTGCTGGAGAATCGTTTCCTCCACCTGGAGCTGCAGGATCAGAATCGGCTGCTCGAACAGCAGGTCCGCGTGCGCACCAGCCAGCTCGAGCAGACGCTCAGCCAGCTGCGCAATACGCAGGCGGCGGTGATCAAGCAGGAGCGGCTGCGCGCGCTCGGTATGATGGCGGGTGGCATTGCCCACGATTTCAACAACGCGCTGACGATGATGCTCGGGTACGGCGAGTTGTTGATTCCTTACCTGCGCTCGTCGGCGCCGGAAAAGGAGCGCAGTTATCTCACGCACATGATTTCCGCGGCGGAGGACGCCCGGCATATCGTGGGCCGTCTTCGGGAATTTTACCGCCCGGCCGGGAGTGAGGATGTGCGGGTGCCGGTGGATCTCACGGCGGTGGTCGACCATGTCGTCACTCTGACGACTCCGCGCTGGAAAGGCGGGAGCCAGGCGAGTGGGGTGCACATCAATGTGGTGACCGATCTGCGGCCGGTGCCGGCGGTGGCGGGCAGCGCGGCGGAACTCCGCGAGATGCTGACGAATTTCATTTTCAACTCGGTGGACGCGATGCCGCAGGGCGGCACGATCAGCGTCGGCACCCGCGTGCAGGGCGAACAGGTGTGCGTGACGGTGACCGATACCGGCATCGGCATGACTGCGGACGAGCGTTCGCGCTGCCTGGAGCCATTCTTCACCACCAAGGGGGAGCGGGGCACTGGCCTCGGTCTCGCGGTGGTGTATGGCATCGTTCAGCGGCATGGCGGTAATATCGAGATTATCAGCGAGAAGGGCCGGGGCACGACATTCGTGGTGCTCTTCCCGCCGACTACCAACGTTGCCATGCCCACTCAGGAACAAACTGAAGAAGTCTCCGAAGCCTTGAAGATCCTGGTCGCCGACGACCAGGAAATCATTTGCGAACTCATTGCCGAATACCTTCGCGGGGACGGCCACGAAGTGGCCATGGCGTATGATGGGAATGACGCGCTCGAAAAATTCCGGGCGGGCGATTTCGACCTGATTTTGACCGATCAATCGATGCCGGGGCTCAATGGCTCGCAGCTCGGCGTGATGATCAAATCCGAAAGCCCTGAGACTCCGGTGATTCTCCTCACGGGTTTTGGTGACGAGATGCAGGCCAGCGGCCAGTTGCCGGACGGGATCGACATCGTGGTCAGCAAGCCCGTCTCGCATGCGGATCTGCGCCGGGCGCTTTCCCGCGCGTTTACCAAGGCGGCGCCGGAAGCGGCGTAGGCGAGGGTGCCTTTGCGGCCGACCGGCAGATGTTTCAAAAGACCGCGTGACTTAGCGATGGCACGGCGCTTTGGTGCGTCCGCTCGTCCATGAAAGCGATCACTGCCTGGCTTACGTCGTCGCAAGAATTCTTCCAGCATCTCGGCTGGATGGGAGTGCTCGCGTATGCCCTGGTCATGGCGATCGCCGGCCTGTTTTCTTCGCCTCTTTCGCCCTTTGCGGTCACCGCGGGAATGTTCTTCGGATTCGGTCGCGGGTTTATCGCGGTGCAGCTCGGAACGATGCTTTCCTCGGCGGTGAATTTTCTGGTTTCCCGTTATGTGGCCCGCGGTTTTGTCCAACGCCGCCTTTCGGCCTTTCCGAAATTCCAGGCCATCGATGCCGCCGTCGGCCGGGAGGGCTGGAAAATCGTGGCGCTGATCCGCTTTATCCCGATGCCGTTCGGGCTGGCGAACTACGCTTTTGGCCTGACCGCCGTTCAGTTCTGGCCGTACGTTTTTGCCACCGCGTTCCCGATCATCATCGGCAATTGTTTCTTCGTCTGGGTCGGTGTCACCACCCAGGCCGGTATCGCTGCCACCACCGGCGCCGGTCATCATCGGCACCCGATGGAATGGGTGATGATGGGGCTGGCCGGCGCAGCCACCCTGGTCGCGATGGTCTTCGTCACTCGCGTGGCCAAGAAAGCGGTCGCCCAGCGGGATCAGTCGCTCGTCGCGGAGTAAGGCGCGGTATTTTCGGCGCAAAGACGCAAAGAGCGCAAAGGATCGCAAAGCAGGACCAAAATGCTCCGGGAGAAGCCGTCGCTCAGGGCTGAGTGAGCGACAAAATAACAGCCAATCTCCCCGTCTGAATCTTTGCGGCCCTTTGCGCCCTTTGCGTCTTTGCGCTGAACCACCCGCGCTCCCGGCGGATCGGCCTTAGTGGTTGAAGAGGAATTCTTTGCTGCTGAGGAGGGCCCAGTAGGTGTCTTCGAGGGCGAGGCGTTGTTCCTTTTCGTCGGTCACGCCGGTGAAAAGTTTGGCGAACTTGTCGCGCTCGGCGTCGGAGGGGAGGCGGGAGAGGCTAGCGAGGAAGGCGTCGGTCACCCAATCCGCCGGGGTGCGTTTGGCGGTGAGCTCCTGGCTCACGCAGCTCTTCGCGTCGGCGAGTTTTTGGTTGATGGTGTTACCGTTGGCCACGTGCAGCGCCTGGGCCACGCTGGGTTCGGCAGTGCGCTCGCATTCGCAGGTCTGGTCGCGATTTGGGCGGCCGAAAGCGCGGGTGAAGTAGCTGTCGGTACCGGCGTCCGGGAGTTGCATGGCGCGCCAGCCGAGCGGGAAGGCGATCTCTTTGCCGCCATTGGCGCTCACGTCCTGCGTTTTGAAAACCGTCGGCACCATGGTGACTTGGGCGATGGCGTCGTGCAGCGTTTCCGCCATCAGCCGGCGCGGATAGTAGCGGCTGTAAAAGCGGCGATCCTCGGCATTGCCGGCGAGCGGTTCGCTGGAGCGCTGGTAACTTTCGCTCTGCAGAATCACACGCATGAGCGCGCGCAGATCGAATTTCTGGGCGACGAGGAATTCGGTGGCGGCGGCGAAGAGCGGTTCGTTGCTGGCCGGGTTGCTGGCGCGGATATCGTCCACGCTTTCCACGAGCCCGACGCCGAAGAAGTTCGCCCACACACGGTTCACGATCGTCTTTTTGAAGTGATCGTTGTTTGGGCTGCTGATCCACGCGGCCAGCGCCTCGCGCCGATCGCCGGAGAAATCAGGTTTAAGCGCCTGGCTTTCGAGTGGGCGCGGCGCCTGCGGGCGGCCGGTGAGCGGCTGCACCAGATCGCCTTCCGTGGCAGCGAAGACGACGTTGTCACCGCCTTGAGCGCCGGCTTTGAAGCGAACGCGGGAGAAGAGATTGGCAAAGCCGTAGTAGTCGTTGTTCGTCCACTTCTCGAGCGGGTGGTTGTGGCACTTCGCGCAGTTCATCGAGAAGCCGAGGAAAGTCAGCGAAGTGGTCTCGGCGGCGTCGCGCGGGTCCTGGTGGATGACGAAATAATTGGCCGCGCCGTTTTCCAGCGTGCTGCCCTGGGCGGTGAGGAGCTGGCGGGCGAAGACATCCCACGGCGTGTTCGACGCCACGCGTTCGCGGATCCACTGGTAGTACGCCCACATCGCCGGCGGCTGGATCTTCCGTTTCGTGACCAGAAGCAGATCACTCCATTTGTAGCTCCAGTAATCGACGAATTCCGGCCGCTGGAAGAGCGAGTCGATCAGGCGATCGCGTTTGTCGGGGCGGGTGTCGGCGAGGAAGGCTCGGGTCTCATCGGCTGTGGGCAGCACGCCAATGGTGTCGAGATACGCGCGGCGGATGAAGTCGTGATCCGGGCAGCGCGGGCTCGGCGGGAGATTGACCTCCTTGAGTTTGGTCAGCACCTGATCGTCGATCCAGTTCCGGCGGGGCGCTTCGGCGAAGACTTTTGCGTCGACCTGACCGGTGAAGGGCACGGTGACGGTGGCGACGGCGAGCTGCTGGAGATACCACGCGCTCACGGCGCTTTCGCCCTGGCCGACGACCTTGAAGACATCCTTGTCGTCCACCGACAGGACGGTCTGATTGACCGCGCTCCATTTGACGTGATTGGTCACTTCCTCGGTGTGGCCATCGGAGAAATGGGCCTTCACGCTGAACTTCGGCAATTCGCCGACCTTGGCGACGAGATGCGCCGGGGAAATTTCCAGCTTCACCATGCGGGGATCGTCGGCTTTCGGGCCGGCGGCGCCATTGGCGATCCAGTCGACGATGGTCTGCCACTCAGGTGAGCCGACTTTGAACCGCTCGCTGCCCTTGTGCGGCACAGTGGCGGTGGCTTTGAGCAGGAGAAGGGAGCGTGCGGGATCGGCCGGGGAGATGCGGCGGCCGAAGGCGCCGCGGGTCAGGGCGAGCCAATCGCCATCGTCATCGTAGCCGCGGAGGGAGAGTTTGAAACCACCCTGGCCCGCCGCGGCGCCATGGCAGGCGCCCATGGAACAGCCGGCCTTGGCCAGGATCGGCTGGACGTGATTGCGGAAATTGGGCGCAGAGGGAGTCTCTGCGCGGACGGTGACCGCAAAGGCGACGAGAAGGAGGAACGCAAAGCGTAGCATGGCAGGGAAGTGACCCGGAGAGTAAGGGTCTCTTGGATTCCAGCAATCCACGGTGCTTTGCAGAATCTAACTACGTGGGCGGCAGGGTGATTGGTGGGTAGTGACTGGTAATTGGTCGATGAAGCCTTCCCCGACAGAGGGGAGCGTGGCTGCAAAGCCACCCACTAATCACAAATCACGACTCTAGGCGGTTCACTTTAATGGTATAGCCGTTGCCGCGAAGTGTTTGGGTGGAGCACGCGACTCGCGTGCTGTTCGCGGTGACTCGCCGCGAGTACCCTGAAACGGTCGCTGCAAGACCCTCGTCTTTTCTGAAGAACTCGTCTCTCATCTCCTGTTCGGCGAGTCGCCGAACAGCGCACGCGAGTCGCGTGCTCCACCCAGTCACTCCGCAAAGCGACGTCTCAGGTCGGCTACGTTTTTTGTCGTCCTACTCTAGCGAAAGCCTCGAGGCGTCGAGGCATCGGGGCAAAAGGAAACCCGCGCTGCACGAAGCGGGGGCCGTGCAGCGCGGGCTCGAGGAGGAAGCCGTATCCGACTTCTCGGAAAAATCGATTAACGCTTGCTGAACTGGAAGCGCTTACGAGCACCGGGTTGACCGGCTTTCTTACGCTCCTTCATGCGCGAGTCGCGCGTGAGCAAGCTCTCAGCTTTCAGCGACAAACGCAACTCCGGATTGAACTCCAGGAGGGCGCGGGCGAGGGCGAGGCGAAGAGCGCCAGCCTGGCCGCTGTTGCCGCCGCCGACGGTCTTGACCTTCACGTCGAAGGTCTTCACCGCATTGGCGACTTCCAGAGGACGGATCGCGTGGCTCTGGAGGATGGTGGTGCGGAAGTATTCTTCGAACGGGCGGCCGTTCACAACGATCTCACCGGTGCCCGGCGTGAGACGGACGGTGGCGACGGCGTTCTTGCGGCGGCCAGTGGCGGCGAATTCCTGGATTTCCTGGGACATGATCAGAGGAAGTTTAGAGGCTTAAGCTTAGGCGGCGACGGTCACCGCGGTCGGGTTGTTCGCGCCGTGCGGATGTTCCGGACCGGCGTAAACTTTGAGCTTGGTGATGATCCGGCGGCCGAGGCGGTTGTGCGGGACCATGCCCTTCACGGCGTTTTCGACGAGCAGGGTGGGCTTGCGCTCGCGGCGGGCGCGGGCGTTTTCGCTCTTGTGACCACCGACGAAGCCCGAGAAGCTCATATAGCTCTTCTGTTCTTCTTTCTTGCCGGTGAGCACAACCTTCTCGGCGTTGACGACGACGACGAAGTCGCCGGTGTCCACGTGAGGGGTGAAAATAGCCTTCTCCTTGCCGCGAAGCAGGTTGGCGGCTTTAACGGCGACTTTACCAAGGACTTGGTCAGCGGCGTCGATGACCCACCATTGACGCTGTTCAGGCATCTCGTGGGCTTTGGCGGAAAATGTGGGTTTGATGGCGACCTTCCTAGGCATAACGGTACGGAAAAAGGGTCGCGAAGCTAGACCGGGCGACCGAGGTGTCAAAGGGTTTTCTTGGGATTTCTTTCAAGAGGCGGAAATAGGGCAGGCGATCGTCCAGCGCCGCCTGCCCTAAAATTGGGTTTGGGTGTTCGGGGGATTTAGGGAATCAGGCTGGGGCGTGCAATTCGTGGGAAAGCACGCTCAGGCAGTAGAGGGCGGCGGTCTCGGTCCGCAGGATGATGGGGCCCAAGGTGAGGGGCCGGCAGCCGGAGCTGATGGCGAGCGAGATTTCCGCGGGCGTGAAATCGCCTTCGGGCCCGACCAGCACCAGCACCCGGCGCGGGCGCCTGGCTTTGGAGAGCGGGCCTTCGCCGGCGATTTCGCGGAGCAGCGTTTTCAGGTGCTGGGCGCCCGGTTGGAGCGAGGCGATCAGCATGAGGTCGAATTTCGGCCGGCTGTCGAAGTACGCCTTGGGTGTCACGGGCAGGGCGACTTCGGGCAGCCAGTTCTGGCCGCACTGCTTGGTCGCTTCGATGGCTACGCGCTGCCATTTTTCGCGTTTGTCCTGGGTTTCATCGGCATCGAGCCGCACCACGGTGCGTTCGCTGAGCAGGGGCACGATTTCGGCCGCGCCGAGCTCGGTCGCTTTCTCGATGATGAACTCCATGTTTTTGCCTTTCGGCACGGCCTGGCCGAGGACGATTTCGCAAGCGAGCGGCGGGGTTTTCGCGTGCTGAAGGTGTTTCAGCTCCACGCGGTCCTTGCCGATGGTCGTGATTTCGACCGTGGCTTCGTGGCCCTGGCCGTCGAAGACCGTCGCACGATCGCCCTGCTTCATGCGCAGGACGTCGATGCAGTGATGGGTTTCCGCGGCGTCGAGCGCGAGGCGATCGATATTCCAGCTGGCCGGTGGGATGTAAAAACGAGGCATGGTGGTGATCCCTTTTGATCTCTTGTGATCTCGATGAATGCGGCGCTGGATTACGAGAAGAAGCCCTTCGCCTTGGCGAAGAAGGATTGATGCAGCGGGCGGTTTTCGTCGCCCATGAGCGCATTCAATTCCTCGAGTTTCTTGCGTTGCTCGGAGTTCAGCTTGGTCGGCACTTCGACGACCACGCGGACCATGAGGTCGCCCTGGTGCGTCGAATTCAGCACCGGCATGCCTTTGCCGCGGAGCTTGAAGACCGTGCCGCTTTGGGTGCCGGCGGGGATCTTCACATTGGCGCGGCCGCCGAGCGTGGGGACTTCAAGTTCGCCACCGAGGGCGGCGGTGGTGAAAGCGAGCGGCACTTCGCAGAAGAGCGCTTCGCCGTCGCGTTCGAAGACCTCGTGCTCTTTCAGGTGAATGACCACGTAGAGATCGCCCGGCTGGCCGCCGCGAATGCCGGCTTCCCCGTTGCGCACGCTGCGCAGGCGGGAGCCGTCTTCGATGCCTGGCGGGATGCGCAGCTTGATGCGCGAAGTCTGCTCCATGCGCCCTTCGCCCCCGCAACGGCGGCAGGGACGCTCGACGACCTGGCCGGTGCCGCGGCAGCGCGGGCAGGTCTGCGAGACCTGGAAAAAGCCGCGCGAACTGACGACCTGGCCGCGGCCCTGGCACTGCGGGCAGGTGACCGCTTTGGAACCGGCTTCGGCGCCGGAACCGCTGCACGTCTGGCAGGGGTCGAGCTTGGAAACTTCGATTTCCTTCTCCACGCCCTTGGCTGCTTCTTCGAGGGTGATTTGGAGGTCGTAGCGCAGATCGGAACCACGCTGACGGCCGTCCTTGTCCACGCGGCCGCCGCCACCGGCGCCGCCGAAAAACTGCTCGAAAATGCCGCCGGCCCCCTGGCCACCCCCGGCGCCACCCGAGGCGCCAAAGACTTCGCGGAAGATATCGAAAGGATCGTGGAACCCGCCGCCGAATCCACCGGCGCCGCCAGCGCCCCCGCGCGGCCCGCCGCCACCCCCGGCAAACGCCTGGTGGCCAAAGCGGTCGTACGCGGCCCGTTTTTCCGGGTCGCTGAGCACATCGTAGGCTTCGCCGAGTTCCTTGAATTTATCCTCGGCGGATTTGTCACCCGGGTTTTTGTCCGGGTGATACTTCACCGCCAGCTTGCGGTAAGCCTTCTTCATTTCCTCCGCGGTGGCGGCTTTCGCCACGCCGAGGACTTCGTAATAGTCGCGCTTGGTAGCCATCGATTAGTTCCCGGCCGGCTTGCCCTTCGACACCAGCACCGTGGCCGGGCGCAGGAGCCGCTCCCGCAGTTTGAAGCCTTTGCGCATCTGCTGAATCACGGCGCCTTCGGCGATCTCGGCGTGTTCGGTCTGGCCGATCGCTTCATGCACATTTGGGTCGAAAACAGTGCCGGGTTCGGCATTCACGGGTTCCGCGCCGCAGGCGGTGAGGAAATCCTGGAGCTGGCGGGCGACCATATCGAGTCCGGCGACGATGGCGGCCGCGCCGGTATCCTGGCGGGCGGCCTGGAGGCCGAGTTCGAAATTGTCGAGGATCGGCACGAGGCGTTCGAGGAAAGCCGCATTGGCGTACTTCACGGCGTCTTCCTTTTCGCGCGCGGCGCGCTTGCGATAGTTCTCGAGGTCCGCGGCGGTCCGCAGGTGCAGGTCGCGGGCCTTTTCCAAGTCAGCACGCACCTGATCCAGCAGCGCTTGTTCGCTGGACGGCTCGGTCGTTGGGGTTTCGGTCTCTGGCTTGGTGTCAGTGCTCATTTCTTTCGGATAGCAATAAGGGTAATATCGTCGTGTTGCGGATGGGGACCGATGAATGCACGAACGTCATCGGTCAACCTCGTGATGATTTCAGCCGCACCTTCGCGTGCGCTGGCGACAAACGCATCGATGACTTTTTGCATTCCGAATTCGTCGCCCTGCTTGTCGAGCGCTTCGGTGATGCCGTCGGTATACAGGAGCAGGCAGTCGTCCGGCTCGAGGGTGATGGAAAAATCCGCGGTGACCCGGTTAAAAACGCCGCCGCTATCGATGCCGAGGGCCATGCCGGGGGGATTGATGCGGGAAACGCTCTGATCCTTCGCCCGGTAGAGCAGGGGCGCATCATGCCCGGCGCGGCACAAGGTGACGGTGGCGCTTTGCCGATCGAGAATCGCGTAGGCCATGCTGATGAACATGTCCTCTTTAATGTCCGGGTAGAGCTGGGCATTGACCGCGTGGAGCACCTTGGCCGGGGAAAGCTGCGCGGAGGCCTGCGAGCGGAGCACACTGCGGCACATGGCCATGATCAGTGAAGCCGGCACGCCTTTGCCGGACACGTCGGCAATGGCTACGCCACAGTGGGATTCATCGACCGTCACGTAGTCGTAGTAATCGCCGCTGACCTGGCGGGCTGGTACATTTATCCCCGCGATTTGGAATCCGGCGAGGTCAGGCGCATTCGTGGGCAGGAGAATGCGCTGGATTTCGTGGGCGACGGCGAGGTCTTCGTCGAGGCGGCGTTTTTCCGCGGCTTCGTGGAAGATCGAAGAGGAATACAGGGCGAAAGCGGCCTGCTCGGCGGTGGAGCGAAAGGCGTGAAAGCCGCTTTGGAGGAAGGGTTCCGCATTGGCCCGCCGGGTCACGAAAAGCACCCCGAGCAGCTGGTCGCTGAAAATCATGGGGGCGATCATGAGCGAACTGCACGCACCGGCGGGCAGCCGGGGATCGTCACCCGGGAGGAGCAGCGGTTCCTTGGTCCGCCAGATATGGCCGATGATGCCGTCGCCTGGAGCCACGGCGTGCCAGCGCAGGAAGGTCTGCTGGAGATCGCGGGATTTCTCCGTCTCCGGCGGCATGGGAAAAATGATCGAGGTATCCGCCGTGCCGAAGCCGCGGCGCAGGGAGGTGGCCTTTTTGTCGAGAATGTAAACGGCCCCGCCGTGGGCCTCGCTGATGCGCAGGGCGCCATCGAGGATCATGCGGTGGAGGTCTTCCGCCCGCATATCGGCGGACAGAGCTTCTCCGATGCCGTGGAAAAAATCGAAAACGCGGCGCTCCTCGGCTTCAACGCGGGCACGTTGCTTGTCGATGACGCTGATACGCGTCTGCAGCCGCCGGTACATACGATACGATCCACTGGCCAGGAGTAGGAGGGCGATGGTGAGAAGGACGTCGAGCCACCACACAGTTCAAAGATAGCCAAGCTTGCAGCCCCAGCGTCGGATGCAAGCCCGCAACACGGGTTTCGTCCGAGAGTGGGAAGGAGAGGCGAAGTCTGGTTTGGGGCGCTTCAGCGAAAGAGTGCCGTTCTTTTCCTTGGAAGCGACGCGTTGGGAGGAATGGGTGGAACAGGCCGCTGGCCTGTTGGCCGCGGCAGCCCGCCTCGGCCTTTCTGCCGCCTCAGCGGCAGCCTTCTGGAGCGTGAGCTTCACCCTTGATGGGACGAGCTTTTTCCGGCGGCTGCGCTATCGCGCAGTGATGCGTTTCCAGCGAGCCGCCGGAAACAACGGGCCAGCGGCCCGTTCCACCCATCGCTGGCCGAGCGGCCAGCAAGCTCGGTGGCTCCTTTCTGCTCCCTAGCCCCCGCGGAGATCCTGGCGGAGGTATTCGAGGACGTCTTTGAATTTGGCCTCGTTGGCGGGGTTGGCGTCCACAAGGTCCTGGTGGGCTTCCAGCATGGTCTCCGCCTGGGACTGTTTGTCGGGGGCGGCGGTGGGCAGGCTTTGGGCCTGGCCGAGGGTGGGGACTTCGGGTTTGGCCGACGGGGTGGTGGCCGTCAAAGGGTCCAGCGTCATGAGCTGGTCGAGGCCGAGATTGGTCAAAAGGTCGTGGTTGCGTTCATTCAGCCGGATGAGCTTGAGTTCGCCGGAGCCGAGTTCGCGCAGGCGCAGGGCGATGCCGGTGAGGGTGCCCATGAAGGTGGAGTCCATGAGCGGACAGTTTTGCAGGTCCACGATGAACTCCCGGAAGCCCCGGTTGGTCATTTCCTTGCCAAATTCCTTCAGCCCGGTGGCATTCAGGAATGAGCCTTTCCCTTCAACTCGGACCCACACGACCCGGGCGGTCGTGCCGACGAGGATGGAAGGCGACGAGTTCATGACACTCTTTATACTACGTAGAAACGCGAGGTTGGCATGCTCCCTCGGCGGGTAGGAGGAGCGGTTTGCGGCCGTCCTGCCTTCCCAGCCGGGAGGGACCTAGTTCCAGAGGAACGATTGATTCAAAGCAACGATCTTGCCGTTTTCGATGATTACTGCCCGCCAGGCGGTCACTTTGCCTTCTTCCAGATAGTCGTCACCGATGACGGAGAACGACGATTCCACCGAGCCCTGGACCCCCTTGTATTCGAGTTCCTTGGCCTGCACATACGAGCCGAGGTGTTGCTGGCGGTATTCGAACCGCACGGTCACATCCGAGGGACGCTTGGTCCGCCAGAAGAAATTGTAATAGTGGCCGTAGCGCTGGCGGCGGTCGACCTGGTTGACGGCGCCGAAGGCCATCCGGGACCGTTCGAAGCTGATCATGTCGTTGAACGCCGGTCGATTCAGCTGCGGGTCGGTCGGATCGTACAGGTAGGTCTTTGTTTTTCGGAACTGGAAGGCATCATCGATCGCCAAGGGGAGAGCCTTCGCTTTGTCGAGCTTGCGAGGCGGCTCCGCGGCGAAGCTCAGCGTTGCCGCAAGGGCCAGCGTCGCGAGCGCGAGAATGGAGCGTTTCATAGGGGCAGACTAGGGGGAGATGTTTAAGGATGTCAACCAATCGGGGCGGGTTCTCTTGGCGGGACCACGAAACTGGCGGAAATCGTCGGGGTACGGCTGGCATTTGCGCGGCGTGCGATAGATTCGGCGCTGCCCATGATCGCCGTTCGTTACCAGCGCGGAGTGGAACTGCCGGAGCTCGGGCTCTGGCTGGATCCCCATGACCGCCAGCCTTTTGCGTTTGTTTCACACGCGCATAGCGACCACCTCGGGGCGCACCCGGAGGTGATCGTGAGCCGCGGGACCTCGGCTTTGATGAAGGAACGTCAACCCGGAAAACGGGTGGAGCACCTCCTCGATTTCGGGGAGGCGCGCGAATTCCCCGGTTTCCGGGTTACGCTGCTGCCGGCGGGTCATATTATCGGTAGTGCGCAGAGTTTCATCGAAACGGATGCGGGCTCGCTGCTGTACACGGGGGACTTCAAATTGCGCCCCGGGCTCAGTGCTGAACTGCCCGAATGGCGGCAGGCAGATACGCTGATCATGGAAACGACCTACGGACTTCCCCGGTACGCCATGCCGCCGACGGAGGAGACGATGGAGCGGATGGTGGAGTTTTGCCGGGAAGCGCTGGCGGAGGGGGCGGTGCCGGTGCTGCTGGGGTATTCGCTGGGGAAGGCCCAGGAGATTTTGTGTGCGCTGATCGCGGCCGGGCTGACGCCGATGCTGCATGGCAGTGTGTGGACCCTCACGGAGATTTACCGGGCGCTGCGGCCGGATTTTCCACGGGGCTATGTGCGGTACGAGGCGGCGGAGGTGCCGGGCAAGGTGCTGGTCTGTCCGCCCAATGCGGCGCGGACGAAGATGATCACCCAGCACAAAAACCGGCGCGTGGCGGTGCTGACGGGTTGGGCGCTCGATGCCGGGGCGACGTACCGGTATCAGTGCGATGCGGCTTTTCCGCTGACGGATCACGCGGATTACCCGGACTTGCTGCGGTACGTGGAATTGGTGCAGCCACGCCGGGTGCTGACGCTGCATGGGTTTGCGGCGGAGTTTGCCCGTGATCTGCGCGAGCGAGGGATCGAGGCCATGCCGCTGACGGAGCCGCAGCTGGAGCTGAAATTGATCGGGGCGCCGAAGACAGCGGTGGTGGTGACGAGGCCGGTGGTGGAGGTGCCGGAAGGGTCGGGCGATCCGGAGGCATTCGCGCGGTTTGCGCTGCTGGGGGATCAACTTGCGGCCACGGCGAGCAAGCTGAAGAAGATCGACTTGCTCGCGGCTTACCTGCGGTCGCTGGATACGGACAGCCTGGCGCTGGCGGTGGTGTTTTTGACCGGGCGGGCTTTTCCGCAGTCCGATCCGCGGGTGCTGCAAACGGGTTGGGCGGTGTTGCGCCGGGCTTTGCTGGCGGTCACGGGGCTGGAGGAAGCGCGGTTTCGGGCGATCTCGCGGTCTTATGGGGATGCGGGCCGCACGGCGCAGGAAATCCTGCTCGACCGGACGCGGCCGGAGCCGTGCTCGGTGGTGGAGGCTGGGGAATTTTTTGCGGCGCTCGCGGCGGCGCGGGGGCCGGTGCAGAAAGGGGAATTGCTCCAGCGGCGGCTGACGACGCTGGATGCGCGCTCGGGCAGCTATGTGGTGCGGATTCTCACGGGGGATCTGCGCATCGGCTTGAAGGAAGGGCTGGTGGAGGAAGCGCTCGCGGCGGCATTTTCGACGCCGGCCGATGAAGTGCGCGAGGCGAATATGCTGCTCGGGGATCTGGGGGAGACGGCGCGGCTGGCGGTGGCGGGGAAGTTGCACACTGCGGGTGTGCGGCTTTTCCGTCCGGTGAAGCTGATGCTGGCCAGCCCGGAACCGACGGCGGCGGCCATTTGGGGGCGGTTTGCCGAACGCAAGGCGGAAGCCCCGGCGCCTTGGGCGGAGGACAAGTACGATGGGATCCGGGCCCAGCTTCACGCGGGGGAGGGGAGGGTGGAGATTTTCACCCGCGATCTGCATTCGGCGACGGGGCAGTTTGCGGATCTGGCCCGTGCGGCGCGCAGCCTGGCCAAGCGGGTGATTCTCGATGGCGAAATCCTGGCTTTTTCCGAAGGACGCCGGCTCACATTTTTTGATCTGCAAAAGCGGCTCGGGCGCAAAACGGAGGACGATCTTTTTCTCGGGGTGAGTGATGTGCCGGTGGTTTTCCGCGCCTTCGACCTGCTCTGGGAAAACGGGGAGTCGCTGCTGCGGACTTCGCTGGCCGAACGCCGGGCGCGGCTGGAAGCGCTGGTGCTTCCGCCGGGAATGGAGATCGCCCCGCGGCATGCTTTTGCGAGCGACGCGGATCTCGAGGCGCTTTTTGGCGCGGCGCGCGCTCGCGACAATGAAGGGCTGATCGTGAAAGATCCGGCGAGCCTTTACACCCCCGGGCGGAGGGGGTTGGCGTGGCTGAAGCTGAAAAAGGAATTCGCCACGCTCGATGTGGTGGTGGTGGCGGCCGAGCAGGGCCACGGCAAACGGGCGCATGTGCTGAGCGACTACACGTTTGCGGTTCGGGATGACGTCACCGGCGCGTTGCTGCCGATCGGTAAAGCTTACTCGGGCCTGACTGATGCTGAGATCGAGGAACTGACCGAGCATTTCACCTCGACCACCGTGGCGCTGCGTGGGCGGGTGCGGGAGGTGGTGCCGGATACGGTACTGGAAATCGCGTTTGATCGCCTCCAGCCGAGCGATCGCCACGCGAGTGGGCTGGCTATGCGTTTTCCGCGGATCAAAGCGATCCGCCGCGACAAATCGCCCGACGAGATCGACACGCTCGCGTACGCCCGGAGCTTGGTGCAGACGTAGGTCCGAGCTACACCAAAGCGCAGGAGGAAAAAGATTCTCGGGGGAGGGGAGTCCGGATGATTTTCGCGGTCCGATTCCCAGCCTATCTATGCTGTCCCCACGTGCCTTTGCTCTCCTGGTCCTGAGTACCTCCCTTTCCGCGCAGGCGGCTGAAACGCCTGCTGCGTCGACGACTCCCGCGCCCCAACCGGCGGCGGCGACGACGCCAGCCTCGGCCGCGACCCCGAAAGCCACGCCCAAGCCCGGGCCGAAGCCGACTCTCGCGAATGTTCCGTACGGCGACAGTCCGAAGCAGGTCATGGATTTCTACAAAGCGGAGTCCGACAAGCCGACGCCGCTGCTGTTCTTCATCCACGGCGGTGGTTGGTCCGGAGGGACCAAGGATACCGTGCCGGTGGCGGGATACCTTCGTGCAGGAATTTCGGTCGTTTCCGTCGAGTACCGGTTTGTGCAGGAAGCCAAGGCGGCGGGAGCGGAGCCGCCGGTCAGTTGGCCGCTGCACGATGCGGCGCGCGCGCTGCAATTCGTCCGCAGCAAAGCGGCTGAGTGGAATCTCGATAAAACGAAGATCGCGGCTTCCGGTGGTTCGGCGGGCGCTTGCAGCAGCCTTTGGCTCGCGTTTCACAAAGACATGGCCGATCCGAAAAGCGAGGATCCCATCGCCCGGGAATCGACCCGCCTGACCTGCGCCGCCGTTTCCGGGGCGCAGACGACGCTCGATCCGCAGCAGATGAAGGAGTGGACGCCGAACAGCCGCTACGGAGGACATGCTTTCGGGTTTGTCGCTGATCCGGCTAAAAAGCAGACCCAGTTCGACGCCTTTCTCGCCGGGCGCGAAAAAGTGATGCCGTGGATCAAGGAGTACTCCCCCTACGAACACGTTTCGTCCGACGATCCGCCGATCTGGATGGGTTACGGCACGGCACCGGCCATGGGGCAGGATGAAAAGGATCCCACCCACACGGCGAATTTCGGCGTCAAACTGCAGGAAAAAGTGCGTAGCGTGGGGGTGGAATGCGAACTCGTGTACCCCGGCGCGCCGGAGGTGAAGCACAAGTCGGCAGAGGCGTTCGTGATCGAGAAGCTGACGGGGAAGAAGCCGTAACCCGCAGGCTGGAGCGACGGCCGCAGGTGGGTGGAAAATGCGTTCCACCACCTGCCGCTGTGGGTCGCGGTTGGACTTTTTTCCTTCATGACCTGGGAGGAAGAAGAGGCCCACGGAACTCAGGGCTGGAGAGAGAGGGGGAAATCCGATGTAGTGAGAGTCCTTACCTCGTGCCCATCGATCATCCAACCTCGCAGAAGCTTCTCGCCGCGATTTACGAGATGAATTCCGCGGACACCCATTCCAGCTTCAGCGAAGCGGTGGTGGCCGGGTTGAGCCGGATCGTGACGGCGGATGTGGTGGTCTTTCAAGTGCTCGACCGAAAGGCTGAGCGCATCCTGACCCACATGTCGCCGCCGGCGCCCTATACGGCGGAAGAAGTCGCGTATTACACCAAGCATTCGGAGGAACATCCGCTGTCTGTCTACTATACCCGGGAACGCGATCCACTGGCCCGTCGGGTTTCCGATGTGATCGATGAGGTGGCATGGCGGGCGAGCAAGTTTTACCAGACGTGCCTGCAGCGGCTCGGGTTGGTGCACACGGTGGTGTTACCCGTCGATATCGATGCATCGGTCGTCGTGGCGGTCTCGTTCAGCCGCCGGGATCCGGATTTCACGGCGGAAGATTGCGAGTTGCTCAATGCCTTCGGGCCGCATTTGCGCCTGGCCTGGCAGTCGCACGACAACCCATGGGCGGACCGCCGCGAACTCGCCTGCCGGCAGCGCTTGCAAGGCCTTGGGCTGTCACCGCGCGAGAGCGAAGTCCTTTTCTGGATGACCGAAGGAAAGCTGAACCGCGAAATCGCGACGATGCTGGGGCTCACCCTCGGGACGGTGCAGGATAATGTGGCGCGGATTCTGGCCAAGCTGGAGCTGGAAAACCGCCACGCGGCGACGGTCTTCGCGATCGAAAAACTGCGGTCCTAGGCTCCCTCAGCCGGCGATACCCCACGTGTGGGGATATACGCCTAAAAATCGGCCATCTAGGGTGGCGGTCCACTGCATCAGGCCATGGATTACCCTTCGCGTCGCCCGTTCACTTCGTTTCTTCTGTTGATCGCACTCTTTGCCGGGGGACGCAGTGAGTTCCGCGCGGGGGCCGCCACCTGGCTGGGGAATACTTCGAATGCATTTGGCACCGCGAGCAATTGGGACATTGCGCCGAGCTCCGGCGCTTCTTTGCTTTTTGGGTCCGCTGGATCGAGCGGGCTGTCGCTGAACAACAACCTGACCCCCGGCTTCAATTTCATAGGAATTCAGTTCATTGGCCCGAGTGCTTTCACGATCGGCGGCAATGCCTTCGTACTCAGTGGCCCCATCGTCAACGAGACCTCCCTCACCCAGACGATCAACAACAACATCACCCTCACGGCGGGAACGCACCACTTTCAGCTGGCGAGTGGGAGTGGTCTCGTGCTGGGTGGCGACATCAACGGAGCGGGTGGGCTCCAGCTGGAGCTTGGGACGTTCACCCTGACTGGCGCCAACACCTACACCGGTGGCACCAGTCTTATCGGCGGCGCCACGCTCCAGATTGGCGACGGCAGCCCCGGTGGCGGCGGTTCCATCACCGGGAACATCACCAATAACGGAGCCATCATTTTCAACCGCACGGGCAGTTCCAGCCTCGCTGGAGTCATCTCCGGTGGGGGCAGCCTCTCGGTGGCCAAAGGCACCTTCATCCTCACTGGCGCCAACACCTACACCGGGGGAACCACCATCGATAGCGGAGCCACACTCCAGCTTGGCGACGGCACCGGTTCCCCCAACGGCACGGGTTCCGTCGATAAAGACAAAAACATCACCAACAACGGAACGCTCATTTTCAATCGCGCCGCCGATTTCGGCTTCGATGGAGTCATCTCCGGCAGCGGCGGAATGACGGTAAACGCAGGCGTGATGCGGCCCACCAAGGCCCTCGCCTACGCGGGCCTCACCCAAATCACGAATGCGGCCCTCGTCCTGGCTTCGACCACGATCGGGGCAAATGAATCCGGCCTTGCCTCCTCTTCCGTGGTGATTCTGGGATCCAACGGGAGACTCGACCTGGCCAACCATCAACACACGATCGCCGGGCTCGTGAGTACGTCGGGCTTCGGGCAGGTCTACAGCTTTTCCAGCCCGGCCGGGACCGCTGGAGGCCTGACCGTGACCGTCGCCTCCGGGCAGACCTACGCCTTCTCCGGACTGCTGGGAGATGCGGACCCGAACACGGCGAAATTCTTCTTCACCAAGGCGGGGCCGGGAACGCAGATCCTTTCGGGCAACAACACCTACACCGGCGGCACGACGATCTCGGAAGGCACGCTCCAGCTCGGCAATGGCGGGGCGAGTGGTTCGATCGCCACCGCGTCCGCCATCACCGTCGCCCAGGGCGCCACCCTCGCGTTCAATCGCTCCGACGACTACACCTTCGGCGGAGTCATCACCGGCAGCGGCGGCGTGGCGATGAATGGAAACGTCCTCCGTTTCGCCGCGGCCCAGACCTACACCGGCCCGACGCAGATTAATAACAACGGCATCCTCGTGCTGCCGACCACGGGTGCATTGGCCGCCAATATTTCCGCTCTCGCCCCTGGCACGGTCGTCACCATCGGCGCTACCGCGAAGGTCGATACCTCGAACCGGTCACAGACCATCGCCGGGCTCGCCGGTGTGGGCACCCTTTACAGCTTCGGCGGGAGTGCCGGGAAACTGACGCTAAAAATCGCTTCCGGGCAGAGTTATACTTTCTCGGGCGTGCTGGGCGGCCCGAGCGATTCATTGGATTTTGCCGTGGTCAAATCCGATCCCGGCACCCAGATCCTCGCCGGGGCGAACACCTACATCGGTACAACAGCGATCACCGAGGGTACGCTTCAGTTCGCGAAGCGGACCTCGCTTTACAACGGCACGACGGCCAGCTGGACGGCGGCCAAACTCACCGTCGCGAGTGGCGCGACGCTGGCGCTCAATGTCGGCGGCACGAACGAGTTTGCGCCGGGCGACCTGAATACTTTGTTTACTAACATTTCGGTGGCCAACTCGGCCACGACCGGCCTGCAGGGGGGAGCGAAACTCGCTTTCGACACGACCAACGCCAGCGGCGGCACATTCTCGCTGCCGAATGCCCTCAGCGACTCGACCGGTGCCTTTGGCGGAGCCATCGGGCTGGTCAAAGTGGGTTCGGGCACGCTGGCGGTCGTCGGGGTCAACGGCTACACCGGCGGGACGACGATCAACTCCGGCACGCTCTCGCTCTCTGGTGTGCTTCCCGCCGGCGGCGCCACCACGATCAATGACGGTGGAACGCTGGCCCTCAGTGGGCAGCTCGGCGCCAGCGCCATCTCGACCTTTGGCACTGGCATTCTCTCTCAGACATCGACGGGCGTCATCAACGGCGCCTCGTCCCTTACCTTGGCCGGCAGCGGCATCAGCGTCCTTGGTGGCACCAACAGCTACACCGGCGCCACGGCGATCAACTCCGGCACGCTCTCGCTCACCGGGGCGATCAACGGAAGCGCCATCTCGACCTCGGGCAGCGGCGTTCTCTCGGAAACATCGGCGGGCTCGATCACCGGAGCTTCGTCTCTCACCGTGGCCGGCAGCGGCATCAGCGTCCTCGGTGGCACCAACAGCTACACTGGCGCCACGGCGGTCAACTCCGGCACGCTCTCGCTCACCGGGACGATCAGCGGAAGCGCCATCTCGACCTCAGGCAGCGGTGCGCTCTCGGAAACATCGACGGGCAAGATCACCGGCGCTTCGTCCCTCACCGTGACCGGAAGTGGGACGAGCATCCTGGCCGGCGTCAACAACACCTACACCGGCGCGACCACCATCAATGGCGGCACGCTGCAATCCACGGCCAATGGGACGCTCAGCCCGAACAGCGCCATCACCGTGAACAACACCGCGACCCTGGCGGTGAACTACGGCGGCGCCTCCGACTACACGGAGGCCCAGACCGCTGCGCTCCTGCTTCCTGCCCGGACGACCTTTGGGGCCACGACCGCGGTGTTCGCTTTCGACACTACCAATCTCGGGGCGAATGGCACCGCGACCTATGGCACCGCACTCACGATGAACGGCAGCCTCACGAAACTGGGCGTGGGAACTCTCGCCCTCGCCGGAGCGAACATCTACGCCGGCGCCACGCGCATCAGCGGAGGAACGCTGCAAGTGGGCAATGGTGGCACGACGGGTTCGCTGCCCGCGAGCAGCGCCATCACCGACAACGGCACGCTGGTTTTCAACCGCTCGAACACCGTCACGCAGGGCGTGGACTTTGCCGGGGCGATCAGCGGCAGCGGCGGCGTCACCCAGGCAGGCAGCGGCACGCTGATCTTGAGCGGCACCAACTCCTACAGCGGACCGACCGTGGTCAATGCCGGCACGCTCCAGGTCAGCGGTTCGCTGGCCGGAAGCCTGATCGCGAACAATGGCGCGAACCTGACCCTGGCCGTCGGGCCTTCCGCGCCCCTTGCGGTGGGCAACGATGTGACGCTCAACACCACGATCGCCAACGTGGTCCTGAACGCCACGCCCACCCCGGGACAGTCCCTCCGGGTGCTGAACTACACCGGCACGCTGACCGGCTCGGCCGCCAACTTCACCAGCACGCAACTTCGCAGTCCGGTTTTTTCCACCGCCACCGCCCATCAGGTCAACCTGACCTTCGCCACCAAGACCCTCACGTGGACCGGCACGCCCGCCGCCACCTGGGATCTGAACAACTCCGCCAACTGGACGGACGGCGTCGGCGCCGAAAAGTTCTTCGTCGCCGATGCGGTCACCTTCAACGACAGCGGCACGAACAAAACCGTGACCGTCAACACGGTGGTGCTCCCCAGCTCGGTCACCTTCGCCAATACCACCGGCAGCAGCTACACCCTCAACGGCACCGGCAGCATCCAGTCCGGCATCACGCAGAACGCCTCCGGCTCCGGCGCGGTGACGATCAACGTCCCGCTCACCGGCGGGAGCACGCTCACCAAATCCGGAGCCGGCACGCTCACGCTCTCGGCGCTCAATCCCTATACCGGCGCGACGGCCATTAACGCCGGCACTCTTTCGCTCACGGGGACGCTCAGTGGAACGGCGATTACCACCTCGGGGACCGGGATTTTGTCGCAGACCGCCGCCGGCGTGATCACCGGCCCCTCGTCCCTCGCGGTGGGTGCGGGAACCAGCACCCTTGCCGGTGCGAATACCTACACCGGCTCGACCACGATCAGCGGCGGCACACTTTCGCTTACCGGATCGCTCAGTGGCACCGCGATCACTACCTCGCTCACCGGGACTTTGTCGCAGACCGGCACTGGAACGATCACCGGCGCCTCATCGCTCATTTTGGCGTTTGCCAGCACGGGCACCAGCATCCTCGCCGGAGCGAATACCTACACGGGTCTGACCGATATCCGAGGCGGCACGCTTTCGCTCACCGGGTCGCTCAGTGGTACTGTGATTAGCACGTTGGGCACCGGGATTTTGTCGCAGACCGTCACCGGATCGATCACTGGCGCCTCGTCCCTTAGTTTAAGCGGCACAGGAACCAGTGTCCTGGCCGGTGTGAATACCTACACGGGTACCACCAGTATCGGTGGTACCCTTTCGCTCAGCGGGTCCATCAACGGATCCGTCGGTGTAGCGACCATTTCCACGTTGGGCTCTGCGGTTTTGCTGGAGACCGCCACCGGATCGATCACCGGCAACAGAGCCATATTTTTCGGAGGCACAGGAACCAGCGTCCTGGCCGGCGTGAACACCTACACCGGCCCGACAAGCATCGATGGTAGCGCCACGCTTTCGCTCAGCGGCTCGCTCAGTGGAACGCAGATTTCCACCACAAGTACCGGGATTTTGTCGGAGACCGCTACCGGGACGATCACCGGCAACAGAGGGATCAATCTCAGCGGCACGGGCACCAGCATCCTCGCCGGCACGAATACCTACACCGGCACGACCCGGGTCGATACCGGCACGCTGCAACTCGGCAACGGTGGAACGACCGGCTCGCTCTCGCCCAGCAGCGGCATCACCCTCAATTCCTCCAGCAGCAAGTTCGTCTTCAACCGGTCAAACACGATCACGCAAGGCACCGACTTTGGCACGATCAGTGGCAGCGGCAGCGTCGTCCACCAAGGCCCGGGCACGCTCATCTTCACCGGTGCCAACAACTACACCGGCGGCACGACGATTTCGGCGGGGAGTACACTTCAAGTCGGCACCGGCGGCGCGGACGGCGGCGCCCTGCCTGGAGCCATCGCCAACAATGGCACGTTTATCCTCAACCGGTCGGACGCGATCACCCAAGGCACCGACTTTGGCGTGATCGGCGGCAGTGGCAGCTTCGTCCTGCAAGGCCCGGCCACAGTCACCATGGTCGGTGGCAACACCTATACCGGCCCCACGCAAGTCAATGCCGGCACCCTCGTGCTTTCGGCGGACTACGCGCTCTCGAGTTCTACGGTGGTCACGGTAGCGGCCGGCGCCGGCCTTGATTTCTCGGACCATAGCCAGACCTTCGCCGGGCTCGAGGGCGCCGGTGCTGTGAACACCCCAGACCTGATCGGCTGTACCCTCACGCTCGATATTCAAGCCGGGCAAACGCACCTGTTTTCGGGTATCATATACCCCAATCATGCCCTCGGCCTCACCAAGGACGGCCCCGGCACGCAGATTCTTGCCTTCGCGAACTACTATGGCGGCGTGACCCGCATCAACGCGGGAACGTTGCAAATCGGCAATGGCGGCACGGCGGGCACGCTCCCCGTCGGGAGTGAAATCGTCAACAATAGCACGCTCGTCTTCAACCGGAGCGATACCATCACGCAGAGCGGCCACTTCCCGGAGAACATTCACGGCAGCGGCGGCGTGACGATGGAGGGCAGCGGCACGCTCGTCTTTCACCAAAACACTTATACCGGCCCCACGCAGGTCAATGCCGGCACTCTCGTGCTCTCGGCGGTTAACGCGCTCTCGAGTGCCTCGGTCGTGACGGTGGCGGCTGGCGC
>Ga0209050_1000926_pt1 | contig 38684 bp, 10 predicted proteins | sample Araplavi_mTSA_r2_FD_184276 | JGI IMG/M metagenome (GOLD analysis project Ga0209050, IMG submission 184276) | Arabidopsis root microbial communities from North Carolina, USA - plate scrape MF_Cvi_mTSA_r2 (SPAdes) (version 2) | ecosystem: Host-associated > Plants > Roots > Endosphere | place: USA... | reverse complement strand
GCCGTCTTCGCAGCAATCGCCGCGTTCTTCGTCTTCGTCTTGCTTGGCATACATGCTCCTGATCGTCATGCTATGCCTCGCACACAAAATTTCTGACAGGCTCGAACGGCCCGACACCCAAGGTGCCAGCGTCACTCGTCGTGCTGAGACTGCTGCACTTGTATTGCAACCTGGCTTGGTTTGATACCTTCAAGCGCTTGAAGCAGGCTTGATGCTCCATCTCATTCGGCACAACGCATCCAACCCACAATACCCCGACACCTTATCCCCAGTCACCACGCGGTGAACGCGTAATCTGTATCCTCGTGGTATCGACAGATCTACTGTCGGCTCTCCACCGACATAGTCACGGTGGTGCTGAGCCAATCCCGTTGCAACATTCCCGCGGCTGCACTCAAGTTGCTGCATTCAGAAAAGCAGGGAGGCGTAGTCGACCTACTACAACTCGCATTCCAGTTGCCGCAACTTGTTGTTCAAGCACCTCTACTTAAATCTCCTGCATCCAAGCATCCAACAATGCTTCCGACAAATTTTTCACAGCTTTTTGATATTCCGTGAGCGAACCGGCCTTACGGGCCATATCAGCGGCTGTATGAAAATCTTGAAAAGATTGCCCCAACTCTTCATCCAAATTCCGGCATTCACCCTCGGTCAACTCAGCCCCAACGCGTCCAAATTCATTAACCAACCGAGCGATACCAGAGTCAATAACGACACTGACTGGCCCGTCCATGCCGGACTCAACAATATCAGAAATACGATTTACCTCTTCATTAACAATGCCGACAGATTGATCCATCGCATCCTTCCTAGCCTTCAAACCTTTCTTTTCTTTTACATCAGCAGGCCTAGCCTCCCGTATATCACTTGGCCCGAAAAAACGAATCTCTTCATATTCCACAACAGTCGGCTTACCGGAAATTTCACCAGCCTTACGCATGGCTTTGACTTTAGACGAATTTGCCTTCTTTACAAGCTCTGCAGCTCGATTCGGAGAGGCCAAAGTCATGATTTCAATCTTAGCCTTGATGCGTGTATTGTTTATCTTCCGTCCAGCCTTTTTGGCGTTCTTGGCGACGACATTTCCGAAATCCTGCACATTGGAAACAACACTCTTGAAAACCTTCATTTAACACCTCTGATTGAAAGTGATTTCGAGTCAACAGCTGCGATTTCATCAGTCGATGCAAACACCCTGTCACTCACCGGCTTTGTCACCAGTCGCTCCGAATTACTCCCACGCAAGTACGTCTGACAAGCCGGTCCATCGGCTCCCGCCAGGGTTCAAACGGCTCCCGCCGCCACCCACCCCACGATTCCCCCGATCACCCGCTCCCGATTCACCTCCGCGGTGAACGTGTGATCCGTGTCCTCGTGGTACTCCAGCTGCAGCCTGTCCCCGAACGGCACGTCGGGAAACGCATCGATCAGCTGCTCGCGGTAATTGTGGCTGTCCTCGCGCTCACCAGTCAGCACCGCCAGGAAGCGATTGCCCGAGCGGTGCGCCGCCGCATAGGCGTTCGACAAGAAGGCCTTCGCCTCGGGTGAGTTCAGGTCGGCACGCGGCTCCGGCTCCGGCGCCTCCGCATGCCCCGCCCCGCCCATCCGCTGCCCCAGCGCCTGCCACAGCGGGTGCCTGCCCCGCGCGATGTTCATCCAGCTGCTCAGCCGTGTCGCCCGCCGCGCGTAGTGGTTCAGGTAGTACCTCGGCGTGTGCGGGATCGACGGGTCCAGCAGCACCAGCCCCACCACCCGCGGATCGCGCCCCGCGTAGACCACCGCATGGTCCGCGCCGGAGCACAGCCCGACCAGCACGAAGCGTCTGAAGCCGCGCGCCGATTCCAGCGTGTCGAGCGCCTCCTTGATGTCGGCCAGGCTCGCCTCCAGCAGCCCGAGCCCGTCGTCGCGCGGCTCGCTGTCGCCGATGCCCGACAGGTCGAAGCGCACCGCGTCGACGCCCTGCTGCGACAGCTGCCGGCACAGCTGCACCGTCATCCGGTTCGCGCCGACGCGGTGGATGATCCCCGAGTTCAGCACCATCACCGCCGGCCGGTCCGGCGACGCCGCGGCGCCGTCCGCCGCCGGCGTCACGATGCCCACCAGCGCCTTGCGCGGGCCCATCAGCAGCACCTGTTCGTTCACCATCAGCTCCACCATTGCGCGATACGCTGCAACACCTTCACCGGCACCGCGCCGGCCCCCGAGTGGTGATCCTCCAGCCACGCCGGCTGGCCGTCGACGCGCTCGACCGGCCACGCCCCCACCGCCTCGCCTGGCGAAGCGGCCGGCTCCCCCGCCGCCTGCGACCGCAGCACCAGCGTGCGGGCCGGCAACTCGGCAGGCGGCAGCGCCAGCCCGCGCAGCTCCGCGGCCATCGCGTCGCTCATCGCAAAGCCCATCACCTCGTGCCCGCCGCCCTTCTCTGCCGCGCGCGGCGGCGCCTCGGCCAGCAGCTCCTTCAGGTAGCCCTCGCCCGACACCACCGGGTCCCACAGCACCAGGCTGTCGACGTCCTTGCGCCGGCGCGCCGCGACGCCCGCGGCCAGCGTGGCGCCCAGCCGCAAGCCGACCAGCCCGACGCGCGCCGCATCGGTCGTGTCCTTCAGTTCGTCGACCGCGGTCTCGATGTCGCCCTGCCAGCCGGCCAGGCTCGCGTCCAGCATCTCGCCGGCCGAATCGCCGGTGCCGTGGTAGTCGAAGCGCAGCACGTGCACGCCGGCCTGGTTCAGCAGCGTCGCCAGCTGCTTCATCGCGCGGTGCGCGCGCAGGTACTCCTGGCCCCACGGCGGGCACAGCAGCACCGCCTTGCTGCCGCTGCCCGCGGCCGAGGCCCGCGCCGGGCTGTAGACACCAAACAGCCGCCGTTGCCGGGTGCCGAAGAAGAAAGGGTTCATGGGCTGGGGAGGTGATCTGAAACATGCGCGGCGCCCGCGGCCGCGACCTGGCGAAGGTTCTGGAAGAACAGCACGCGCGGATCCATGCGCCAGCCGGTACGCTGCTCCACCGCCAGCGCAACGCGCAGCGACAGCAGCGAATGGCCGCCCAGCTCGAAGAAGTTGTCCTCGGCGCCCACCCGCTCGATCTGCAGCGTCTCTTGCCACACATCGGCCAGCAGCCGCTCCAGGCCCGGTGCCGGCGGCTCGTAGGCCGCCACCGGCGCGACGTTGCGGAACGGGTCCGGCAGCGCGGCCCGGTCGACCTTGCCGTTCGGCGTCAGCGGGATCGCGTCGAGCGCGACCACCAGCGACGGCACCATGTAGTCCGGCAGCTCGCGCCGCAGGTGGCGCCGCACCTCGCTGACGGTCAGGTCCTCGCCGGGCTGGTAGACGACGTAGGCCACCAGCCGCAGGTCGCCCGGCCCGGCCTCGCGCGCGATCACCACCGACTGCCGCACCGCCTCGTGCCCTGCGAGCACCGACTCGATCTCGCCCAACTCGATGCGGAAGCCGCGGATCTTCACCTGGTGGTCGATGCGGCCCAGGTGCTCCAGCCGCCCCTGCGCCGTCCAGCGGCCGAGGTCGCCGGTGCGGTACAGCCGCGCACCGGGCTGGGTCGAAAACCGGTCGGCGATGAAGCGGTCGGCCGTCAGCTCCGGCCGCCGGTGGTAGCCGGTCGCCACGCCCGCGCCGCCGATCCACAGCTCGCCCGGGATGCCGGCCGGCTGCAGCTCGCCGGCCCGGCTCAGCACATGCACCTGCGTGTTGTCGATCGGCCGGCCGATGGTGATCGGTGCGCCGCCGCCGGCGACGCGCTCGGCGGTCGACCAGATCGTCGTCTCGGTCGGCCCGTACAGGTTCCACAGTTCGCCGACGCGTGCCAGCAGCGCATCGGCCAGCTCACGCGGCAGCCCCTCGCCGCCGCACAGCGCGCGAAAGCCCGGGCCACCGGTCCACCCGGCTTCGAGCAGCAGCCGCCAGGTGGCCGGCGTCGCCTGCAGCACCGTCGTGCCGCTGGCCGCCAGCGCCGCCGCCAGTGCGACGCCGTCGGCCGCCGTCTCGCGCGGCAGCAGCTCGACCCGCGCGCCGACCAGCCACGGCAGGTACAACTCCAGCCCGGCGATGTCGAACGACACCGTGGTCACCGCGGCCAGCACGTCGGTGGCCTGCAGCCCCGGCTCGCGCCGCATCGAATGCAGGAAGTTCGCGAGCGCGCCATGCGGCACCACCACGCCCTTCGGCCGGCCGGTCGAGCCGGAGGTGTAGATCACGTAGGCGGGGTCGCCGGGCGCCGGTGCGCTCGCGAGGTTCTCTTCGCTGCCGGCCCCCAGCGCGACCGCGTCGGCCAACACGTCCAGCAGCTGCACGCCGGCCGGCAGCGCGATGCCGTCGGCCGCGTCGCCGCCGGCCACCAGCACCTTCGCGCCGCTGTCTTCCAGCATGTAGGCGAGCCGCTCGGCCGGGAAGCCCGGGTCCAGCGGCACGTAGGCGCCGCCGGCCTTCTGCACGCCGAGCAGCGCCACCACCAGCGCCAGCGAGCGCTGCAGGCACACGCCGACCAGGCTGCCCGGGCCGACGCCCATCGCGCGCAGCCGGTTCGCGACGCGGTTGGCGCGCGCATTCAGCGCCGCATAGGTCAGCGACGCGCCTTCGCAGCGCAGCGCCTCGGCCTCGGGGCTGCGTGCGACCTGGGCTTCGAACAGGCGGGGATAGACGTCGTTGGCATGCGCCGCCGCGGTGCCGTTCATCTCGACGCGCAGCCAGCGCTGCTCGTCGGCGGTGAGCAGCGGCAAGCTCGCGAGCGGCGTGGCCGGCGACACGACGGGATCATGGACCAGCGCTTCGAGCAGCGTGCGGTAGTGCCCCGCCATGCGGCGGATCGTCGGCTCGTCGTACAGCTCGGTCGAGTACTCGAACAGCAGGCTGCCGCTGACGGCCGCCTCGATGTACAGCCCGAGCTCGAACGGTGCCGCAGCGCGGTCGATCGCGACCGGCTCCCACTGCAGCCCGGGGAATTCGATGCCGCTCATCGGTGCGTTCTGCAACGTGAACAGCACCTGCGCGAGCGGCGGCAGCGCCGGGCCGCGCAGCGGCCGCAGCTCTTCCACCAGCTTCGCGAACGGCAGCTCCTGGTGCGCATACGCCTCCAGCGCGGTCGTGCGCACGTTCGCCAGCAGCTCGGCGAACGACAGGTCGTCGCGGCAGGTGCTGCGCATCACCAGCGTGTTGATGAAGCCGCCGACCAGCCCTTCGACCTCGCGCTGTTCGCGGTTGGCGATCGGCACCGCGACCGCGATGTCGGCCTGCCCGCTGTAGCGGTGCAGCAGCGTCACGTACGCGGCGAAGAGCGTCATGAACAGCGTGCACCCGTGCGCGCGGCTGAAGGCCTCGAGCGACGCGATCAGCGCCGGCGGCAGCACGTCGGCATGCCACGCGGCACGGTCCGACAGGATGGTCGGGCGCGGGTGGTCGGTCGGCAGCAGCAGCGGCGCGACGCCGTCGAGCCGGCGCCGCCAGTAGCCGAGCTGCGCCTCCAGCAGCTCGCCCCGGAATCGCTCGCGCTGCCACACCGCGACGTCGCGGTACTGCACCGCCAGCGGCGGCCAGGCCGGTGCCGCGTCGCGGCGGAACGCCGCATAGGCCTCGGCCAGCTCGCGGCCCAGCACGCCGTACGACCACTGGTCGCCGGCGATGTGGTGCATCGCGAGCAGCAGCAGGTGCTCGTCGTCGGCCACCTGGACCAGCAGCGTGCGGAAGACCGGGCCGTGCACCAGGTCGAAGTAGGCGCGCGCGGTGTCGGTCGCCAGTGCGATCGCGGCCTCTTCGGCCTGCCGGCCTTGCGAGCGCAGGTCGCGGAACGGCAGCGCGGCCGGCCGGCGCGGCTGCACCGTCTGCATCGGGCGGCCATCGACCATCGCGAACGTCGTGCGCAGCGTCTGGTGGCGCTGCACCAGCGCATCGAGTGCCCGCTCCAGCGCGCCGCGGTCGAGCACGCCGTGCAGCCGCAGCGCGACCGGCATGTTGTAGGCCGAGCTCTCCGGCGCCAGCTCGTGCAGCAGCCACATGCGCTCCTGCGCGAACGACAGCGGCGTCGGGCCGTCATCGGCAAGCCGCGGGATCGCCACGCTCGCCGCCGCCGGCGCGCGACCGGCTTCGATCGCCTGCGCCAGCTCGTGCAGCACCGGCCGCTCGAACACCGTGCGCAGCACGAAGCCGCGGTCGAAGGCCTGGCGGATGCGGGCCGTCACCTGCGTCGCGAGCAGCGAGTGCCCGCCCAGTTCGAAGAAGTTGTCGTGGCGGCCGATCTCGGCTTCACCGATTCCCAGCACGTCACGCCAGATCGCCGCGAGGCCCTGCTCGATCTCGCCCTGCGGTGGCTCGACGCGCCGCGCCGCCGTCGCGGCGCGTCCCGCCGGCGCCGGCAGCGCCTGGCGGTCGACCTTGCCGTTGCCGGTCAGCGGCAGCGTCGACAGCGTGACGAACGCGGCCGGCACCATGTAGTCAGGCAACCGCTCGCGCAGCGCCTGCTTCAACGCGTCGACCTCGGCGGTGCCGGCGACGTACGCAACGAGTCGCTGGTCGCCGGGCACGTCCTCGCGCGCCAGCACCGCGCTCTCGCGCACGCCGGGCTGCTGCGCGAGCAGCGCCTCGATCTCGCCGAGCTCGATGCGGAAGCCGCGGATCTTCACCTGGTGGTCGATGCGGCCGAGGTATTCCAGCTCCAGCGCGCCATCGCCGGCGCGCACCCGCCAGCGTGCCAGGTCGCCGCTGCGGTACAGCCGCTCGCCGGCGTGGAACGGGTCGTCGACGAAGCGCGCCGCGGTCAGCTCGGGCCGGTTCAGGTAGCCGAGCGCGAGGCCCGGCCCGCCGACGTACATCTCGCCGGTCACCCCGACCGGCACCGGCTGCATCAGCGCATCGAGCAGCCGCACGCGCAGGTCGGGAATCGGCACGCCGATCACGCTGCCGGCGCGCGCGTCGACGTCGGCCCGCGCGATCGGCCGGTACGTCACATGCACGCAGGTCTCGGTGATGCCGTACATGTTGACGAGCCGCGGCTGCGCATCGCCATGGCGCTCGAACCACGGGCGCAGCGCCTGCAGCTCCAGCGCCTCGCCGCCGAACACCACCTCGCGCAGCGCGGTCTGCCGCGGCGCGCCACTGTCGACGTCGGCCTGGACCAGCTGCCGGAAGGCGGACGGCGTCTGGTTCAGCACCGTGACGCGCTCGTCGTGCAGCAACTGCAGGAAGGCCTCCGGCGAGCGGCTCACCGCCTGCGACACGACCACCAGGCAGCCGCCGTGCGCCAGCGCGCCCCACAGCTCCCACACCGAGAAATCGAAGGCCACCGAATGGAACAGCGTCCACACGTCCTGCGGGCCGAAGTGGAACCAGCCGGCGGTCGCGCTGAACAGCCGGTCGACCGCACGGTGCGTCAGCAGCGTGCCCTTCGGCTGGCCGGTGGAGCCGGAGGTGTAGATCACATAGACCAGGTCGTCTGCGCCGACCGGGCTCGCCGGGTTGCCGGCGGGCGCGTCGGCCAGCGACGGGTCGTCGAGGCACAGCGTCGTGCCGGCATGCTGCGGCAACTGCGCGAGCAGCGCCGTCTGCGTCAGCATCACCGGCGCCTGCGCATCGCCGAGCATGAAGGCGACGCGCTCGGCCGGGTACGACAGGTCGACCGGCAGGTAGGCGCCACCGGCCTTCACGATGCCCAGCAGCCCGACCACCAGATCGATCGAGCGTTCGGCGCACAGCCCGACGCGCGTGCCAGGCACCACGCCCAGTGCCTGCAGCCGGTGCGCCACCTGGTTCGCGCGGCGGTTCAGCTCGGCGTACGACATCGAGACGCCGTCGCAGCGCAGCGCGGTCGCGTCGGGAGTGCGCGCGGCATGCGCTTCGAAGCGCTGGTGGATCGGCTGCACGTCGCCGGCGACCGCTGCCGCCGGCGGCAGCACCGCCGCACGCTCGGCCGCGTCGAGCAACGGCAGCCGGCAGATCGGCATCGCCGGGTCGGCGACGATGCCGTCGAGCAGCACGCGGTAGTGCGCCCACAGCCGCGCGATCGTCGCGCGGTCGAACAGCGCAGGGTTGTACTTGAACGCGCCCGACAGCGCGTCGCTGCGGTCGATCAGGCCGAGCCCGAGGTCGAACTGGCCTTCCTGCTGCGCCATCGCATACGGCAGCACGCGCCAGCCGGCAAAGTCGACCGGCACATCGCTCGCGCCGGCGACCAGCAGGTCGTTCAGCTCGCGGAACTGCTCGAAGCGCTGCAGCACGAACATCGTCTCGAACAGCGGCGAGCGGCTCGCATCGCGCACCGGCTGCAGGCGCTCGACCAGCAGCGACAGCGGGTACTCCTGCGCATCCAGCGCCTCCAGCAGCGTGCCGCGCACCTGCTGCATCAGCGCGCGGAACGGCAGCCCGGCGTGCACGCGCGAGCGCAGCGCCACCGGGTTCACGAAGTCGCCGATCACGCGCGCGAACTCCGGCTGCGTGCGGCCGAAGGTCGGCGTGCCGACGATCAGGTCCTCGCAGCCGGTGTGGCGGAACAGCAGCGCCTTGAACGCCGCCAGCAGCAGCACGTACAGCGTCATGCCCTCGTCGCGCGCGAGCTGGTTCAGCCGCGCGGTGGTCGCCGCGTCGACATGGAAGTCGAAGCTCGCGCCCTGCCCGCTGCGCCGCGGCGGGCGCGGCCGGTCGGGCGGCAGTTCGACCTCGGCGCGCGGCGCGGCGAGCTGGCGCGTCCAGTACGCGGCGAGCTGCTCGCCCTGCGGGCCGGCCAGCATCGTGGCCTGCCAGTCGGTGTAGTCGGCGTACTGCAGCTCGACGCGCGGCAGCCCGGCCGGCGCGCCGCCGCCGGCTTCGATCAGCAGCGCGCGGAACTCCTCCAGCAGCATCAGCAGCGACCAGCCGTCGATCGCGATGTGGTGCATCGCGAGCAGCAGCACCTGGTCGTCGGCGGCGCGGCGGTACAGCGCGCTGCGCATCACCGGGCCGCGCGCCAGGTCGAACGGGCGGCGGGCATCGGTCTCGATGCGCTGCAGCAACGCGGCATCGTCCAGGCCTGCGGCGTCGTGCAGGTCGAGCACCGCGGTGCCGATGCCGGCGATGCACTGGCGCGGCAGGCCGTCGATCACGTCGTAGGTGGTGCGCAGCACCGCATGCCGGTCGACCAGTGCCTGCAGCGCCTGGCGCAGCACGGCCTCGTCGACGGTCGACAAGATGCGCAGCGCGAACACCACGTTGTAGGCCGCGCTGTCGGGTTGCTCCTGGTGCACGAACCACAGCGCCTGCTGCGGGTGCGACAGCGGCGCGATGCGCTGCTGCTGCGCCGCCTGCGCGCGCAGCGCGGCCAGCACCTCGTCGCGGCGCGCGCCGATCTGCGCGCGCTGCTCGGCCGACAGCGCGCCCTGCGGCGCCCGGAAGCGCAGCCGGTTGCCTTCGAACCACAGCAGCACGCCTTGCGCGGCCAGGGTGGACAGCAGGTCGGTCACGGGAGTCACTTGAGGACGGTCCTTTCCAGAGCGGATTGCCACAACCACAGCGCCAGCAGCGCGAGTGCGATCCACACCGCGCCGAGCAGGTCGCGGTGCGTGAATGCCTCGCCGGCGGCGCCCCACTCCACCAGCGCCATGCACAGCAGGTGCACATGCAGCGTCGGCGCCACCTGCGCGACCGGCGCGCGCTCGCAGGCCCGGTCCAGCGCCCACAGCGCCAGCAGCCCGACGATGCCGATGCCGGCCAGCAGCGCCGCATCGTGCAGGTTGGGCATCACCCAGACGAAGGGCATCAGCGGCGTCAGCAGCGCGAACACGCCGAGCGCGGTGAAGAACAGGTTGGCCTGCACCGGCTCGTCGCGCAGCGAGCGCGTCATCACGACGTAGACGCTGAACGACAGCGCCATCACGATCGGCAGCACCGCACCGGCCAGCGACCGCGGCAGCGCCGGCTCGGCCATCACCGCGGCCACCCCGCTGCCGATCGCCGCCACCGCCCACACCCAGCGCGGCACCCGCTCGCCCAATGCCAGCCGCGCGAAGCCGAGGATCAGCAGCGGCGCCACCCAGAACAGCGCCCACACCGTGCCGGGCCGGTCGCCGGCCGCGAGCGACAATGCGAAGCTGGCCGGCATCACCAGCATCAGCAGCGAGCGCGACAGCTGGAAGCCGAGGCGCCGCGTGCGCCACAGCCGCGACGGCGCGCGCCAGCCGACGATCAGCCCCAGGCAGGCCAGGTGCGCCGCATAGCGGCACCACACCACCTGCATCAGCGAATAGTGCCCCTGCAGCCGCGCGCCGAACACGCCTTCGACCAACGCCCAGGCGAGCGCGAACAGCACCAGCAACAACATCGCGCTACGCCCCGGCGCGCGCTGCGCGAGCGAGGCGACGGGGTGCAGCGGCGCGACGTCCATCGTCACGGCCTCGTCTCGTCGTCCAGCGGCACCGGGCCGGTCGCCGGTTCCAGCCGCATCGGTGCGCTGACCGGCGCGCGCTGCGCCGGCAGGTCGCGCGCGGCCGCGGCGCGCCACAGCGCGAGCGCGATGCCGCCGACCATCAGCAGCCCGAGGGCGATGCGCAGCGACGGCAGGTGCCCGCGCACCGCCAGCGACACCATCGTCAGGCAGGCCACGTGCACATACAGCGCCGGCGCGATCCACGGCAGCGGCGCGCGGCGCAGCGCCTGCTCCAGCAGCCACAGCGCGCCGAAGCCGAGCACGCCGAGCGCGGCGAACACCAGCGCATCGTGCAGCGTGGGCATCACCCACACGCCGGGCAGGAAGGGCAGCACGCCGGCCAGCCCGCCGAGGCCGACCCAGAACAGGTTGGTCATGACGGGCTCATGGCGCAACGAACGCGTCAGCGCAAGGTAGCCGGCGAAGGCCAGCCCCATCAGCAAGGGCACGACCGAGGCCTGCAGCGTCGGCGGCCGGGCCGGCTCCAGCATCGCGACCGTCGCGCACAGCCCTGCCGCGGCGGCGATCCACAGCAGCAGCGGCGCCGTCGACAGCAGCCAGCCGCGCGCCAGCAGCAGCGCGAACACCGGCGCGACCCACAGCCCGGTCATCGCGAGGTGCGGCGACGCGCCCTGCAGCACCGCGACGCCGAACGACAGCGGGATCGCGAGCATCAGCAGCGCGCGCACGCCCTGCGCCAGCGGCCGGGTGGTGCGCCACAGCGGCGCGTCGCGGCGCCAGCCCCACAGCACGAGCATCAGCGCGAGCTGCACCGCGAAGCGGCAGCCCTCGATCTGCAGCACGTCGTAGCCGCCCTGCAGCCGGCTCGCGATCAGTTCCAGCACGGCCCACAACGCCGAGAACGCAAACGCGAAACCCAGCGCCGCGCGGGCCGATGGACGGCGTTCGCGTCTCGGGCGACTCACAGCGAGCCCTCTTCGAACGCCGCCTGCGGCACGGCAGCCGGCGCCGCGGGCGCACCGGCCAACGCGGTGTCGGCCAACACCGACGCCGCCAGTTGCGCGATGCTCGGCCCCTTCAGCAGCGCCGCCACCGCGACCTTCGCCTTCAGCGTCGTCTGGATGCGGTTGCGCAGCTCCATCGCCATCAGCGAATCCATGCCCATCTCCATCAGCGAACGCTGCGGATCCACCTGGTGCGAGGCCGGCAGCGCCAGCACGCGCACGATCTGCTCCGACAGGAAGCCGACCAGCAGCGCGAGCCGGTCGTCCACCGGCGCCTGGGCCAGCTGCGCGAGGATGTCGACCTGCGCCGCCCCACCGGCGGCCGCCGCGGCCCGCGCCGGCGCGGCCTGCACCAACCTGCCGAAGAACGGCCCGAGGTTGCGCGGCAGCCGCGCGCGCGCCAGCGGCATCGCGGCCATCTGCGGCGTGCGGGCCGACGCGAGCATCTGCTTCATCATCGCGACCCCCTCGTGCGGCGCGATCATCCCGAGCCCCATCGCGGCCCAGCGCCGGCGGTGCTGCTCGCCGATGCCAGCCGCCATGCCGACCTGCGACCAGCTGCCCCAGTCGATGCTCAGCGCATGCTGGCCGCGCGAGCGGCGCAGGTGGGCCAGCGCGTCGACGAAGGAATTCGCCGCCGCATAGTTGCCCTGCCCCGGCGAACCGAGCAGCGCAGCACCCGACGAGAAGCCGATGAAGAAATCGAGCGCGAGGTTCGCGGTCAGTTCGTGCAGGTTCCAGGTGCCACGCACCTTCGGCGCCATCACGCGGGCGAAGCGCCGCATGTCCAGTTCGGCCAGCAGCCCGTCGTCGACCAGCCCGGCGGCATGGATCACGCCGCGCAGCCGCGGCATCTGCGCCGCGACCTGCGTGACCAGGCGCGTCATCTGCCCGGTGTCGGCCACGTCGGCCTGCGCGACCAGCACCTGCACGCCGTCGGCCTGCAGCGCATCGATGGCGGCCTGCGTCTCGGGCGACGGCGCGCGCCGGCCGACCAGCACCAGGTGGCGCGCGCCCTCGGCGGCCAGCCACTGCGCGCTGACCAGCCCCAGGCCGCTCAACCCGCCGCTGACCAGGTAGCTCGCGTCCGGCCGCACCGGCGGCGCGCGGTGCTGCGTGATCACGACCTTGCCGACGTGGTGGCCCTGGCCCATGAAGCGGAAGGCGTCTTCGGCGCGCTCGATCGGGTACAGCTTCTGCGGCAGCGGCTGCAGCACGCCGGTCGCGAAATCGGCCAGCAGCTCCTGCAGCATCTCGCGCACGAACTGCGGCCGCGCCGCGGCGATCTCGCCGAGGTACAGCGGGTGGTAGTGCCGGCCCGGGAATTCGTCGGCGACGCGGGCGGCATCCCAGATGCCGGTCTTGCCGATCTCGACGAAATGCCCGCCGGGTTTCAGCAGCCCGAGGCTCGCCGGGATGAAATCGCCGGCCAGCGAGTTCAGCACGATGTCGACGCCTTCGCCGTGCGTGTCGCGCTGGACGTCGTCGACGAAGCTGAGCGAACGCGAATCGGCCACATGCTGCACGCCCAGCCGCTGCGCCAGCGCGCGCTTGGCCGGCGTGCCGGCGGTGCCGAAGACCTCGGCGCCGGCCCGCTTCGCGAGCTGCGCGGCGGCCATGCCGACGCCGCCGGTCACCGCATGCAGCAGCACGCGATCGCCCTTCTTCATGCCGGCCAGGTGCTTCAGCGCGTACTCGGCGGTCAGGAAGGTGACCGGAATCGTCGCCGCCTCGGCAAAGCTCATCTGCGGCGGCTTGCGCACCGTCAGCGACGCCGGCGCAAGCGCCCAGGTCGCGAAGCTGCGGTCCACCATCGCGATCACTTCGTCGCCGACCTGCAGGTCCTCGACGCCCGGGCCGATGCCGGTGATCACGCCGGCGCATTCGTTGCCGAGCGGCCCCGGATCGCCGGGGTACATGCCGAGCGCGTTCAGCACGTCGCGGAAGTTCAGCCCGGTCGCGACCACGCGGATCTCGACCTGGCCGGCGCCCGGGGCCTCGCGCGGCACCGGCTGCAGCGCCAGCTTGTCGAGCGAGCCGCGCTCGGTGATCTCGAGGCGCAGCGGCTGGTCGTCGGGCACGAAGACGCCGGGCACCAGGCGGGCCGCGAGGCGCGTGCCGTCGCGCAGCGCGATGCGGTCTTCGTCGTCGGCCTGCCACACGCTCGCGAACAGCAGCTCGGCCTCGTCGGTGCGCACCACCGGGTCGAGGTCGATGCGCACGCAGCGCGCGAGCGGGGCTTCGGAGGCGATGACGCCGCCCAGCCCCCACACCGTCGCCTGCACCAGGTCGGGCACCGAGTTCTGCACCGGCTGCGCGCCGCGGGTGACGAGCCAGCGCCGCGCCGTCGAATCGCCGAGCGCCTGCGCCGCATGCAGCAGGTTGCCGAGCAGCAGCGCCTGCGCGTTCTCGATCGCCTCCAGCGTGTGCGCGACCGGCGGCACCAGCGCCCACAGCACGACCACGCCTTGCAGCGGCCGGGGGTCGGCCTGCGCGGCCTCGTCGATCGCGCGGCGGATCTGCGCGCTGTCGGCCGCATCGACCTGCCAGCCTTCGGGCAAGGCGGCGAAGCCGTCGCCGCGGTACAGCAGCGCGACGCCGGCGCCCTCGGCCTTCAGCCGCGCGGCGAGGCCGGCGCCGACGCCGGTGCGGTCGGCAAGGATCAACCAGCGGCCGGCCGGCTCGGCGCGCGCCGTGGCCGTCGGCGCGGGCTGCCACTCCGTCTCGAACGCCCAATCGGGCGCCGTGCTCGCCGCCGGCATGCCGGCCACGCGCTGCAGCGCCTCGTGCGTGATGCGGCGCAGCTCCAGCCCGGACAGCTCGGCCAGCACCGCGCCGTCGTCATCGAGCAGCGTCAGGTCGGCGCGCAGCACGTCGGCATCGCGCCCCGCCGGCTCGACGCGCACCTGGCACCAGGCCTGCGAGACACCGCCGCGGAACACGCGGTAGCCGGCCAGCCCGACCGGCACGCAGATGTCGTCGCTGGCCAGCGCATCGTCGGCCCACGGCAGCCCGAGGCCGATCAGTTGCAGGCAGGCGTCGAGCAGCGCCGGGTGCAGCACCAGCCCGCCGGTCGGCAGCCCGGCCGGCAGCTGCACGCGGCCGAGCACCTGGGCGCCGTCGCGCGAGATCGCGCTGATGCCGCGGAAGGCCGGCCCGTAGTGCGCGCCCTGGGCCGCCAGCTTGTCGTAGTACGGCGCGACCGGTTGCGGCGCCGCGCCGGCCAGCCGCCACGCCTCGGCGACCACGGGGGCCTCGCCGCGACCGGGCACCAGCGTCGCGCTGGCATGCAGGCGCCAGTCGGCATCGTCGGCGGCACGACTGAAGACCTGCACCGTCTGGGCATCCGCGGCCGCCGGCGTCACGATCACCTGCAGCGTCACGCTGCCGTCTTCCGGCAGCACCAGCCCTTCGCGGATCGCCAGGTCCTGCAGGCGCACGTCGTCGCCACCGCTGACCTCGCGCGCGGCGGCTTGCATCAGCTCGAGGAAACCGGTGGCCGGGAACAGCGTGAAATCGAAGATGCGGTGATCGGCCAGCCACGGTTGCGCGCCGAGACCGATCGACGCCTGGAAGATCGGCAGCGGGCTCGCGACCGCGCCGCCCAGCAGCGCGTGCTGCGTGCGCGTGTCGGTGAGTGCCGTGCCTGTCGCGCCGCGCTGCGTCTGCGCATCGAACTGCTGCCAGTAGTGCTCGCGCTGGAACGGATAGGTCGGCAGCGTCGCGCGCGGCCGTGCTCCGCCCTGCACCGCCACCCAGTCCGGGCGCACGCCGCGCACGAACAACTGGCCGAGGCTGTCGAGCATCGACAGCGCATCGTCGCGGCCCTTGCGCAGCGACGGGATCCATGCGCTGTCGGGCATCGCGCTGCCGCGCTGCGCCATGTTCAGCAGCGTCGGCTGCGGGCCGACCTCGATGAAGACGCGCAGCCCGTCGGCCTGCAGCGCGGCGATCGAATCGCCGAAGCGCACCGCGTCGCGCACGTGGCGGCGCCAGTAGCCGGGGTCGCAAACCTCCTGGCCGACCAGCCGGCCGGTGACGTTCGACGCCAGCACCAGCTGCGGCGGATGGAATGCCACCTGCGCGGCCACCGCTTCGAATGCATCGAGCATCGGCTCCATCAGCGGCGAATGGAAGGCATGCGAGACCTTCAGCAGCTGCGATTCGATGCCGGCGACCGACAGCCGCTCCAGCGCCGCGCCGACCGCGTCGGTGCGGCCCGAGATCACGGTGTTCTGCGGGCCGTTCGCCGCAGCGACGGCGAGCACCGCCGCATCGCGCGCGATCGCGGCGCGCACGGTGGCCTCGTCGCTGAACACCGCGGCCATCGCACCGTCGCGCGGCAGCGCGCCCATCAGCCGGCCGCGTTCGACGATCAGCTTCAGGCCATCGGCCAGGCTGAACACGCCGGCCACGCAGGCCGCGACGTACTCGCCGACGCTGTGGCCCATCACCGCGGTCGGCTTCACGCCCCACGACTGCCACAGCTGCGCCAGCGCGTACTCGACGGCGAACAACGCCGGCTGCGTGAACGCGGTGTCATCGAGCCGTTCGGCGTCGTTCCAGACGACGTCGAGCAGGCTGCGGCCGAGCAGCGGCGCGGCGATGGCCTCGCAGGCATCGAGCGCGGCGCGGAACGCCGGTTCGGTGTCGTACAGCCCGCGGCCCATGCCAGCGTATTGCGCGCCCTGGCCGGTGAACAGGAAGACCAGCTCGGGCACGGTGCCGCTGGCGGCGCGGCCGCGCGCGGTGCCGGCACCCGGCGTGCCGGCGACGAACTCGCCCAGGCGCGCGCGCAATGCCTCGGCGCTGTCGGCGACGACCGCGAGCCGCTCGATGAACGGCGAGCGGCCGAGCGCGAGCGTCGCGGCGACCTGGTCGAGCGGTGCCGAGTCGGCCGCATCGGCGAGGCGGCGGGCGGCGGCTTCCAGCGCCGCGGGCGTCTGCGCGCTGAGCACGAACACCTCCGTGCGAGCAGGCCCTTCGACAGGCTCAGGGTGAACGGGACGGGGCGGGGCTTCCTCGAGCACCACGTGCGCGTTCGTGCCACTGAAGCCGAACGAACTGACGCTCGCGCGCCGCGGCCGATCCCCGGCGGCGGGCCAGGGCGTCGGCACCGTCGGCACCGTGATCGGCATCTCGTCCCACGCGATCAGGTGGTTGCGCTGCTTCAGGTGCAGGTGCGGCGGGATCGTGCGGTGCTGCAGCGCCATCGCGACCTTGATGACGCCGGCCACGCCGGCCGCCGCTTCCAGGTGGCCGATGTTGGTCTTCACCGAACCGATCATCAGCGGCGTGTCGGCCGCGCGCTGGCCGTAGACCTGGTGCAGCGCCTTGACCTCGATCGGATCGCCGAGCGGCGTGCCGGTGCCGTGCGCCTCGACATAGCTGATCTCGTCCGGCTTGACGCGCGCGTTCGCGAGCGCGGCGCGGATCACCGCCTCCTGCGCGGTGCCGTTCGGCGCGGTCAGACCGCTGCTGCGGCCGTCCTGGTTCAGCGCCGAGCCGCGCACCAGCGCGACGATGCGGTCGCCGTCGCGCTGCGCATCGGACAGCCGCTTCAGCACCAGCACGCCGCAGCCTTCGCCGCGCACGTAGCCGTCGGCCGAATCGTCGAAGGTCTTGCAGCGCCCGTCGAACGACATCATGCGGGCGCGCGAGGTCAGGATCGAGCCGTCGGCGGTCAGCGTCAGGTTCACGCCGCCGGCGAGCGCGAGGCTGGCCTCGCCGTTGCGCAGGCTCTGCACCGCCCAGTGGATCGCGACCAGCGACGACGAGCAGGCGGTGTCGATCGCGACGTTCGGCCCGTGCAGCCCGAGGAAGTACGACAGCCGCCCGGCCGCGACGCTGTGCGCGGTGCCCGACGGCGTGTAGGCGTCGCCGAAGCGCGAGCCGATGGCCTCGGACAGCTGGTTCGCATAGTCGTGCGTCGTGATGCCCATGTAGACGGCGGTCTGGCTGCCGGCCAGCGACGACGGCGCGATGCCGGCATGTTCGAGCGACTCCCAGGTCACCTCCAGCAGCAGCCGCTGCTGCGGGTCGAGGCTGACCGCCTCGCGCGGCGAGATGCCGAAGAAGTGCGCATCGAAGCCGGCGACGTCCTTCACGAACCCGCCCCAGCGGGTGTAGCTCTTGCCGGGCGCGTCGGGGTCGGCGTCGAAGCAGGCGTCGGCATCCCAGCGGTCCTTCGGCACCTCGGTGACGCCGTCGGTGCCGCTGTCGAGGAAGCGCCAGAAGGCCTCGGGCGTGTCGCCGTCACCGGGGAAACGGCAGCCGATGCCGACGATCGCGATCGGCTCGTGGCGCGATTGCTCGGCGGCCTTCAGCCTGGCTTCGAGCTGGTCGATGGCCTGCAGCGAGCGCTTCAGCAGCGCGGCGTAGTCGGGGGTCTGCCGGGTGTCGGTCACGAAGTCTCCTGGGCGCCGATGCCGTCGAGGCGTCGCATCAGCTGCATCGCAAGTTCATCTTCGGACAGCGCGTCGAGGCTGTCCGCGGGTGGGGCGGCCGGGCTCGAAGGGGCGGCGACCGCCGGCTCGGCGAACTGGTCCGCGAACACCTCGCTCGCCAGGTGCTCGGTCAACGCCGCCACCGACGGATGGTCGAAGGTGACCGTCGCGGCCAGCGTGCGGCCGACGCTCTGGCCGAGCAGGTTGCGCAGCTCCACCGCCATCAGCGAATCGAGGCCCAGCTGGCGCAGCGGCTCGGTCACATCCAGCTCGTCGGCACGCTGCACGCCCAGCACCTTCACCGTCAGCCGGCGCACCTCGTCGCGCAGGACCGTCTTTCGGCGGGCCGGCAGCGCGGCCGCCATGCGCTCGTGCAGCGACGGCACGGCCTGCGCCTGCTTCGAAGTCGCACTGCCCGGCGCAGGCTCGGCCACCGTCAGTTCACTGAACAGCGGCGACTGCGTACCCGCCGCGCGCTGCTCGCGCAGGTGTGCCCAGTCGCTCGCCAGCACCGCGATCTGCGCGGTCTCGAACGGGCTGCGCGCGCCATCGCGGCGCATCGCATGGTCGAGCGCGGCCAGGCCATCGGCCGGGGCGATCGGCTGCAACGAACCGGGCTGTTCGAGCTTGCGGTCCGCCGCCGCGCCGATCTCGGCCCACGGGCCCCAGTTGATGCTCAGCGTCGGCAGGCCCTGCGCCTGGCGGTGCCACGCGAGCGCGTCCTCGAAGGCATTCGCCGCCGCATGGTTGACCTGCCCCGGCGAGCCGGCCACCGACGCGCCGGACGAGAAGAACACCATGAAGTCGAGCTCGCCGCACAACGTGTGCAGGTTCCAGCTGCCGAACACCTTCGGGCCCATCACGGTCTCGAAGCGTGGCCAGGTCTGGCCGGCGATCACGCCGTCGTCGAGCACGCCGGCTGCGTGGACCACACCAGCCAGCGGCACCGTCAACCCGGCCATCAGGCGCTGCACGTCATCGCGCCGGGCCACGTCGCCGAGCGCGAGCTGCACCTCGACGCCCTGCGCCCGCAGCCGGTCGATCACGCGTTGCGCCCGCTCGTCGGCCGCGCGACGGCCCATCAGCACCAGGTGACGCGCGCCCTGGTCGGCCAGCCATTCGGCGACGCGCAACCCCAGCCCGCGCAGCCCGCCGGTCACCAGGTAGCTGCGCGACGCATCGATGGCCAGGCTGCCGTGCGACGGATGTGCCTCGTGCCGCACCAGCCGCCGCGCCAGCCGGCGGCTGCCACGCAGCGCGAGCTGGTCTTCGCGCGATGCCGACTGCAGCTCGGCAACCAGCGCCACGGCGGCGGTCGCCGCATCGGCGGACGGGTCGAGGTCGATGCGCGTGCACTGCAACTCCGGGTGCTCGATCGCGACCACATGCCCCATGCCCCAGGCCGTCGCCTGTGCCGGGTTCGCGCCGTCGTGGCGGTGCGTCGCCTGCGCGCCGCGCGTCGCGATCCACAGCGCGGGCCGCGTCGCGCCCGGCTGGGCCGCCATCGTCTGCACCGTCTGCAGCAGCGTGCCGACGAGGAACTGCTGGTCGCGTGCGACGTCGTCGGTCGACAGCCCGGCATGCGCGACGAGGTCGAGCGCCTGCAGTTGCACGACGCCGCGGCACGGCAGCGGGCCCCGCAGCGCATGGGCCAGCGCATCGGCCGTCGGCGCCACCAGCTCCGGCAGGTCGCCGGCACGGCGCAGCTCGCCGAGCAGCGCGTCGGCAAACCCGGCGCGGTCGGCCAGCACCAGCCAGCGCGACGGTTCGCGCTCGACCGCGGCCACCGGCGCCTGCGCGACGAACACCGCCTGCTGCGCGAGCACCGGGTGCGTCGTCGCACCCGGCAGCGGCGTCGGGTCCTGCAGGCCGTGCTGCGCCAACAGCGCCGTCCAGCCCTCGCGCGGCATCAGCGCATAGTGGCGCCGCTGCGTGTCGGTCCAGGCCCACCAGCCGTCGAGCAGGCCGACCGTCAGGTCGCCGAAGCGCTGCGGCGTCGTGCCTTCGAGCAGCACCAGCACGCCGCCCGGCGCGAGCAGTCGCCGCACGTGCCGGATCGTCACGTCGAGGTCGGGCGTCGCATGCAGCACGTTCGCGCCGAGCACCAGGTCGCAGCCGCCGGCCGCGAAGCCTTGCTCGGCGGGCGGGCGGCCGATGTCGAGCAGCTCGTAGCGCATGAAGCCGTGCGCCGCGAATTTCTCGCGGGCCCGGTTCAGGAACAACGGCGACACGTCGGTGAAGGTGTACTCGACATGCACGCCCTGCGCGGGCAGCATCGGCAGAACGTAGCCGGTCGTGCTGCCGGTGCCGGCGCCGATCTCCAGCACGCGCAGCGGCCGGCCGGCCGGCCACGCGGCCACCAGCGCGCCCACCGTCTCGGCGATCACGCTGTTGTAGGTCTTCGCCGGCGGCGAATTGCGGTACAGCCGCTCGGTGTCGTCCAGCGACCCGCCGGGAAACAGCAGTGCCAGCGGGTCGACCCGGCCGCGCAGCACCGCGGCCAGCTCGCGGCCGCAGCGGCGGGTCAGCAGCAGCTCGGCCTCGCCTTGCGGATGGCGCGCGAGCAGTTCGTCGGCCAGGTCCTCGGGGTCGCTGTCGTCCGGCGTGCGGCGCACGACGTAGGTGGCACCGTCGCGCACCAGGAAGCCGTCTTCGGCCAGGATGGCCAGCATGCGCTGCACCAGCCGCGCATGCGCCGGCAGCGTGTCGAAGCGGCCGGGCGCGATCGCGGTGGCCGGCGCGAAGCCGCAGCCGAGCAAGCGCAACGCGCGCACGACGTAGGCCGCGGCCAGCCGGTCGAGCCCGACCATGAAATCGGCATAGGCCGCGAGGTCGTTCTGCGCGGCGATCGCATCGACGCGCGGCAGCACGCGGGCCGCGAGCTGCGCCGGGGCCAGCGGCTGCACCGCGGGCCGCTCGGCCTCGCGCCAGGCGATCTCGTGCAGCATGCCCTGCACGCGCGCAGGCAGGCCGGTGTCTTCTGCCACGGCCGCCACGGCAGGCGCTGGCGTGGTCGACGCGAACGCCGGCCAGTAGCGCTCGCGCTGGAACGGGTAGCTCGGCAGCGCGACGCGGCGCGCGCCGCGGCCGGCGTCGAACGCGGCCCAGTCGATCGCGACGCCCTGCACGAACAGTTGCCCGAGGCTGTCGAGCATCTGCGCCAGGTCGTCCTTGCCGCGCCGCAGCGACGGCAGCCATGTGCCGCGCTCCGGCAGGCAGGCGCGGCCCAGGCCGAGCAGCGTCGGGTGCGGGCCGATCTCGACGAACAGCTCGCAGCCGCCGTCGGCCAGCGCCTGCATCGCCGGCGCGAACTGCACCGCGGCCATCACATGCTCGCGCCAGTAGCGGGCGGTCGCGATCTCGGCGCCGATCGGCCGGCCGGTGACGTTGGACACCAGGTCGATGCGCGGTTCGCTGTAGGCGATGCCTTCGGCGACCCGCTCGAATTCGTCGAGCATCGGCGCCATCAGCGGCGAATGGAAGGCGTGAGAGACCTTCAGCCGCGTGACAGCCAGGCCGGCGGCCTGCAGCTGCGTGGCGATCGCATCGACCGCCATCGCCAGGCCGGAGATCACGATGTTGTCGGGGCCGTTGACGGCGGCAACCGAGACCTCGCGGCGCCACGGGGCCAGCAGGTCGGCGATGCGGGTTTCGCTTGCCATCACGGACAGCATCGCGCCGTTGCGGGGCAGCGCGCCCATCAGCCGGCCGCGTTCGCTGACCAGCCGCAGCGCATCTTCGAGGCTGAACACGCCGGCGATGCAGGCCGCGACGAGTTCGCCGACGCTGTGCCCCATCACCGCCTGCGGCTGCACGCCCCACGACTGCCAGAGCGTGGCCAGCGCGTACTCGACCGCGAACAGCGCCGGCTGCGTGAAGGTCGTGTCGTCGAGCGGCGCGCCATCGGTGAACAGCACATCGAGCAAGGGCATCGGCAGCTGCAGCCCGGCAGCGCAGCGGTCGAGCGCGGCGCGGAACACCGGCTCGCCGTCGTACAGCCCGCGCGCCATGCCGGTCGACTGCGCGCCCTGCCCGGTGAACAGGAACGCGAGCTTCGGCGCGCGCGCCGGCGCGGTGCCGGTGGCGACACCGGGCGCGTCGTCGCCGGCCAGCCAGGCCGACAGGCGCTCGCGCGCTTCGACCGGCGTCGCGGCGCTGAGCGCGAGGCGTTGCGCGAAACGGGCACGGCCGGTGTTCGCGCTGAACGCCAGGTCGGCGAGCGAAGCGCCCGCTGTGAGCAGCGGCAGGTGCTGCTGCACCAGCTCGCGCAGCGCGGCCGGTTGCCGTGCCGAAAAACTGAGCAGTTGCAGCGGGCGCGGGACCGGCACGACCGGCTCCACCTCGGGTGCTTGCGCCATCACCAGGTGCACGTTGGTGCCGCTGAAGCCGAACGAGCTGACGCCGCCGATGCGTTGCGGCTGTGGGGGCCATTCGCCGAGCGCGGTCGGCACGCGCAGCAGCAACTCGTCCCACGGAATGAACGGGTTCGGCTGCTGCAGGTGGATCTGCCCCGGCACCTGCCCATGCTGCAGCGCCATCGCCATCTTGATCACCGCGGCGACGCCGGCCGCCGCCTCCAGGTGCCCGACGTTCGCCTTCACCGAGCCGAGCAGCAGCGGCGCATCGGCCGCGCGGCCCTCGCCCATCACCGCGGCTAGCGCCTGCACCTCGATCGGGTCACCGAGCGAGGTGCCCGTGCCGTGCGCCTCGACGACGCCGACCTCGGCCGGCAGCACGCGCGCATCGGCCAGCGCATCGCGCAGCACCGCCTCCTGCGACGGGCCGTTCGGCGCGGTCAGCCCGTTGCTGCGGCCGTCCTGGTTCGCGGCCGAGCCGCGGATCAGCGCGATCACGGTGTCGCCGTCGGCCTGCGCATCGGCCAGCCGCTTCAGCACCAGCAGCCCGCAGCCTTCGCCGCGCACGAAGCCGTCGGCGCTCGCATCGAAGGCCTTGCAGCGGCCGTCCGGCGCCATCATGTGCGAGCGCGACAGCGCGACGGTGATCTCCGGGCTCAGCACCAGGTTCACGCCGCCGGCCAGCGCCTGGTCGCATTCGCCGCGGCGCAGGCTGTGCACCGCCTGGTGGATCGCGACCATCGACGACGAGCACGCGGTGTCGACCGACACGCTGGGCCCGCGCGCGCCGAGCACGTACGACAAGCGGCCCGACGCGATGCTGTGCGCGATGCCCGATGCGGTGTAGGCGTCGTAGCTGTCGACGCCGCCCTGGCGCAGCAGCTGCCAGTAGTCGCCGGCCGACATCCCGACGAACACGCCGGTGCGGCTGCCGGCCACGCGTTCGGGGTTGATCCCGGCATGCTCCAGCGCCTGCCAGGCCACTTCGAGCAGCAACCGCTGCTGCGGGTCCATGCTGAGCGCCTCGCGCGGCGAGACGCCGAAGAAATGCGCATCGAAGCCGTCGACCGGCCCGACGAAGCCGCCGAAGCGGGTGTTCATCGTGCCGGGGTGGTCGGGGTCGGGGTGGTACCAGTCGCCGATGGACCAGCGCTCGGCCGGCACCTCGGTGATCGCGTCGACACCGTCGCGCACCAGCGCCCAGAATTTCTCCGGCGTGTCAGCGCCGCCCGGGAAGCGGCAGCCGATGCCGACGATCGCGATCGGCTGCTGCGCGGCGCCTTCGAGTTCCTGCACGCGCTGCTGCAGCTCGTCGGCGAGCAGCGCGAGGCGCTTCGGCGAAAAGTGACTGATGCGTTCGAGGAAGTCGGACATTCAGGGCCTCTTCAATTTCTTCGCGAACATCGCTTCGACTTCTTCGTCGCTCATCTCGTCGAGCGTGCCGACCGCGTCGACCGGCCTGGCTACCACCGCCGGCGCAGCCGGCACCGCCAGCGCTTCGAGGTAGCCGGCCAGCGCCTCCAGCGTCGGGTGGTCGAACACCAGCGTCGCCGGCAGGCTGCGTGCCAGGCCGAGGCCGGTGCCGAGCCGGTTGCGCAGTTCGACCGCCATCAGCGAATCGAGCCCCAGTTCGTTCAGCGGCTGGCGCGGGTCGATGGCCTGCGCGTTCGGCGCATCGACCACCCGCGCGACATGCTCGGCGACGAAGCCCAGCAGCCGCTCGCGCCGGCGCTGCGGCGTGGCCTGCTTCAGCTCGTCGATCAGCGCGGCACCGGCCGCCAGCGCGGGCTTCGCACCGGCCGCCGGCTTCGCGCCCGGCTTCACCGCGCCACGCAGGTGTTCGACGAAGCGGCCATGCACGTCTGCGCCCGCCAGGAAACGCTCCCAGCGCACCGGGAACACGCCCACGTGCGCGGCCTCGGCACGCATCAGTTTCTCCAGCAGCTCCAACCCGTGCGCCGGCGTGATCACGTCGATGCCGCGCGCGGCCACCCGCTGGTCGACCTGCCGGTCCGCCGCCGCACCGACCTCGCTCCACGCGCCCCAGCTGATGCTCAACCCCGGCAGCCCGAGCGCTCGGCGGTGCGCGGCCAGCGCATCCATGAAGGCGTTCGCCGCCGCATGGTTGGCCTGGCCGGACGAGCCGAGCACCGAGGCCATCGACGAATACAGCACGAAGAAATCGAGCGGCTCGCCACGCGTCAGCACATGCAGCGCCCAGCTGCCGTCGAGCTTCGGCCCGAGCGGCCGCACGAAGCGCGACCAGTCCTGCTGCAGCAGCGCGCCGTCTTCCAGCACGCCGGCCGAATGGATCACGCCGCGCAGCGGCAGCCCGCCCTGCGCGATGCCGTCGAGCACGCGCGCCACCGCGTCGGCGCGCGACATGTCGGCCTGCAGCACCTGCACCTGCGCGCCCTGCGCGCGCATCGCATCGAGCGTCGCCTGCGCCGCCGGCGACGCCGCGCGCCGGCCGACCAGCACCAGGTGGCGCGCACCGCGCTCGACCAGCCGGCCGGCCGTCAGCAGCCCGAGCCCCGACAGCCCGCCGGTCACCAGGTAGACGCCGCGCGGCGTCAGCGCCTGCAACGACGCTTGCAGCGCGTCGTGCTGCGTCAGCACCACCTTGCCGGTGTGCCGCGCCTGCGCCATGAAGCGGAAGGCCTCGCCGCCGCGCTCCAGCGGGAAGGCATGCAGCGGCAGCGGCTTCAGCTCGCCGCGCTGCACCGCGGCCATCACGTCGGCGAACAGCGCCTGCGCAGCCGCCGGGTCCTGGTAGCGCTGCGCGTTCAGGTCGATCGCGTGGTAGCGCGCCCGCGGGCGCAGCTCGCGGAACTGCGACAGGCTCCAGATGTCGCGCTTGCCGATCTCGAGGAAGCTGCCCTGCGCCGACAGGCTGCGCACGCTGGCCGGGATGAATTCGCCGGCCAGCGAGTTCAGCACCAAGTCGACGCCGCGGCCGTCGGTGAGGCGGGCAATCTCGGCCTCGAAATCGAGCGTGCGCGAATTCATCACCTGCGCCACACCCTGCGCCCGCAGCAGCGCGCGCTTCGCATCGCTGCCTGCCGTCGCGAACACCGTCGCGCCGGCGCGCTGCGCGATCTGCACCGCCGCCATGCCGACGCCGCCCGCCGCGGCATGCACCAGCACCGTCATGCCGGCGCGGATGCCGCCCAGCACCTGCAGCGCATGCCAGGCCGTCATCAGCGCGAACGGCAGCGTCGCGCCTTCGGCATAGCCGACGCCGCGCGGCAGCGGCGCCACATGCTGTGCGCCGGTCGTCATGCAGCTCGCGAAGCAGGCCTCGCCGGTCGCAACCACCGCATCGCCGATCGCGAAACCCTGCACACCGTTGCCGAGGGCGACGATGGTGCCGGCGCATTCGCCGCCCAGCGGTTCCGGGTCGGCGCGCAGCGCGACGGCATTCATGATGTCGCGGAAGTTCAGGCCGGCCGCGCGCACGCGGATCTCGACCTCGCCGGGGCCGGGCGCCCGGCGCGCCATCGGCACCAGCGGCATCTCGTCGAACACCCCGCTGGCGGCCTTCTCCAGCCGCACCGGCGCCGGGTCAGACGGCGCGGCGCTGCCGTGCACCAGTCGCGCGACGAAGGCCTGCTCGCCGCGCAGCGCGAGCTGCGGCTCGTCGCCGTCGGCGCAGATCGCCTGCCACAGCGCGGCCGCCGCGTCGTGCGTGTCATCGAGGTCGATGCGCGTCGTGCGCAGCTCCGGATGCTCCAGCGCGACGACCTTCGCGAAGCCCCACACCGTCGCCTGCAACGGGTTCGGCGCCTCGCCGTCGCGCACCGGCTGCGCACCGCGCGTCGCGATCCACAGCCGCGGCGTCGTACCGGCCGCGAACGACTGCGCGCCGAGCGCCTGCACCAGCGCCAGCAGCGAACCGAGGCTGGCGCGCTGGGTGTCGATCAGCGACGCCGCGCTGCCGGCATCGGGCAGCGCCAGTTCGAGCGCGCCGAGGTGGACGATGCCGCGCAGGCTGCGGCCGGCCACCATCGCCGCCATGTCGGCGCCGGCCGCAGCCACCAGCACCTCGTGCCCGGCCGCGCGCATCTGCACCGCCAGCGCGTCGCCGATGCCGGCACGGTCGCCGACCAGCAGCCAGCTCGACGCCGGCAGCGCATCGACCGCCTGCACCGGCCGGCGCGCGGCCAGCAGCACCTCGCGCGAGTTCGGCTGCGGCGCATCGATCGCCGCGGCCTCGAAGCCGAGCTCGTCGAGCAGCGCCAGCCAGCGCTCGCGCGACAGCAGCGGGTAGGCGGGCCGCAGCGCGGTGTCGGTGAAGCGCCACCAGCCGTCGGTCAGCCCGAAGGTGATGTCGATCCAGCGCTCCATGCCGGCCACCTCCAGCATCAGCAGCGTGCCGCCCGGCGCGAGCACCTGGCGGACCTGGCCGAGCGTGCGGGCGAGGTCGGCGGTCGCGTGGATCACGTTGGCGGCGATCACGATGTCGAAGTGCTGGCCGGCGAGCTGGGTCGCGAGCGAGCCTTCGAGGTCCAGCGGCTGGAAGCGCATGAACGGGTGCGCACCGAAGCGTTCGCGGGCGCGGGCCACCATCAGCGGGCCGATGTCGGTGAACAGGTAGTCGCAGCGGTCGGCCGGCAACATCGGTGCGACCCACGCGGTGCTGCCGCCGGTGCCGCCACCGACTTCGAGGATGCGCAGCCGCTGCCCGGCCGGCAGCCGCTGCAGCGCGACGCGCACCGTCTCGCGCAGCAGCTGGTTGTAGGCCTTGGCCTCGGGCGCGTCGCGGTACAGCGCCTCGGCCAGTTCGGCCGAGCCGTTCGGGAACAGCTGGTGCAGCGGATCGGCCCGGCCGGCCAGGATGTCGCCGAGCACCGCGCCGCAGTTCGCGGTCAGCGTGATGCGAGGGCGCGAGGCCGGGTGGCATTGCAGCAGCGGCGCGACGCGCTGCGCCGGGTCGGACACCGAATGCCAGTTCGTCACGGTGAAGGTGTCGCCGTTGTTTTCAAGGTCAGCGCGCAGCCAGCCGTCCTCGGCCAGGATCGCGAGCAGCCGCGGCAACAGGCGGTGGTAGCGCGGCGCGAACTTCAGCCGCCGCGCGAGTTCGTCGGCCTGCACGCGTTCGCCGGGCGCCGGCGACCAGCCGAGCTCGGCGAGCGCGCGGGCGATCCAGGCCGCGCTCAGCGCTTCGAGCGCGACGAAGGCTTGCTGGTAGTCGGCCAGGTCGTGCTCGCGCGACAGCTCGTCGAGCCGCGGCCCGGCCTGTGCGGCCAGCTCAGTGGGTGTGGGCAGCCAGCCGGCGCTTTGCACCGGCTCCCACGCGATGCGGTAGACCGGCTCGCCGGTCGCCGCCGTGGGCATCGCGGCAGCGCGCAGCGCGATTCCGCTCAGCGTCGCGACGGTGCCGTGGGTGTCGAACAGCACCAGCTCGGCTTTCAGCGTGTCACCGCTGCCGCCAGACGCGATGCGCACATGGCTGCTCAGGCGCTCGCCCGAGGCCCGGTGCACCGCGAGCCTGCCGATCGCGAGCGGCAGGTAGGCCCGGCCCGCAGCGGCCTGCATCGGCAGCGCGGCGGCCATCACCTGCAGCGCGGCGTCGAGCAGCGCCGGGTGCATCACGTAGTCGGCTCGACCCGCCGCGGCCGGCAGCGAGATCTCGCCGAGCGCTTCGCCGTCGCGCCGCGCGATCTGCTGCACGCCTTGCAACGCGGGGCCGAACGCGAGCTGTCGTGCAGCGAGCTGCGCATAGTGGGTGGCCGCATCGAGCGCGCCGCTGCAGCGGGCGCGGATCGCCTCGGCGGCGTCATGCGACGGCGCTGCTTCGGCGGCCGCGTAGCCGCCCTGCACGTGCGTGTGCCACGCGTCGTCCGGTTCGCCGTCGCCGAGCGACAGGATCTCGAAGCTGTCCGCGTCCCTGCGCAGCAGCAGTTGCAGCGTGCGCGATTCGTCGGGCGCGAACACCAGCGGCTCGCTGATCACGACATCGGTGACGGCACGCGCCGCGCCGAAGACCGCGCGGCTGGCCGCCAGCGCCATCTCCAGGAAGCCGGTGGCCGGCAGGATCACGCGGCCTTGCACCTGGTGGTCGGCGAGGTACGGCAGGTCGTCGCCGCGCAGCGTGGTCTCGAATTGCACGACCTCGCGCAGCGGCGAACGCAGCCGCGTGCCGAGCAGCGGGTGGCCGGTCGGCGTGCCGCTGCGCGCGGCCACCGGCGGGCGCGCCTGGAACCAGCAGCGCTCGCGGCGGAACGGGGTCGGCGGCAGGTCGGCGAGCCGGGCACCGCTGGCCGACCAGACGGCGCGCCAGTCGAGCGGCGCGCCGGCCCGGTACAGCGCCGCCAGCGATTCGGCCAGCTGGTCGGCATCGGCGCGGCCTTTTCGAAGGGTCGACACGCGCACCGGTAGATCCTCCGCGAAGTTCAGCAGCGTCGGGTGCGGGCCGACCTCGATGCAGAGGTCGGGCTTCAGCCCGGCCAGCGTGCGCAGGCCGTCGGCGAAGCGGACCGCCTCGCGCACATGGCGGCGCCAGTAGGCGGCCTGCACGATCGTGCCCGCGTCGGCGAGCTGGCCGGTCAGGTTCGACACCAGGCGCAGCTGCGGGCGGCTCAGCGTCGTCGCGGCGGCCGCCTGCTCGAAGGCGTCGAGCACCGGATCGACCAGCGGCGAATGGAAGGCATGCGAAACCGGCAGCTTCTGGCAGCGCACGCCGCGGGCGCTGAAACGCTCGCAGACGGCGTCGACCGCGGCCGCGCTGCCGGAGATCACCGTCTGGGCCGGTGCATTGACGGCGGCGATCGACAGCTGCGCGGCGAACGGCGCGACCGCTTCGGCCACCTCGGCCTCGGCCGCGAAGACCGCCGCCATCGCGCCACCGGCCGGCAGCGACTGCATCAGCCGGCCGCGCTCGGCGATCAGGGCCAGCGCCTGCGGCAGCGTCATCACGCCGGCCACGCAGGCCGCGGCGTATTCGCCGACCGAATGGCCGATCACGACATCGGGCGCTATGCCCCAGGCGGCCCACAGCTTCGCGAGGGCGACCTCCAGCGAGAACAGCGCGGGCTGGGTGTAGCGGGTTTCGTCGAGTGTGGAGCCGGCCTCGTCGAACATCACGTCGAGCAGCGGCCGCGGCAGCACGCCGGCGAGGGTCTGCGCGCACTCGTCGAGCGCGGCGCGGAACACCGGCTGCTGCGCGTACAGCGCGCGCGCCATGCCGGCGTACTGCGCGCCCTGGCCGGTGAACAGGAAGGCGATGCGCGCCGGATCGCGGCGGGTCACGCGGGCGGTCTGCACGCCATCGGTCTCGCGGCCGTCGGCGAGCGCCAGCAGGCGCTCGCACAGCTCGGCGACCGACCGCGCGAGCACGGTGGCGCGCTGCGCGAAGGCCGCGCGGCTGACGGCGGCGGTGAAGCAGAGGTCGGGCAGCTCGCGGTCGGGGCGGCCGGCAAGCGACGTGGCGAAGCGGCGGGCGGTGTCGGCGAGCGCGGACTCGTCGCGGGCGGAGAGGATGAACAGGTGAAGGGCGGGTTCGGTGCGGGCAGGCCCTTCGACAGGCTCAGGGCGAGCGGAGGGTGGGGCCTGCTCGACGATCACATGCGCATTGGTGCCGCTGAATCCGAACGAACTCACCCCCGCGATGCGCCGCCCGCCGATCGCCTCCCAGGGCATCAGCGCGGTCGGCACCTTCAACGGCTGGTCGCCCCAGGCGATGTGCGGGCTCGGCGTCTTGAAGTGCAGGTGCGCCGGGATCTGCTGTCGCTGCAGCGACAGCACCAGCTTGATCAGCCCGGTGACACCGGCCGCCGCTTCCAGGTGGCCGAGGTTGGTCTTCACCGACCCGATCCACAGCGGCTGCGCCGCATCGCGCCCTTCGGAGAACACCGCGCCCAGCGCCTGCACCTCCAGCGGATCGCCGAGCTGCGTGCCGGTGCCGTGCGCCTCGACGTAGCCCACCTCGCGCGGCGCGATGCCGGCGCGCGCCAGCGCCTCGCGGATCACCGCTTGCTGCGCCGGGCCGTTCGGCGCGGTCAGCCCGCTGCTCGGGCCGTCCTGGTTGACCGCACTGCCGCGCACCACCGCGAGGATGCGATCGCCATCGGCCTGCGCATCGCTCAAGCGCTTCAGCACGACGACGCCACAGCCCTCGCCGCGCGCGAAGCCGTCGGCCGCCGCGTCGAAGGTCTTGCATTTGCCGTCCGGCGACAGCATGCGCGAATGCGACAGCGCGATGTACAGGTCCGGCGACAGGATCAGGTTGACGCCGCCGGCCAGCGCCATGCGGCAGTCGCGTGCCCGCAGCGCCTGGCAGGCCAGGTGCAGCGCGACCAGCGACGACGAGCAGGCGGTGTCGAGCGTGACGCTCGGCCCCTGCAGCCCGAGCAGGTACGACAGCCGGCCCGACGCGATGCTGTGCGCGATGCCCGACGCGAAGTGCGCATCGAGCAAGCCGCGGTCGCGCGTTTCCAGCTGCATCTGCGCATAGTCGTTGGCGCAGACGCCGACGTAGACGCCGGTCGCCGAACGCTCCAGCCGGTCGGGCGCCTGGCCGGCGTTCTCCAGCGCCTCCCAGGCCACCTCCAGCAGCAGCCGCTGCTGCGGGTCCATGCCCTGCGCTTCGCGGCGGGTGATGCCGAAGAAGCTCGGATCGAAACCGTCGACCGGGCCGAGGAAGCCGCCGCCGCGCGTCGCGATGCGGCCAGGCGCCTCGGGATCGGGGTCGTACAGCGCGTCGACATCCCAGCGGTCGCGCGGCAGCGGGCCCGTCGCGTCGACGCCGTCGCGCATCAATCGCCAGAAGCTGTCGCCATCGACGCCGCCGCCGGGCACGCGGCAGCCGAGCCCGATGATCGCGATCGGCTCGCGCGCCGCGCCGTCGAGCGCAGCGACCTTGGCCTGCGCCTGCTGCAGCGCCAGGAAGGCACGCTGCAGCGGCGTCAGCGGGGTGGTGTCGGCGACAGGACTGCTCACGACCCCTCCAATCGGCTCATCAACAAGGCTTCGATCTCGGCGTCGCTCATCGCGGCAACCGCCTCGACCGACGCGGTCGACGCCGCAGCCGGCACCGACTTCTCCACCGCCGCTTTCGGCATCACGCGGTCGAGCAGGTGCACCGCCAACGCGTCGATCGTCGGGTGGTCGAACATCAGCGTCGCCGGCAGCGGCTTGTCGAGCCCGAGCCCGCTGCCGAGCTGGTTGCGCAGTTGCACCGCCATCAGCGAATCGAAGCCGATGTCCATCAGGCGGTCGGCACGGCCGGGCGCCTCGGCGGCGTCGAGCCGCAGCACGCGCACGACGCGCTCGCGGACGAAGTCGCGCATCAGCTCGGTGCGCTCGCCAGCCATCGCGTCCTGCAGCCGCTGGCGGAAGGCCTGCGCGAGCTCGGCGGGTGCGGCCGCGGCGGCGCGCTGCGGCGCGGCATCCAACGCGGCATCGGCCGACACCGCCGCGCCCACTGCCTCGCCCGGCACGCGCGCGACGATCACATGCTGGCCCAGCGCTTCGGCCGGCGAGCCGGCCGGCGGCCACGCACCCGCCTCGTCGAAGCCGGCCTCGCGCAAGGCCTCGATCCAGCGCGCCGGCGGCAGCAGCGGGTTGTCGCCGCGCAGGTCGTCGGCGAAGTGCTGCCAGCCCTCGATCAGGCCGGTCGTCATGTCGAACCACGGCAGGTGGGTCGTCGATTCGACCAGCACCAGCATGCCGCCCGGCGCCAGCAGGTCGCGCAGCCGCTTCAGCACAGCACGCAGGTCCTTGCTCGCATGCACGGCGTTGGCCGAGACGATCGCGTCGACGCTGCCCGGTGCGTGGCCCTGGGCCTGCGGATCGGCGTCCATGTCGAAGCGGCCGAAGCGCACGAACGGGTAGGCCGCGAAGCGCTCGCGGGCGCGGTCCAGGAACACGTCGGAGACGTCGGTGAACTGGTACTGCGCGCGCTCGGCCGGCACGGCCGCCAGCACGGCCGAACTGGTGCCGCCGGTGCCGGCGCCGACCTCCAGCACGCGCAGCGCGCGGCCGGCCGGCACGGTGGCGGCCAGCGTCTCGAACGCGGCAGCGGCCAGGCCGTTGATGTAGCGCATCGTCGCCGAGCGTTCGTACAGGTTCTCGGCGAGTTCGAACGAGCCGCCGGGGAACAGGGTCTCGAGCGGGCTTTCGCGGCCGAGCAGCACCGGCGCCACCAGCGCGCCGCAGTGGCGGACGTAGGCGAGCAGCGGTTGGTTGTCGGTGAACAGGCGCTCGGCCTCGGCCCACAGCTCGGCCAGCGGCGGCTCGGCGAGGGCCTGGTCGGCGATGAAGGTCTCGCCCGCGCGCCGCAGCACGCCGCCAGCGACCAGGCTGTCGAGCCAGCGCGACACCAGGTGCCGGTAGCTCGCGCCGATGCCGCTGCGCTGCATCAGGCCGTCGAACGTGTGCGATTCGCCGGCCTGCCCGAACAGGCCCGCCTCGCGCAGCGTGTGGGCGGCATGCGCGCTGGTGACGCGCGCCAGGCAGTCCCACTTCGCCGGGTACGACGCAGCATTCAGGTCGAGCGGGCCGCGCTCGGCCTGGCGCGACAACGCGGCGCTGACGCGCGACCAGCGCTGTGCCGCATCCACCACCGGCGCGGGGCTGTCGCCGACGACGTCCATCCAGTGCCGCTTCGCGCGGAATGGGTAGGTCGGCAGCGCAACGCGACGGCGGCGGTATGGCGCGTCGAACGCGGCCCAGTTCACGTCGGCGCCCGCCACGTACAGCCGTTGCAGGCTCGCGAGCAGGTCGGTCCAGTCGGCACGCTCGCGGTGCAGCGACGGCAGCCAGTCGACGACCGCACCACCCGCGCACTCGGCCCCCATCCCGAGCAGCACCGGGTGCGGCCCGACTTCGATGAAATGCGTGATGCCTTGCGCCAGCAGCCCTTGCAGCGCCTGCGCGAAACGCACCGGCTCGCGCATGTGCGTCAGCCAGTAGTCGACGCGGCCGATCTCGGCCGGGCCCGCCGGTGCACCGGTGACGTTCGAGACCAGCGCAATGCGCGGTTCGTGGAACCTCACGGTCTCCAGCACGCCGCGGTACGCCGGCAGCACCGGATCGATCAGCGCCGAATGCGCCGCATGCGGCACGCGCAGCAGCTTGACGCGCACGCCGGCTGATTCGAGCCGCTGTGTCGCGGCATCGACCGCGTTGCGCGGGCCGCTGATCACCAGGTGCTCGGGGCCGTTGTACGCGGCGATCGTCAGCGACGACGGCCCGCGCGCCAGTTCTTCGCGCACCACCGCTTCGGTAGCGAACACCGCGGCCATCGCGCCGTCGGCCGGCAGCTCGTGCGTCAGCCGGCCGCGCGCGATCACGAGCTTGATGCCGTCTTCGAGCGACAGCAGCCCCGACACGCAGGCCGCCGCGTACTCGCCGAGGCTGTGCCCGAGCAGCGCGACCGGCTCGATGCCCCACGAGCGCCACAGCGCGGCCAGCGACACCTCGATCGCGAAGTTGACCGGCTGCGCCCACACCGTCTCGTTGATCGGCGAACCGCTGCCGGCCGGCGTGAAGATCACGTCGAGCAGGCCGCGGTTCAGGTGCGCCAGGTGCGGCCGCGCGGCGGCATCGCAGGCGTCCATCGCGGCGCGGAACACCGGCGCGCTGTCGTACAGGTCGCGGCCCATGCCGGCGTACTGTCCGCCCTGGCCGGTGAACAGGAAGGCCACCTGCGGCCGCGCGGCGCCTTCGACCTGGCCGCGCGCGATGGCAGGGTCGTCGCTGCCGGCGAGGAAGCCGGCCAACCCGGCCTGCAACTCGTCGAGGCTCGTGCCGACGAGTGCGACACGGTGCGAGAAATGCGAGCGGCCGGTGGCCGCGCTGAAGCACAGGTCGGCGGCCTCGATGCTTTCGTCGAACTGCAGCAGCCGCGCTTCATGACGGCGTGCCAGGTCGAGCAGCGCCGCGTCGTCGCGCGCCGACAGCGCCAGCACATGGGCCGGCCGCAGCGGGCCGGCCGGCGGCGCGGCGAGCGACGGGGCCGGTGCGGCCTCCAGGATCACATGCGCATTGGTCCCGCTGAATCCGAACGAACTGACGCCGGCCAGCCGGCGACCATCGATCTCGGGCCAGTCGGTCGTCGCGGTCGGCACCTGCACCGGCCAGTTCCAGTCGATGTGCGGATTGCCCTGCTTGAAATGCAGGTGCGGCGGGATCTGCCCGCGCTGCAGCGACAGCACCACCTTGGCCACGCCGGCCAGCCCGGCCGCGGCCTCCAGGTGGCCGATGTTGGTCTTGACCGAGCCGACGCGCAACGGCTGTGCCGCATCGCGCCCGCGGCCGAGCACCGCCGACAGCGCGCCGAACTCGATCGGGTCGCCGAGCGGCGTGCCGGTGCCGTGCGCTTCGACATACCCGATCTGGCGCGCCTCGACCTGGGCGGCCGCCAGCGCGGCGCGGATCACCGCTTCCTGTGCCGGCCCGTTCGGCGCGGTCAGCCCGCCGCTGCGGCCGTCCTGGTTCATCGCACTGCCGCGCACCACCGCCAGCACGCGGTCGCCGGCCGCCTGCGCATCGGCCAGCCGCTTCAGCACCAGCACCGCGCAGCCCTCGCCGCGCACATAGCCGTCGGCCGCGGCGTCGAAGGTCTTGCAGCGGCCGTCGGCCGCCATCATCCGGGCCTTCGAGAAGTTGATGTTCATCTCGGGCGTCAGGATCAGGTTGACCGCGCCGGCCAGCGCGATCTCGCATTCGTTCAGCCGCAACCCCTGGCAGGCCAGGTGCAGCGCGACCAGCGACGACGAGCAGGCGGTGTCGACCGCGACCGCCGGCCCGTGCACGCCGAGGAAGTACGACAGCCGCCCCGACGCGACGCTGGCCGCATTGCCGGTCGCGAAGTACGGGTCGATCAGCGCGGGGTGCCGGTACAGCGCGCGGCCGTAGTCGTTGTTGCTGATGCCGAGGTAGACGCCGGTGCGCTCGCCGGCCGGCGTCGCGGCCAGCTCGCCGGGCGCGTGGCCGGCGTCCTCGAGCGCCTCCCAGGCCACTTCGAGCAGCAGCCGCTGCTGCGGGTCCATGCTGGCGGCCTCGCGCGGCGAGATGCCGAAGAACTCGGCATCGAAGCGGTCGACGCCGTCGATGAAGCCGCCGAAGCGCGTGGTCATCTTGCCGGGCGCGTCGGCGTCGGCGTCGTACAGCGCGTCGAGGTTCCAGCGCTCCGGCGGGATCGCGCCGATCGCATCGGTGCCCGACCACAGCAGCTCGGCCAGGCCGGCCGCATCGACCACGCCACCCGGCAGGCGCAGCGCCATGCCGACGATCGCGATCGGCTCGTGCAGCGCCGCGTTCGAGCGCGCGAGCTGGGCCTTCAGTTCGCGGATCTCGAGCAGCGCCCGCTTGACGGGGCTGAGCGCTTCGTCGCGCGGGTCGGTCATCGGGGGTCCCCCAGTTCTTGCAGCAGCAGCGCTTCGGCTTCTTCGTCGCTCAGGTCGTGCAATGCGTCGGCCGCCGTGTCGTTCGGCGCCTCGGCCGCAGCCGCCGGCTCGTCGAGGCCGAGCAGGCGCATCAGGTGGGCACCGAGTGCAGCGACGGTCGGGTAGTCGAACAGCAGCGTCGCCGACAGCGGCCGGCCGATCGAGCGGGTCAGCGCGTTGCGCAGCTCCACCGCCATCAGCGAATCGAGGCCCAGGTCTTTCAACGGCATCTTCGGATCGACCGGCGTGCCGGGCTCCAGGCCGAGCACCTGCAGCGCGCGCTCGACGAGGTGGGCGGCGAGCTCCGCGGCGCGCTGGCCGGAGGGCGTCGCCTGCAACCGTGACAGCACCGTGGACTGCACCGGCGATGCCTCGGCGGGGGCCGTCGCGACGGCTGAGGCACGCGGCAGCACGCCGTCGAAGAAGGCCGCATCGACGCCAGCCGGCAGCGTCGCGATGAAGCGCTGCCAATCGATCGGCAATACCGCGGCATGCGCCGCGCCGCCGCGCAGCAGTTGCTCCAGGCGCTCGAAGCCGTGCGCCGGCTCGATCGGCAGCAGCCCGCGCTCGCGCCACGGGTCGTGGCCGCTGGCCGCCAGCTGCGTCGCCATGCCGCCTTGCGCCCAGGTGCCCCAGGCGACGCTCAAGGCCGGCAGGCCCTGCGCGCGGCGCATCTGCGCCAGCGCATCGAGCTCGGCATTGGCCGCCGCATAGGCGCACTGCCCTGGCGCGCCGAGCAGCAGGCCGGCGGCCGAATACAGCACGAAGAAATCCAGCGGCAGCCTGCGCGTCAGCTCGTGCAGGTGCTGCGCGGCGCGCGCCTTGTTGTGCAGCACCGCGGCACAGCGCGACCATTGCTGGCGCAGCGCGATGCCGTCGTCCAGCGTGCCGGCCGCATGCACGATGCCGCGCAGCGGCGGCAGCTCGCGGGCCATCGTCTCCAGCACGCGTTGCAATGCAGCGGCATCGCCCGCATCGGCCGCGAAGCAGCGCACCTGCGTGCCGGCGGCTTCGATCTCGTGGATCGCCTGCAGCGCCTCGGCCGACGGTGCGTGGCGGCCGAGCAGCGCGAGTTGGCGGGCACCCGCGCGCTGCAACCAGCGCGCGGTGTGCAGGCCGAGCGCGCCGAGCCCGCCGGTGACCAGGTAGCTCGCGTCCGGCCGCACCTCGAACGACGCGCGGCCCGGGATGCGCAGCACGATCTTGCCGATGTGCCTGGCTTGCGCCATGTGGCGGAAGGCATCGGCGGCGTCCGCGAGGTCGAAGACGGTGATCGGCAGCGGCTGCAGGCTGCCGTCCTGCAGGCCGGCCTGCAGCTCGGTCAGCATCGGGCGCAGCAGGCGCGGATCGGCATACGCCGCATCGCCGAGGTCGTAGGCCGCGTAGTGGATGCCCGGGCAGGCCTGTTCGACCGCCTCGGGCGTCCAGATGTCGCGCTTGCCGAGTTCGAGGAACCAGCCGCCGCGCGCGACGACGCCGAGCCCGGCCGGGATGAAGTCGCCGGCCAGCGAGTTCAGCAGCACGTCGACGCCGGCGCCGCCGGTGGCACGCATCAGCTCGGCGGCGAACGCGGTGCTGCGCGAATCCATCACCGCGCGCACGCCCATCGCGAGCAGGCGGGCGCGCTTCTCGGGCGAGCCGGCGGTGGCGTAGACCTCGGCACCGGCGCGCAGTGCGAGCTGCACCGCGGCCATGCCGACGCCGCCCGCGCCGGCATGGACCAGCACGCGCTGGCCGCGCTGCAGCCCGGCGATGCCGAACAGGCCATGGTGCGCTGTCAGGAACGCGACCGGCAGCGCCGCCGCCTGCTCGTTCGACAGGCCGGGCGGGATCCGTGCGACGAACGCAGCCGGCGCGACCGCCTCGCTGCCCATGCTGTCGTGCACGAAGCCGAACACGCGCTCGCCGACGCGCCAACCGTCGACGGCTTCCCCCACCTCGCTGACGATGCCGGCGCATTCGGCACCGAGCGGGATGCCGCTGCCGGGATACATGCCGAGCGCGAGCAGCACGTCGCGAAAGTTCAGGCCGGCGGCGTGGACCTGGATGCGCAGTTCGTTCGGCTTCAGCGGGCGCGCAGCGAGCGGGCGCAGTGCGAGTCCGTCGAGCGTGCCGGTGCGGGCGACTTCGAGGCGCTGCGGCTGGGGTGCCGTGGCCGTTGGGGCCTTGCGGCGCACCAGGCGCGGTTCGTGTCTTGTGCGACCGCGCAAGGCGAGGCGCGATGACGGCGCGGCGGCGAGCAGCTCGTCGCACAGCGCGTCGATGTCGGTGGGGTCGATGTCGATCGCGCGCAGCGGGATTTCAGGATGCTCGACGGCCAGCACGTCGAGGAAGGCCCAGGCGCCGGCCGCCGCCGACGACAGCGGCGCCTCGTGCGGCAGCACCGTATGCGCACCGCGCGTGACCAGCCACAGCGCGACCGGCGCCGCATCGGCCTCGGCGGCGAGCGCCTGCAGCACGTGCAGCAGCGAGCCGCTGGCGCGCAGTTCGGCGGCGTCGGCGTGGCGGCTGTCGAAGCCGGGGGCGTCGAGGCTCCACAGCGCGATCACCGCGCGCGGCGTGCCGTGCGAGCGCCAGTCGGTGACGACCGAGTGCATCTGCGCCGCGTCGCGCGGGTCGACCGACCAGCGGTTCGTTTCGAGCCGCTGGAAGCGCTCGCCGACCACGACCTCGGTGCAGCGGCCGCCGCGCTGTTGCAGCGCGGTGCGGAGTGCGGCGGCGGTGCCGCCGTCATCGGACAGCAGCAGCCAGTCGCCGGACCCTTCGACAGGCTCTGGGTGAACGGGTGGGGGCAGCACCCACTGCAGCTCGTACACATCCCCCACGCTTCCCGCCAGCGTACGCGCATCGGTCGCCGCGAAGCGCACACCGCGCAGCCGCGCGACGCGAACGCCGTGTTCGTCGGCGATGTCGATGTCGGCACCCGCCTCGCCGCGCAGCACCGCCACCGCCTGCAAGCGCGCAGCGCCGGGCTGCAGCAACTCGACCTGCTCGATGCCCATTGGCACCCACAGCGTTGTCGGCACCCCCTGCGCGGCGACCGCGCAGAGCTGCAGCGCGCCGTCGAGCAGCGCCGGGTGCAGGCCGAACCCTGCCGCTTGAGATTCAAGCTCGGCCGGCAACACCAGCAAG
>Ga0209050_1000925_pt1 | contig 38696 bp, 31 predicted proteins | sample Araplavi_mTSA_r2_FD_184276 | JGI IMG/M metagenome (GOLD analysis project Ga0209050, IMG submission 184276) | Arabidopsis root microbial communities from North Carolina, USA - plate scrape MF_Cvi_mTSA_r2 (SPAdes) (version 2) | ecosystem: Host-associated > Plants > Roots > Endosphere | place: USA... | reverse complement strand
GAAGCTCGCCGCCGCAGCGGTGCTGGTGGGATGCGCCTTTTCGGCCATCGCCGAACCAGACCACCAGGCCGAACGCCTCTATGACCGCGCCGTCCAGCAGGACGCCGGGGCGCTGAAGGCGCTTCAGGACCTCGCCAAGGACAACGATGCCGAAGCGCTCATGGCGCTGGGTTTCATGTATGAGCACGGCGTGGGCGTCAGCCGCGACGTCAAATTGGCCATCGCCAACTTCGCGCTGGCGTGCCATCAGGGCGGTCAATACGGGTGTGCCAACGCCGCCTACTTCTTCGAGTACGGCATCGGTGTCGACAAAGACGCCAGCATCGCTGAGCGCTACATCGGGCTCATCGCCAAGGACGACATCGACAACATCGACGACATGAAAGAGCTGGAGCGCCAGCGCCACATCGTTTACGAGGGCAAGGCCGCAGCCGAGACGGACGTCGAAATGCGGCTGCCGGTCATCGAATACCTAGAACGTCACGTCGGGTCGGCCTCCTCCGATGCCCGCGCGATGATGGCGCGAATCGGCTTCACCAAGCTGGACACCCTGCGGTTGGCGCGCGTCTGGGCAGAGCGGGACAAAGAACCCGAGATGCTGTTCCGTGTTGGCAGCTTCTACAACTTTGGCTACTCGCACGTCGAGAAGAAGGACGCCGAGGCCTTCAAGTGGTGGCAACGCGCGGCAGAAGCCGGCGAGCCGCAATCGCAGAACCTGTTGGGCCTTGCCTACTTGCAAGGCAAGTGGGGCGTGGATCAGGATCCGCCCGTCGCCGTGTCATGGTTCGAGCGCGCGGCCGCGCAAAGCGACCGGGATGCGTTGGTCAATCTGGGCGAAATCTACTACCTGGGCGAGATCGTTCCGGTCGATTACGCCCGGGCGCGTTCCCTGTTTGAAGAGGCGATTGAGCAGGGCTCCGCCCGTGCACCAAGATTCCTGAGCTGGATCTATTACAACGGCCAGTCGGTAAGGACCGATTGCCAAAAGGCCCTGCAATACCGCCAGGAGCGGCGCAACCATCAGCCGGATCCGCAGGACGATGCCAAGTTCCTGGGCCAATGCAAAAGCGATCTGGACCAGCGCAAACAGGCGGGCAAAGCGGCGCCCACGCTGCGCCTGCAGCACAAGTCGACGTACCACGGCGGCAACGGCGGCGCCTTGGCCTGCGAACCGCATTTTGTCGTCACCACCGACAAGCTGGGTGAAATCGCCAACCTGCGGGTGACGGTCGAATTGAAGAATGACCAGGGCGCGACGACGCAGCGCACCCTGGCGTTCAGTCCGTTTGGCATGAACACGATGAACGAAGGCCTGGATGGCCGGGCATGGGATTCGTTCAGTTCAAGCACCTTGTTGCCGATGAAGACCCAGGAATTCTGCGATTTTCAGGCCGACTACCGGATCACGGAAGCGACCGCGCTCGTGAATGGCCGGCAAGCGGATCTGGTCGCGGAAGGGATGTTCAAGAAGTAGAGCGGGCAGTCGTCCGCCGCCTTCACCAGCGCATCCGAAAGCCCATGGTCCCCGACAACGAGCGATTGCCGCCTGAGTGCGCCAAGCTGGTGTTCAGCAACCCCTCGGCATAGATCGAATACTTGTCCTTGCCCCAGTTGTAGGACGCGCCGGCGCCGATGCCGCCCCAAAGGCGATCCGGCCGCGACTTGAATGCCGTCCCGCCCACATCCACCTGGCTGCCATTCAGAAACTCGTAGTACAGGTTGGCGACACCATAGACATGCGAGCGGTCCATCCCATCCTTGCCGCCGCGCGTCTCACGGTCCAACGTCACGCCCAGCCGGCTTTGCAGGCTGCCGCCCCGGCTTGAGCGCACCGTCGCGCCGAACGCATCGTCGAAGCGATCAAAGTGCACGCCCGAATAGGTCAACTGCGCCTGCGGCGTCAGCGACCATACGCCGTTCAGCGCGATGCGCTTGCCGCTTTCGACGGACAGGGCGTAACCGGCGCCATCGTTGTCTTTGACCAGGCGGCGGCCAGCCAGTCGCGAACTCAGGTCCGAGTTGAACCACATGACCTGCGCCAAGCCATCCACGTAGAGGCCGTCGTTGCCGTACCACGTCAACGTGCCGCCCAGGCCGTAGCCGTCGGTGGCGATGTCGCCATTGCCATATACGGAGCGCGTCGACGTGTTGCCGTGTACATATTGGAAGTATCCGCCGCCCACCAGCGCGCCATTCTCGCGGCGGGACAACAGAACGTCCGAGCCCGCCTGCACCTTCGAGTAGTTCAGCGTGAAGTCGGTGCCGCTGGTCGACGTGCTGGGCTCGATCCGGCGGTTGCCGCCTTCGATACGTGCCCACGCGCCGGTGCCGTCGAGGTGAGCGCCGGCGTCCTGCGTGCCACCCGCGCGGGCATCGCTGCCTGCTCCTTGCCCGCCACCCGCGCCCGACCAGTAGCGATTCCCGACACGGCGCTGCAGCGTCGACACCCCGTTCAGCGCCAGCAACGCCTGTGGGTAGGCCTCGTAGGCCGATACGCCGGCCTGATACAGCGGTTGCGGCGCGGGGTTCACCCCCGGCGCGGACGGTGCGTCGTCCGTCCGTTCAGACCTCAGATACCAGTTGCCCAGTTCCGTGCCGGACGCGTTGCCCTGGTAAAGCTGATAGGCGTACGAGCCCGCCACGACTGCGGGCTTGCCGTTCACTTGATAATCGCCGGCCAGCGAGAAGGCGCCGTTCGAGGCGCCGCCCACCGAAACCAGCATGATGCCTTCCGTGGTTGCGGCCCCCGCGCCGCCCGCGTTGGTTACCTTCAACACCGAGGTGCCGGCCGTATCGCCGTTGACCACCACCTTGTCGGTGATCGACGCGTCGTTGCCCAGTACGGTGTTCAAGGCGATGACGCCGGCGCTGCCCACGTAGCTGCCGCCGATGGTCAGCACGTTGCCGGGCGCGGCCCCGCCCAGCGTGATGGTTCCGGCGTTGGTGACGGTACCGCTGATGGTGGAGGTGCCGCCGCTGATGGCCGGTCCGAACAGGGCCGTGCCCGCAGCCAGGGACAAATTGCCGTTCAGGACGAAACCGCTCTGCTGAACCGTCAGCGACGATCCGCCACGCAGGAACACACCGGTCGTCGTGTCGGCGGGTGTGCCCACTGCCAATCCGGCATCCGTCAAGGTGAGACCACTGCTGGCCAGATTGAATACGCTCCAATTGCGGATGCCGCTGCCGGCGCGCGTCGCGTTCACGGCATCGGACACGTTGAGGGTGTCAACGCCGCCACTGCCGCCGTCCAGCGCGGTGATGCCGGAGAACCCGCCGTACAGGTCCACCGTATCGTTGCCCGCGCCGAGGTTGATGGCGCCGTTGACGACGGCGCCGTTGCGGACGATGACGTGGCTGTTCCCGCCATTGTTCGAAATAGCAATGCCGGAGGTTGATTCGACGCGGGCAGCCGGCCTGACGTCGACGGTGCTCATGCCGCCGGCATTCGAGGCTGTAGAGATCGCGGCGCCGGAACCTCCCGCCACGTGTCCCAGCACGACGACGTTGGTGCTATTGGCGGTCGGCGAGGCGCCAGCGCCATTCACGGCATACACGCCACTGCGTCCGCCCTGGGCGTTATTGACGGTGATGTCCAGCGCCGACCCAAGGCCGCGGGTTTCGGCATACACGCCATCCATGCCGGCGCCCGTCGAGGTGTCCGTGCTTGTGATGCTGACATCGCCCGTGTCAGTCGTCACCAGGTAAATGCCGTACAGTCCGCCGTTCGTGACCCTTCCGGTAACGGCAACGTCTCCGGCCCCCGCATTCGCGACAGAGATCCCCGACGACGTCGTGCCAGTGGCGGTACCGGTCGACCTGACCGAAATGGCGCCGCCGTTGCCGGAGACCGCAATGCCGAATTCACCGCGTGTATCCACGGCGTCGATAGTCGTGTCCACCCCGGAATAGGTGAACGCGGCGATGCCGCTGAAGCCGCCGGTCGCCGTGCCCGTGGAGTCGATCTGCACCGCGCCGGATCCGCTGTGGTCGACCAGAATTCCCATGTTGCTGGCGCCGTTGCTGTTCACCGCGCGGACCGTGGTGCTGGTGCCGGTCGCGTTGGTGACGGCAATGCCGTCGCTGGCGCCATTCGCCGTGCCGGTCGAGCTGACCTGGACGGCGCCGGTGCCGGCGTTGTTGTTGACGATGATGGCCGCGCCACTCAGGCCTGCCGTGTCCGCCGCGGTGACGGTCGTATCGGTGCCGCCTGCGATCTGCACGCCGATGCCGTCGATGGACCCGGTGGCCGTGCCAGTGGACGTGACGCGGACAGCGCCCGTACCGCTGTTCGACACATAGATGCCGTTGCCGTTGCCACCGTAGGTGTCGCTTGCGGTGAGCGTGATAGCACCGTTTTGCCCGTATAGCGCGATGCCATGGCCGTTCGTCGCGGTGGCCGAGCCTGACGAGGTCACGGTCAGCGCGCCGGTTCCGGTCATGGCGACGATGCCATTCTCATAGCCCTGCGTGTGATTCGCCTCGATCGTCAGATCGGTGCCGCCGACCATGTTGGCGTAGATGCCTGCCTTGCTCACGCCCGTGGCCGTCCCCGTCGAGACAACCCGAACCGACCCGCTGCCGTAGCCGTTGGCGCCGATGCCGTTTTCCCCGCCCTGGGTGTCATTGGCGATGATCAGCATGTTTGCACCATAGCTGTCGCCTCGGATTCCTTCGCCCGACGGGCCCGTCGCAGTGACGGCGCCGGTGGAGGTGATGTTGAGGTCGCCGCTGACGTCGTTCAAGCCATAGATGCCGAAACTGCCTGCCGTGCTGATATTCGACTGATGGTCGTCGACGAACGACACCCCGCCTATACCCTGAAGATCGATCCCGTTATCTGCCACGGATACGGACAGGCCGAATCCGGGTTGGGTGGTGACAGAGATGGGAGCCCCCGCATTGATGGCCTGCGGGACGTCCGTAACGGCAGCCGGGCCAGCGCAAACGGAGATGGGGCTTACGGTGCAGTCCCCGGCGAGGGCGGTTTGCCCGATATAGGCGCTGGACGCGAGGTTCAACAGGGGGACGGCGACAAAGCCCGTCAGGCGGCGCGGGGTTCTCTGATTGGTAAGACGCTTCAAGGGAAACCTCGGCATGTCGCACTCCTCCATTGGTCGATGTGCGCCGTAGCGCCGATTCGAGCTCTTTCTGGTACTACGGCATGGAGCGAATGAACTTAACCTCGCGCGACGAGCGCCAGAGAGGACGACTGCTCAGCTGGTCATGGGATTGATGCTTGGGCTGTCGGGATGGAATGAAATCACCTGATCTGGACCCGCCATGGCGTCTTCCGTCACTGTAAAAACGATGATGCTGTTTTTATTTCGCAGCAGTATATTCATCCGCAGAATCAGCATCTTTGGGATGATTGAGACGGCCGCAGGCGTCAGGTAGATTTCGCATCAAGCATGGTGCGATGCGCCTGGCGCCCGACCAGAACAAGTCCCAAGTGACAAATCGCATTCCGGAACTTGCCGCGCTTTTGGCGCCGCGCAAGACGTATTTTCATTGACCGTTGTTCTATGCATCGGAGGCCGCAATGAATATCCGCGATACGTCTCATCCAGCCCGCCCCTTCCCGTGTGAATCCGTATCGGGCTACGCAATGTGCCCGCGAAACACGCTGTTCGTCCACGCCTGATCGAACTAGCATCCCCGCACCGCACGACACCGATCTCTGCATCTTTGGATGCATGGGTGGCGGGCCGGCGCTGGTGTCCGCCAATCGGGACACCAGCGCTGGCGATTCGAACGATGCGGACCTGGAGATTTTCATGAACAAGTCGATTTTCCCTTGCATGGCGGTCGTGCTCTCAGGCGTCTGCCTGTCGACGGCCGCCCAGACCGTTACGCCGCTCAAAGGCCAGACTCCCGAATTGACCCAGCAGGACATCGCCGCGTGCCAGGCGCAGTCGGCCAACACGTCGAGCGCGGCGGCCGCCGACACGCCTTCGGCTGGCGGACGAGCCCGTGGCGCAGCAGCCGGCGCCACGGCGGGCGCTGTCGTCGCAGGCGCGCGTGGGCGCCAGCACGAAGAGGTGTATGACCGTATGGATGACGACACCAAGCAGGCGTACCGGCAGAACCAGGCGAAGGACGCCGCCGCGGCGGGCATGGTGGTGGGCGGGTCGCGCCAACGACAGGACCGGCGTCAGGATCGTGCGAACCAGGCGCAGCAGAGTGCGAACGCTTCGTCGGCTTATGCCGCTTGCATGCAGCAGCGCGGCTATCAGGTCGGGCCGTAAACGCGCAGGGCGTTTTTTTTCATGCGTTACCCAGTTTCCCGTGCGACACACCACAAAAGGAGTACGTCATGTCTCATAAATATTCCGCAGTCTGCCGGACCGGTATGGCCCTCTTCACCATCATTGCGGCTGGCTTTCTGTTTGGGGGCTGTACCACGACACCGCCGTCCAAACCGTCTGCTGCGCCCAAGACCGATACGCGGGCTGCTTTGGACGACGCGGCCAATGCGACCTTATCCAAGCTTTACGAAGCCGCGCCGTCATCCCGTGAGCTGGTCGCTCGCGCCAGGGGCGTGCTGGTGTTCCCGGATGTGCTCAGCGGGAGCTTCATCGTCGGCGCCGAGCATGGCAAAGGTGTGCTGCGCGTAGGTCAGTCGGCGGTAGGCTACTACCGCACCACGTCGGGGTCGATCGGCTTTCAGGCGGGCGCGCAATCAAAGGCCATGGTCCTGCTGTTCATGACGGATGACGCCTTGAACAAGTTTCGCAACAGCAGCGGCTGGACGGTCGGCGCCGATGCCACGGTGGCGATCGTCAATATCGGCGCCAACGGACGCATCGACACGAACACTGCGAAGCAGCCGATTGTTGGCTTCGTGATGAACAACGGAGGCCTGATGGCCGGCGTCTCGCTCGAGGGAACGAAGATCTCGAAATACGAGCCGTGATGGCCGAAGTGGACCGCCCGCAGAGTCAGCGTCAGGATGACGGTGATTCTTGCGGGTCTGTGGCTTCGATGGCAGATGCCCTGGGCAGGCAATCGCGCGAGGTCGCCTCCCGGGGCTCGCAGGCCCCTTGCGCTGCGCGGTATTATCGCGAGTCCACCAGCCGCAAGGAAGGGAATGAATCAGCAGCAGCGCACGACCAAACGCCGCCGGATTCCGCGCAAGGCCTGGGCCTTGGGTCTGGCCATCGCCGCAGCCGTGGGGTTTTATGCCTGGAAGGAATCCCCGCTGGGTCCAGGCCTGACCGAAAGCAAGATACGCAAGATCCTGGTCGCCGCCATGGAAACGCCCACCAATGCCCCAGGCAGCGCCTGCGTCAATGTGGTGGGTGTGCGGCCCTTGCCGACCGATGTCTACACGGTCTTCCTGGAAGAACAGGACAAGGTCGTGCAAGGGCTAATCAAACACGGACTCATCACGGTCAAGCGCGTCAGTGCTGACGGCGATGGTTCACCTCCAAAACCGGATGAGGATCCCGACGACGCCACCAGCCACATGGCGCTGACCGAAAAGGGCCGTGCGTACTACACCGTTGGCGAGGTCCGCCTCGCTTCCAAGCTGGTCTATACCGCGAAGTTCTGCGCCCCTGGCCTGCAGGTCGGCAAGATCCTCGACTACTCCAAGCCGGGCAAGAATCCGTTCGACGACAACCCCAACGCGGTGTCGGCGGTGAAGTTCGAATGGCGGCTGGATCGCGCCACCGCGGATTGGGCAGCGGACCCCGCGTTCTATCCCCAGATAAGCGGCTTTGCTTCGAGGGATCAGCCTGACGAGTGGCAGACCCGGCACATCATGCTGGAACGGAAAAGCGGTGTATGGGGGTTGGGAGACGATCCGTATAAGATCCGCTGGTGAGGCAGACGGCTGCCGCGACTTGAGCGGGTCTCGTCAACACGCCTACGCGCCGTTGCCGAACTTATCCCGGTAAGCGGCCGGACTCGTCATTACGATGCGCCGGAAGTGCCTGCGCATGGACTCCTCGGAGCCGAAACCGGCGAGTTCGGCAATGCGGCCAATCGGCAACGGCGTTCTGGCCTCCAGCATGTCACGCGCCGCGGCCACGCGTTCGCGGACCAGCCATTCATACGGCGCCATGCCCGTGGCGTCTTGAAACTGCCGTTGCAACGTGCGCGGGCTCATGGCTGCGCGCTCTGCCAGTGATCGCAGGGTGTGTGGCAAAGCAGGATGCAGGCGCATCCAGTCCATCAGCTTGGCCAGTCGCCCGCTTTCATTGTGCGGCATGGGGCGCGGCACAAATTGCGCCTGCCCGCCTTCCCGGTGCGGAGCCACTACGAGCCGTTGCGCCACCCGATTTGCCACGGCCCCCCCATAATCGCGTCGCACCAGGTGGAGCAACATGTCCAGACCGGCTGCCGAGCCCGCTGACGTGATGAGCTGCCCTTCATCGACATAAAGCGCGTCCGGCTGAACGCGCACTTGCGGGTAGCGCTGCTGCAGCTTGGCGGCGTATCGCCAGTGCGTGGTGACGGTCTTTCCATCAAGGACGCCCGCCGCCGCCAGCACGAACACACCGGAACAGATCGAACAGAGCCGCGCGCCGCGCTGGTAAGCCATCCGGAGCTTTTTCAGCAAGGGCGCAGGCGGCAACTCGTCCGCGTCGCGCCAGCCGGGCACGACGATCGTATCCGCCCGATCAAGTAGCTTGAGCGAGTAGGGCGCCGCCACGGTGATGCCGCCTGCCGCGCGCAGCGGGCCGGGCTCGACTGCGCAGACCGCGAAGCGATACCAATCGACGTCGAGCTCGGGACGCTCGAGCGCAAACAGCTCGGTCACACAGCCGAATTCGAAAGTACACAGCCGGTCATAAGCCAGCGCGACGACAAGGTGTTTTTCCATGGCGTGATGTTACCGGTAATTGTCATTTACGCCACTTATCCGGCGCGCGGTCCGCCGTCAGAATGAGGCTCCTGGATCGATCTTCCAGCATCGCTTCTTTGGCCCTTTCACACAGAGTTCAACCATGCCGACCCCCAACCCCGTCACCGCCATCCCCGCCGCCGACAGCGCATCCGCGCTCGCCCACTTTCGCGCAGAACTGCAATTCGAGACCGATTGTTCAGATGTCGCCGGCGCGTTCGCCAGCGGCTCACCCGGTTTCGTGCTGCTGGACGTGCGTAGTCCCACGCTGTTCGCGCAGGGCCATGTGCCGGGCGCGGTGAATCTGCCGCACGGAAAGCTAGTCGAGTCGAAATTGGCGAGCTATCCCGTGGACACGCTGTTCGTGACGTACTGCGCAGGTCCGCATTGCAATGGCGCGACACGGGGCGCGATACGGCTAGCTCAGTTGGGGCGGCTGGTAAAGGTGATGCGCGGCGGGATCACGGGATGGCTCGACGAGCGTTTGCCGCTTGCGGGAATTGATGACGGGCAGGGCGGTGAAGGATCTGAGCGCAAATAGCCTTGAAATCCCGCTCCTTTCGTGGGGGGCGGAGGTATCGTTTCGCGCCAGTCAGGGCAAGGATCATTTTGACCCTACGCCTCCTGAATTCTCGCTATCATCCACGGCACCATGCCGACAAAAAACTTGCTCCCCGCCGCCTGCGCCGCTGCGCTGTGCGCACTCTCCCTGACCGCCACGGCGGCGCCGCAGGCTTCGCCTTCGTTCGACTGCGCCAAGGCGCGCACGGGCGCAGAAAAGGCCATCTGCGCGAACCCGCAACTCGCGGCGCTTGATGCGAGCATCGCCAAGCGCTACAACGAGGCGCGTAAATCCCTGGACGCCGTCACGGCCGAAGCGCTGTTGCGCGACCAGCGCGATTTCACCAAGGTGCGCGACGATGCCTTCGAGCAGCCGTTCGACAAAGACAAGCCAGTCGAGGAGATCGCGACCCGCATGAAACACCGGGACGCGTTCCTTGCCTCGCTGGATTTGGCTGAACGCAAGGGCTTTACCGGCAGATGGCGCAACATCTCGGGCGAGATCTCGCTCTGGAAGAAGCCCGATGGCGACATCCTGTATGAAGGATCCGCCGAAAAGCCGCGCACCGGAAGCTGGTCGTGCAACGTGGAGGCTTCCGGCAAGGCCAAGGGCGAACGGCTGCAGGTCAAGAGCGTCGACACGAAGGGCTGGGTACTGAACCTGAAGCGCCAGGGCGATGCCTTGGTCGTGGAGGAACAGCCGCCCGGCGCGGGTGCATCGGGTCCGCCTTATTGCGGCGCGAATGGAACCTTGGCCGGCACGTTCTTCCCGATACGCTGAGCGATAGCCGAAATGCATGTCTGCGGGTCGAGGCGCAAGCGCCATACCCGCACAAGATTATCGCCAACACGCGGCGCCTTCCGAGGCGGACATCGGCTGCGATGTCTTCGTCGCCACGGGCCTCCTGCCTTCCTGAGCGCAGAAACCTCAACTTCATCTCACGCACCAGCCGGAAATAGAAGCCATTTCAGGGTAAGATTTATCAAGAATGGCTCTTATTTACATTACGATTTGGCCGGGGCTCGTCTGTTCCGGCGCGGAATGATCCCCGCTTGCGCTGATGACGTCCTCCGTTTCCTCGCCCCTGACCGCCCCGCACGGTTCGCTTCTAGCGTCCTTGTACCGAGACCATCAGCCCTGGCTTTTGGGCCGTTTGTGTGCGCGCCTGCGCAACCGTGCCGACGCGGAAGACGTCGCGGCCGAGACATTCGTGCAGTTGGCGGAGTCGGGTGACGCGCCGCATCTACGCGAACCGCGTGCGTTTCTCTCCACGATCGCCAAGCGCGTGCTGTTTCATCTATGGCGGCGGCAGGATCTGGAGCGCGCCTATCTGCAATCCCTGATGGCAGTGCCTGAGGCCGTGGCGCTCTCCGCCGAGCAGCGCGCCCTGTTGCTTGAAGCGATCGAGCGCATAGATCGGGCGCTTGATCAACTGCCGGTTCCTGTCAAGACGGCATTCCTGTACAGCAGGCTCGATGGCATGCGCTATCCCGAGATTGCGCAGGCGTTGGGGGTGTCGCTCGCCACCGTCGAGCGCTATATGAAGCGCGCGCTGCTGCAGTGCCTGGCATGCGAACCCTGACGGATGACGAGCGCCAGCCCGACTCGACGATGTTGGAGGCGGCGGTCGATTGGCAGGTAAGCCTGGAAGCCGGCCGCATGTCGGCCGCCGACCGCGACGCGTTTGAACGGTGGCATGATGCCGATCCCCGCCACGCCCAGGCGTGGCGCCGCGTGACGGGCGTGCTGCAGCAACCGATCACGGTCGTGCAGGAACTCAATGGGCCGTCGCATGGCCAGTTGCTCGCGGCGCGCAAGGCGCTCCTGCACAAGCGCCGGCGGCAAATGCTGCGCGGCGCGCTGGTGTTGGCAGGCACGGCAGGTGGGGGTCTGATGGCGCTGGATCGTGCGCGGCCAATCAGTCAGATGCTGGCCGATCTGAGCACGGGCACCGGCGAACGCCGCAGCTTCGACCTCCCCGACGGCAGCCACGTGATGCTCGACGCGCGCTCGGCCGTGGATCTTGATTTCTCCGGTGCACACCGGCAAATCTCGCTCAGAGCGGGAGGTTTGATTGCGCGGGTGCACGCGCACGCGGCGTCGGCTCTGGCGATCGGCACTTCCTACGGCACGCTGCGGTCAGCCAGCGGGCGCGTCATGGCGGCTCATCACGGCGATTCCGTTCGGGTCGTGGCGCTGGACGGCCCGGTAAGCGTGTCCGCCGCGGACGGTAGCCAGGCCACGCTGCAATCCAGCCAAGGCGTCCGGCTGACCCGGAGGGGTCTGCAACCCTTGTCCGGCGATCCCACGGCACTGGCCAGCTGGCAAACCGGCATGCTCAGCGTCGACAATGCCCCGCTCGAAGACGTGGTCCAGGCATTGCAGGCGTATTACGTGGGTGTCCTGCGCGTGGCGCCAGCGGCACGCCGCCTTCCGGTCTTCGGCGTGTTCGCCCTTGATGATCCTGAGCAGGCCATCCAGGCGGTGTCGGCGAGCCTCGGCTTGCGGACCCGCCGGCTCGGATGGCTTATCTCGATCGACGTGCCCGAAAAAAATACGTGAATCGGTGAGGGGTTTTTCGTTCTCGCTCCACAACAAGGGTGAAACGAAACCTGGAGAAGCTTTCATGCCATACCGATTTACAGCGCCCCTGCGGCCTCTGGCCGTCGCCGGTTGGCTGGCCTGCGCCGCAGCCCCGCTGACATTTCCCCTCAGCGCAGAGGCGGCGGATGCTGCGGCAGCCGGTGCTGCGGCAGCCGATGCTGCGGCAGCCGGTGCCCAGATCGACCTGAACCTGCCCGCCGGCCCCTTGACCGGGAGCCTTACCCGCATCGGCCAGTTGGGGGGACGCAGTATTGCCGCCGACCCGGCGCTGCTCGTTGGCCGTCAGGCCCCCGCGCTCTCTGGCCGCATGACCGCATTCGAAGCCGTGCAACGCGTTTTGGCGGGTTCTGACCTGCAGGCGGTCAGCCTCGCAAGCGGCGCCATCACGATACAGCGCTTGCCCAATCGCGCGGACGCTGCCGCGCCCGAGGTCCAAACCCTGCCGGTCGTCTCGGTGAGCACCGACCGTCTTGCCAGCAACCTGATGGCGCCCACCCGCTCGGTCACGGTGATCGAGGGCGAAACGCTCGACGACTTGCGCGACAACTCGCCCAATCTGGCCACGATGCTGACCAAGGCGGTGCCTGGCATGTCGGATTCAAGCCGGAACCTGACCGATTTCGGTCAGACGCTGCGTGGCCGGAACGCGCTGATTCTCGTGGACGGCATTCCCATGAACACGAATCGCGACTCCTCGCGCAACCTGGTCAACGTCGATCCGGGGCGCATCGAACGCATCGAAGTCGTGCGCGGCAGCAACGCCATCTACGGCAGCGGCGCCACCGGCGGCATCATTTCGATCACCACCCGCCAGCCGGGTGGCGAGCCCATCGCCGAGACGAAGGTCGGCATGGACATGTCGCTGTCGAACCCGGGCGCTGCGGGGATGGGCGGTCAGGTGCAGCACTTTTTCTCGGGTAGCAAGGACCGGGTCGATTACGAGCTGGATCTCTCGTACCGCCGCATCGGCGGCTCGTACGATGCGCATGGTGACCGCATCGCGCCGGATGCCAGCCAGGGCGATCTGTTTGACTCCAACACCTACAGCATCGGTGGCAAGCTCGGCTTTCGCATCGACGCCAATCAGCGCGTGCAACTGGCCGCCAGTTACCTGCGCGCCCGGCAGGATACGGACTACGCCAGCGATCCTGGCGTGTCCCGCACGCCGCTCGGCTCGACCAATGCCCGCGCCATCAGAGGCCTGGATCTCGCGCGCCAGAACGAGGTCGAGAATACGCTGGTCAGCGTGAGCTACGACCACCGGGACCTTTGGGGCAGCAGCCTCTCGGCGCTGGCCTATGCCCGCGACAGCAGCACGCGTTTCGCGCCATCGGACTCGCGCGCCAACGTGAATCGCGGCAACAACGTCGACCAGGTTATGCAGAACAACAAGATCTTTGGCGGCCGCCTTACCATCGACACGCCGTTGACTGCTTCGGGCGATACCACGCTCAGCTGGGGGGCGGACTTCATCCAGGAGCGCAGTGAAATGCCCCTGGACGTGTTCGACCCGCAGATCTATGACCAGAGCGGCGGCCTGCAATTCCGGCGCATCGGCACGAATACCTATCTGCCCTGGACCACCACGCGCAGCGTCGGTATCTTCACGCAGCTTCAACACCGCTTCAATGAACGGTGGTCGGCAGAGGCGGGCGTGCGTTACGAGCGGTCGAGCGCCTGGTTCGATGATTTCCAGCCGTTGTCGCAGTCGCGCCTGGCCCGGCCCGCCACCGTGGAAGGCGGGCGCATCAGCTACGACGCGTTCATGTACAACGCGGGCGTGATGTTCCAGCCCACCGACAATCATGAGCTGTACGCCTCGTTCAGCCAGGGTTTTGACCTTCCTGACGTGGGCCTGCAACTGCGCAATGCGCGTGCGGGCTTCGACATAAACTCGTCAGAGCTGCAGGCAGTCAAGACCAACAACTACGAACTCGGCTGGCGCGGACGCTTTGCCAGCACCGCCGCCTCGCTGGCCGTGTTCCGCTCCGACTCCGACCTTGGCGCGGTGCAGTCCTTCAACAACGGCCTCACGCTCACGCGGACGCGCGAACGCATCCACGGTGTCGAAGCTACCGTGGACCACTACTTCGACGACGACGTCTGGGCCGTGGGTGGCACGTTCACTTGGATGTACGGCAAGGAGAAGGCGCCGGGCGCGAGCGATACGCGCATCATGACGGGCTATCGGATCCCGCCCCTGAAGCTCACCGCCTACGCGCAATACCAGCCCAGCGAGCGCTGGCGCACGCGCGCGGAGCTGACTTACTTCGGCGCGCGCGACTATCGCCTCTCTGATGGCCGTACGCAATTCGCGCGCGCCGACGTGAAAAGCTACCTGACCGTCGACGTGATGGCCCGTTACGATCTCGACAAGCAGAACTGGTTCACGTTCAGCGTGCAGAACCTCTTCAATCGCCAATACCTGCCGCTCTACAGCCAACTGCTGCGCAGCGGCAACAACAACAGCCGCCTGCCTGCGGCGGGCGCAGTGCTCAGCATGACGTATACGCACCGCTGGTAAGCCGCCATGGCGCGCAAGGCCTGGGTCCAGGTTCATCGTTATTTGGGCCTGACCATGCTCCTGCTACTGCTGGTCAACGCCGTGACCGGCAGTGTCCTGGCGTTCCAGCACGAGCTCGACCGCTGGCTCAACCCCCAGCTGTTCACTCCTGCACGGCAAGGCGTGGCGCTGCCGCCCGACGTCTTGATCGCGCGCGTGGAAGCGGCCGACCCGCGCCTGCGCGTCGCACTGCTGCCGCTCGATACGCGCCCGGGCGACGCCATCGAGCTTACGGTCGCGGCGCGCAGGCCGCCGGCCGAGGGCGCGTCCCCCTCACTGGCGTTCAACCGTCTGTTCGTCGACCCCGCGACTGGCGCGGTGCTGGGGCAGCGCCAGTGGGGCGCGTGGCGCATGGACCTGCCGCATCTCATGGGCTGGATGAACCAGCTGCACCGCACGTTCCTTTTGCCCGCGCCATGGGGCATGTGGCTGGTGGGCGGCCTGGCGCTTGTCTGGTTGCTCGCGTCGCTTATTGGCGCGTGGCTCACCTTGCCGGGGTGGGCCCAGGGAAGGGGGACGTTCTGGCAAAAGTGGAAGCCCGCGTGGCAGATCAAACGCGGCGCCTCCCGGCAGCGGCTCACCTTTGATCTGCACCGAGCGGGCGGACTTTGGACCCTGGCCGCGGCTATCGTGCTCGCGGGCTCGGGCGTGTACTTCAATCTGGGCAACGAGATCTTCCGGCCGGCCGTCAGGCTGTTTTCCCCGATCACGCCGCATCCCGTCCAAAGCCTGCCCCGCCATGCCGGAACGCGACCGCCGCCCGCGTACGGCATCCAGGCGGCGATTGCGCGCGCACGCGAGCATCTGCCCCCAACCGCGCTCGGCTTCCTGCCCTGGTACGCCAGCCATCTGCCGGACAAAGGCGTCTATCGCATCGCCTTCAAGGAAGACGGCATGCGCGAGCGCGCGCTGCGCCTGCGCTATGAACAGATCTTCATCGACGATCAGACCGGCTTGCTGCGCGGCATGACGGGATACGACAGCGGTACAGCCGGCGATCGCTTCCTGATCTGGCAATACCCGCTGCACACTGGCCGCATCCTGGGCTGGCCCGGCCAGGTGCTGGTCGCGGTGACGGGGCTGGTAGTGGCGTTGTTGTGCGTGACGGGTTTTCTGGTGTGGCGCGTGCGGCGCAAGGCGCGCCGGGGCGCGGGAGGGCGGGGCCAGGGCGGCATCTGAGAGGCAGGTCGGAATCCCCAGCTAGAGACGGCTCCGCGGCGGCGGTGCCCAGGTCGCCGGTAGCGAGTCAGGCCGCAGTCGGTATCATTTCGCTTGGCTTCAACGAGGGATCATCCTCGTCACCCCTTTGAGTCCTGCCGCCATGAAGAGCTCTTCTACCGCGTGGGTCATGCCTGTCGTGGCTATTTTCACGCTACAGACTGTCTCCGCGTTTCTTTCACGCCTTATCCCGATCGTTGCGACTGCGATGTCCGAAGAGTTCGGATGGAGCGGGAGTTCCATCGGCTACCTGACTGCGAGCAACGCGCTAGGCGGCCTGATGATTCTCGTTGTCGGCTCGTCCATGCTTCGGCAAATTGGGGGCACGCGCAGCTTGCAGCTGGCTCTGGTTGTGGGAACGGCAAGCATGGCGCTTTTCTATTATCCGAGCATGGCCGTGGCCCTGGTGGCCTGCTTTGCCATGGGGATGAGCAACGGGGCCGCGAACCCGGCCGGAAGTGAGGTGCTGCAGAGATTCTCGCCGCCGGAGATGCGCAATCTCATGTTCTCGGTCAAGCAGGCGGGTGTGCCACTGGGCGGAATGATCGCGGGGCTGTGTATTCCGGTAGTCATCGCCCTTGTCGGGTGGCGCCTGGCCCTCGTTGTCTGTGCGGTGATTGTTTTGGTGCCAACCGCGCTGACCTGGCGATTGAGTGGAATCCTGGATGTGAAGGGCTCGGCGAAGAAGCGGCGGCCGTCCATGATGCCTACGCTGCACTCGTTACGCATGCTCAGCGTGCCGTTGGCGTCGCTGAGAAGCAATCGCGGCTTGTTGAAGATGTCGATTGTGGGCAGCCTGTTTGCCGTATCCCAAAGCTGCTGGTTCGCGTTCACGGTGGTTTACCTGGTGGACCGGCTGGGCTTTTCATTGAGCCTGGCGGGGGCGGTATTTGCCGTGATGCAAGTGGGAGGAGTCGTCGGCAGGATTGCGTTGGGTTGGCTTTCGGACCGCTTGGGGTCGGCTACCGGAAGTTTATCGATTGCTGCCCTGTTCTCGGCAGGCACGACAATCCTCTTGGGATTTACCACCCCGCAATGGCCGCTGTGGTCTCTCATGGTTCTAGCCTTGGTCGCCGGGTGTTCTGCGGCAAGCTGGAACGGTGTGCAGATTGCGGAGGTCGCCCGCCGCTCGCCTGCCCACCAGATCGCAGAAACGGCTGCGGGAGCCTCGATATTGGTCAGTTTGGTGAACATCGTGGCGCCGGCTGCTTTCGCGGCCACGGTGGCGTTCAGCGGCAGGTACGATATCGCGTTCCTTTGCGCCGGCGCTTGCTCGTTGTTGGTGCTGATTTTCTTGCCCCGGGACGGGCGTGCTTCCCCAGCGCCTTCTTGAACATCGTGCTGAACGCGGTGACGGATTTATCCGTCCCGCGACCGGTCGGCCCGCGCGCCTAGCCGATTGCCGACGACTTGCCGCGCACATTCACCGGGGATCCCGGCTCCCCCGAGAACGCCACTTCGATGCGGCAGGGCATGCCCATATCCTCGCCTTGCAGGATGACGATTTCGCCATGGGCTTTCCGGCCCAGGTCGCGCAGCATTCCGGCAAATGCCGCGGCGGCTGCGCCGGTTGCCGGGTCTTCCAGCACGCCGCCAATGGCAAACGCGTTGCGCGCGTGGAACAGGGTATCGCTCTCGCTGAACACGAACGCGATGGTTCCGATGCGATGCGCTTGCATGAAGTGCCGTCCTTGGTCGAGGTCGTAGTTCATGCGCGCCAATGCGGCGCGTGAAACCAGCGGGACAATCAAGTGGTCGATCCCCGCGTTGGCCATGCAGGGCGCGAGCGTGGCATCCAGGTCGTCCATTGCGTAGCCGAAGAGTTCGAGCGCCTCGGCTAACAACTCGGGGCTGGCGAGTGCGCTGCGCGTCGGCGGCGAGCGCAGCACGCTTACCCATTCGCCATCCTGGATTTCAGCCGACACTTCGATTCGGGCGTTTGCCAGGGCCAGCGGATACCGGGCCGGCCCCACGGTCTGCCCAAGCACCGCGCCTAGCGCGATGGTCGCATGCCCGCAAAAGGCGACTTCGGCTTCAGGCGAGTAGTACCGGGTGCGCCACGAACCATCGCCGTTTGGACAAGAGAAGACCGTTTCCGAATAGCCGACCTCGGCTGCCACCCTTTGCATTTCGTCGGGCGAGGGGAGTTGATCCGCAAGAACGACGCCGGCGGGATTTCCGCCTTGGCCCTGGCTGGTGAATGCAGCGATCCGGTGAATGTGCATGAGGTTTTCTCTGTTGTCTCGGTGTGGCAATTGTGTATAGGGGGCAAGAATAAGGCAAAGCGCCGATGTTCAGCCGGGCTGTTTCACGTGCAGGCCAGGCCCAAGCCCAGCAACGCCGCCATCGCGGCCAGAGCCCGAAGCCGCCGCGGCGCATAGCTGAGCGTGAGGGTGGTCAGGATCGCGCCGCATGACAGCATGCCGAGCCAGACCAGTGTCGCCACCGCGATACCCCAGGCCTGCAGGCAGGCGGCCATCGCAGCAAGCGCCAGCAGCGCGGCGCCCAGACGCATGCCGAATCTGAGCCCGGACGTTATGGTTTCGTGACCGGTTGCCTGTTCGTGATGCCGGTCCATTGCCAGCGCCAGGCAGGCAAAGGTGGCGAAGGCCAACGCCAGAGCGGCCAGGGCTGCGACCGTGGTGCTCATGCGGTCCCCATCGCCCAGGCCAGCGCTGCCAGCACGGTAATGCCGGTCAGCAGCCACCGCCACGCATTCTGCGCCGCGAACACCCACAGCCCTGCCACCGTGTAGATCAGAAAGCTCAGCAGGCTGGCCACGACCACCGCGATCGCGGGGCTGACGAGGCCGCCGAGCGGCAGGAGCTGAGCCAGGACGATGGCGCTCACGGTCGCCAGCGCGTAGCCGCCCAGCACCGCGCAGAGCACCCGGGCCAGCACACGCCAGCGATGGCCATGCGGCGCGGCCGTCACGCGTGCCTGCCGGGGAGCGTTCCAGTCCCCCGCGCGCAGGCGCCAGGCCAGCAGGGTGAAAAGGCCGCCAAGCACGACGATGGTGGACTCCACCAATGCCGCCTGCCAGTCGCCGCGACGCGCATAGGCCAGCGCATGTTGCCCGGTGGTCAGCACGTTGGTCACCGGCAGCAAGAGGCACAGCAGCGCGGTGCAGGCAACCTGTTCGACCCAGGCGCGCCGCACCGGCCGCACGCAGGCATGTGCCAGGCTCAAGAGCCAAGCCACGAAGAAGCCCCTGATCTCCCAGGTGTCGCGGGCGGGCAGTGCTGCCGGGAGCAGGCGGTTGGCATGGAAGTACGCGATGCAGGCCAGAGCGGCTCCCGCAATCGCCGCCACGTTGAGCGCTTCGACAATGCGGTAGAACGCTCGCGTGGCGGCGCCGAATTCGCTCTGGCCCTTGTTGCGCCGCTTGACGGTGTAGAGCATCGCTCCGGTCGCCATCATCAGCGTGCCCGCCAGTCCGCAGACGAAGTACAGCCACTTGATCGTCCAGCCGCCGTATGAGGCCACATGCAGGCGCTCCATCACTTCATGCGCGGCGTCGCCAGCTTGCCGGCCGGCGGCTGGATGCAGGGCGGAAAACGCGCCGCTGACGCCGTCGAATACGGCGCGTCCGACCGGGCTGGTGAGATCGCGTATCGTGGCCGCCGAATCCGGCCGGCCATACACGCTGATACGCTCACGCGGCTGTCCCGGGCGCTCCACCATGATCATGCGGGCGGGGGACGCCAGCGCCGTCTGCGCCGCGTGCATCAGCACGCCCAATTGCTGGCGCGCCGGCAGACCGTCGTCCAGCTGAGGACGTGGGGGCAATGCCGTGGTCCCGGCTTGCGGCGACGCCTCGGCAAGCTCCGCCTGCCAGCGCGCCGCCCCTTGCTCGCCATAGACCGCACGAAGCGGGCCTGGCATGTAGCTGGTGTAGAAGATCGCCAGCCCGGTATAGGCGATCATCAGCTGGAACGGCAGCGTGAGCACGGCCGACGCATTGTGGCCGTCAAGCCAGGCGCGCTGGCCGCGCCCCGGACGAAAGGTGAAAAAGTCCTTGAAGATGCGCTTATGGACAACGATGCCTGACAGCAGCGCGGCCAGCATGCCGATCGTCAGCCAGCCCACCAGCCAGAAGCCGAACGTGCCGGCATGCAAGCTGTAGTGCAACGTCATGAAATGGCGGCCGCCTTCGCTCTTGCGTCCCCACGGCTGGGGCAAAGCGGTGCCGTCGCGCGGATCCATCGCGGCTTCGTGCGTGACGCCGGCGTTGGTGCGCCACACCAGCCGCATTGCCTGCGTCGTCGCTTCGGGCAGCTCGATGCGCCAGAAGCGTACGTCGGCTTCCTGGTCAGCGAGAAAACGCGAGGCCGCCGCCAGCACGGCCTCCTGCGGCAGTACCAGCGGCGCGGGCGGCAAGACGGGTTCGGCCGTCATCCAGCGCGAAATCGGCCCCCGGAATACGCTGATGCTGCCGGCCAGGAAGATCAGACACAGCAGCCAGGCGCACACCAGTCCGCACCAGGTGTGCAGCCAGCTCATGCGCTGGCGCAGGCCGGGCTTCATGTCAGAACGTGCCGCGCAGCGTCAGCATGGCGTTGCGGGGATCGCCGTAATGAATGCCGTTGACCAGGTTGCCGACGGCGCTGTAGTAGGTCTTGTCGAAGATGTTGTTGAGGTTGACCGTGGCGGCCCAATTGCGGTTGATCTGGTACTTCGCGTAGGCGCTCCACACCGCGCGGCCGCTGGCGTGCACGGTGGTGGCGCCGATCTGGCGCGACTGCCCGCTCTGCACATTGACACCGCCGCCCACTGTGAAGGCGTTCAGGTCGCCAGGCAATTGATACGTGGTCCAGAGCCGGAAGATGTGCTTGGGCGTGTACCACGCGAACGCCTGGCCTTCGCTGTCCTGGTCCTTCAGGTACTTGGTCGTGTTGAAGGTGTAGCCGGCAAAGAGGTTCCAGCCCCGGGTCAGCTCGCCGCTGATCTCGGCGTCAAAGCCCTGGCTGCGTACCTTGCCCGCGTCGGTGTAGCAGAAATAGCCGGCAGCGCAGGTCGGGCTGGTGTTGAAATCCACCTGGGCGCGGTTGTTCTGGTTGATGCGAAAGAGCGCGAATGCGGTATTGACGCGGCCGTCCAGCAACTCCCCCTTCAAGCCCAGTTCGTAGCTTTCACCAACGATTGGCTTGAGCGACTCTCCCGCGGCATTCACCTCGCTCTGCGGCTGGAAGATGTCGGTGTAGCTCACATAGGTAGTCCATTGCGGCGACAGGTCCAGCATCAGGCCGGCATACGGCGTGAAGTGGGTGTTGGCCTGTTTGGTCTGATCGTTGACGAGCTCGCCGGCTTCAGTCGTGTTGGTCGTCCAGACCCGGTTGGATCGGCTGAATCGGCCGCCCAGCACCAGCTTCAGGGGATCGGCAAGTTGCAGGCGCGTGGTGCCGTAGAAGCCTAGCTCACGGTTCGAGCCGATGCGCGCCTCGTCGGTGTCTGCGCGTATCTCGGCCGTGGTGGGCTCGCGCAGGCTCGGATTGAAATTGAACGCGTTGAAGGTCGCGTAATTGACCAGGTACGCGTAGGAGGTGTCGATCTTGCTGTGTCCGTAGTTGGCGCCCACGACCACCTCGTGCGTGCGGCCGAACGCACGGAACTTGCCGGTCAGGTTTGCATCCACGCCCGAGGTATCGATGTCGGCCACCGTCCTGGCCACGCTGACCGTCGCCATCTGCGTCACGGGGTTCACCGCCCGACTCGACGCGGTGTACTTCAGATGCTGGCTTTCTTTCACGTAGGCGCCGGTCATCTTGAAACGCCAGTCGTCGTTGAACGCATGCGTGAAGTCGGCGTAGAAGCCCTGGTTCGAGGTCTCCTGCCGGTTCCAGTTTGCGCCGAAGCTGGTGGACCGCCTGAAACCGACCTCTTCGCCGTTGCTGTAGCGAGGCAGGCCGGAAATCGAAGGACGGCCTCGCAGGTCTTCGTAGCTGTAGCCCAGATTCACCTGCGTGCGCGGCGAGAAGTCGTACTCGACCGTGGCGTAGACGGTGGTGTTCTTCAGGTTTACCCGGTCCACGAAAGAGTGCTGGTCCTGGCGGTCGATCAGGGCGCGTCCGCGCAGGCTGCCGTCTTCGTTCAGCAGAGCGCTGCCGTCCAACTGCATGCCGTAACGGTCCCAGCTTCCGGCCTGGGTTTCGACCATGAAGCGGTCTTCCTGCAGGGGGCGCATGCGCACCAGGTTCACCGCGCCGCCAGGGGAACCCGAGCCCTGCAGCAGGCCGGCCGCGCCGCGCAGCACTTCGACGCGGTCATAGAACGCGGTGCCGCCCGAGTAGTTGCTGGCGCGGCCATACATGCTGCGTTCCAGCGGCACGCCGTCGTACTGGATCACGCTGTTGTTGAAGCCGCGGGAATAGATGTATTTGCCGCCCTGCGGGCTCTGTTGCAAGGTCACTCCGGTGGTGTTTTCCAGCGCGTCATATACCGAGGTCAGGTTCTGCTCGTCCAGGCGCTGGCGTGTCACCACGCTGACCGATTGCGGTATGTCTCGCAGCTGCTGCTCGCCCTTGCCGATGGTGACCGCCGACGTGGTGTAGGACCCGGTGCCTTCGGTCATGAGCCGGTACTCCTGCCCCGTCACGGTGACAGGTTCGAGCATGGTCGCGCCGCCGCCAGGCAGGCGGCGCACGGCATAGCCGCCGCTGGAAAGCCTGACTCCCTCGAATCCGGTACGGGACAGCAATGCGCTCAAACCGCGCCCGGCGCTCCAGCGTCCTTGCAGCCCCTCGGACCGCAGCCCGCTCACCTGCGCGGCATCGAACGACACATTCACGCCGGCGGCGCGCGCAAACTGGTTCAGCGCCTGCTCAAGCGGCCCGGCTTCGATGGCGAAGGTGTATTCCGCTTCTTGCGCGGCGACACCGGCCTGCGCTTGGACCGCTGGGGCGATAAAGCCAAGAGCGGCGCCACACAGCAGGCCGGAAAGAACGGTGGGCAACACGGTCGGGACGGGCGTCAGGCGCGACGTCCTGGGGGTACGAGCGAGGGTCATTGCGAAATCTTGATAGGCCAGGTTGAAAGATGTCTTTCCCTGTAGGCCGGTCGAAACCGCAAATCCCCTCACTTTTCATGAAAAAAAACTTGGCAGCCGCAAAACCGGGTGAGGACGGGTTTCACGCGGGCCCGACGGCAACCCAGTAGCGGGTCCTGTAGCGCAGCCGGATCGGCAATGTCTGCGCCAGGAACGCAAGCGTCCGATCGGTGTCGTTCACATGATAGGTGCCCGACACGCGCAGATCGGCGACCTCAGGCGCACAACTGATGCGGCCATGGCGGTATCGCGACAATTCGGCCAACAGGTCCGCCAGCCGCATGTCCGTGCCCTCGATCGCGCCGTCCAGCCAGGCATCGGCCACCATGGCAGGCTGGCTCATCAGCCGCGCGCCCACGCGGTCCAGCCGTGCGGTCTGGCCTGTCTCGGCGATCACCGGGGCGCCACCGTCGGCGGGCCGCAGCGCGACGGCGTGCTGCTGCACGCTGACCCGGGCGTAATCGTCGTCCAGGCGCACTACGAATCGTGTGCCCAGCGCCTGGACTGCGCCGAACGGCGTGTGGACGAAGAACGGCCGCTTGATGGGTGACCGCGCATCGGCGCCGGTCTGGATCGAGATCTCGCCGCGATAGAGTACGAGCGCGCGTTTGTCGCCTTCCATCCGGACGCCTACGGCGCTGTCGGTGTTCAGCGCCAGGAAAGTGCCGTCCTCGAGTGTCATGCGGTCGCGCACGCCCACACCGGTGCTTACGTCCGCCAGCATGCGCTGCCACGGGGTGTGCTCGCGCACGGCCCAGCCCGTGCCCGTCAGTCCGCCCAGCAGCAGCATGCCCTTGACCAAGGCACGGCGCTGCTGCCGTCGCGTGTCGTGCGCCGTTCCCATGGCGATGAGCGTGTCCAGCGCCAGCTCCTGCGGTACTGCAGTGAAATCGGCATTCAACGCTTGCATGCGCAACCAGGCCCGCTCATGCAGGGGCGCCGCGCGGCGCCAGCGCTCGAAGGCGGCACAGGTGTCGGGATCAGGTGAACCGAAGTTCAGTTTGACCGACCAGGCGATGGCCTCATCGACCACGGCGGCAGGAATCGTGGCGGCCTCGCTCACGCGTCACCAAATCGGTGGGCATAGCATTGGCGCAAGCCCGCCGCGACATAACGTTCGGCGGTGGCAAGGGAGACGCCCAGACGTTCGGCGATCTGTGGACAGCGCATGCCCTCCAGCTGCGCCCACAGAAAGGCCTGGCGCACCTTCGGCTTGAGGGAATCCAGCATTTGATCGATCTTGATGAGCGCCTCCAGCACCAGCATCCGGTTCTCGGGCGACGGCGCCAGTTCTTCGGGTGTGCGCGCCAGCACCGCGAGCCAGGCACGCTCGAGCTCGCTGCGGCGCCAGTGATCCACCAGCAGCCCGCGCGCGATCGTACTGAGATAGGCGCGCGGCTCGCGTGTCTCGATCACCGCCGGCCGGCCCAGCAAGCGGAGGAAAACGTCGTGAGCCAGGTCGGCGGCTTCGGAGGAATTGCCTACTTGCTTGCGAATCCAGCCCCGCAGCCATCCGTGGTGGTCCGCATAGAGCGTCTCGACTTGGGCCTGCTTCGTGAGGGGCATCGCATGCTTTTGCAAATGATAATTATTCTTTATTGTAGAGAACTGCCGATGCGCAGGCAAGGCGGGAGGGGCGGGTGATGATGGCGCGTCCGTTCGCATCGCCGCTCAAGGATTTCCCTAATCCAATTCCCCTTGCGGAAAATCAATGATCTATAGGACACTTTGTGTCATAACGCCGCGACGGCGCACACAAGGGGAATGGCATGAAGGTCTTGAGCTTGGTGGCCGCACTGGCGACAACAGCAGCTATGTCCGGAGGCGCGCAGGCCGCGTTTCCTGATCGCCCAATCCGGTTAGTGGTGCCGTTTGGCGCCGGCGGCATCACGGATATCGTTGCCCGGCAGGTGGGCAAGGGAATGGGGGACGTGTTGGGGCAGGGGATCGTGATCGAGAACCGGCCCGGCGCGGGTGGCGTGATCGCGGCGCAGGTGGCAGCCACGGCGCCGGCCGATGGCTACACGATCTTCATGGGGACGGTGGGCACGCAGGTCGTGAATCCGCTGATCTACACCAAGCTCAGTTACGACGCGGACAAGTTTGCGCCGGTGGGCATGGTGTCCGGATCGCCGTACCTGCTGGCCGTGCGATCGGGGGTGCCTGCGGCGTCGTTCGCCGAATTCGTCAAATATGCCAAGGCCAATCCGGCCAAGCTGAACTTCGGCTCGGCGGGCAACGCCAGTTCGCCGCACCTGGGGTTGGAGCTGCTGAAGCTGACGGCGGGCGTCGACATTGTCCACGTGCCGTTCAAGAGCGGCAGCGAGGCCGTGAATGCGGCGATCGGCGAGCAAGTGGATGTGGTGATGGACGCCAGTCCGGTCATCATGCCGCACGTGGCGTCGGGCAAATTGCGTGCGCTGGCCGTTGCGTCCGACAAGCGGTTGCCGTCTGCCCCCGCTGTGCCGGCCAGCACCGAGGCTGGCGATGCGGGCCTGCAGATCAGCTCGTGGAACGCCTTCTTTGCGCCGGCGGGTACGCCGCCTGACGTGTTGGCCGCGTTGAATGCGGCTTTGCAGAAGACGCTGGCGTCGCCTGAGCTGAAGGAGCGGCTGGCCGCGCAGGGCACACAGCTGTACACGGGAACCCCCGACGAGTACCAGCGCTTCATTGGCGGCGAAAAGACCAAGTGGGCCGAAATCGTGAAGCGCGCCAATATCAAAATGGATTAGGCAACGCGCATATGAAAAGGAGCCTTATATGAACAATGGGGTGACTCACCCGCTGGCGGGCAAGCCGCTGGAGCTGGCGGATACGCTGCGATCGGGCAACGCCTGGAAGATCCGGCTGGCCTGCGGGCTGATGGGCCTGCCGGTCAAGCGGCGCACGTTCGACATCGTCCAGGGCGACCTGGAAACCGATGCGTTCGCGCGCATCAATCCGTGGCGGCAGGTGCCCGCGTTGTTGACGCCGGAGGGGCAATGGCTGGTGGAGTCGCAAGCCATTCTCTGGTATCTCGGAAAAGGGACGTCCTGGCTGCCCGAAGGCCGGCTGCCACAAGCGCAGGTGTCGAGTTGGCTGAGCTTCGAGCAGACCCAGCACATGCACGCCTTCGCGCAGCCGCGGCTCTTGATCCACCTGCGCCAGACTGCAAAAAAAGACGATCCGGAGATGGTGGCGTGGCGCGTCACCGGCATGAAGGCCGCGGCGCTGATGGACGCTCACCTGGCGGGCCGCGACTACCTGGTGGGCACGGCGCCGACCATCGCGGATATCGCGCTGTACCCTTACACGAGCATGGCTGAAGAGGGCGGTTATGACCTGTCCGGCTTTGCGCACATTACAGCCTGGCTGGCGCGCATGCGCGCATTGCCGGGATTTACGCCGTTGATCGAAACGGCATGACGGAGACATGATGGCCGATACGATGCACTTGGGAAAAGACGAACTGATCGCGCGCGCGCAGGCGGAAATGCAGCGCCAGTTCGAGACCCCGCAATGGACGTTGCGCGAGCGGCTGGCGCTGACCTGCCGCATCCTGTTCGACGGCGGGCATGATTCGGGCCTGGCGGGCCAGATCACCGCGCGCGCGCCAGAACCCAACCGGTACTTCACGCAGCGTTTAGGACTGGGCTTTGACGAGATCACGGCCAGCAATCTGCTGCTGGTCGACGAAGACCTCGTGGTCCAGGAAGGCGGCGGCATGCCGAATCCGGCGAACCGCTTCCATTCGTGGATCTACCGCGCGCGTCCTGACGTCAACTGCATCATCCACACGCACCCGCTGCACGTGGCGTCGCTGTCGATGCTGGAGGTCCCGCTGGAGGTCTCGCACATGGACAACTGTCCGCTTTACGGCGACGTGGCCTTTTTGAAGGACTGGCCCGGCGTGCCGGTGGGCAACGAGGAAGGCGTGATCATTTCCAAGGCGCTGGGTGACAAGCGCGCCATCCTGCTGTCGCACCATGGCATGCTGATCGCCGCCGGGACGGTGGAAGAGGCCTGCGTGCTGGCGCTGCAGTTCGAGCGCGCGGCGCGCATGCAGCTGCTGGCCATGGCCGCCGGCAAGATCCAGCCGATTCCGCCCGAACTGGGGCACGAGGCGCACGACTGGATCCTGACGCCCAAGCGGTCGCAGGTGGGGTTTTCGTATTACGCGCGCCGGGCGCTGCGGACGCACGCCGACGTGCTGAGCTGACGAGGGCGGGGCGGGGCCGCTCGACGGCGACGCCCTTTTGGGGCATTCTTGCCGGTTGTATTTGCGCCTTTCCGCCCCATGATCGACCTGCCGCACCGCCTACGCACCTTGCGCCGCCAGCAAAGCCTGTCCCTGGAACAGCTTGCGCAGCGCACGGGATTGACCAAGAGCTACCTCTCGAAGCTGGAGCGGGGCCTGAGCGAGCCCTCGATCTCGACGGTCCTGCGCCTGGCAGAGGCCTATGGCGTGGGCGTGTCACAACTGGTGGGCGCGGACGACGCCGCGCAGGATGAAGTGGTCAGCGTGGTCCGGGTTGCCGACCGCGAGGCCCTGCAACGCCGCGGCCTGGGCAGCGAATATCATTACGAGTCGCTGGCTGGCCGCCGCAAGGTCAAGGCGATGGAGCCTTTCGTCGTCCATCCGCCGCGCGAATTTCCGGACGCCGCGGCCGTATTCCCCCACCCGGGCGAGGAATTCCTGCTGGTGCTCAAAGGCGCCATCGAAGTCCACGTGGGCGAACGCCAGTTCCGCCTGGAAACCGGCGACTCCGTCTATTTCGACTCCGAACTTCCGCACCGCATGCGCACTGTCAGCCGTGCGATGGCCGAAGTGCTCGTGGTGGCGGCGCACTGAGCGCGCGGGCGGCGTATCGAATCATGAATGACACAGGAATAACCATGAAAAACGATCAATCGCGGCTCGTCCGCATCGATGCCGGCCCGATGAAGAACCCGGTGCCCGGCAAGCCGCGCCGTCCGATCTCGGGCGATGCCGCCTTCCGTACCGTGACCGCGTTTGAAGGCAACGCCGGCAAGGCGGAAGCCGGTGTGTGGGAAAGCACGGCCGGATCGTTCCAGTCCAACACCACCGGCTACATCGAGTTCGGCTACATCGTCGAAGGCGCGGCACGCCTGGTGGACCCGGACGGCACGGTGCATGAGCTGACGGTGGGCGAGGCCTTCGTCATGCCCGAGGGCTACACCGGCCGCTGGGAAGTGGACGAGTTCGTCAAGAAGATCTATTTCATTACCCGCATGGCCTGAAGCTGTCGGCCTGTACCCAGGAGCCATCCTCATGACCGCAATTCCCGCTGCTCCCGCTCCGGGCGCAGCGCTGCCCGCCCGCACCGCGCAGGTGGACGTCGTCTCGATCCAGTCCCAGGTCGTCTACGGCTATGTCGGCAACAACGCCGCGATGCCGGTGTTCCGCAAGGCGGGGCTGCGCGCGATTGCACTGCCCACCGTCATCCTGAGCAACACGCCGCACTATCCCACGCTGCATGGCGGGGCCGTGCCGCTGGATTGGTTCGAAGGCTTGCTGCAAGGGTTGAACGAACGGCGCGTGAGCCAGGTGGCGCGCGCGGTGGTCTGCGGGTATCTGGGGCAGCCGGGCCAGGCGAACTTGCTGGCGCAATGGCTGACGGACGTGCGCGCGGCGCGTCCGGAGCTGCGCGTGTTCATCGATCCGGTCATGGGTGACCGCAACGACGGGCTCTACGTCAATGAAGGGCTGGTCGCGCAATACCGCGATTTGCTGGTGCCGTTGGCCGAGGGCATGACGCCCAATCATTTCGAGCTGGAATTGCTGGTTGGCCGGGCGCTGTCGTCGGTGGACGAGGTGGTGGCCGCGGCGCGCGAACTCATCGCGCGCGGGCCGACCTGGATCGTCGTGACCAGCGCCGCGCCGATGGCCGCCGCGCCCGGCACACTGCAACTGGTGGCCGTGACGCGGGATGACGCCACGGTGGTCACGCACCCGGAGATCGCCATTCCGCCGTCGGTGCATGGTACGGGCGACGTGTTCATGGCGGGCGTCGCGTCGCGGCTGCTGAACGGGCTGGACCTCATCGAGGCGGTTCGCGAAGCGGCGGCCCAGGTCACGGTGACGCTGGAGCGCACCCGCGAACAGGGCTGGGAAGAGCTGGCCGCCGAAGGCTAGCGACAGGCGGGACTTGTCCCGCCTTGCCCGCTTCAGTACGTCTTGTACGGCAGGAATTTGCCGCTCATCACGATCTGCACCCGGTCACCCTTGGGGTCGGCTTCGCGCGACAGATCCATCTTGAAGTCGATGGCGCTCATGATGCCGTCGCCAAACTCTTCATTGATCAGCGCCTTGAACGTGGTGCCGTAGACGTTGATCAGTTCATAGAAGCGGTAGATCAGCGGGTCGGTGGGCACGGTGCTGGGCAGCGAGCCCTTGTAGGGCACGACCTGCAACTGCACGACGGCGTCTGCAGGCAGATCCAGTACGCGGGCGGCGGCCTGCGCCTGTTCCTCGGTCATGGTCATCTGGCCCAGCAGCGCGGCGGTGGTCCATTCCTTGCTCTGGCCGACGGCTTCGGCGATGGCGCCCCATGACAGCTTTTTTTCCAGCTTGCGGGTGACGACGAGTTCGGTGACTTCAGCGCGGGACATCATGATGGTTCACTCCTTGTGATGGGCCTTGTCGACCAGGAAGTCGACGAGATGGTTGCGGATGTCGTAATAGCGGGGTTCGTGATGCAGGCTGGCGCGCGTGCGGTCGCGCGGCAGGTCCACGGTGACGGATTCGGCGATGCGGGCGTAAGGACCCGCGCTCATGAGCAGGATGCGGTCGGACAGCAGGATGGCTTCGTCGACATCGTGCGTAATCATGAAAACGGTCTGCCGGGTTTCCTGGACGATCGCGCGCAACTCGTCCTGGATGGCGCCGCGCGTTAGCGCATCCAGGGCGCCAAAGGGTTCGTCCAGCAGCAGCATCTTGGGCTGGATGGCAAAGGCGCGGGCGATGCCGACGCGCTGCTTCATGCCGCCAGACAGTTCGCAAGGTTTCTTGCCGGCGGCGTGACCGAGGCCAACCATGTCCAGGTAACGCTGGCTGTGCACGCGGACCTGTTCGCGGTTGTAGGCCGGCCAGCGCGATCGCACGCCGAATTCCACGTTCTGCAGCGCCGTCAGCCACGGCAGCAGCGCGTGCGCCTGGAACACGACGCCGCGTTCAAGCGACGGCCCCGCGACCTCGCGGCCGTCCATGATGACGATGCCCTCGTTGCTGTCGTCGATACCGGCCAGCACGTTCAGGATGGTGGTCTTGCCGCAGCCGGAGTGGCCGATGACGCAGACGAATTGACCCTTGTCGATCTGGAAGTCGATGTTCTCGAACACGGGCGGCTGCGGACGGCCATCGCGTCCGGCGTAACGCTTGCCCAGCCCTTGGACCTGCAGGAAAGATTGGCTCATGCGCGTTACTCCCGATAGCTCACCAGCCGGGCGGCGCGCGCCAGCAGGTTGTCCAGCAGCATGCCGATCAGCCCGATGAAGAAGATCGCGCAGATGATGTTGGAGATGGACAGGTTGTTCCACTCGTTCCAGACGAAGTAGCCGATGCCGGTGCCGCCGATCAGCATTTCGGCAGCGACGATCACCAGCCATGCGATGCCGACCGAGATGCGCATGCCGGTCATGATGGTGGGCGCCGCGGCGGGCAGGATGACCTGCAGCGCCGTGCGCAGCCGCGACACTTCCAGCGTGCGCGCCACGTTCAACCAGTCCTGCCGCACGGCGCCTACGCCAAACGCCGTGTTCACCAGCATGGGCCATAGCGAGCAGATGAAGATCACGAACACGGCGGAGGTGTTGGCGTCCTTGATGGTGTAGAGCGCCAGCGGCATCCACGCCAATGGCGAGATCGGCTTGAGCACCTGGATGAAGGGGTCGAACGCACGGTACACCGTTCGGGACATGCCGATCAGGAATCCCAGTGGGATCGCGACCAGCGCGGCCAGGCCGAAGCCAGTTAGCACCCGCGCGACGGAGTAACCCAGCTGGATGCCGATCCCCTTGTCGTTCGGTCCGCGGTCATAGAACGGGTCCTTCAGGTGCTGCCACAACTGCGCGCCGACCTCGGCAGGACCGGGAAACGGCGTCTTGGACCCGCTGGCCGCGGCATTGCCGACCAGCGCGGCGTAGGCCGGATCCACCGTCGCCTCGCCCGCATCGGGGCGGGTGGCGGCGTGCCACAGCAGCAGAAACGCCAGGAACAGGGCGACGGACAGGAACGTGGCCCGCCAGTGTTGCACGGACCCCATCAGGTCCTCCGGATCTTGAAGCTGGCGAGGTAGGCCTCGGGCTGGCTGGGATCGAAGGGCTTGCCCATGACGCTGAAGGTCTTGCCGGTTTCCGCGGGCGGGGTCAGCCCGGCTTCGCGCATCAGGCGCACGGCATCGGTGGCCAGGAAGACGTCGCTGGCGATCTTCTGATAGTCCACGTCACCCTTGACCTGGCCCCAGCGCTTCATCTGCGTCAGGATCCACACGGCGAACGACTGCCACGGCATGGGATCGAAGTCGATGCGGTTGGGATCGGTGATCACCTTGCCCAGGCCGTCTGCGTAGGTGCCGGTCAGCACCTGTTCGACCACCGTGACGGGCTGGTTCAGGTAGTTGGGGGCGGCGATGGCGGTGGCGATTTCCTTGCGGTTGGCGGGATTGCGGGCGTAGGCGGTGGCCTCGATGATGGCTTTCAGCAGGGCCTGATAGGTGTTGGGCATGGTGGTGACGAACTCCTTGCTGGCGGAGAACGCGCAGCAGGGGTGGCCGTCCCAGATGGCCTTGGACAGGGTGTGGATGAAGCCGACGCCGTCGTACACGGCGCGCTGGTTGACGGGATCGGGCGCCAGGAAGCCGTCGATGTTGTCGGCGCGCAGATTGGCCACCATTTCGGGGGGCGGCACGGAACGGATCTGCACGTCGGTGTCGGGATCCAGGCCGTGTTCAGCCAGGTAGTAGCGCAACAGGTAGTTGTGCATGGAGTAATCGAAGGGGACGGCGAACTTGAAGCCCTTCCAGTCCTTCGGGTCGCGCCGGTCTTTGTGCTTCATGGACAGCGTGATGGCCTGGCCGTTGATGTTTTCGACGGCGGGCATGGTCCAGGGCACGGCGCGGCTTGCGCCGACACCCATCGAGATGGCAAGCGGCATGGGCGACAGCATGTGCGCGGCGTCGTACTCACCGGACATGGCTTTGTCGCGGATGAGCGCCCAGCCGGCGGTCTTGACGACTTCGACGTCCAGGCCCTGCTTGCCGTAGAAGCCCATGGGGTGCGCCATGATGATGGGCGTGGCGCAGGTGATGGGGATGAAGCCAACCTTGAGTTTCTGCTTCTCCAGCGGGCCGGCGGTCTGCGCGAAAGCTTCCTTGGCGGCGGCCAGCGGAAAGATCGACGCAATGGCTGCCATGGCGGTGCCGCTGCCGACGGCGCGCAGAAAGCGCCGGCGCAGCGCATCCTGCGGGAAGAGGGCGCGCATGACGGCCTGCTCGACGGCACTGGCGGCGGTGTCGCCCGTCAGACCGGCTTGCGCGGCGCGTTCGTGTTCGGCCTGCGAGGCGTGGCGGCCGCAGCCGCAGGCAAGGCGGCTGTTGGCGTCGAACGGATTGCTGAAGAGGGACATGGTGGCTCCTTCGATCGGGAATGGAGCCATCATGGGGCTGCGTGGCGGCAGCCGGTATCGCCGGTTCAACGATACGCGTGTAGGGGACTTACTACGTGGTGCGCGCGGTGCGCCGCGGTAGTGCGTGCGCGCTCAGATCGCACCCAACTGGTGCGTGTTGGCGTAGGAGACCAGTTCCACCAGGGTGCGGACGTTGAGCTTTTCGAAGATGCGGCTGCGGTAGGTGGAGATGGTGTTGACGGACAGCGCCAGCTGTTCACCGATGGCCGAGACGGAGCGTCCGGCGACGAGCAGTTGCAGGACCTGGAATTCGCGGTTGGACAGCAGTTCGTGCGGTGGGCGGGAGCTGTCCTGGCGCACGGTGTGGGCGAGCAGTTCGGCGACGGTGGGCGTGACGTACATCTTGCCGGCGGCGGCGTTGGTCAGCGCGGCCAGCAGCTCTTCGGGTTCGCAACCTTTGTTGAGGTAGGCGTGAGCGCCGGCGCGCAGGGCGCGGACCGCAAACTGCGATTCGGGGTAGACGGACAGCATGACGACGCCGAGTCCGGGGTGGTCGGCGCGCACGCTTTTCAACACGTCCAGGCCGTCGCGTTCGCCGAGGGCGACGTCCAGGACGATGGCGTCGTAATGCGCCTGGCGCAGGGCGCGCAGGGCGGCGGGGCCGTCGGCGGCTTCGTGGACGAGGGCGACGCGCGGGTCTTCTTCAAGGATGCGGGCGAGGCCTCGGCGGATGATGAGGTGGTCGTCGACGATGAGCAGGTTCAGGGGCATGGCAGGGTTTCCTTCATGCGGCCAGCGGGTTCAGGCGCAGGCGGGCGCGCATGCCGGCGCCGGGGGCACTGTCCAGCGCAAGGTCGCCGCCGATGGCGCGGGCGCGCTCGCGCATGCCCAGGATGCCGAAGGTGTGGCGGTCTTCGGGCAACTGCATGCCGACGCCGTCGTCTTCGACGGTGAGGACAAGGCCGTCGGCGCCCCAGGCGGCGCTGACGCTGACGCTGCGTGCGCGGGCGTGCCGCTGCACGTTGGTAAGCAGTTCCTGGACGATCCGGTAGATGGCGATTTCAGCGTTGCGGTCGAGGCGCAGGCTTTCGGTGTCGGGGGGGCAGAGGTAACGGCATTGGAGGCCGCTACGGGTTTGCAGGTCTTGCAGCAGGGCTTCGAGGGCGGCCCAGAGGCCAAGATGGTCAAGGACGACGGGGCGCAGGTCGTTGAGGATGCGGCGGGTGGCGCCCATGGCGGTCTGGGTGACGTCGAGCATGCGGTCGAGGTGCGTCTGCAGGGCGGGGGTGGCGCTTAGCTGGCGGCGCAGCCAGTTCAAATCCAGTTGCAGGGCGGTGAAGGAGGCGCCGAGGTCGTCGTGGATGTTGCGGGCGATGTGGGCGCGTTCTTCTTCGCGCAGGGTGCTCAGGTGGGAAGACAGGCGGCGCAGGGATTCGTGGGCGGCGCTGAGTTCAGCGGTGCGTTCGCCGACGCGGCGTTCTAGCAGGGCCTGGGTGTTTTGAAGCTCACGTTCGATGCCTTTGCGGGCGGTGATGTCGGAGAAGGTGACGACGGCGCCTACGACTTCCTGGTCGTTGCGGATGGGGTACGAGGCGTATTGAGCGTCGAAGCACGTGCCATCGCGGCGCCAGAGCACTTCGTCGTCGGCGCGTTCGCCTCGGCCGTCGCGGAAGGCTTTGAAGATGCGGCAGTCGTGGACCGGCATGAGGGTGCGGTCGGCGTGGGAGTGGTGGATGAGGTAGTGCATGTTGCGGCCGACGAGCTCATCGGGGGTGTAGCCGAGCATGTCGGCGCCGGCGCTGTTGATGAAGATGCATCTGCCGCGCAGGTCGATGCCGTAGATGCCTTCGCCGGCGGATTCCAGCAGCATTTCAAGCTGACGGCGCCAGGCGGCGTGGTGCGAGAGGTGCTTCAGGTCGGCGAACATGAATGGCCTGGTGCTTGATGAATCTGCCGGGGAGTTGCCCCGGATCCCCTTGGTGCGCGGATTATTGGCTGCGCTTTTGCGCGGAGTTTACGGGAGTGGGTGGGAGTTGCGGGGGGAGTGAGGGAAATCCCTTCGTTGAATTTGGCGGCTTCGGTGCGGGTTCTTAAGACGCCCGGCGCGGCGGTGGCCTGGGTGCGCAGGGCTACGATTGCGGTCCGGAGCCTTCGCTCCGGACTGCCCCGTCGTCATCGTCGTTGTCGCCTTCGGCGACTGCCTTCCGATTCCCTCGGGCGCATCTACACGCCCCGCGCACCCAGGCCACCGCCGCACCGGGCTGCGTCGTATGAGGTCGTGCGGTCGGCGGGGAGGGCGGCTTGCTTGGCCTTCTTTTGTAGGTTTGTTGGTGGCCGGAAGATCTTGCGGGGCTGCCAGATGTCGGCCGCGCGGGCGGCCTTATCTGGCGTTCGGGTGTCTTGCGTCGGCGGCTCACATCGAGGTGTCTGACACCGTCCCGCTGACGGAAGCGCCATATTGAAGTGCGCGCAAAGCAAATCGCCGGCTTGTTAGGCCGGCGATTTTGATTGTCGCTCGTGCGATGCGTTGAACCCTTACGGAATCAGCGACAAGCCCACGCGGAACTGGCTTTCGTTGCGCTGGTTGTAGCCCAGCAGCGTCTCGCCGTAGCCGTTGAAGTACTGCAGATGCAGGTACCCGTTCCAGTTCAGGAACGTACGGCGCAGCGGCCACGCAAAATCCAGCTGCGTCGTGCGTCGCTTCTGATCTCCCTGGCGGTACATCGCCGAGACGACGGCGCCGTTGTCCTGGGCCCAGCGCAGTTGCCAGTCGACGTGGCCGGCGTAGTCGGCGTAGTCGCTGTTTTCCTTGGCGACGGCGAAGTAGGCTTTGACCTTGGGGGCGAAGGTGAGGGTGCTGCCGCTGTCGAAGCGGTAGTGGAAGCGCGGTTCGATGTAGCCGTCGTTGAGGGAGCGGGAGTCTTCGCCGTCCTTGCCGTTGGAGGCGTGTTCGACGCCGGTGTTCATGCCGAAGCGCCAGTTCTGGTTCTCGGATTTCCAGATGTCGTCGGTCATCCAGAAAACGCTGGGATTGAACGTGGTGTCGATGAAGGGCTTGGAGTCGCTTTCCAGATCCCACAGCGAGGTCTGGGTGTAGCCCAGGTAGAAGTCGTCGTGCCAGGTGTCTTCGCCGCCGCGCGGGCTGATCAGGCGGTATTTGGCGCTGATCTGGAAGCGGGCGGTGGTGAGGCCGCGGGTGCCGACGGCGAAGTAGACGGGCTTGTAGGCGGAGAAGGCGCTGCGGAATTTGTCGAAGGCGGCCTGTTCGACGGTGGGTTCGATGGTGGCGGCGGGGGCGGGGCCGGCTTCGGGGGAGGCGCCTGCGGCGGCGACGGCTGCGGCCGGGACGGGTTGGCCGCTGCGTGGGTCGACGACGGGCGTCTGGGCGGGCGTGGTGGCCAGGGTGCCGCTGTCGCGGCCGGTGGCGTCGAGCGCCATCATGGACGGTTGGCCTTCGATGGAGACGGCTTGCAGGCCGCGTGCGGTGGCGGGCACTTCGGCGGACCAGGACATGCGCGCGAAGTTGTTGACGGGCACGCTGTAGTTGTCACGGCCGCTTTTCAGTTTGGCGAGGCTGCGGACGATCTGGCCGTCGGGGCTGCGCCACTGCAGGACGAGTTCGGGCGGGGCCTGCCAGTCGACGCGCGAGCCGCCTTCGTTGAAGAATACGGCCTCGATGGTGACGGTTTCGCCGGGCGCCGCGGAGGGGCGGTCCAACCGGTATGACACGCCTGCCGCGGCGGAGCCGGCCGCGCTCAGGGCCAGGACGGCGGCAAGGAGGCGGGGGGTGGGAGAGCGGTGAAAAGGACGGCGGGAGGTCATTGAGGATGTATCTGATTTTTGTGATCAGGCAATGTAGCACCGACTCCGGCAACAGTTTGTAAATCAGACTAATCGTATGTGTGGGCTGTAAAAAATGCGAAAAGCCCCGCGCGTTGTCGACAATGCGCGGGGCTTTTTGAGCCGGTTGTGATGCGGGAATCGAGGTTCAGCGGGCCGGGCCTTGCGGCTCGATGCGATGCCATGCGCAGGCTTGCTGCAAGCGCCGCGCGTGGCATCGCGTCGGGGTTATTCCCCGAACTTGATGCCCTGTGCCAGCGGCAGATTGCGCGAGTAGTTGATGGTGTTGGTCGCGCGCCGCATGTAGTTGCGCCAGGCGTCCGAACCGGACTCGCGGCCGCCGCCGGTTTCCTTTTCGCCGCCAAACGCACCGCCGATTTCGGCGCCGGAGGTGCCGATGTTGACGTTGGCGATGCCGCAGTCGGAGCCGGCGGCGGACAGGAAGGTTTCGGCTTCGCGCAGGTCGTTGGTGAAGATGGCGGACGACAGGCCTTGCGGCACGCCGTTCTGCATGGCGAGGGCGTCGCCGAAGTCCTTGTAGCGCATGACGTAGAGGATGGGCGCGAAGGTTTCGTGGCAGACGACGTCGGTCTGGCCGGGCATTTCGGCGATGGCGGGGCGCACGTACCAGGCGTCGGGGTATTGGTCGGCCAGGACGCGTTCGCCGCCGGTGACCTTGCCGCCCTGTTCGCGGGCGGCGGTCAGCGCGGCCTGCATGGCGTCGAAAGAGGCGCGGTCGATCAGGGGGCCGACGAGGTTGCCGCCGTCGAGCGGGTTGCCGATGGGGGCGCTGGCGTACGCCTTGTGCAGGCGCTGGACCAGTTCGTCGGCGACGCTTTCGTGGACGATCAGGCGGCGGGTGGTGGTGCAGCGCTGGCCGGCGGTGCCGATGGCGCCGAAGACGATGCCGCGGGCGGCCATGTCGAGGTCGGCGGTGGGGCCGACGATGATGGCGTTGTTGCCGCCCAGTTCAAGCAGGACGCGGCCGAAGCGTTGCGCGACGCGCGGGCCGACCTGGCGGCCCATGCGGGTGGAGCCGGTGGCGGACACGAGCGCGACGGTGTGCGAGTCGACCAGGGCTTCGCCGACCTCGCGGCCGCCGATCAGGACTTCGGACAAGCCGGCGGGCGCGTCGCCAAAGCGTTGAACGGCCTGCGCGAAGAGCGCCTGGCAGGCCAGGGCGGTGAGCGGGGTCTTTTCCGAAGGCTTCCAGACGACGGCGTTGCCGCAGACCAGCGCCAGCGCGGAGTTCCAGGCCCACACAGCGACGGGGAAGTTGAAGGCGCTGATGACGCCGACGACGCCCAGCGGATGCCACGTTTCCATCATGCGGTGGCCGGGGCGTTCGGAGGCGATGGTCAGGCCGTAGAGCTGGCGCGACAGGCCGACGGCGAAGTCGCAGATGTCGATCATTTCCTGCACTTCGCCTTCGCCTTCGGCGACGATCTTGCCGGCTTCCAAGCTGACGAGGCGGCCGAGTTCTTGTTTGTGCTGACGCAGGGTTTCGCCGAACAGGCGGATCAGTTCGCCGCGGCGGGGGGCGGGGACGTCACGCCAAGCCAGGCTGGCTTGCCGCGCGCGGGTGATGGCGGCGTGGGCCTGGGCCACCGTGTGCTCATGCACCTGCGCCAGTTCGGCGCCGTCGATCGGGCTGCGGGCGATCAGGGTGCCGCCGGTGAGCGCACTGGAGGTGAGTCCGAGATTGCGCAGGATGTCTTGAGGAGTGTCCATGCCGGTTCCTTCGAGGCCTTGCGAAGTCAGCGCCTTCGCTTAAGGGTTATGCCTAAGTGGCGATTCTGGAAAAAAATTTACTATACGAAACTATGACGTGAAATGCGAAATATTTTTGAGGCGCCCTTTGCTGGCCTCCTTGAAACGCCAGTGCGTGCGGCAGATCCTCAGTCAGCCCCTCGCGCACTGCACCTGAAGGTGAATTCGTGGCGGAACCGTTGCTCGTTGTTCAGGCAGTCAAAAAGACCTATCAGCGCGACGGGCATCCCCCGCATCTGGCGCTGGACGGCATCGATTGCCAGCTCGAACGCGGCGAGGTGATGGTCGTGGTCGGTCCGTCCGGCTCGGGCAAGAGCACCTTGCTGCGCACCCTGAACGGCCTGGAAAGCATCGACAGCGGCACGATCCGCGTCAATGGCGTGTCGCTGACGGATCCGGCCACCGACGTCAACCGCTGGCGCACCGACGTCGGCATGGTGTTCCAGCACTTCAACCTGTTCCAGCACCGTACTGCGCTCGACAACGTGGCGCTACCCCAGCGGGTGGTGCGCGGCCGCAGCCGTGCCGATGCCGAACGCTACGCCCGCGACCTCCTGGGCCGCGTCGGCATGGCGGAGTTCGGCGACCGCTACCCAGCCAGTTGTCCGGCGGCCAGCA
>Ga0209050_1000924_pt1 | contig 38702 bp, 43 predicted proteins | sample Araplavi_mTSA_r2_FD_184276 | JGI IMG/M metagenome (GOLD analysis project Ga0209050, IMG submission 184276) | Arabidopsis root microbial communities from North Carolina, USA - plate scrape MF_Cvi_mTSA_r2 (SPAdes) (version 2) | ecosystem: Host-associated > Plants > Roots > Endosphere | place: USA... | reverse complement strand
CGCTGGACGTTGAGGAAATGATGACATTGCCGCCGCCCGAACCGCCGCCGCCGAAGAACCCTCCGAAGAACCCCCCGCCGAAGCCGCCGAAACCACCGCCGCCACCGCCGATCACTGCCGGCGCGCCGCCGCCGCCACCGGCATAGACCGGGGCCGGTGCAGGCGGGACATAGGCGGGCGGCAGCGGCACATAGGCCGTCTGCGGCGCGTCGGGACGCTGGATGATGCGGCGCGCGCGCTTCACTTCGCGCGGCGGGTCCTTGGGGATCAGGCGCTTGGCCGGGCGCACCGGCTTGGCGACCTTCGCCATCTTGACCTTGCGGTACTCGACCGTCTTGTTCTGCGTCTCGGCGACATGGACCGCGCCGCCGCCAATGATGGCGCAGCCGGCTGCACAGGCAGACAATTTAGCGAGGGCCATCCGAACCGACATGATCGTCTCTCTCTTCGTTCTGCTCGGCCAATTCCCGGTTGGAAACATCGGAGCCGACTTGAATTGAACAAACGCAGAGAGCGGTTAAAGGAACAATGGCTTTTCCCGGAATTCGACACCCCCGACGCAGAAAATGCGTTAGTTTTCGGAGGTAACGGAGAAGCTGTGCCGAACCGGGACTGTCGGCCACCTCATCTGTAAACGCGCCCGACAGTTTATTGCGCGAAAAACGCGCCCCGTTCAGTCGCCGTCCGAATCGAACAGGCCGCCCTGCGGACCGCCGTTCGGCGGTGTCATGCCCAGGTGTTGCCAGCCGTGATCGTTGAGGCAGCGCCCCCGCGCGGTGCGGGCGATCAGGCCGAGCTGGATCAGGTAGGGTTCGATCACTTCCTCGATGGTATCGCGCGGTTCGGAGAGACCGGCCGCCAGCGTCTCCACGCCCACGGGTCCGCCCTTGTAGATTCCCGCGATCATCTTGAGGTAACGGCGATCCTGCGCATCGAGACCGATGGAATCGACTTCCAGCCGCGTCAGGGCATCGTCGGCGATCTCGCGGGTGATGACATCGCTGCCCGCGACATGGGCAAAGTCGCGCACGCGGCGCATCAGGCGCCCGGCCACGCGTGGGGTGCCGCGCGCACGGCGAGCGATCTCGGTCGCCCCGCCCTTGTCCATACCGATGCCGAGCAGCCCGGCACCGCGCGTGACGACCTTCTCCAGCTCCTCCACGGTGTAGAACTGGAGCCGCACGGGAATGCCGAAACGGTCGCGCAGCGGGGTCTGGAGCAGGCCCTGCCGCGTCGTCGCGCCGACCAGCGTGAACGGCGGCAAATCGATCCGCACAGAACGCGCCGAGGGTCCCTCGCCGATGATAAGATCGAGCGCGCGGTCCTCCATCGCTGGGTAGAGCACTTCCTCCACCACCGGATTGAGGCGGTGAATCTCGTCGATGAACAGCACGTCGCCGTGTTCGAGATTGGTCAGTAGCGCGGCGAGATCGCCCGCCTTGGCGATCACCGGCCCGCTGGTGGCACGGAAACCGACGCCCAGTTCACGCGCGACGATCTGCGCCAAAGTCGTCTTGCCGAGGCCGGGAGGGCCGAAGAACAGAGTATGATCCATCGCCTCGCGCCGCGACTTGGCGCTTTCGATGAACACCCGAAGATTGTCCTTCGCCGCCGCCTGCCCGACGAATTCGGCCAGCGTCTTCGGGCGAAGCGCCGCATCGGCGTCCTCGGGCTGGCGGGTGGAGGTGAGGATGGGGTTATCGGTCATCGGTTCGGGATGTGACGAGGAATGGACCCTGAAACAAGTTCAGGGTGACGATGCTGGATAACGAGGGGGATAGATGAAATCTTGGCAATCCCGTCATGCTGAACTTGTTTCAGCATCCATCGCGCCGCACACCCTGCCCCATGCGGGACGAACGCCAGCCTTGCGTCTACATCCTCGCGAGCGGGCACTACGGCACGCTCTACATCGGCGTGACTTCGAACCTCGTCCGCCGTCTCTGGCAGCACCGGAACGATGCCTTGCCCGGCTTCACGGCGCGATACGCCGTTCACCGTCTCGTTCATTTCGAGCTTTTTCCCGACATGGAACGCGCCACCTTGCGGGAGAAGCAGTTGAAGCGCTGGCATCGGCAGTGGAAGCTCAACCTCATCGATGCCGAGAACCCGGAGTGGCGGGACTTGGCGACGGCGCTGGGCTTGCCGGCGATGGTTCCGGGCAAATCGAGGGATGGATCCTGAAACGAGTTCAGGATGACGTTGTGTTTGGGGGAAAGCGAAATTCATCCCGCGGCCTTCTTGAGCGCCACGCGGACTAGGTCGTTCAGCCCGGCATCCTCGCCCAGTTCCTCCACCGCCTTACCGACCGCCATGGTGGCGACCGCTGGCTTGAAACCAAGGTTCCGGAGCGCGGAGACGGCATCGGCGCTGGAGAAGCCCGCAGGCGTGGCAACGCCGGAAACGCCCGGCGCTCCCGGCACGGTGGGCATGCCGCCCGCCTTGTCCTTGAGTTCGTTGACGATGCGGCTGGCCAGCTTCGGCCCGACGCCGTTGGCGCGCGCGACCATGGCGCTGTCGCCGCCCGCGCAGGCGCGCTGCAATTCCTCGGTGGTCAGCGCCGAAAGGATCGCCAGCGCGACCTTGGATCCGACCCCCTGCACCGCCGTCAGCAGGCGGAACCAGTTGCGCTCCGCCCCGCTGGTGAAGCCGATCAGGCGTTGGTCGGTCTCGGAAACCTGCATCTCGGTATGGACGACGACCTTGTCCCCCCGGATGCCGAGATGGTCGAGCGTGCGCGCCGAACAATGGACGAGATAACCGACGCCGTTGACGTCGATGATCGCCCAGTCGGGGCCGGTGTCGTCGAGCAGACCTGTAAGCTTGGCGATCATGGTTTGTTCCTATGGCAGGAACATCCGCGCCGCGCCAGCCCCGTTAGGCGCGTGCCTGTTGATCCGCAAAAACGATCAGCGGTGGCTGCCCAGCATGTTCGCATGGGTAATGGCAACGGCCAGCGCGTCGGAAGCATCCTCGCCCGCCAGCTTCACGCCGGGCAGCAGGACTTTGAGCATGTGCTGGATCTGCTTCTTGTCGGCGCCGCCGGTGCCGACCAGCGCCTTCTTGATGACCTTGGTGGAATATTCGGCCACCGGCAGTCCGGCCCGCGCGATCGACAGCATGGCGACACCGCGCGCCTGCCCGAGCTTCAAGGTCGACTGCGGGTTCACGTTGACGAAGACTTCCTCCACCGCGCCCGCATCGGGGCGATGGTGGAGGATAACGTCGGTCAGCGCCGCGTCGAGTTCGACCAGGCGCTCGGCCATTCCGGCCTTGGCATCGGTGCGGATCTGTCCGTTAGCGACGTGGCTGAGGCGGCTGCCGCTCTTGGCGACAATGCCCCAGCCCGTGCAGGTCAGGCCCGGATCGAGCCCGATGATGATCATCGCCTCAAGCTCAGCCGAGCTTGGCCATGACTTCGTCGGAGATCTCGTAGTTGCCCCAGACGGTCTGGACGTCGTCGTCGTCCTCAAGCGTGTCGACCAGCTTCATCAGCGTGCCCGCGGTGTCGGCATCGACATCGACGCTGAGGTTGGGCTTCCACGCCAGCTTCACGCCCTCGGCCTCGCCAAGGACCTTTTCCAGCTCGCGGGCGACTTCGTGCAGCGAATCGACCGAGACCCAGATCTGGTGGCTGCCGGGGTTCTCGTCGCCGTCGCCCATATCGCTCTCGACATCGTCGGCACCGGCTTCGATGGCGGCTTCGAGGACCTTTTCCTCGTCACCCACGCTGGCGGGATACTCGATCAGGCCGAGGCGCTCAAAACCGTGCGAAACCGCGCCCGAGGCGCCGAGGTTGCCGCCGTTCTTGGAGAAAGCGGTACGCACGTTGGTGGCGGTGCGGTTGCGGTTGTCGGTCAGCGCCTCGACGATGAGGGCGACGCCGCCGGGACCGTAGCCCTCGTAGCGCACTTCCTCGTAGTTCTCGGCATCGCCCTTGCTCGCCTTGTCGATCGCGCGCTGGATGTTGTCCTTGGGCATCGACTGCGCCTTTGCCGCGTTGACGGCGGCGCGCAGGCGCGGGTTCATGTCCGGATCGGGCATGCCCATCTTGGCGGCCACGGTGATTTCGCGGCTGAGCTTGCTGAACTGCGCCGAGCGCTTCTTATCCTGTGCACCCTTGCGGTGCATGATGTTCTTGAATTTGGAATGGCCTGCCATGGGTCCGCTCTTGCTCCGCTCGTGCGCCTGCGCCGCAGGTTCGCGAGTCCGGGTGAATGATATGCGCCAGGTAAGGCGGCAGCGCGCCTTACAACAGCGCGGCACCCAAGGGCAACCGCCCGTGAGGGGCGTGCAGGCGCCGGGAAATGCCCCGAAGGGCACTTCCCGAAACGCGTTCTCAGTCGATGCCGAGAGCGGTCTTGTAGGTGTCGAGCAGCATGTCCATTTCGCGGCGGTCGTCCGGCTTCATCTTACGGATGCGGACGATCTGGCGCATGATCTTGACGTCGTAGCCGACAGCCTTGCCCTCGTTGTAGACGTCGCGGATGTCGTCCGAGATGCCCTTCTTTTCTTCTTCGAGGCGCTCGACGCGCTCGATCAGCAGGCGCAGGCGATCGTCGGTGGTTTCGGCCATCGGGTAATGCTCCGGAAAAATATCGTGTGAATCGGTATGGCGGGCGCTGATAGCGGCAGTCCCGGATTCGGGCAAAGCCGGAGCCTGTGGAAATCCTGTGCGTAGAACGGGAAAACCCGGTGCATTTGCCTCTTTCACCCGCTTTGCCTATGAGACCCCGGCGGCGACCACGTTCCCGCCTCCGCCTCCCGGATCGAAGCCTGGCGGAGTTTCAAGACCGGGACGGCCCGGCAACCCGCTTGAAGAAGAAGGTTGCCCGAATGCCCGCTGCCCTGCCCTGGATCGTTCTCGTCATCGCCGGACTGTTCGAAGTCGTCTGGGCTTCGGCGATGAAGCAGTCGGAAGGCTTTACCCGGCTCTGGCCGAGCGTGGTCACGATCCTGGCGATGCTGGCCAGCTTCGGCCTGCTGTCCTGGTCGATGCGCGTATTGCCGCTGGGCACCGCCTACATGGTCTGGACCGGGATTGGCGCGCTGGGGGCCTTCCTTTTCGGGATCGTGGTGCTGGGCGAGACCGCCAACGCCATGCGCCTCGCCGCTGCAGGACTGATCCTCGCCGGACTCGTCATAATGAAGCTCGCGAGTTCCTGATACCCGCGAGCTTCACAGCGGACCTTCAGTGCCCGCCGCCGTTCTTCTTCAGACTCTCTTCCATCCGCGCCAGCTGTTCCGGGGTCGCCTCGGTCTGATAGGCCTGCTTCCAGGCGTCGAACGGCACACCGTGGATCACCTCGCGCGCGGCGGCCCTGTCGCCTTCGAAGCCCGCATCGCGGATCCAGTCGGCCAGGCAATTGCGGCAGAAACCGGCCAGCCCCATGAGGTCGATGTTCTGCGCATCGTGACGGTGCTGGAGGTGGCGCACCAGCCTGCGGAACGCCGCTGCGGCCACGGCGTCGTCAAGCTGGTCGATCTGGTCGTTTCCGTTCATTTTTCTACCGTTCGTCCTTGGTTTGTCATGCCGCCTTTGCCATATGTCGGCGAAATATCGAAAGAGAGGCAGACAGATTTTGGCAACCACCCCTCCGTTTCGCCGTTCGCCGCACCATCGCGGGATCAAGCGCCAGCGCAAGGTGAAGATCCTCGCCACGCTCGGCCCGGCCAGCCGCGACAAGGAGACGATCGCCAAGCTGCTCAAGGCCGGGGCCGACGCCTTTCGCGTCAACATGAGCCACGGCGACCACGACACCCACCGCGAGACCATCGCCAATATCCGCGCGGTCGAGAAGGACCTGATGCGCCCGGTCGCGATCCTCTGCGACCTGCAAGGCCCCAAGCTGCGCGTCGGCACGTTCGCGGAAGGCAAGGTCTTCATCCGCCACGGCGCCCACTTCACGCTCGACCGCGATCCCGCGCCGGGTGACGAAAACCGCGTCTGCCTGCCGCATCCGGAGCTCTTCGGCATTCTCCAGAAGGGCCAGCGCCTGCTGATCGACGACGGCAAGCTGCGCCTCGTGGTCATCAAGCCGGAAGCCGATTCGATCCTCTGCACCGCCGAAGTCGGCGGCTTCATTTCCGACCGCAAGGGCGTGAACGTCCCTGACGCGATCGTGCCGGTGCCTGCCCTCACCGACAAGGACCGCCGCGACCTCGCCTTCTCGGTTGAGCAGGGCGCGGACTGGATCGGCCTCTCCTTCGTCCAGCGGCCCGAGGACGTGGCCGAGGCGCGCCGCCTGATCGGCGGGGCCTGCGCGCTGATGTCGAAGATCGAGAAGCCCGCCGCAGTCGATGCCATCGACGGGATCATCGAGCTGTCGGACGGCATCATGGTGGCCCGCGGCGACCTCGGCGTGGAACTGCTGCCCGAAGAAGTGCCGCCGATCCAGAAGCACATCATCGCCAAGACGCGCGCCATCGGCAAGCCGGTGGTGGTCGCCACGCAGATGCTGGAATCGATGATCACCAGCCCCTCGCCGACCCGCGCCGAAGTCTCCGACGTCGCCAACGCGGTCTACGACGGCGCCGACGCGGTGATGCTCTCGGCCGAGACGGCAGCGGGCCAGTGGCCGGTCGAGGCGGTGACGATCATGGACCGCATCGCCGTGAAGGTGGAAACCGATTCCACCTACCGCGAGCGCATCCACCTCGCCCAGACCCCGCCCGACGCCACGACCGCCGACGCGCTCTCGGCCTCCTGCGCCACGATCGCCGATACTCTGCCGATCGAAGGCATCATCGTCTTCACCGGCTCGGGCGGATCGGCCCGCCGCGTCGCCCGCGAGCGGCCCGCCGCGCCGATGCTGGTGCTCACGCCCTCGCAGAAGACCGCCCGCCGCCTCGCGCTGCTCTGGGGCGCGCACAATGTCATCACCAAGGACATCGGCAGCTTCGAGGAGATGATCGCCAAGGGCAAGCGCATGGCGCTCCGCCACGGCTTCGGCGCTGCGGGCACCCGCCTGGTGGCGCTGGCAGGCGTCCCCTTCGGCGTGCCGGGTTCGACGAACCTGCTCCATGTCGTGACCTTGACCGGCAACGAACTGGATACGCCGAACTGAGAATCAGGGGCGCGGCCGAGTTTAACGGCTGCGCCCTTCTCTTTTCACGCCCAGCGGGCGAGATCCTCGATGTCCTGAGTGCGCGGCTCGATCCAGCGCCATTCCCCGGCAATTTTCTCGCGCTTCCAGAACCACGATTCGCTTTTGAGGTGGTCCATCGCGTAATCGGCGGCGGCAAAGGCGTCGCGTCGATGCCGCGCGGCGGCAGCGACCAGCACGATCGGCTCGCCCGGCACCATCACTCCGCTGCGGTGGATAACCAGCAGCCCGTCGAGCGACCAGCGGTCGCGCACGCGTCCGGCCAGTTCCTGCATCGCCGGCAGGGTCAGCGGCGCATAGTGGCTGAGTTCGAGCGCCTCCACGCCGCCGCCCTCACGCACCTGCCCCAGAAAGCTGACGATACCGCCCGCCTGCGGAAGAGCCGCGGTGAAACGCCGCAACGCTTCGGCGGGGTCGAACGGTTCGGTGAGCAGCAATACCTCGCCGGACACCTCAGCCTCCCGAGACCGGGGGCAGGAAAGCGATCTCGTCACCATCGGCAAGCGCTGCCTCGCCCTGTACGAGGGTTCCGTTCACCGCGTAACGAATGCGCGGCCCGCTCAGGGCCTCGGCAAGGTCAGGCTCCAGCCCGGCGATGACCGCCGCCAGCGAAGGAACGAGCGGCACTTCGCGCGAACCCGCTCCGGCAAGGTCTTCCAGCCTGCCCAGAAAAACAAGGGTGAGCGCCATGGATCAGCCGCCGGTCATCGACATGTGCCGCGCCAGCGCGGGCTGCGCCCCGGCGCGGTCGATGGCGAAATGGTGGCGTTCGGGCTTGATCCGCATCGCCGTGTCCAGCGCCCGGTCGAGCGCCGCTTCGGGATCGTCGCTGCGCAGCGCCGCGCGCAAGTCCACCTGCTCGTCGCCGCCGAGGCAGGCATAGAGCCGCCCGGTGGCCGTCACCCGGATGCGGTTGCAGCCCTCGCAGAAATTCTGCGTGAGCGGGGTGATGAGGCCCAGCCTGCCGCCGGTCTCGGCCACGTCGAAGTAGCGCGCGGGGCCGCCGGTGCGATGCCCGCTCGGCGTCAGTTGCCAGCGCCTTTCGAGATTCTCGCGCACGGCCGACAGCGGCAGGTAATGGTCGAAGCGATCTTCCTCGACTTCGCCCAGCGGCATGACCTCGATCAGCGTCGCATCGAAGCCCTGTCCATGGGTCCAGGCGACGATCTCGGGAATTTCGCTCTCGTTGATGCCCTTTAGAGCGACCGTGTTGATCTTGACCTTCAGACCCGCCGCCTTGGCCGCCGCCAGCCCTTCCAGCACCTGCGGCAGCGAATCGCGGCGGGCCAAGGCCTCAAACCGGCCGCGATCGAGCGTATCCAGCGAGACGTTGATACGCCGGACTCCCGCCGCGAACAGGTCGTCCGCGAATTCGGCGAGCCGGGTGCCGTTGGTCGTGAGGGTCAGTTCCTCCAGACCTCCCCCACCTTCATTGGCACCCAATTTGCGGCCAAGCGCGCGGACGAGTTCGATCATGTCCCGCCGGACGAGCGGTTCCCCGCCGGTGAGGCGCAGCTTGGTGATCCCGCGCGCGATGAAGCCCAGCGACAGCCGGTGCAGTTCGTCCAGCGTGAGCACGTCCTTCCTCGGCAGGAAGGTCATGCGTTCGGGCATGCAATAGGCACAGCGCAGATCGCAGCGGTCCGTGACCGAAAGCCGCAAGTAGGTGATGCGACGCCGGAACTGGTCCACAAGGGGCGATGCAGTGCTCATTGCTGCGGCTATAGCACGCTCTCCGCGCCCTGCCCATCAAGCCGAAGGTATTGGCCGGTTATGCCTTGGGCCAGGGTCAGCCAGTCAGCGGCAGCGGCAACGGCATCCTCGGACGCGCCTGCAACGGCATTGACGCGGCGCGGCGCATGGTCCCGCGCGAGCGCCTGAACCACGGCCAGACGCCAGCCCTGATGCTCATGGCCGCCCGGCGCGAACACCAAGGTCAGGTCATCGTCCTGCCCGAGCAGCGCACGCGCCTGCGGCAGGATTTCGGCATGGAACTGCGCGGCGGCATCGAGCGGATCGTCCGCCAGAGGTCCGACGCGCAGGATCATGGCTCAGCGGCGCTGGCGCGTGAGGGTGATGCCGATCTTCTCGCCCGCCTCGGCAATGGCGAGCTTGACGATCTTCACCGTCACCGCCGTGATCCGGGCGTCCTGGAGGAACAGCGTCTCGCAGACGTGATCGGCCACCGCCTCGATCAGCTTGAAATGAACCCCCTGCGGCAGCGCATCGCTGGCCGCGAACTTGAGGTCCATGTAGTTCTTGCTCTCGGCCAGCGGCGTATCGGGCGTATAGCGGTCGATCGGCTTCATCGAGACCTGAATGGTGAAGCGCAGCGGCTGCGGCTTACCGGTCTCTTCCGAGTAGATCCCGGTGAGAACGTCGTGTTCGAAATCGGCGACTTCGAGGATAAGCGAATCGGTCATGGCATTGGGGTGCATTGAGGGGCCTTTAGCCGTTATTGCGCCAGCGTGCGAAGATTGCTGTCGGCAGCAGGCGGCCGTCATTATCTTCGCGCACCGAAAGGTCGCCATGTTCGATGGTGCCGGGCAGATCGCGGAAGAGTTCTTCCATCAGGCCGGCCAGCGCCAGCGAGGACATGCGCACGGCATAGACGGTGAGGAACAGGAACTTGCTATCGCCGTCCAGAAGCTGGCGGCAATCGGCGAGCAGGCCGGGGAGATTCTCCTCCAGACGCCACGTTTCGCCGGTGGGGCCGCGCCCGAACTTTGGCGGATCGAGGATGATCCCGTCATAACGCTTGCCCCGGCGCACTTCGCGCGCGGTGAACTTGGCAGCATCGTCGATCAGCCAGCGGACCGGGCGATCCTCCAGCCCCGCCAGCGCCGCATTCTCGCGCGCTTGTCCCACCGACTTCTTCGAGGCATCGACATGCGTCACCGGGCCATGCGCCGAAAGCGCCAGCGTGCCGACGCCGGTATAGCCGAACAGGTTCAGCGTATTGGCATCGCTCTTGTCCGCGAGCATCTCGCGCATCCAGTCCCACACCGGCGCCATGTCCGGGAAGAAGCCGAGATGGCGGAACGGGGTGCACTGCGCGGTGAAGCTGACTTCGTTCCACGCCAGCGGCCAGCCTTCGCGCGGCACCGGCTTCTCGAACAGCCACCTGCCGCCGCCGTCCTCGTCCGAACCCGGCACGAATTCGCCGTGGGCATCCCAGTTTTCGAGGCGCGGGGTCCACATCGCCTGCGGTTCGGGGCGCACGAAGCGGTAATCGCCGTAGCGCTCCAGCTTGCGGCCGTGGCCCGAATCGACGAGCCCGTAATCGTCCCAGCCCTCTCCGGCGAGGATGACGGGCTGGGTTTCCAGGCGTGCCATCAGATCTTCGGGCTCGCGTGCTCGGCCACGAATGCGGCGATCGAATCGTAGTCGCCGGTCAGGTCGACGCACTTCTCTTCGCGTTCGAACAGGTCGCCGACGCGTGCGGGCAGGCCCGAGCGCTGGCCGGTGGCACGTTCGACGGCGTCCGGGAACTTGGCGGGATGCGCGGTGGCCAGCGTGACGACCGGGATGCTCGCGTCGATACCGGCCGTGCGCGCGGCGAAGAGGCCGCAGGCAGTGTGCGGATCGATCAGTTCGCCGCAGTTCTCCCAGGCCCAGCGGATGGCCTGCGACATCTCGTCGGCATCGGTGCGGGCGGAGGAGAACAGCGCGGCAGCGCCTTCACGCTGCGCATTGGTCAGTTGCATGGCCTTGCTGGCTTCGAACCCGGCCATCTGCTCGGCCAATGCCTTGCCGTCACGGCCGTTCAGATCGAACAGCAGGCGTTCGAAGTTGGACGAGACCTGGATGTCCATCGAGGGCGCGGCGGTCGGCGTGACGGTGCCCTGCGAGTAGTCGCCCTCGGCCAGCGCACGGTGGAGGATGTCGTTGACGTTGGTGGCAACGATCAGCTTCTCGACCGGAAGGCCCATCTGCGCGGCGACGTAACCGGCGAAGACATCGCCGAAGTTGCCGGTCGGCACCGAGAAGGCGACCTTGCGGTGAGGCGCGCCGAGCTGGAGCCCGGCGGCGAAGTAGTAGACCACCTGGGCCATCAGGCGCGCCCAGTTGATCGAATTCACCGCACCGATCGCAAAGCGGTCGGTCATCGCGTGATCGTTGAACATGCGCTTCACGGTGGCCTGCGCATCGTCAAACGAGCCGTCGATGGCCACGTTGTGGACGTTGGGCGCCAGCACCGTGGTCATCTGGCGGCGCTGCACGTCGGACACGCGGCCCTTGGGGTGCAGCATGAAGATATCGACCTTGGCACGGCCGGCCACCGCGTCGATCGCGGCCGAACCGGTGTCGCCGGAGGTCGCGCCGACGATGGTCAGGTTACGCTCCGAACGGCCGAGGAATTCCTCGAACAGCAGGCCCAGCAGTTGCAGCGCCACGTCCTTGAAGGCCAACGTCGGGCCGTGGAACAGCTCCAGCACCCACTGCTGTTCGTCCAGTTGCTTCAGCGGCGTTACCGCCTTGTGGGCGAAGCGACCGTAAGCCTGCGTGGTCAGTTCCAGCAGGCGGTCATAAGTCAGGCTGCCCTCGACGAAGGGGAACATGATCTTCGCGGCTAGCTCGGCATAGGGTAGCCCTGCGAGTCCCGCGATCTCTTCGGCCGAGAAGCGCGGCCACTCACGCGGCACATAGAGGCCGCCGTCGGATGCGAGACCGGCGAGCGTGGCGCCTTCGAAGTCGAGCGCCGGTGCGCTACCGCGGGTGCTGATGTAATCCATGACCCGCGCGGTTAGCCGCAGGGGCGCGAAATGAAAAGCCTGTCGTTGGGGTTTGGCAAGAACAATTCCTAAAGCCCCGCGAAGTGAAATGCCGGATCGCGGCTCAGGATGCGCGCCGCTTCCTCAGCGCCAGCGCATAGATCACCAGCGCCGTGGCCGCGAAAACGAACCACTGGATCGCATAGGCGAAGTGGTTGTTCGGAATATCGGCGGGGTCGGGAACGGCGTTGGCGTCCAGCCCGGCGAGCGGCGGCGAGGCCACCAGCCGCGGTCCCGGCGCGATCACGCCGTGGACCTCGCCGCCCGACCAGCCCCCCGCCGCCGTCGGCAGTCGCGACCAGCCGAGCACGACGAGCGCCCGCGCTCCGTCCGCCAGAGTGCAGTCGGCAGTCTGCGCGGCGCCCGATTCGCCTCTGGCGTTGCGTCCGGCAATGCTCGAATGACCGGCAACGGCCACGCAGTCGAGCCGGGCATGGCGATAGAGCAGGTCCTCCTGCCCTCCGGCGTCGCGCGGCCAGTCGACTTCGCGAGCAAGATTCTGGGCCGCCGCATAATGCGCCAGCAACGCTTCCTTTTCGCGGAGCCGATCGAGCTGCCAGAAGCCGAGCGCGATCATCAGGCCCACGGCGGCCAGGACCAGCAGCGTGGCGAGGACGGGAATTCGGCGCATCTCTCTTCCTCGACTCGTTGAAAGCGAAAAGAGGGCAGACGCGGTTGGCCCGGCTGCCCTCTTTTCGAACATCGATAGTGACCGTCTCAGTGAGTCGGATAACCCCAGCCGCCCCAGACGTAGATGGCGACGAACAGGAACAGCCAGACCACGTCGACGAAGTGCCAGTACCAAGCTGCCGCCTCGAACCCGAAGTGCTGGCGCGGGGTGAAGTCGCCGTTGTAGGCGCGCTTCAGGCAGACGATCAGCATGATGGTCCCGACGATGACGTGGAAGCCGTGGAAGCCGGTCGCCATGTAGAAGGCCGAACCGTAGGTGTTCTGGCCGAAGGGGAACGGGGCGTGGATATATTCGTACGCTTGGATGCTGGAGAACAGCAGGCCGAGGAGGATCGTCGCCCAGAGGCCCTTCTTCAGCCCCTCACGGTCGCCGTGGATCAGCGCGTGGTGCGCCCAGGTGACGGTAGTGCCCGAGCAGAGCAGGATCAGCGTGTTGAGCAGCGGCAGGTCGAATGGGTCCATCACCGCTTCGATCGCCTTGGGCGGCCACTGCCCGCCGACCGCTTCAGCAAGGGTCGAGGGGAACAGCGAGAAATCGAAGAACGCCCAGAACCAGCCGACGAAGAACATCACTTCGGAAGCGATGAACAGGATCATCCCGTAGCGCTGGTGAAGCTGCACGACCGGCGTGTGGTCGCCCGCATGGGCTTCCTTGACGATCTTCGAGAACCACATGAACATCGAGGCCAGCAGGATCGCGAGGCCCAGCCAGGGCACGAACTTCCCGCCTGCCATGTCATGCATGAACAGGACCATGCCCGAGGTGAAGGTCAGGGCACCGATGGTGGTCGCCAGGGGCGCGATGTCCGGCGGAAGAATGTGATAATCGTGATTCTTTGTACCGGCCATGGTGCCTTCGTCCCCGTTCTCGACTTCCGTGTTCGATTCTTCCGGTGGGGTAATGCTCCCCCCGTGATTTGTATCCCGTACCGGGACTTAACCGCCCGTTTGGCTGTGGTCCAGTGTCTTTGCATCCGACACGCTGGTGACGTGGAAGGTATAGCTGAGCGTGATCTGCTCCACGTCCTTGTTATCGGGATCGTTCAGGATCGCCGGATCGACGTAGTAGATCACCGGCATCTTCACCGCCTCGCCCGGCTGGAGCGTCTGTTCGGTGAAGCAGAAGCACTGGATCTTGTTGAAGTAGCGCGCGGCCTGTTCCGGCTCGACATTGAAGCTGGCGGTGCCGGTAATGACCTTGTCGGAATCGTTTTTGGCCCAGAAAAGCGCCATGTCGCGCTCGCCGATGGTCACCGTGTCGGTGCGCTGGAGCGGCTTGAACTGCCACGGCATGCCGCGCTCGACATTGGCGTCGAAGCGGATCGACATGGTCTTGTCGGTCACTTGCACCCCTGCCGCCTTGGCTTCGTCGGCGCGCTGGGTGGTGCCGCCGTAGCCGGTCACCTGGCAGAACATGCGGTAGAGCGGGACTGAGGCATAGCCGAGGCCCAGCATCAGCAAGGCCATCGACAGGGCGATGAAAGCGACACGCCGGTTGCTGCGGCGCGGAAGAGCCACCGCTTCCGCCATCAGCCCATCTTCGCGATCGAGATCAGGAACACCAGCACCACGAAGCCCGCCAGGCTGAGCGCCAGAACCCGATTGCGGCTGCGGCGAATCTGATCGGGGGTTCTGGGATCGGACGATTTGGCTTCGTTCATGCCGGGACCTTTCAAAGGACGATGAAGCGATCCACCACCAGCACCGCGAAAAGCGCGAAGAGGTAGAGCACCGAATAGGCGAAAAGCTGCTTTTCCGGCTTCATGGCGTCATCCTCGCCGTTGCGCGCGCGCAGGCCGACACGGATGGAAAGCGCCAGGAACAGCGAGGAAAGCACCAGGGCGGAAATGCCGTAGATCGCGCCGGTTCCGCCGATCCACCACGGCAGCACCGAAAGCGGCAGCAGCAGGACGGCGTAGATCATGATCTGGTGGCGCGTCGCCTTCTCGCCCGCGACGACCGGCATCATCGGAATGCCGACCTTGGCGTAGTCGCTCTTCACGAACAGCGCGAGCGCCCAGAAGTGCGGCGGGGTCCAGAAGAAGATGATCGCGAAGAGCAGCACCGGCATCGCCGTGACATGGCCGGTCGCCGCCACCCAGCCGATCAGCGGCGGGAAGGCACCGGCGCCGCCGCCGATGACGATGTTCTGCGGCGTGCGCGGCTTCAGCCAGATCGTGTAGATCACCGAATAGTAGATGATCGAGATCGCCAGGATCGCAGCGGGCAGCCAGCCGACCGCGAAGCCCATCAGGAATACCGAGACGGCGCAGAGCACGCCCGCGAAGTCGCGCGCGGTGGTGCGGTCGAGGCGGCCTTGCGGCAGCGGGCGATTCGCGGTGCGCTTCATCCCGGCGTCGAGATCGGCCTCCCACCACTGGTTGAGTGCGGCAGCGCCGCCAGCGCCCATGGCGATGCAGAGGATGGCGGTAAAGGCGATAACCGGATGAATTCGCTCGGGCGCGGCAAGCAATCCGCAGAGACCGGTGAAGATCACCAGGCTCATTACGCGGGGCTTGGTGAGCGCCAGAAGATCGCGCCAGTCGGCGGGCAGGAAAGCGGTGTGGGAGGGACTCGTTGTCGTCATGATGGTGGCCCCTTACACCCGCGAGGCCCCGAAAAGCGAGGACCTTGCGAATCGGGCGCCGCCCCGGCGATCCGCCGGGACGGCGCACGGCATCAGTGGTGCGCGGCTTCCTCGATGACCGGAAGCGTCTCGAACTGGTGGTACGGCGGCGGGCTGGACAGCGTCCATTCCAGCGTCGTGGCGCCTTCGCCCCAGTAGCTGTCCTCAGCCTTGCGGCCTGCCGTGTAGGCGTAGATCATGTTGATCAGCCACACGACGAGGCTGGTTGCCATGACCATGTAGCCGATCGTCGCGACGTGGTTCCAGTGCTGGTAGGCCTCGGCATAGTCCGGATAGCGGCGCGGCATGCCCTGCAGCCCGAGGAAGTGCATCGGGAAGAAGATCATGTTCACGCCGATGAAGAAGATCCAGAAATGGACATGGGCGAGGAACTCGGAGTGCATGCGGCCGCTCATCTTCGGGAACCAGTAGTAGAACCCGGCGAAGAGCGCCGTCACCGCACCCAGCGAGAGCACGTAGTGGAAGTGCGCCACGACGTAGTAGGTGTCGTGCAGCACGTCGTCGACGCCGCCGTTGGCCAGCACCACGCCGGTCACGCCGCCGACGGTGAACAGGAAGATGAAGCCGATCGCCCAGACCATCGGGCTCTTGAACTCCACCGAACCGCCCCACATCGTCGCGATCCACGAGAAGATCTTGATGCCGGTGGGCACCGCGATGACCATGGTGGCGGCGGTGAAGTACATCTTCGTGTTCACCGACATGCCGGTGGCATACATGTGGTGCGCCCAGACGATGAAGCCGACCACGCCGATCGCGACCATCGCGTAGGCCATGCCGAGGTAGCCGAACACCGGCTTCTTCGAGAAGGTCGAGACGATCTGCGAGATGATGCCGAAGCCCGGCAGGATCATGATGTAGACTTCGGGGTGGCCGAAGAACCAGAACAGGTGCTGGTAGAGCACCGGATCGCCGCCGCCCGAGGGGTCGAAGAAAGTGGTGCCGAAGTTGCGGTCGGTCAGCAGCATGGTGATCGCGGCGGCCAGGACCGGCAGCGAGAGCAGCAGCAGGAAGGCGGTGACGAGCACCGACCATACGAACAGCGGCATCTTGTGCATGGTCATGCCGGGGGCACGCATGTTGAAGATCGTGGTGATGAAGTTGATCGCGCCCATGATCGAGCCGGCACCGGCAAGGTGCAGCGCGAAGATGCCGAAGTCCACCGCGGGTCCAGGCGAGCCGCTGGTCGAGAGCGGGGCATAGACCGTCCAGCCGGTGCCCGCGCCGAGGCCCGTGCCGCCGGGCACGAAGGCGGAGCACAGCAGCGAGATGAAGCCCGCCACGGTCAGCCAGAACGAGATGTTATTCATGCGCGGGAAGGCCATGTCCGGCGCGCCGATCATCAGTGGCACGAACCAGTTACCGAAGCCGCCAATCATCGCCGGCATGACCATGAAGAACACCATGATCAACCCGTGGGCGGTGATGAGCACGTTCCAGACGTGCAGCGTCGAGTTGAAGTCCGGGTTGGTCGCGCCGAACCAGCGGGCGAAGATATCGAGGTATTGGATGCCCGGTTCGGCCAGTTCGACGCGCATCATGCCAGAGAAGGCACCGCCGATGATCCCCGCGAAGATCGCGAAGATCAGGTACATCGTGCCGATGTCCTTGTGGTTGGTGGACATGAACCAGCGCGCGAAGAACGCGGGCTTGTGATCGTGATCGGAGTGGGCGTGGTGATCCACATTGCCCTGGAAATGCTCGGGAACGGTGGTTGCCATGGTAGAGGCCCTGTCCTTCGATTCGCGCTTATTCGGCGGTAGCTGCGGCGGTGGCATCAGCGGCCGGAGCCTCCGATGCCGCTTCCGTGGCGACTGCGGCAGGAGCCGCTGGAGACGCCGCAACTGCGGCGGGCTTCTGGCCGTCGATCACACCCCCGGCGTGAGTCAGGACCCAGGCATCGTATTGCGCACGGGGCAGCGCTTCGACCGCGATCGGCATGTAGCCGTGCTTGGCGCCGCAAAGTTCGGAGCACTGGCCGTAGTAGACGCCCGGCTTCTCGACCAGCAGCACCTTCTCGTTGATGCGGCCGGGCACGGCGTCAAGCTTGAACCACAGCGAGGGCACCGCGAACGAGTGGATCACGTCGGCGGCGGTGATCTGGAGCCGGATCGGCTCGCCCACCGGCACCACCATGCGGTTGTCCACCTCTAGGTGCGAGGGGCCGTCCCAAGGCTTGGAACCCACTTCGCGCACGCCGTTGTTGATGGTCGGCTGGCCGGGCAGGTTGAGCATGTTCGAGACGACCTCGAAGTCGCCGTTGTCGGGGTAGCCGTAGGTCCAGAACCACTGGTTGCCGGTGACCTTGATGGTCAGCGCGCCCTTGGGAGCAGGCTTGTACTGCTTGGCGATGAGATCGATCGAGGGAACCGCGATGCCGATCAGGATCAGCACCGGAACCAGCGTCCACACCACTTCGAGGATGGTGTTGTGGCTGGTCTTCGAAGCGACCGGGTTGGCACGGCGGTTGTAGCGCACCGCGATGATGATGATCAGCAGCAGCACGAAGAGAGTGATGACGGTGATGATCGGCATCAGCACGCCGTCGTGGATCCACTCGCCATATTCGCCAAGCTTGGAATATTGCTGCTGGAGGCCAATTCCGCCTTCCACCGGCATGCCGATGCCCGGCGTGGGCTTCATCGGCGTATAGCCCGCTGCGGGAACGGCCTCTGCGGCAGGCGCCGCCATTGCGGAAGTGATTGCCAGACTTGACGAAAACGCCATGGCTGCAACGAAATACCGACCGACGGCCTTCGCAGACTCGCCCAAAGTAAGAACGGTTTTGCCCAATATCATGGTTACAGCGCTTCCGTTTTCTTATGATCGCGCAAGTGAGTCGCCTCCCAAGCGCGCACCCCTATTGCGGAGGCTTTTTGCCCCCGTTGACAAGGGGCTATACGCGGCCTTGCCGCCTGTCTCAAGCGCCTCTAGGGGATTTTTGACGCACGGGGTCCTCGCACCCCGCCAGAACACATGCAAATTGCACCAAAGGAATACCTCCGATGCAGGAAGAAGAAGTCCTCGCCGAGTTCCGCACCAGCAAGGCCTTGCTTGAAGGGCATTTCCTGCTTTCCTCGGGTCGGCACAGCGCTTACTATCTCCAGTGCGCGCGGGTTCTGATGAACCCCGACCGGGCTGGACGACTCGCTGTCGCGATCGCGGCAAAACTCCCGCACGATATTCGCAAGGCCATCACCAAGGTCGTCTCGCCCGCGATGGGCGGGGTCATCATCGGCCAGGAAATGGGCCGCGCCCTCCAGGTCGATGCGATGTTCGTCGAGCGCCCGACCGGCACCTTCGAACTGCGCCGCGGCTTCAGCCTGGAACCCGGCGACAAGGTGCTGATGGTCGAGGACGTGGTGACCACCGGTCTCTCCAGCCGCGAAGCGATCAAGGCGATCGAGGAAGCCGGCGGCGAAGTGATCGCGGCCGCCTCGCTGATCGACCGTTCCGCCGGTGCGGTGGACCTCGGCGTGCCGTTCTTCCCGCTGGTGGCGCTCAATTTCCCGACGTACGCACCCGACGAACTGCCGGCCGAACTGGCCGCCACGCCCGCCGTCAAGCCCGGCAGCCGCGCCCAGCCCTGAGGCCTTTCCTAAAATAGGGATTTCATAGACTTGGCCAACGTCCTCACCCCCGCGCGCCTGCGTCTCGGCGTCAATATCGACCATGTCGCCACCATCCGCAACGCGCGCGGCGGCGAGCATCCCGATCCCGCCCGCGCCGCTCAGATCGTGGCGCAGGCCGGGGGTGACGGCATCACCGTGCACTTGCGCGAGGATCGCCGCCATATCCGCGACGAGGATCTGGAGCGCGTGGCCTCGGCCACCGGGCTGCCGATCAACCTCGAAATGGCCGCGACCGACGAGATGCTGGAAATCGCGCTGCGCCACCGCCCGCACGCCGCCTGCATCGTGCCGGAACGGCGCGAGGAGCGCACGACCGAGGGCGGCCTAGACGCTGCGGGGCAGCACAACCGCCTCGCCCCGATCGTCGCGCGCCTGTCGGACGCGGGCATCCGGGTCAGCCTGTTCATCGCCCCCGAGCCGCGCCAGATCGAGGCGGCGATGAAGCTCGGCGCCCCGGTCGTGGAATTCCACACGGGCGAATATGCCCACGCCGAGGGCGAGCAGGTGGCGGTGGAACTGCGCCGCATCGTCGACATGGCCGCACTGGCCGCCAAGAACGGCATCGAGCCGCACGCCGGGCACGGTCTCACCTACGAGAACGTGCAGCCGATCGCCGCCATTCCGCAACTGGCGGAACTCAACATCGGCCACTACCTTATCGGTGAGGCGATATTCTGCGGGCTCGAAACGAGCGTGAAGAAGATGCGCCAGTTGATGGACGAGGTTCGGTGAAAGGAGCCGGAATTTCATGATTATCGGTCTCGGCTCCGACCTCTGCAACATCGAGCGGATCCAGAACTCGCTCGATCGCTTCGGCGAACGCTTCCTCCAGCGCGTCTTCACCGATCTCGAACGCGCCAAGGCCGCGCGCCGTCCGCATACCGTCGCGGGCACGCTGGCCAAGCGTTTCGCCGCCAAGGAGGCCTTCTCCAAGGCGGTCGGCACCGGCTTCAAGGCGGGTGTGTTCATGAAGGACATCGGCGTCGTCAACGCCCCCTCCGGCGCGCCGACCCTGGCCCTGACCGGCGGCGCGAAAACGCGGCTGGACGCCCTGATTCCGGCCGGACACGAGGCCGTGGTTCACCTTACGCTCACGGACGATCATCCATGGGCGCAGGCCTTCGTGGTCATCGAAGCGCGCCCCCTTCCCCAATCCTGACGCCGAGTATTTCCGGGACATGATCCAACAGCCCAAGCCGACCATGAACCAGATGCCCGCCAAGGCCCCGCCCGCTGCGGAAAAGGTCAACTGGTTCCAGGAACTGCGCGGGCTCGCGCTGATGCTGCTGGGGGTGCTGGCGTTCCATTCGTTGATCGCCAAGCCGTTCTACATCCCCTCGATCTCGATGATGCCGGGACTGCTGGTGGGCGACCGGCTGGTCGTCTCGAAGTATCCCTACGGCTGGAACTGGTCCTCGATCAGCTTCCACCTGCTGCCGCGCAGCACCTGGCGCCTGCTGGGCCGCACGCCGGAATACGGCGACATCGTGATCGTCGTGCCCGGCAACCGCAAGGCCGACCTCATCAAGCGCGTGGTCGCCCTGCCCGGAGACCGCATCGCGGTGATCGACGGCCGCATCCGCCTAAACGGCAAGTTCGTGCCGCACGAGATGATCCCCCCGGTCCGCATCGCCGCCGACGATTCGCTCACCTGCGAGGGCGATGCCGAGCCGGGCCACTGCTACGACGGCTTCGAGCAGTTCCGCACCCGCCTGCCGAGCGGCAAGGACGTCTACGAAATGCCGACCTACCGTGAAACATTGCCCAACGGCGCCAGTTATCAGGTTATCGATTACCTGAACCAGGAGCTGGACAATTACCCCGAGATCACGGTTCCAGAAGATCATATCTTCCTGATGGGCGACGATCGCGACCGCTCGGCCGATAGCCGCGCCCCGTTCGAGACCGACATGTTCGGCCGTCCGGGCGGCGGTCTAGGCGGTCCGGTGCCCCTCTACGACGTCGGCGGGCGGGCGGAGTTCATCACCTTCTCGCTGGACGGCACGCAAAGCTGGAACCCGCTGACCTGGTGGGGCGCCCTGCGTCCGGGCCGCTCTTTCACCAGTCTGCGCCCACCGGTCGATCCCGCGAAAGCTTGGAACTGATGGCCTCGGGACCGGAGCGCGAGGAAGACCTTACCGGACGCGCCGGTCCCACCGATATTTCCGATCCGCTGATCCGCACCGAAGCGCGCAAGGCCTTCGTCTGGATCGGCATGGCGGCGCTGCTGGCGCTGGCCGTGTTCCTCTCGCAATCGCTGCTCGTCATCTTCGGCGGGATCGTCTTCGGCGCCCTGATCGACGGCGGCGCACGGGTGATCCGCAAGGTCCTGCCGCTGCCACGCGGCGTCTGCGTCCTGCTCGTGCTGCTGCTGGCGATGCTGTTCCTGCTCTGGGTCGCGCGCTTTGCCGGCAGCCAGATCGCCATGCAGGCGGCGGAACTGCCCGCGACGATCGAAAGCCAGTTCCGCCACGGCCTGAGCTGGCTCCACGCCCATGGTATCCAGCCGCGCATCACGGATCTGCGCGGCATGGCGCAGGAGGCCGTCGGCGGGATCGGGCAAGTGACCCGCGTGGTCGGCGGCCTGATCGGCGTGGTCACCACCCTGTTCCTGATCCTGGTGCTGGGCATCTACTTCGCGCTGGAACCTCGGCTCTACCAGCGCGGCGTCGGCTGGATGCTGCCGATCGACCGCCGCGACCATTTCGAGAGCACCGTCGCAATCATGGGCCGAGCCTTGCGCCGCCTGCTGTTCGGCCGCCTGATCGGTATGACCGTGGAGGGCCTGTTCACCTGGGCGATGCTCCAGTTCTACGGGGTGCCGATGGCCGCCCTGCTTGGCCTCATCACCGGCCTGCTGGCCTTCCTGCCCAATATCGGCGCGCCGATTTCCGGGATGATCATGATCCTCGTCGGCTTCTCCGGCGGCTACGAGATGGGGCTCTACACGATCATCGTCTACGTGCTGATCCACCTGATCGACGGTTACCTGATCGTGCCGATGATCGCGCGCAAGACGGTGGACCTGCCCCCCGCGCTGGTGCTGGCGGCGCAGCTCATCATGGGCGTGCTGTTCGGCCTGCTCGGCCTCGCCCTTGCCGACCCATTGGTGGCGATGATCAAGATCTGGCTGGAGCGCGAGGCCGACCGCAACGGCGGCGGCGCCGCCCCGGAAACGGCCACCGATATCGCGGACAGCCCCGCTTGACCGGCGCCCACGGGCAGGCGAGACCCTGAACCATGGCCCGCAAGTTCCTCTACGTCATCGCCATTCTCGTGATCCTGATCATCGGGGTCTTCGTGGCGCTGCGGATATGGTCGGAGGACCTGACCGAACTCGCCTTCGTTCCGAACGTCGAATATGCCCACAAGGATGCGCTCGGCCCCGAGGCGTGGCGCGATCAGAAGATGTGGCTGGCCCGCCCGGACATGCCGGACGATCCCTCGCGCTGGCTGCCCCCCGGCGTGGAGAAGCCGAGGACGCGTTACCGGGTCGCGGTATTCTTCGTCCACCCCACCAGCCTCGTCGCCCGCAGTGCCTGGAACGGGGACCTTGCCGACGCCTTTTCGCAGGACCGCGCCGCGCTCTTCGTCAAGGGCATGGCCAGCCCATTCAATCGCGCCGAAATCTGGGCACCGCGCTACCGGCAGGCGGCGATCGGCGCCTTCCTCACCGCCGCGCCGGAAGCCAACCAGGCCATCGACCTCGCCTATTCCGACGTGCTCGCCGCCTTCGACCAGTTCGTGAAGAGCGTGCCGCGCGGCCGCCCGATCGTCGTGGCCGGGCACAGCCAGGGCGCCTTCCTGCTGCGCCGCGTGCTGCGCGACCGGGTAGCGGACAAGCCGCTCGCCAAGCGCATTATTGCCGCCTACGTGATCGGCTGGCCGGTCTCGCTCGCCCACGACCTGCCGAAGATGGGCCTGCCCGCCTGCACCGCGGCGAAGCAGACCGGCTGCGTCGTCTCCTGGCTCTCGGTCGCCGATCCCGCCGATACCAAGATGCTGCTGAGCGCCTATGGCCGCCGCACCGGGCTGGACGGACAGGGCGTGGCCGAAAGCCCGTTCCTCTGCACCAATCCGCTGACCGGCAGCGAGGGCGGCAGTTCCGATGCGGCGACCAACCTCGGCACACTGGTTCCCGAGTTCCGCCCCGATTCCCGCAGCGCCAGCGGTACATTGGTCAAGGCGACAGTGCCCGCCAGTTGCGGCCCCGACCATTTTCTCCACATCGGACCGCCTCCGGCGCTGAACATGGGGCCTTACGTGCTTCCCGGAAACAACTACCATCTCTATGACGTGACCCTGTTCTGGGCGAACCTTCGCGCGGATTTCGAAGGACGGGTTGCGACATGGCAGAAGGCACAGTGATCACCACCAGCGCGCTGGACTATCGCGATGCCCTGCCCGAATCCGGCGGCGCGCTGCTGGGGCTGGACCTCGGCACCCAGACTATCGGCACCGCCTTCTGCGACGCGGGCTGGCGCTTCGCCTCGCCCGGCAAGACGCTGAAGCGCGGCAAGTTCGGCGCCGACCGCGAACTGCTGCTCGAACTCATCCGCGAGCGCTCGATCAAAGGCATCGTCATCGGCCTGCCGCTCAACATGGACGGTTCCGAAGGCCCGCGCTCGCAATCGAGCCGCGCCTATGCCCGCAATCTCGGCGCGCTGGGCCTGCCGATCCTGCTCTGGGACGAACGCTGGTCGACCACCGGCGCCGAACGCGGGTTGCTGGAACAGGACATGAGCCGCGCCAAGCGCGCCACGCGGATCGATTCCGCGGCGGCGGCGGTGATCCTGCAAGGCGCCATCGACGCCCTTGCAGGCGGGATGTTCTAGGCTCCGGCCCGCCGCATCCGCGCCTCGGCCGCAACCAGCCGACTGCCGCAGCCCTCCGCCTCGCCCCAGACCGCATCGCGCGCCTCGGCGCTGCCCGCCTGCGCCGCGAGAGCTTCCCAGGCGACCAGCCTCATGCGGTCGCTGGGATGCCCTTTGCCGAAGCGCGCGGCGAGATCGCGCGCTTCCTCGCCGCCCAGTGCCACGGCGATGCGCAGGAAGCTCTCGCTGGGACCATGGCCGTGCAGCCGGGTGACGGTGCCTTTCGCGATGTCGAAATGGTAGCGGTCCATCCAGCTCTGCACCGCCTGCGTATGCACGAGGTTCAGCGCCACCGAGAGCGAGGTCGGCGGATGCTGGACATGGACATCGCGCCGCGCCCGGTAGTGCACCAGACACCCCGGTTCTAGCACGAGGCGACCGCGAGACACCAGATCGACCCCTTCTCCCGCATTGCCGACGACGGCTTCATAGTCATACTCGAATTCGTCGGAACGATAGCCCGGCCCGAAATAGCCCAGCGCCAGAATATCGGCGGTATGATCGTGCGCCAGCCCATAGCCCAGCGCTTCCGGTCCCCCGGCCCGGTAGAGCGCGTCCTGCTCGGAAGGCCAGATGCGGGCATTCAGAAAGAAGCTGCCCTGCCCCGGCGTCACCAGCATGATCGACTGCGGCCCGACGCCTTCGAGCGCATCGGCCCCGTCGGGAACCGGCGCCAGCCCCGAGATCAAGTCCACCAGCAGGTCGCCCAGAAAGTTCCGGTCGTTGCCGAGCCGTTGCAGCCAGTTGGCCGCATGGGACAGGCTCACCTCGTCTCGGGGGTCGAATCCCCAGCTCGACAGGGCGTCAACGAGTTCCGCGAGCGAGACGCTCGTCGGATCGCGCAAGGTCATTATCCGCGCCATTGCGCCACTCTTTCCAGTTCGGGCCACTGCGCGATCAGGCGGCGATGGAGATCGCGCGCCGGACCGGCCAGCTCCCTGTCCTCGCCCGCTGCCACCGTGCCCAGCAGCACCAGCCCGGCCCGAGTATCGATAGCGAGGATCGCGCGCAGCGCCTCCCAGCGCAATGCCGCCGAACCCGTGCCGTCGACGATCCGCGACAGCACCGGCACCGCATCCTTCCGCCCGAGACCGGCCAGCACCGCCATGGCCGTTTCCAGCCGGTTATATTCGGCGGTCGATGCCGCCTGTCCCTGGAAGGCACCGTCCTCCAGAGCGAACGCACGCACCGGACGATGCAGCGAGGCCAGTCGCTGCAACCGCAGCACGACGAGGCTCCCGTCCACATTCTGGAGCCTGAACGCCTCCCGCGCGCCGTTGCGGTAAAGCGCGTCGCCGGGTTCGAGTGCAACCGGCTCGACATGCAGCGTGCCGGATGAATCGCGTAAGACCCGGTCTCCCCGCCCGCTCCCGGCGAGAACGCGGGACCAGGTCTGCTTGGGCGCGAACTCCGCCGTCCGGGGAGGCGGATCGCGCGCCAGCGCTTCCCCATCGTAGACCGCCAGTGCCAGCGTGGCGGTTCCCGCATGGGCCAGCAGTACAGTGTTCATTGTCTCGCGGTGGGCATGGCGGAACGGCAATTGCCCGAGGGGAAAGCTCCCGATCGCCGCGACGCCGCGCCTGACCAGCTCCGAAACCAGCGCTCCCGCCGTGTCTCGATTGCCTTCGAACAGCGCCGCAAGCGGCCCGCAAGCCTCCAGTTCCACGCCCCTGCCGAAGCGTTCCAACGCCGTGAGCACCGGTGCGACACGGGGCAGGGCACGCCATTCGGCGATCGTCCTTGCCAGTTCGCGCTGCCCCCGCACCCATGACTCTTCGTCCTGCGCGAGCGCCTTCAGGTCCTCATGCACCTGCATCGGCGGTTTGCCTCAGATGCCGGGATGGAGTTCGTAGAGGCAGGGCATCAGCAGCGCGTGGTTGTCCTCCAGGCACTGTCGCGGACCATGAAGCCCCGTCGGCTGCTCATGCGGAGAGAAACCGGCAAGATCCGGAATGCTGGTAAATGCGATCTGCGGCAATTCCGGAGTCATCACGTCAGGTAGTTGCAAGACTTTCCCTTTCGGCCTTTCCCTCGCCGCCGGGAAAGATGATGCCGCACACCTGACTTTTGAATGAGTTAATTCCCTGAAACTTTAAACCCCAATTTAACCAGCGAAAACTGCCGACGGGGTCGTTGTATAATGCGCGCAACCGTTCATGGTTAATGGCGCGGCGCCGCCCGCAGGATCACCAGCAGACCGCGCGGCTGTTCATAAGCCTCGCCGAGCAAGCGGCGCCCCGCATCGGCGCGGGTGCGGTCCAGTATCGCCTCCGGCACATCGATCTCATGACAAATGAGGTCCGCCGAACCGAGCAGTCGCGCCTCCCGCAGGGTGAGGTCATCGGGATCCGTGCTGCGCAGCACGATCTCCACCGTCTCGCTCAACGGATCGTCAGCCTCGGACAGCCACCCGGCGACACGCCCGGGTCCCGCGTCGCTCAACGGATCGAGCACCCCGCCCTGCCCCAGGGCCGCATCCAGCGCCTGCCGCCGCTCGCCCGCATCGGGGAAACGCGCGCGCAAGGCAGGCCGCGCCGCCTGCAACGCGCGGGCCAGAGCGCCCAGCGTCTGCGGCAGCAGCGCTTCCAGCCGCAAGCGCAATTGCTTGGCCAGCCCCGCCGACGCTCCGCCCGTGGCGATGGCAAGCAGGACCGGCGTGCGGTCGAGAATCGAAGGCACCGTGAAATCGCAAAGCATCGGCCGGTCGGGCGCATTCACCAGCAGGCCTGCCGCCTGCGCCTGCGCCACCCCGGCGCGGGCGGCACCCTCGTCTTCCTCGGCGATGAAGGCGATCCGCGCGCCCTGGGCAATACCTTGCGCAAGATCGGCGACGACCTCTCCGCCCGCCCGCTCGACGAGGCGGCGCTTGGCCTCGGCGGCCTCTCCGCTGCCGGTGACAACCACCGGACGACCGGCGATGCGATGGAACAGCGGCAGGCTCTCGATCATGAAAACAGGACCCTCAAACGAAAAGGAACGGCGAAGCGCGCCGTTCCTATCCGTTCAATGCCTGCTTGTCGAAGCCCGGCTCAGGCGAGCCAGTCCGGGACCGTCTCCGCCGCGAAGATCGTTTCCGGCTCGATGCGGGCGGCGACGACCGCCCACTTGTCGCCGTCGACCATGACTTCCGGCACCAGCGCGCGGCTGTTGTAGGTATTGGCCATCGTCGCGCCGTAAGCCCCGGCAGTGCGGAAGACCGCGAGATCGCCCGCGGCGACTTCGTCGATCTCGCGGCCCATCGCAAAGGTATCCGAGCTTTCGCAGATCGGGCCGACGATGTTGGCGGTCATCGTCTTTCCATTGGGCTTCACCGCCGCGAAATCGTGCCAGGCATCGTACATGGCGGGACGCGCGAGGTCGTTCATCGCCGCATCGACGACGACAAAGGGGTTCACCACGCCTTCCTTCACGCGAACGACTTCGGTGACGAGCACGCCGGAATTGCCGGTGATCACGCGGCCCGGCTCGAACATCAGGGTGACGCCCCAGTCCTTCGCCACCGAGGCGACCATCGCGCCGTAGTCCTGCGGGGTCGGCAGCGAATCGCTGGCCTTGTAGGGCACGCCGAGGCCGCCGCCGAGGTCCATATGCGTCACCGAATGGCCTTCGGCACGGATCGCCGCCATCAGCTCACCCATCTTGAGGAAGGCGAGACGCGAGGGTTCGAGGTCGGAAATCTGGCTGCCGATATGGACGGCAAGGCCCTTCATCTCCAGCCCCGGCAGGGCCGAGAGGCGGGCATAGATGCCGCCGGCACGGTCGTAGGGCACGCCGAACTTGTTATCCGCCTTGCCGGTCGAGATCTTCGCGTGGGTGCGGGCATCGACGTCCGGATTGACGCGAAGCGCGCAAGGCGCGCGCAGGCCGAGCGAAGCGGCGATTTCCGCCAGTTCCACGCCTTCTTCCTCGCTTTCGAGGTTGAACTGGCCGATTCCCGCCTTGAGCGCGGCGGTCAGTTCGCGGCGGGTCTTGCCGACGCCCGAGAACACGATGTCGGCGGCCGGAATGCCGCCTGCCAGCGCGCGGTTCATCTCGCCTTCGGAGACGACGTCGGCGCCGTAGCCCTCATTCGCCAGCAGGCGCAGCACCGCGAGGTTGGGGTTGGACTTCACCGCGAAGGCGATGTGGACGCTGGGCAGCTCCGCCAGCGCCTCGCGGAAGACGCGGGCGTGGCGGCTGAGCGTGGCGCGGGAATAGACGTAGACGGGCGTGCCGACTTCGCGGGCAATCGCGGCCAGCGGCACGTCTTCGGCGAAAAGCTCGCCGTCGGTCAGGGCAAAATGGTCCATGGGTTTCTCGGTATCTGGGAGGCTTTTCGGCCTGAAGAACTTACTCGGGCGGCGGAAGATCGAAGGGATCGTCGTCCCGTGGTTCCGAGCGGGTGCGCAGTTCGACGCTGCGTTCGGGGATCGCCAGCGTCGGTGTCTGGAGCAGCTCGGCGCTGCCCGGTTTCTGCGCGCGGCCGTAAGGCGCGGGCGGAAGCTGCTGCCCCGGTTTCAATGCCAGCGCCGCCCTCTGGCCGCAGGCCGACAGCGCGAGAAGCAGGATCAGGGCGGCAGTCTTGCGCATCAAGCTCACTCCAGACCGAGCGCAAGCCGGGCTTCGGCCACGCGCAGGCGTACCTGATCGGGTGCGGTGCCGCCGTGCGATTTCCGCGCGGCGACCGAAGCCTCGACCGAGAGCGCCTTGAATACGCGCTCGTCGATGCGGCTGTCGATGGCCTTGAGGTCTTCCAGCGGCAATTGATCGAGCGCCAGCCCGCGCTGCTCGGCCAGCTTCACGGCGGAGCCGGTGATGTGGTGCGCCTCGCGGAAAGGAATGTTACCCTCACGCACCAGCCAGTCGGCCAGATCGGTGGCAGTCGCGAAGCCGAGTTCGGCAGCGCCGCGCATGCGATCGGTGCGGAAGCGGGTCTCGGCGACCATGCCGGTCATCGCCGCGATGGAGAGTGCCAACAGGCTGGCCGCCTCGAAGACCGGCGGCTTGTCGTCCTGCATGTCCTTCGAATAGGCGAGCGGCAGGCCCTTCATCGTGATCATCAGGCTGGTCAGGCAACCGACGATCCGGCCGGAGTGGCCGCGCACCAGTTCCGCCGCGTCGGGGTTCTTCTTCTGCGGCATGATCGAGCTGCCGGTGGACAGCGAATCGGGCAGCGCCACGAAGCCGAAGGGCTGGCTGGCCCAGATGATGAACTCTTCGGCCAGACGCGAGAGGTGCAGCGAGCACTGCGCCGCGGCCATCAGGTAATCGAGCGCGAAGTCGCGGTCGGACACCGAATCGAGGCTGTTGTCGGTCGGCGCGTCGAAGCCCAGCGCCTGCGCGGTCATCGCGCGGTCGATCGGGAAGCCGGTTCCGGCCAGCGCAGCGGCGCCGAGCGGGCTGCGGTTCATGCGCTTGCGGGCGTCGGCGAAGCGCGAACGGTCGCGGCCGATCATCTCGTAATAGGCCATCAGGTGATGGCCGAGCGTCACCGGCTGCGCGGTCTGGAGATGGGTGAAGCCGGGCATGATCGAATCGGCATGCTCACCGGCGCGGGTGACGAGGGCCTTTTGCAGCGCATCCAGCCCGGCCTCGGCCTGATCGACGGCATCGCGCACCCAGAGGCGGAAATCGGTCGCCACCTGGTCGTTGCGCGAACGGGCGGTGTGCAGGCGTCCAGCGACCGGGCCGATCAGCTCGGCCAGACGGCCCTCGGTGGTCATGTGGATGTCTTCGAGGTCCCAGTTTTCCGAGACTCCCGAGACTTCGTACTCGGCCGCGACCTGATCCAGACCGTCGCGAATCGTGATCGCGTCCTCGGCCGAAACCACGCCGCAGGCGCCCAGCATCGCGACGTGTGCCTTGCTGGCCGCGATGTCCTGCCGCCACAATGCCTTGTCGAAGGGGATCGAGGCATTTATCTCGCGCATGATCGCAGACGGTCCACCTTCGAACCGTCCACCCCACATCTGGTTGGAGCCCGCCGCCTTGCTGTCTTCCAAATCGCTCAAGTCGCTCGTCCTGTATTCCGTCGCGGGGGCCGGCGCCCTCCTGATCGCGGGCTGCGATAGGCAAAGCGGCAAGGACGCGCAACAAAAGGCTTCCGAAAGCGCCGCTCCGGCAACACCGGCCACTGAAAAGCCGACCGGAAAGGTCGATCGCTCGCACAAGGGCGACCCGATGCCCGACGTCACCCTGGTGGACAACACCGGCGAGAGCCTCGACCTCATGTCGCTGAAGGGCAAGCCACTGCTCATCAACCTCTGGGCCACCTGGTGCGCCCCCTGCATCGCCGAGATGCCGACACTGGAAGCGCTCGCCAAGGACCCGAACGGCAAAGTCCAGATCCTGCCGATCTCCGAGGATACCGGCGATACCTACAAGGTCGTCGAGATCCTGCGCCGCCGCAAGCTCGACAATATCCAGCCCTGGGTCGACGAGAACGGCGACCTCGGCTTCCAGTACGGCGGCAACCTGCCCGTCACCGTGCTGTTCGACAGCCAGGGCCGCGAAGTCTGGCGCTATACCGGCGGCAACGACTGGTCCTCGCCCGAAGCCGCCAAGCTGCTGGCCGAAGCGAAGTAAGGCCCTCCCCTCTCCACGGGCAGCTTCGAAAAAGTTTCCCGTGGAACAATGCGCAGCGCCCGGCTCAGTAGGTTTCCGGCGCGCCCGTGCCCATGAATTTGGCGAGATTCATGTGCAGCGATGCCACCGAGCGCTCCATGTAGGGATTGGGCTGCGCGCCCCGGAAGCCGACGTTTTTCATGCCCTGCTGGACCGCCGCCATGTTGGCGAAGTCCTGCTGCAGCACCGGCGGCCAATCGGCTGGCGGGGTATAATCCCACTCGGTCTCGGGCGCCTCGCCCTCCGGCCAGAGTTCGTAGACCGCGGCTTCGAAAATGCACTTGTCCGGGTCGGTGCCATAGGGCCGCGCCTGATAGCAGAGCATGTTGTTGACCGCGTGGCCGATCTGGAAATTCGGGAAGATCTGCCAGGCCGTGCCCGCCTGCGCGGTGTGCTGCGGATCGACTTGCGCCCAGACCACACCGCGTTCGGCATCTTCCTTGCGCGCGGTGCCGATCCAGTAGGCGGAGACTTCCGCCGCCGGGGTGCCTTCGGGCAGTTCGTCCTTCAGGCGGTTGGCGACGCCGACCAGCGTCATCGTCGTGTTGGTGTTGGCGTTGGCCCAGGTGAAGTTCTGCATCTCCGCCGTCGTCAGGCGCGGATCTTCACCGGCGCCGAGGCGCAGTTTGCCGGAGTCTTCCTCCTGCCCCTTCGGCGCGTCGTAGCCGATATTGGAATGGAGGCCCTGATTGCGGGCCCAGCCGCGGAACTGGCCGAATTCCATGAATTCCGGGTGCGTGGTGGCGACGTGGTAAGTCTCGCAGAAGGCCTCCATCGCGACCTTCCAGTTGCATTCGAACACCACCCACTTGCGCCAGCGCGGGCGCATGTTCTGGAGGCCGTAGGGATCGAGCATGCCCGCCGCCGGGTGCAGATAGTCGGCCAGCGGCATCGAATCGGGGTCGAGATTGATCCAGATCCAGCCACCCCAGGTATCGACCTTAACGACACCTAAGTCGGCCTTGCCGGCACAGAGATGGCCCTGCCAGTCCTCCTGATGCTCCAGATAAGTGTTCGCTCCGTCCAGTCCGAAGGTCCAGCCGTGATAGCCGCAGATGAAGCTGCGACGGGTGCCGCGCGCATTGCGTTTTCCGGCTGGGGTATCGACCAGCTTGCGACCGCGATGCGGGCAGACGTTGTGGAAGGCGTGGATTTCGGTTTCAGAGGCGCGGACCACGATCACCGAATCGTCGATGATGTCGAAAGTGATGAAATCGCCCACCTCCGGGATGTCTTCCAGTCGCCCGGCCTGCAGCCAGACCTTGCGCCACAGCTTGCCGCGCTCCGCCTTGGCGTAGTCCGGCGAGATGTAGGCCTCGGCCGGGACGCGGACCGGGACGGTCAGATCCTCGGGACCCTGCACGATCCTACCCTGCTCACCCATCACTTTTTTTCCATTCCTATTCGCGCAGATTTGCGGCCATTATCCCATTATTCGCACAGAACACCAATCGCGGGAGCGTAATTGCGGCCGCGCGGCAGGGTGTTGTAGCTGCCGATCCGGTCATCGATCAGTCGCGGTAGGAAAGCTCGACCCGCGTCGCCTCGCCATTCGGTCCCATCGGCGAATCGTATTCGATGCAGGTGCAGACCGGATTGGCGTGGCTGGCGAACAGCTTCTCCTCGTCCGCCTTGGTCATCGGCAGACGCGCGGGATCGCTGATGATCGCCTGCGAGCGTTCGAAATCCTCGCGGCTGTTCCACCAGATTTCCATCACGCAGTCGTAGCCGGGATCGTGCACTTCGCCGGTGATCGGGTTCTTTTCCGGCACCAGATAGCGCCGCACATAGCGCACCGCGCCGGGGATCGCCGGCGCCGCGCCCATCTTCTTGGCAAGCTGCGAGTGCTGGTTCTCGTAGTAGTCCATGAACTCGTCCATGGTCATGTCCGGCCGCTTGCGGAAAAAGCAGAGCTGCTTGAGCATAGTCACGCCCTCCTGAGTGCGAGCACGGTGCCTTCGAGGTCACCGCAGATCCACACCGTGCCATCCGGCCCCACGTCGAGCCCGGTCATGTTCCCCATCGGCCCGCACATGTGGCCCACGCCGCCGAGCGGCTTGGGATCGGTGCCCTCGGGCGGTCCCACCGGCAGCCCCTGCGCGATCACTTCGCGCGCACCGCCCGAAAGGTCCGACTGCACGACTTCGCGGCGCTTCACGTCGAGCACGGTGATCCGGCCATCGCGGATCGCCAGCCCCTCCGGCCGGACCAGATCCTCGATCACCGCTTCCGCGCGCCCGCCGACCAGCTTGACCACCCGGCCCGCACCGCTTTCCGCGACATAGACGGTGCCGTCCCCGGCTACCGCGACGCCCTTGGGACGGTCGAGCCCGGAGACCAGCTCCTCCACTTTGCCGCCCGAAACCGAATGGACCTTGCCGGTGCCATATTCGGCGAAAACCACTGCGCCAGAGGGGGCAACGGCCACGCCCATCAGCTGGTTGAACCCGCTGGCCAGCAGTTCCATCGAAGGGCCGGCGGGATGGAACTTCGCGACTTCGCCATTGGCAGTCGTGACGATCATCTCGCCCGCGCCCGCCGCGACGACGCTGCGCGAGTATCCGGGGAAGTTCGGGCTGAACAACATGCCTTCCAGCTTCACCGCCTCCCCCGCGCGCAGCGAGAAGACGAAGCCGCCGTCGGCGATCCACAGCACGCCATCCGCGCCCATCGAGACATCGAGCGGCCATTGCAGGCCCTTCTCGATCAGCGGCTTCACCAGCCCGCCCGCAGCCTTGGGCGTGGTGATCTCATGGATCGAGCCGAGAATGTGCGAGATAAACAGCCGGTCGCCGACGAACGTGCAGTTATCCAGCCCCGCGCCGATATCGGCCAGCACCGTCTTGGCGCCGGTGCGCGGATCGATGCGCAGCACTTGCCCGCTGGCGACCTGGGTGGAGACGATCATGCCCTCTGCATCGAACTTCACCGAATCGGGAACGCCCAGATCGCCGCAGACCACTTCGGGTTCACCGCTGCCGTCCAGATTGACGCGCCAGATCGCATTGGCGCCCATCACCGGCATGTAGAGCTTGCCGTCTGGCCCCACTTCGAAGGCGTTGGGCATCGGCACATTGTCCGCGATCACGCGCGGCGCGCCGCCGTTCCGGTCCAGTTCGAGCACGCGCGCGCCCATTTCGCAGCCACCCGCGATCAGGCGGCCCTGCGAATAGGTTATCGGGTTGGCGACGGGCAAGTCGCCGTAGACGACCGCACTGGTGCCGTTCGGGCGCAGCACCGAAACGCGGCCTTCGGTGATTTCGGTGGCGTAGAGGTTGCCCTCCTCATCGAAGGCAAGATCGTCAGGCGCGGTGATGCCGCCGCCCATCGGGCTGATCACTTCCACCGCGCCGCTGTCCGGGTCGACCGCGCTGATCTGGCTGCCGCCCACTTGTGCGACATAGATTCGCCCATCCGCCCCGGTGCGTAGGCCATTGGCGCTGTAGAGCCGCGTCGGCGGCGTCATGCGGTGCAGCATCCAGCCTTCGGCCGGGCGGGCGGAGACGACGCCGTGATTGCGTCCTGCGGGTTCGAGCATCGGTGAAATCGTCCTCTCGTCCGGCGCTCTTGCGGCCGTTCTTTTCCCTTCGAGCCTATCCAGCACATCCGAAGCAGGCAACGCGACGACCCGGCGGAGAGGCCTTCGGACGCGCACTATCGCCCCGACGACGTTCGGCGGGCGTTGTTCGATTGCCCCGCCCTCCCCCGTGCGCATATTCGATCGTCAGACGGAAAAGAGACCGGCCTGTTCAGGGACGGTCAGCCGGGAGAGTTCCATGGAAGAGATGCGTTTCGACGGCCGCGTGGCGGTCATCACCGGGGCCGGACGCGGGCTTGGCCGAGCCTATGCGCTGCTGCTGGCCGCGCGCGGGGCCAAAGTGGTGGTCAACGATCTGGGCGGCGCGATCCGGGGCGATCTCGATGCGCCGGGCGCGGATATCAGTGTGGCGCAGAGCGTGGTGGACGAGATCGTGGCGGCCGGCGGCAAAGCCATTGCCAACACCGATTCCGTCGCCACCCCCGAAGGCGGCAAGGCCATCGTCCAGGCCGCGCTGGACCAGTGGGGGGGCATCGACGTGCTGGTCCACAATGCCGGCAATGTGCGTTACGGATCGATCCGCGAGCTTTCCAGCGCGGACCTGCACGCCGTGCTCGACGTCCATCTGCTGGGCGCGTTCCATGTGGTGCAGGCGGCGTTCGGGCCGATGTGCGATGCCGGGTACGGCCGCATCGTGCTGACCAGCTCGGTCGGCGGGCTCTACGGCAACGAGCGCTGCGTGAACTACGGCATCTCGAAGTCGGCGATGCTGGGCCTGAACAACATCGCCGCGCTGGAGGGCGAAGAGCACAACGTGAAGTGCAACGTGATCGTGCCCGGCGCGGTGACGCGCATGGCCGAGGGGATCGACATCTCGCAATACCCGCCGATGGAGCCCGAACTGGTCGCCCCGGTGGTCGGCTGGCTCTCGCACGAAGATTGCCCGGTGACCGGCGAGATGTTCGCATCGATGGCGGGCCGGGTGGCGCGGATGTTCGTGGCGGAAACCGACGGCGTCTATCGCCCGCACTGGACCATCGAGGATGTCGCGGCGGCTTCGGAAGCCTTCCACGACAAGGCGAAGCTGCACGATTTCGGGCTGCACGGGCATGTCGATCACATCGGCTACTCGTTCAAGATGGCGACTGCCGGAGCCGACGCCTGACCGCCACTAATGAACAACACTGTTGACAACTAATCAGCCGCTGCGTCAGATTTAGCGGTAACGGGCGACCGGAGCAGAGTCGCCGCCAAGAGGATGCCCATTCGATGGAAATGACCTGCCTCAAGTCCGACGTGCCAAGCCCTGAGGAACTCGATATCCCGGCGCTGAAGGCCAAGTATCGTCAGGAGCGCGACAAGCGCATGCGGCGCGAGGGCGGCGAGCAGTATGTGCGGCCGACCGACGACTTTTCAGACAACTACGCCCACGATCCCTTCACCCCCGTGGCCGAGCGCGAACCGCTGGTGGAGGATATCGACGTCGCCATCCTCGGCGCCGGGTTCTCGGGCATTCTGGCCGGCTATCACCTGCACAAGCAGGGTGTTTCCAATGTCCGCAACATCGATCACGCCGGCGGCTTCGGCGGCGTGTGGTACTGGAATCGCTATCCGGGCGTGCAGTGCGACAACGATGCCTACTGCTATCTGCCGCTGCTGGAAGAGACGGGCTTCATGCCCAGCAAGAAGTTCTCGGACGGCTGGGAAATCCAGCAGTACTGCCAGGACATGGCCGAGCGCTTCGACCTTGCCGACAAGGCGCTGTTCCACACGCTGGTCACGGGTATTCGCTGGGACGAGAGCATCAAGCGCTGGCACGTGACCACCAATCGCGGCGACGACATTCGCGCGCGCTTCGTGGTGATGGCAGGCGGCGTGATGAACATGCCCAAGCTGCCCGGCATCCCCGGCATCCATGATTTCAAGGGCAAGATGTTCCACACCAGCCGGTGGGAGCATGACTATACCGGCGGTTCGTGGACCGCGCCGGAGCTGGACAAGCTGCGCGACAAGCGTGTTGCCATCGTCGGCACCGGGGCAACCTCGGTCCAGGCGGTGCCCTATCTCGCCAAGTACGCCAAGCACCTCTACGTGCTGCAGCGCACGCCTTCGAACATCGACGAGCGGCCCAATCCGCCGACCGATGCCGAATGGGCCGCCTCGCTCCAGCCCGGCTGGCAGCAGGAGCGCATGGCGAACTTCCACCGCGCCGCGCAAGCCTTCTTCATCCCCGGCGAGCCCGACCTGATCTGCGACATCTGGACCGAGATCAGCCGCAACCTCGCCATCGAACTGGGCGAGGAAGGCTGGCCCGCGCTCGATCCGCTGGAATTCATGGACCGCCGCGAAGTGGTGGACTTCCAGGTGATGGAACGCCTGCGCCGCCGCGTGGATTCGATCGTCGAAGACAAGGACACGGCGGAGAAGCTGAAGCCCTACTTCCGCTTCATGTGCAAGCGGCCGCTGTCCAACAACGACTATTACCCCGCGTTCAACCAGCCCAACGTCACGCTGATCGACGTATCCGGCACACAGGGCGTGGAGCGGATGACCGAGAAGGGCTTCGTCGCCGATGGCGTGGAGCACGAAGTAGACCTGATGATCTTCGCCTCCGGCTTCGAAGTGACCAGCGAACTGAAGCGCCGCTGGGGCATCGACACGGTGGAAGGACGCGGCGGCAAGTCGATCTACGACCACTGGACCAACGGCGCGAGCACGTTCCACGGCGTGATCACCGACGAGTTCCCGGCGATGTTCACCATGGGCTACATTCAGGGCGCGACGAACTCTTCCACCACCGAGCAGTTCGGGCGTCAGGCCGAGCACATCGCCTTCATGGCGGGCGAGACCTTGCGCCGGGGCGCCAGCACGATCTCGGCCACGAAGGAGGGCGTCGAAGGGTACTGCGCGCACTGCAAGGAAAACGAAGTCGACATGTCCGGCTTCCAGAACGAATGCACGCCCAGCTACTTCAACAACGAAGGCGAGAAGAACCCGAAATGGGCGCTGTTCCGGGGCTATGTCGCCGGTTGGGATGCCTTCCGCAAGATGCTGGCCGACTGGCGCGAGGGCGGCATCCATGAAGGCGTCACGTTTGAAGATGCTTCATCTTCGCCCGACCAGACGAGCGCTACCGCAAAAGCCCCGGTGGAAGCGCGCTGAGGCGCTGCGGATAAACGGGCACCTCCTCTGGGCCTCCCGGCCGGGAGAGGTATCCGTCTACCGTCCCTGCCACACCGGCTTGCGCTTTTCCGCGAAGGCGCGCGGACCTTCCTGCGCATCGGCGCTGTTGTAAGCATGCTCATGCACCGCCCGCGCGGCTGCAAGCGCGGTGGAGCGGCCCATCTCGGTCGCCAGCATCACCGTCTCCCGCGCGGCCTTTACCGAGAGCGGCGCGCCTTCCAGCACGTCCAGCGCCAATTCGATGGCCGCGTCCAGCACCGCGCCGGGCTGGGCAAGACGGTTGACGAGGCCGATCTCGTAAGCGCGGCTCGCGGTGATCGGCTTTCCGGTCAGCATGATTTCCATCATGATCCGCTGCGGGATCATGTGGATCAGCGGCGAGGCCCAGGGGCTGCCGCGCCCGACCTTGACCTCGGTAATCGCGAACTTCGCGCTGGTACTGGCGACGCAGAGGTCGCAGGCTTGGGCGATCATCCAGCCGCCCGCAAAGGCGTGGCCGTTGACCGCGGCGATGGTCGGCTTGGTCAGTTCGATGGTATCGTAGGGCAGCGCGTAAAGGTCGCGGGGCGGCACGGCCATGCCGGTTTCGACCATCTCCTTCAGATCGCCGCCCGCGCAGAAGGCCTTGTCGCCGCTGCCGGTGAGGATGGCGATGCGGGCGGAGGCGTCGGCCTCGAACGTCGCCCAGGCCTCGCGCAGCCCTTCGCGCACTTCGCGGCTGAGGCAATTGCGCTGTTCGGGCCGGTTGATGGTGATGACCGCGATGCCGTCTTCATGGGTATCGTAGATGACGGCCCGGCTTTCTTGCGAACTCGACACTTCAGAAGCCCCTTTTCTCGATCTCATGGGCGGTGCGCGACAGCTCTTCGCGGAAGTCGGGATGGGCGATGGCGACCAGCCGCTTTGCGCGTTCGGCCAGGGTCTGGCCCTTGAGCTGTGCCGCGCCGTATTCGGTGACGATGAGGTCCACCTCGGTCCGCGCGGTGGTGACGGGGCCGGAGAGAGCGGGGACGATCTTGCTCAGCGTGCCGCCCTTGGCGGTGGAGGCCAGCACGATCAGCGAGGTGCCGCCCGGCACGCGCGATCCGGCGCGGACGAAATCGACTTGCCCGCCGGTGCCGCCGAGATAGGTCGCGCCCGATTGCTCGGCATTGACCTGCCCGGTGAGGTCCACTTCCAGCGCGGAGTTGATCGTCACCAGCCGGGTCAGCTGGATGATCGGTTTCACGCCGTGAGTATAGCTGCTGGGCGCCATGCGGATCGCCGGATTGTGGGCGGCCCAGTCATAGAGCCGCCGCGTGCCGATCAGCGCGCCGTTGATCGAGACGCCCCGGTCGATCTCCTTGCGGGCATTGGTCAGCACGCCGGCTTCGGCAAGGTCGACCAGCCCGTCGCCCAGCATGCCCGAATGAACGCCAAGGTCGCGGCGGTCGTGCAGCAGGCGCAGGATCGCGTCCGGCACCGCGCCCACGCCGGTCTGCAGCACCGCGCCGTCGCCGATGAATTCGGCGCAGTGGCGGGCGATGGCTTCGTCGGTGGGGCCGATCTTCGCGGGGGCCACTTCCACGGGCGCACGGCTGACGTGGACGGCCACGTCGATCAACGCGCCGGGGATCGTCTCGCCCGGCACATAAGGCACCTGCTCGTTGACTTC